>Ga0115030_1000279_pt1 | contig 20033 bp, 15 predicted proteins | sample SidtaG_4_FD_87174 | JGI IMG/M metagenome (GOLD analysis project Ga0115030, IMG submission 87174) | Marine algal microbial communities from Sidmouth, United Kingdom - Sidmouth_Male1 metaG | ecosystem: Host-associated > Algae > Red algae > Unclassified | place: Sidmouth, United Kingdom | collected... | reverse complement strand
TCTCATCAAAAACGCTCCAATTTCTACCCAAGCTTCAATTATGTATTCAATTGATCTGTTATTAAAAATATTTATACAATCTAAAAACACCATTAAAAAACTAGGTGACATTCCTTTATTTAGACATTTTGTTACAAAAATTAACCTCCAAAAATATCTGTATTGATGTTTTATATGTATTTCTAATGGGAGGTTTTTAAGTATATGTACTTCTGATTTTGACAAATATATAGGTAGTGCATTATGATTTCTGATGTCTTTATTATTTAACAAATCTAGTACAAATTCAATTTCTAAATCATTGTAAAGATCTAAGGACTCTACTAATTTTACAGGTGTTTCATAAGGCACAAATAAATATTCAAAAAGAATTAAAATATCTAACTCCGACTCAATTATTAATCCATCTTTAACAGGTTCGTTTACTAGGTAATGTGGATACCTAGCATAAAGATCCATCAGTTTAAAAAAATCTGTAGCAATTAAAAAAAAGTCTGTAGCATCTATACTTTTTTTAAAACAATCAACAAATTTCAATGCTCGTTTAAACTCACTACAAAACTGATTTTCTCCTCTTTTAAGTTTTTCAATATAATGCCTCCAAACTCTTTTTAAAAAACTATAATTAAAAGCATTGCTAGATAAACAAGACTTTAACAACCTATTCATTCCTAAAAGTTCTTCTTGTAAATTTGTTCCACTAATTGACAACTCACTTGATAATTGTTGCCATTCTTTTTCATATAAACAAAGTGCTGTCTCATTCATACTACAAATAAATTAGTATCTAACGACAAATAATGTCGTTACTGTTTTAGAAAGTAAAATTAAATAATACTGTGAATTAAAAACCACAATAAACACCTTTAAAACAAATTTTGGCTTGGCTTCTTGCTAAATGTTCAGTACTTTTCAACTAAGTTTGGTTAAGTTCCGAAAATTAGTTCTTATTTAATCTAAAACTTAATTTATACAAACCCGTTGTGTTTAATTAAAACAAAAATGAATAAAATATTAATACTAATTGTTGCTTTAGGAATTTCGAGTTGTAATTCTAATAAAGCACAAATTGAAAATGTTACGAAGTTTAAAGGACAACAAGTAACTGGTGTAACTGTAAGTGAAAAAGGTAGAATTTTTGCTAACTTTCCTAGGTGGAGAAAAAATGTTAAAAACTCAGTTGTTGAAGTTTTTAAGAATGGCAAATCAACAGCTTTTCCTGATAAAGAATGGAATAGTTGGAAAATAGGAAGTGTGCTTTCTGATAGTGTATTTGTTGCTGTTCAATCAGTAGTTTCCTTTGAAAATACTTTATATGTTCTTGATACTCGTAATCCTTTATTTAACGGCGTGATAGATAATCCTAAAATTTTTGCATTTGACCTTTTATCTAATCAAATAATAAAAATCTATACTTTAAGTAAAAATAGTTTTCATAAAAATTCATATATCAATGATTTACGTATAGACAAGAAAAAAGGTAAAATATACTTAACAGACTCTGGACATGCTGGAATTGTAGTCCTAGACATAACCACTGGAGAATCTTTCAGAATCTTAGATAATCACAAATCTACACTTGCTGAAACAAATCAATTAACTTTTAATAATGGTGTTTGGAAAAATACTGTTCATTCAGACGGAATAGCTCTTGATACAAAAAATGATATTCTATACTTTCACGCACTAACTGGTTATAGTTTATATGCTATTTCTACAGATAAATTAATCGAGAAAGACAGCCTTGAAATTGGAAAAAGTGTAAAATTTATCACAAAAACATCTGCACCAGATGGAATGATTATGGACGAATTAGGAAATTTATTTTTCGCAGATTTAGAAAAAAATAGAATTATAAAATTAGAAATTTCAAGTGGAAAAACAACTGTTATTGCTGAAGGAAAAAAAGTTAAATGGGCAGATACATTTAGCATCCACAATAACGAACTATTTTATACAAATTCAAAAATTAATGAAGCTAAAGGAGATATTAGTAAAATCGAATTCAGTATTCATAAAGTGAGAATAAACTAAACACAATAATGGTTCTACGCAATTTGACTGAACAATGCTACATTCAAGTTGTTCCCGCAACAAACGTTTTAATTTTAGTATTCTTCTTATTCATTTTCGATATACATTTTATCTTTTTTTCTAATACAAAATTTTAAGATTTAGTATCTACATAAAATTATTGCTAACAAACAATAAAACAGCTATTTAAACAACAAAACCTGTAGAGATATCTCTACAGGTTTTGTTAACTTTTATGTAAAACAAGAACTTATGCCACTCCTGTAATTACCCATTTTCCTGTTTCTAACAATGGAATAGCTTGTTTAAATTTAGTTTCTTTTTGCTCTCCTGTTTGTACATGTTGGATTACAACTTTATCATTTCTTCCTATTTTGGGTTGTTCTCTTACAATAGTTTCCTGTACAGGTTGTTGTTGCACTTGAGAGTTTTGCACCGCTTGCATGTTTGCTGCTTGAGAAGAATTTAAAACCTCTTGTTTAGATGTTTCTACTTGCTGAGGAGCTTCTTCTTCTTCAGCTTCAGAAATTTCTTGATTATTCTCTGGCAACTCTCCTTTAAATAAAAATGATAAAACTTCTTTATTTACCTTTTCTAACATCTTTTTAAACAACTCATAAGCTTCAAACTTATAAATTAACAAAGGATCTTTTTGTTCGTAAGATGCATTTTGTACTGATTGCTTTAAATCGTCCATTTTGCGTAAATGATCTTTCCACTCATCATCAATAATTGCTAAAGTAATATTTTTCTCAAAATCAGAAATTAGCTCTGCTCCCTCTGACTCGTAAGATTTCTTTAAATCTGTAACAACTCTTAAAGACTTTGTTCCATCGCTAAAAGGGACTACAATACGCTCGTATTGATCTCCTTCGTTTTCAAATACGCTTTTAATGATAGGAAATGCTGTGCTTGCATTTCTAGCCATTTTCTCTTGGTAATGTTTCATTACCACCGCATACAATTTATCTGACAGATCTTGAGGAACCATGCTATGGAATTCTTCTTTAGAAAAAGGGGAACTCATAGAGGTATTTACAATCAATTCAAATTCAAAGTTTTTATAATCGTTAATGGCCTTGTTGTTATCAACAATAGCAGCACACGCATCATAAATCATATTAGAAATATCTACTTGCAAACGTTTTCCGTCCAAAGCATGACGTCTACGTTTGTAAATTACCTCACGTTGAGAATTCATAATATCATCGTACTCTAGCAATCGTTTACGAATACCAAAGTTGTTTTCCTCTACTTTTTTCTGTGCTCTTTCAATAGACTTTGTAATCATAGAATGTTGGATTACTTCTCCTTCTTCTAACCCCATTCTATCCATCATTTTGGCAATTCTATCAGAACCAAACAAACGCATTAAATTATCCTCTAAAGACACGTAAAATTGAGAAGATCCTACATCTCCTTGACGACCTGCACGTCCACGTAACTGACGGTCTACACGACGAGAATCATGACGCTCTGTACCAATAATTGCCAAACCTCCAGAAGCTTTTACTTCGTCAGACAACTTAATATCTGTACCACGACCTGCCATGTTGGTTGCAATAGTTACAATTCCAGGTTTTCCAGCTTCTGCAACTACGTTTGCTTCTTGCTTATGTAATTTTGCATTTAATACATTGTGTTTAATTTTTCTGATAGATAACATTCTACCTAACAATTCAGAAATTTCAACAGAAGTTGTTCCTACTAAAACAGGTCTTCCTTCCGCTACTAATTTTACAACATCTTCTATAACCGCATTATATTTTTCTCGCTGCGTTTTGTAAATTAAATCTTCTTTATCTTCTCTGGCAATTGGTCTGTTTGTAGGAACCACTACTACATCTAACTTATAAATTTGCCAAAATTCTCCAGCTTCAGTAATTGCAGTACCTGTCATACCAGACAGTTTGCGATACATTCTAAAATAATTTTGTAAAGTTACCGTTGCGTAAGTTTGAGAAGCTGCTTCAATTTTCACACTCTCCTTTGCTTCAATTGCTTGGTGTAATCCATCAGAATAACGACGACCGTCCATGATACGTCCCGTTTGTTCATCTACAATCTTCACCTTATTATCCATCACCACATACTCTACATCTTTTTCAAACAATGTATAAGCTTTCAGTAATTGATTCAACGTATGAATTCTTTCACTTTTGATACTAAAATCTCTGTATAAATCTTCTTTTTGCTCTATTTTTTCTTCATCAGAAATTTCTGATGCTTCAATTGCTCCAATTTTAACGCCAATATCTGGCAACACAAAAAAGTCTACATTTTCTTCACCAGACAAGGCTACAATTCCTTTTTCTGTTAATTCTATAGAATTGTTTTTTTCTTCTATTACAAAATACAACTCTTTATCTACCTTAGGCATTTCTTTGTTGTTGTCTTGCATGTAGAAATTTTCTGTTTTTTGTAACAGTTGTCTAATTCCTTCTTGCGATAAAAATTTAATCAACGCCTTATTTTTAGGCAAACCTCTATACACTCTTAACAATTGAAAAGCTCCTTCTTTAGTATCTCCTTCTTTGATTAATTTTTTAGCATTTGCCAAAACACTTACCAAATACTGACTTTGCAGTTGTACAATATCAGCTACTTTAGGTTTTAGTTCGTTAAATTCATGTCTATCACCATCTTGTACTTGTCCTGAAATAATTAAAGGAGTACGAGCATCATCAATTAAAACAGAATCTACTTCATCTACAATAGCATAATTGGGCTTGCGTTGTACCAAATCCTCGGTACTACTTGCCATGTTATCACGTAAATAATCAAAACCAAACTCATTGTTAGTTCCGTACGTGATATCAGCATTGTAAGCTGCTCTTCGTTCTGGTGAGTTAGATTGATAATTGTCTATACAATCAATTGTTAAACCGTGAAATTGAAAAATAGGTGCCATCCATGCACTATCTCTTTTTGCTAAATAATCGTTTACAGTAACTACATGCACTCCTTTACCTGCCAATGCGTTTAAATAAATAGGTAAAGTTGCTACTAAGGTTTTCCCCTCTCCTGTCATCATCTCGGCAATTTTACCTTGATGTAAAACAGATCCTCCAATTAGTTGTACGTCGTAATGTACCATATTCCAAGTAACCTCTGTACCTGATGCATTCCAAGAGTTTTGCCAAATGGCTTTATCTTCTCCAAGTAATTCTACATACTCTTTAGTACCAGATAATTCTCTATCGTAAGGAGTGGCAGTAACTTCTATTTGTGTACTTTCTGTAAAACGTCTTGCTGTTTCTTTAATAACTGCAAAAGCTTCTGCTTGAATTTCTTTTAATACTTGTTCTGAAGCTTTGTAAGATTGGTCTTGTAAGATATCTATCTGGTTATAAATAGCTTCTTTATCATCTATTGCTGCTGTTTTAGCTTTTGTTTCTAAAGCAAAAATTTCATCGTCTACAGACTGAGTAGCCTTGTTTATTAAGTTTTTAAACTCAACTGTTTTTGCTCTCAAATCATCAATTGCTAACTTTTGTAAGACTTCTTCATAAGATCTTACTTCTGCAACAATTGGTTGTAATATTTTTAAATCTTTTTGTTGTTTATCTCCAACAAATATTTTAATTACAGAGTCTAGTATACCCATTTTGTATTTTTGTTTGTGTGCCTAAAATAAATAAAAAAAAGCCTCTAAATGAGACTTTTTTTATTTATTATGCTGTTTAATATTCCTCCTCATTCCAAAGATAATCTTCTTCGCTTGGATAATCTGGCCAAATTTCAACAATATCATCGTAAATTTCACCTTCATCCTCTAAACTTTGCAAATTTTCTACAACTTCTAATGGTGCTCCTGTTCTGATAGCAAAATCTATCAATTCATCTTTCGAAGCTGGCCAAGGTGCATCTGCTAAATAATTAGCTAATTCTAAAGTCCAATACATTTTTTCTAAATTATAATTAATGCAAAAATAATTTTTTAATTAAAAAACGCAAGTTTTTTTTAGTTATTTAAAGAACTTATTTTTGCTTTGATGGAATCCACTTGATTTCATCTACTAATAACTCTTTACTCAACATTCGTGCCAGCACAAATAAATAGTCAGATAGCCTATTTAAATAGGGAATTACTTGATTATGAACCGACACATTTTCACTTAAAAGCACACAAATTCTTTCTGCACGTCTGCAAACGGCTCTCGACACATGACAATATGACACCGAAGTATGTCCGCCAGGCAATACAAAATGAGTCATTTGAGGCAATTTAGCATCCAATTCATCTATTTTAGTTTCTAATGCTTTAATTTCTTGCATTCCAAAATCATGTAGACCCAACCTACTCTTTCCGTTTTTTAAAACTTCATCTTCTTGTGGAGTTGCCAAAAAAGCTCCTATAGTAAACAATTCATTTTGTATTTTTATCAAAAAATCTTTGTGATATTGTGCTATGTCTTGATCTCTAATCAAACCTATAAAAGAATTTAATTCGTCAACGGTTCCATAGGCATCAATTCTTATATGTGATTTAGAAACTCTTTGTCCTCCAAATAAAGAAGTTTTTCCTTTATCTCCTGTTTTAGTATATAGCTTCATATTTTATTAAAATCTTATTTTAAAATGTTCTTTCTTTTGTTCTTTTCTAAAAAACACCATGCCCCATTGAAACAAATCTATAGTTACAGTAACTTCTGGATGTTCTTTGATTAACTCCCAGGCTTGTTTCATTTCATCAGACCAATATATATCATCAAAAATAAATACGGTGTCGTTGTGCTTGCTTTTAAGGCACTGTTCAAAATAAGCTAACGTAGGTTCTTTTTTATGGTTGCCATCAAAATAAATTAAATCGTATGTTTTTTTGTCTATTACCTTTTTTAAAATATTTTTAAAATCTCCTTGATGTGTACATATTTGATTTTTTAGTCCCACATCTTTAAATAATGTATTAGCAATATTTAAAGTTTCAGGACAACCTTCTAAGGTTTCTATTTTTACAAACTTATTATGTATTGCCAATGCGCTTGTACCCAAACCCAAAGAAGTACCTATTTCTAAAGCATGATGGATTTTTAAATAAGACACTAATCTATTTAACAATAACGCATATTTTTTTCTAATTCCAGCATTTTTAGCAATACGCCCAACTCTTCTTACATTAGACTTAAAAACTCTAGATCCAGAACCAAAATCTGTGACATTAATAACTGTAGTATTCTGAATTAAATTTTGTTGAACTAATTTAAACTTGTCTTTTATTTTTGGTGCCGATTCTTTATAAATACACTGAGTAACTAACTGGTAAACAAAAGGAGAATGAACACCATGTTGATTGGTTGCTTTTATTAAGAACTTACAATAGTTAAGAATCATAGATAATCTTGAATAAGTAGTTGCAAAAGTAAAACTAATTAAAATTAGAAACTCTAATTTATAGTTTTATATTTGTAATTTAACACATGAATTGTTACATGAAAAAAATCATATTTAATTTTATTACTTTACTCTTACTTGTTTCTTGCGTGAGTAATAAAAAAACCACCTATTTACAAGGAAATTCTTCTGAAAAATTATATAATTTTCCTCATAAAATTTTTAAAACACAGATAAATGATATATTACTGATTACTGTTACATCTAAAAATAAAGAATTGACAAATTTTTATAATGCCTTGAATAATTCTCAAAATGGTGGTGCTATGGGTTCTAATCCATATTTAGAAGGATACCGAATTGATAAGCACGGAAATATAAGACTTCCTTACATAGGCGAAATGAATGTTTTGGGGTATACTTTTAAAGAAATTAGGTTAAATATTGAGCAATCCTTAGCTAAATACATTAAAAACACAGATGATTATTATGTAACTGTAAAAAGTGCTGGTATAAAATATACTATTTTAGGGGAAATAAAAAAACCTGGGAGTAATATCTTGGTTAACTATGAATGTAATATTATTGATGCTATAGCCAACTCTGGAGATGTAACTCAATATGGTAACAGAACCAACGTAGAAGTGATTAGGCAAGAAGAAAAAGGTGTTAAAAAATACACCATTGACTTAACTCAGATGGCAACATTAGACTCTGATGTATTCTTATTAAAAAACAACGACATTATCAATATAAAACCTATAAAACAAAAACCTATCGGATTAGGAACCACTGGTTTAAGTGTATTTAACACGATCTTATCTACATTAACTGTTGCCTTAACTACTTATTTATTTGTAAACAGCCTATAGTAACTCTTTATGAAATCTAAAAACATTAAAAATATTACTCAAGATATTGGGTCTATTGATTTAAAAAGTTACTTATTAAAAATTGTTAGTTATTGGAAACTTTTTTTAGTCTCTATTCTTATTTCTTTAGCTTTTGCTAAGTACAAGAATATGATGACTACCAACAATTATAAAATAGACACACAAATAACAATTAATGATAATGATAATTCTGGACTGAGTTCTAATACTAGTATTTCTTTTAATTGGGGTGGTGCTAGCGACATGGTAGAATCCGTTAAAGCTCAGTTTAAATCTAGAACTCACAATGAAAAAGTAGTTCAGAAATTACAATTTTACACAAATTATCAAGAAAAGGAGAAGATTCTGTTTCAATATAGATATAATGATGTGTATGGTTATACGCCTTTTAAAATTGAAGTAAATAACGGGTTTCAAGTACAAGGAAAAAAAATAAAATTAAGATTCATATCTGACCAAGAAGTTCAACTTACACTAGAACTAAAACCAGAACAAAAAACACTAAACACTTATAACTACAAAACACATACCTCTAAAAAAATAGATTTAAAGCAAAGTAGTTATCAGAAAACATTCCCTATTTCCGAAACTATAAAAACTCCTTTTTCTGAATTTTTCATAAAAAAAATTAAGCCTGTCCAACTTAACAAAACGTACTATATTAGTTTTAGTCCTTTTGATGGAACAGTTGCTAGGTATCGTAATATAAAAATTTCTAGTTTAGCAAAAGGAACTTCATTGTTAAATTTAACATTAGAAGGTCGTAATAAAAAAAGATTAATAGACTATATTAATAAAACTGTTGAAGTATTAGGAGCCGAAGAAAAGAAAGATAAAATTGCATATGCAGTAAGTACCAAGCACTTCATTGATTCTTTATTTTACATAGAAAATGAACGTCTTACCACAATAGAAGATCAATTAATCCGATTCAAAACAAATAATTCAATTCAGTTATCTTCAGAAGGAAAAGTTGCCTATGAAGATATTTTAGCATTAGAAACCGAACAAAAGAATATTAAAGACAATACCGAACTTTTACTAAAACTAAAGAATAATACTATTAGCAATGATATTGAAATTAAAAACATTCCTCTAGTAGACATTCAGAACCCAGGTTTGCAAACTTCTCTTACAGAATTGATAAATTATTTAATTTTAAAAGATAAACTATCTAGCAATAGTGTGTATCCTTCACACCCTGATCTTATTGAATTAAATAATAAAATTAGTATTGCTAAACAAAATATTAGGAGCAGAATTGATGCTTTAATTTTATACAATATAGAAAAATCGAAAAAAATCGAAAAAAATGTACGAGAAATTAAGTACTCTATAAAAGATTTACCTTTAAAAGAATATCAATTATTACAATTAGAAAAAAGTTATGCTTTGTCTGAAGGTAATCACAATTTATTAAAACAAAGAAGTTACGATGCTGGTGCAGCCATTGCAGCAAATTCTTCTAGTATAAAAGTTATCGATAATGCCAAAGACATAGGGCAAAGACCAATTGCATCAAAATCATCATTTAATTATGTAGCAGCAGTTTTACTAGCTATTATTTTACCCTTAATTTTTATTACTGTTATTGAAGTACTAAACGATAGTATTTATACCGTTGAAGAAATAGAAAAAAATTATAATATTCCGGTTTTAGGAATTATTGGTAGAAATAGAAAAGAATCTAATTTGGTTTTGTTAAATGATCCAAATTCTACTGCTGCAGAATCCTACAGAGCTATTAGATCTAGTATTTCATATTTGTTTGATAAAAAAACAGCCAATAATAAAAATAAAACAATTTTATGTACTTCATCTATTGGTGGAGAAGGTAAAACAGTAACCTCTATGAACATTGCAAGTTCTTATGCTTTAAGTGGTAAAAAAACAATATTACTAGGATTTGATTTAAGAAAACCTAAAATTCATAAAGATTTTATTTTACCACATAATCTTGGAATTGTAGAATATTTAGTAGGGCAAAATACTTTAAAAGAAGTAACTCAACCTACTATCGTACCTAATTTAGATATTCTATTAACAGGTACAATTCCACCAAACCCTTCTGAGTTAATTTTAAGTGATGCTACAAAACATATGATTGCAGAATTAAAAGCAAATTATGATTATGTGATTATAGATACCCCTCCTGTTGGTTTGGTTTCTGATGGATTTGATTTAATGGAATATGCTGATGCTAATATCTATGTAACTAGACAAGCTTATACAAAAAAAGGAATGATACGTATGATTGATCAAAAATACAGCAATAATGAAGTAAAAAATATTGCTTTTGTATTAAATGATTTTGTGCAATCCTCTAGATATGGTTACGGTTACGGGTATGGATATGGATATGGATATGGGTCTTATGGATACCATTCTGATGAAAATGAATCTTTGTCTCAGAAAATAAAAAATATATTTACTAAAAACAAAAACGGTTAAAAATGAAGCTGAGTTTTCTAAAAAACAAAAACTTAGTGAACACAATTGTAATATCAGTGTTTATTATATGGATGTTATTTATTGACGCCAACTCTTATTTGTATCAAATGGAGTACGATCGAGAAATTGATCAACTGGAAAATACTATTCAATTTTATAGTACTGAAATTGAAAAAAATAGTAAAGTGATACAAACACTGTCTGTTCCTGAAAATTTAAATAAATATGCTCGAGAAAAATATCATTACAAAAAAAAAGAAGAATACTTGTATTTAATAGCATACGATACTATACATTAAAAAAGAGGTTTCAATTTAAAAATTGAAACCTCTTTTTTAATGTAAAAACAAAAGAAATTAATAATCATTCTTTTTAGCTTTTTTACTACCCTCGTAAATTTCATATTTTACAAATTTACAATCTAAATCACTATTTTTTATAGCAATCCTTCTACTTGTCCTTAATCCTACGTGTTTTAAAGCCTCAAAATCAGAAGTAATAAACCATGCAGAAGAATTGTGATAATGGTGTTTTAAAGTATCTCCTATACTCTTATAAAAACCTTCAATATCATCCAATTCTAGTCTTTCTCCATAAGGAGGGTTAAATAAAATTGTAGTAGGTCCAAAAACCTCTTTTTTAGAATTAAAAAAGTTTACATGGTGTACACCTATAAATTCCTCTAAATTAGCATTGGCTATATTTTCATTTGCTTTTCTGACCGCAGATGGAGCTTTATCAAATCCCATTATTTTATATTTAGGGTCTCTTATTTTTTTAATCAAAGAATCTTGAATAATAAAAAATAACTCTTCGTTAAAATCCTTCCATTTTTCAAATGCAAACTCTTTTCTATTGATATTTGCAGGTATATTACAAGCTATCATGGCTGCTTCTATTAAAATAGTAGCAGAACCACACATAGGATCAATAAAATTTTGTTCCCCAGTATATCCTGATAACAAAACCAAACCTGCTGCCAACACTTCGTTTATTGGAGCTAAGTTGGTGTTTAATCGGTATCCTCTTTTGTGTAAAGAATCTCCAGAACTATCTAAAGATACGGTTGCAACTCCATTTCTATCTACATGTACGTTTACTTTTAAATCTGGATGCTTGATATCTACATTAGGTCTAGACTCGTATTTAGCCATAAAATAGTCGGCAATTGCATCTTTTGTTTTTAAGGCTAAATAATGAGTATTGTCTGTCAATCCTTTAAATTGACTCGTTCCCTTAGTTGCAAAAGTTCCTGTAACATCTACATATTTTTCCCAACGAATTTTTAACAAGTTTTTGTACAAATCTTGTTCATCTCTTACTTTAAACTTTATGATGGGTTTTAAAATTCTGATGGCAGTTCTTAAATACATATTGGCTTTGTACATAAACCCTTCATCTCCCACAAACTCAACCATTCTCACCCCAGATTTTACCTCTTGAGCTCCTAACATTTTTAATTCATTGGTTAACACCTCTTCTAAACCTTGTAGAGTTGTTGCTACCATTTTAAAATTCTCGCGCATAAACATCCTATAATTAGATAACAAAAGTAATTCTTTGTAATGTCTTTTGAATAAAACTTGTAAAGAATAAATTAACTAAATTTACATACCAACAAAAAAAGAGCAATGGCAACAGAAAAAACATGGTTTGGAGAGTGGTTTAACACTAGTTATTATCATATTTTATATAAAAACAGAAATAATGATGAAGCTAAAAATTTTATTCAAAATTTAGTTTCTTTTTTAAAACTTCCAAAAGATGCTACTATTTTGGATTTAGCTTGCGGAAAAGGAAGACATTCTATTTTTTTAAACTCATTAGGTTACAAGGTAATAGGTGCAGATTTATCTAAAAATAGTATTGAATATGCCAATCAGTTTTCTAACGAAAACTTACAATTTGTGGTGCAAGATATGCGTAAACCTTTTCGTTTAAAAGCAAATGCTGTTTTTAACATGTTTACTAGTTTTGGTTATTTTGACCAAGACCATGACGATATTCAAGTATTAAAAAATATAGAGAATTGCATTGAGCAAAACGGTGTTGCTGTAGTTGATTATATGAATGTGCACAAAGTGATTAAAAACTTAGTAAAAAGTGAAACTACAGTTAGAGATCATTTAAAATTTAATATTAAAAGACATCTAACAGATGGTTTTATTACCAAAGATATTCACCTTATAGATAATGGAAAAGAACACAACTTTCAGGAAAGAGTAAAAGCAATTGATTTCATCAAATTCAAAAGCTATTGTGCACAAGCAAATTTAAAAATTAACCATATCTTTGGAGATTACAATTTATCAGAATTCAATAAAGATACTTCTGATAGACTTATTCTGATTTTAAGCAAATGACCTATATTTATTTAATAATATCTGTTTTAATAAGTGTTCTGTTTGTAAGTATTAACAAACCTAATAAAAAGTTTACTCAATGGTTACTATCTTTTAGTGGAGCCTATTTATTGTCTATGACAATAAGCCATTTACTACCTGAAACTTTTGGTATCTTAGAGATAGAAAATCATCACCACCATAATTCTGAAGCTATCAACGTAAAATTGATTGGATCTTTTATTCTTTTAGGGATTATTATACAGTTAGTTTTAGAATCCTTTTCTAAAGGAGCAGAACATGGCCATGTACATATTCATAATCATAAAAAAGAATTTCCATGGATGCTTTTTGTTAGTTTATGTATACATGCATTTTCCGAAGGAATTCCATTGGGTTATAAAAACAATCAGTCCTTTTTATGGGCTATTGTTATTCATAAAATACCTGTAGGAATTGTATTAACTTCTTTCTTTTTTAAACATAATTACAATATTAAAAAGATTGTATTTTTTATGCTAACATTTGCTTTAATGAGTCCATTAGGAAGTTTGTTAGCTTCAAAAATTCACTTTTTTCAGCATTATCAAAATTATATAACCGCAATTATTATTGGTATATTTCTACATATTTCTACCGTTATTTTATTTGAAAGTTCTGAAAACCACAAGTTTAGTTTTCCTAAATTTATAGCTATTCTATTAGGGATGTCTATTGCTTTATTATCCTAATTTATAAATATTAAATCCATTGATTATATTCAACATAAAGTAAAAATTTGATATTCATTTTTGTTGAACCGCCTTATAAGTTTTAAAAAGATAGATCTTCTTAAATTGTTTAGAAGAATTTAGTTAATTTATTGATCTCAACCCTACTCTCTTACATTTATGACTTAAAAATATTTAATTTACTACAAAGATATTTTTAAACTACATATCTACAGAAAACCTCCATTGATCTATGAGTCAATAAATTACATCTAGAAATTACCAACGAGGTAAAATTGATTATGAGTTAAACTTAGCCAAAACTCCAGTTTTTAAATAAAAAAAACGAAACCTTAATCAATCTAAAAACTATTTAAGAGTTTTATTCCTCATAATAGTATATCCAATACAGAAACTTTTATTACATGTACTGAAGATTTAATATTTCTGACACAATTGTAAAATGTAATCAATATAACTTGTGATAGTAAAAAAAGGGATACATACAAATTATTTATACGCAATCAAATGGGAGCTTTAGTAGATGTTGTTTTATAAAAAACCAATAAAGGTTTAAACATACTAGAATACAAAAAAATCAAAATTGCTAACGGAGTGTATTTTTTATAACTTACAGATTAACAATAACTTTAATTATAACATAAAATTATTTTTTGTAAAATAAGTAACATATAAAAAGCCTCTCAATTTAAAATGAGAGGCTTTTACAATTTTTAAAAAGATTTATAAAAATATTATATAACTTTTACTTCTACTGCGTTTAATCCCTTTCTTCCTTCTTGTAAATCAAACTCTACCTCGTCTCCTTCAATAATTTCGTCAATCAATCCAGAAATGTGTACGAAATAATCTTGTTGTGTTTCATTGTCTAAAATAAATCCAAAACCTTTAGATTCATTAAAAAATTTTACTGTACCTTTTTTCACTTTGTTTATGTAATAAATATTAGTGAACTAAATTACTATTTATTTTATAATTCCCAAATTAAAACCTGTTTTTTATTTTACTTTTTAGGTATAAAAAAACTCATCTAATAAAAATTAGATGAGTTTTTTTATTTAAAAGCTAAGTTAAAACTTATAGTTTCTTTTTTACTTCTACAATATGATATGATTCTATTACATCACCAATTGCAATATCGTTGTAGTTCTTAATTTGAACACCACAATCATAACCTTTGGTAACTTCTTTAACATCATCTTTAAATCGTTTTAATGCTGTTAATTCTCCATCATGAATTACAATACTATCTCTAATAATACGTATTTTAGAGTTTCTTGTAATTTTACCTTGAACTACCATACATCCTGCAATGTTACCAATCTTAGATATTTTATATACTTCTCTAATTTCTACGTTACCTAAAACTTCCTCTTTGGTGTCCGGAGATAACATTCCCTCCATCGCATCTTTTAAGTCGTTAATAGCATCGTAAATAATAGAATAAGTTCTAATATCAACTTCTTCTGTATCTGCTAATTGTCTAGCATTTCCAGCTGGTCTTACATTAAATCCTACAATAATCGCATCTGAAGCAGAAGCTAATAACACATCAGATTCTGTAATTGCTCCAACACCTTTGTGTAATATATTTACTTGAATTTCTTCTGTAGATAATTTTTGGAATGAATCTGTTAATGCTTCAACTGATCCATCAACATCTCCTTTTAAGATGATATTTAACTCTTTAAAGTCTCCTAAAGCAATACGTCTACCTATTTCGTCTAATGTTAATGTTTTCTGTGTTCTTACAGATTGTTCTCGTTGTAATTGAGAACGTTTAGATGCAATTTGTTTTGCCTCTCTTTCATCTTCAAATACATTAAACTTGTCTCCAGCTTGTGGAGCTCCGTCTAATCCTAAAATAGACACTGGAGTTGATGGGGCAGCTACTTTTACATTTTTACCACGCTCATCAAACATTGCTCTCACTTTACCAGAATGTTTCCCAGCTAATATATAATCTCCTATTTTTAAAGAACCAGCTTGTACCATAATTGTAGATACATACCCACGTCCTTTATCTAATTGAGCTTCTACAACAGTTCCTAATGCTGGTTTGTTTGGGTTTGCTTTTAATTCTAAAATTTCAGATTCTAGAACAACTTTCTCTAACAATTCATCAACACCTAATCCTGATTTTGCAGAAATTTCTTGACATTGATATTTACCTCCCCAATCTTCAACCAACATATCCATGCTAGCTAATTGTTGTTTTACATTATCTGGATTTGCTGTTTGCTTATCAATTTTGTTCAATGCAAAAACTATAGGTACTCCTGCAGCTTGTGCATGGCTGATTGCTTCTTTTGTTTGTGGCATTACATCATCATCTGCTGCAATCACTACTATTACAATATCTGTTACCTGAGCACCACGTGCACGCATTGCTGTAAAGGCCTCGTGACCTGGTGTATCTAAAAACGCAATTTTTTGACCTGTTCCAATTTTAACAGAATAAGCACCAATATGTTGTGTAATCCCTCCTGATTCTCCTGCAATTACATTTGCTTTACGGATATAATCTAATAAAGAGGTTTTACCATGATCTACGTGTCCCATTATTGTTACAATAGGAGCTCTTTCTTCTAAATCTTCTTCAGAATCCTTAATCTCTACAACAGATTCCTCTACTTCTGCCCCAACAAATTCAACTTCATAGTTAAACTCTTCTGCTACAATTTTAATTGTTTCAGCATCTAAACGTTGGTTCATTGTAACCATCATACCTAACATCATACATGCCGATATAATTTCTGTTACAGAAACATCCATCATTGTAGCTACTTCACTAACAGTAACAAATTCTGTTACTTTTAGTATTTTGCTTTCTAACTCCTCTTGCGCCTGTACATTATCAGCTTGCTTACGGTGTAAGTCTCGCTTATCTCTACGGTGTTTGGCTCCTTTATTCTTTTTAGATTTCCCTTGAAGTCTTTCAAGAGTTTCTCTTACTTGTTTTTGTACTTCTTCGTCTGTAGGCTCTTCTTTAGTAACTGGTGCAGAATTAAATCTACCTCCACCTCTATTTGCTGGACCTCTTCTGTTTGGACCTCCTCCAGCTCTGTTTGCTGCTGCTCTGTTAGCACTATTATTAGCAGGTTTTACAATTCTCTTACGCTTTTTCTTTGGATCGTTAGCATTTGCTTTTGGATCTGGCTTCTTTTTCTTAGGTCGTTCAAATTGTTTTAAATCAATTTTTGTACCTGTAAGTTTAGGCCCTGATAATTTTTGATATTGAGTTTTTAAAGCTTCTGGCTCTCCTCCTTCTTCAGGAGATTTACCTACTGTTGTAGTTTTTACTTCGGCCTTTGGAGCTTCTTTAGCTACTACTTTTGGAGTTGCTGCTTTTGGAGTTACCTCTTTTTTATCTGTGTTATTTTTTCTAATTTCTTTAACAGGAGTTTTCTCTTTTTTCTCTACAACCGCTTTTTTCTCCTCTTTAACAGGAGCAGATTTCACTATTTTTAAACCACCCAGTTTAGGAGCACTTGCTTTAATAATTTGGGGTTCTTTTACCTTTTTAACTTCAGGCACTTTTACTTCTTCAACTTTTTCTTTAACAGGTGCTGTTTTTTCTACTTTAGGTTCTACTTTAGGTTTTTTATTCAAATTTATTCTACCTACAGTTTTCAATTCTAGTTTATCAGCTTTAGCTTTTAAGACTCTAGTTCTCTCTTCCTCTTCTTTGCGTTTCTTGTCTTCTTGTTCCAAACGCAATTCTTCTTTCTCTTTTCTTTTTTCCGCACCAACCTCTTTAGAAACTGCTTTCTTTTGGGCATCGGTTTGAAAACCGTCTAACAAGATTTGATATTCTTGATCAGAGATTTTTGTTGTGGGTCTAGCCTCTATTTCAATCCCTTTGGTTGAAAGATGCTCTACCGCTCTATCTAACGATATGTTTAACTCTCGTAAAACTTTGTTAAGCCTTAATGTTTTGCTTACAGACATATATACTTTTTACTATTTTATGTTTAAGAAGATGTTTTGAAATTAATAGGCTACTGACTACCTATTTATCTATCAAATTCTGCTTTTAATATACGTTGAACCTCTATGATTGTTTCTTCTTCCAAATCGGTTCTGCTCACTAATTCAGCCACATCTTTGTCTATAACACTTCTTGCAGTGTCTAAACCAATGGTTTTGAATTCGTCAATAATCCATGCTTCTATTTCATCAGAAAACTCTGTCAATTCTACATCTTCATCGTCTTCTGTCCCTTCTCTTAACACGTCAATTTCGTAACCTGTTAATTGAGTTGCCAATCTAATATTTACACCATTTCTACCAATTGCTTTTGATACTTCTTCTGGTCGTAAATAAACTTCGGCTTTAGGTTTGTTTTCTCCTTCGGCTTCAAAGATATTCATTTTTACGACTTTAGCAGGGCTTAAAGCTCTAGAAATGTATAATTGTGTGTTTTTTGTGTAATTTACAACGTCTATATTCTCGTTTCCTAATTCACGAACAATACCATGAATTCTTGATCCCTTAACACCTACACAAGCTCCAACAGGGTCTATTCTATCGTCATAAGAATCTACAGCTATTTTTGCTTTTTCTCCTGGAATACGAGCAACACCCTCAATGGTAATTAAACCATCAAAAATTTCGGGAATTTCTTGTTCAAATAACTTTCTTAAAAACTCTGGAGATGTTCTAGATAAAATAATTGCGGGCTTATTCCCTCTTAACTCTACCGTTTTAATAATTCCTCTTATAGAATCTCCTTTTCTAAAAAAGTCAGAACGAATTTGTTCACTTTTAGGTAAAACAATTTCATTTCCTTCATCATCTAATAAAATTACAGCATTGTGCTTTATATGGTGTACTTCTGCCGTGTACAAATCTCCTTCTAATTCTTTAAACTTTTTGTACAAGTTGGTACTGTCATGTTCATAAATTTTAGAGATTAGATTTTGGCGTAATGCCAAAATGGCTCTACGTCCTAATTGATGCAATTTAATTTCTTCTGATACTTCTTCACCAACTTCAAAATCTGGTTCAATCAATATAGCCTCTGCCAACTCAATTTCTTCGTTATCATCTTCTGAGAAACCATCCTCTACAACAACACGATTACGCCATATTTCTAAATCTCCTTTATCAGGATTTACAATAATATCAAAATTATCATCAGAACCATATTTTCTCTTTAAAGCAGCTCTAAAAACTTCTTCTAAGATAGACATTAGCATTACACGATCAATATTTTTATCGTCTTTAAATTCTGAAAATGAATTGATTAAATCTATATTCTCCATTTAAATATTTTAACTAAATAATATTTTAACTTTTGTTTCTTTTATTTCTTCATAGGCAATAACAGCTTTTTTCTGAACCGTTATTTTCCCTTTCCCAATAGGCTTTGGCTCTCTTGCTTCCCAAGACAATTCTATATTATCTTCATGAACCTCAGCCAACACACCCTCGTATTTTTCTTCTGCTGTAGTTACATTTAAAACTCTACCTATATTTTTTACATATTGCCTTTTCATTACAATAGGCTTAGCAATATCAGGTGTAGCAACTTCTATACTGTAATCTTCTTCTTCACGATCTAAATCGGCCTCTACAAAACGACTTACTCTAATACATTCTTTTAAAGGAACGCCGTTATCTCCATCTATTGTAACTATTATCTTATTATCCGCTTCAATAGTCAAATCAACTAAAAACAAAGAAGAATCTTCTTCTAATGCACTATTTATTAATATTTCAACCTTATTTTTATCCATATATACGTATAAAAAGTGGGGCTTTAAAGCCCCACTTATCTCCTTCAAATATTTCCTAAGCAAATATACAAGTTTTTTCTTGATATACAAGAATATACTCTAGGGTTTTTAATATACTTTTTAGCCAATTGCTATACAATCTGCTGGTATTTTTTCTAACATTTTTATATTAAATTTTACTAAATTGTTTGTTTAGTTTGTACATCCTTTTTAATCTAAACTATAAAAATTAGTATAAAACACCCCTCTTTTTATGGTTGCTGCTTTAACTTACAAACAATTCTCTTTTAAAATAACATCTATCTATAGGTTGTGAATTGATTTCAAATTGTATTTTTACGTGAGTAATCACAAGTTGTAAAAATGAGGTTAAAAAAGAAACACCGTTGTGAATTGATTTCAAATTGTATTTTTACGTGAGCAATCACAAGGTCTAGGTGGGTCGTTTGTCCTCTGTCTGTGTTGTGAATTGATTTCAAATTGTATTTTTACGTGAGCAATCACAAG
>Ga0115030_1000278_pt1 | contig 20040 bp, 25 predicted proteins | sample SidtaG_4_FD_87174 | JGI IMG/M metagenome (GOLD analysis project Ga0115030, IMG submission 87174) | Marine algal microbial communities from Sidmouth, United Kingdom - Sidmouth_Male1 metaG | ecosystem: Host-associated > Algae > Red algae > Unclassified | place: Sidmouth, United Kingdom | collected... | reverse complement strand
CGCCGGCCACGCGCGGTCATCCCACGCGCCGGCACCGCGGCCCACTCCTCCGTCCATACGGTCCCCGGGGTCGTGGCGGGCGCCTCCGGCGCCGCCGACGGCAGCGGCCGGCCACCCGTCACCGCGTTGGGCACCGGCCATGCCGGGGTAGTCGTCATGCCGTTCCTCGTCCCATCGACCGCCCGGCGCGGGGAAGGCGGCGGGCCCAACCGCGACATCGGGCGCGGCACCGACCGAGAACCCCGGATTGGCGGACCCGGGCTGCGCAGGGCCGCCGCGCTCCATGTCGGAGTGCCGCCGCTTCCGGGCGTGATACGCGGCCGATGCGGCCGCCTCCTCCGTCGATGGCGGCACATCCTTCGGGTCGGACAGGGGGAAGCCGGCGGGCACCGCCCAGGCCTCCTCCGTCACAGGTAGTGACCGCGGGACGGCGTCCGCGAGCCGCGGCTCCGCCAGCATGACCCCCAGCGGGGCTTGCGGCGACCGCGGGACGCCCACGATGCAGACGTAGTGGCGCCGGCGGTCCGCGACGGTACCCACTTGGTGGGGTAGCAGGGTGCTGGGGGCCTGACGGGTGGGGTCGTGGTGGTAGGGTAGCCGTTCGTGGACGGCTGCCCAGGGCACCGCCCGTGCGATGGCGTCGTACTCCGCCAAGGCATCCGCGGCAGAGCGATCGCCCGACGCCAGGTCGTCGACCGAGAACGCCTCCGTCAGGGCGTAGTAACACGGCGACGGCTCGAAGACGCGGTGCCTCTCGCGGTACGTGCGGAGCAACCCTGACACGATAGCCGCCGTCATCATGACGTAGGCCGTACCCTGGATGAGGTGACACGGGTACGCCTGGAGCAGGGACTGCTGTTTGTGGATGACTGTCGGATACTCGTACGTCAGCAGCCGGGGCGTCGCGCACCGCGAAGCCATCGCCGGCGGCAAGGGAGCGCGCGCAGGGGCCAACCTGATGCCGGACCGCACGGGCAAGAATATCGCCCCGTGCCCCACCCGGCGGGTGCTCACAAGCTCACCGCGCGAACGGCGTGCGGCTTCCAACGCCAAATCCGCCGGCGCGATCGGCGGGCCCACAGGGCTCACGGCGAGCAGAGGGCCCACACCGCCGAAGTTGACGAGCTCCAAGGAGTGGCCGAACGGGACCGCGGGGCGGTGGCGCAGGCGGGAGTGCCAGTCCTAGATGTAGGCGTACTCTTCGCCGCCGGCGACAAACGGTATCTCGGCCGCAGGGTGCGGGACCAAGAGCACCCGACCCGGGTTGCAGCGTAACATGCAACGCAACCACGCGGCGCTACTACCGACGGAGCGGATGAAGGACCCCAAATCGCACTCGGCCGCCGGCCGGGCGTCGTAACCCGCCGCCACGGCGAACTTCCGGAAGGCCGGCCACACGGCCTGCGCCCCGTTGACATCCTGAGGATGGCAGGACCGGAAGATGTCACTGACGAGCGGCCAATCGTCCCCAGCCACGGCAGGCCCCAGCGGGGCGAGCCACGATCAGACGGCGGGCGACGCCGGTCGCGATGGGAGGACGGGGCCCGCCTGCCCCAACAACGGCGTCCGATCCGCCGACGCGACCGCGGGAACCCCGCCTTGTGCTGGGGTGGTACCAGACCACCCGGCGGCGGCGGGGCACGCTGTGGACCCAACCCCGCCACTCCTCGCGGCCGCCACTACCGCTTTGCGGGGCGGCTTCCGCCACTCACGACCGTTGGGGTCGTACAGCAGCCGCAAGCCCTGCGGCAACGTTGCGCGCACGGGGACGGGCGGCCAGGACCTCGTCGGCCCCGGCGTCGCCGGTGTTTCCGGCAAGGGCATAGCCCCCGACGCGGCGTCAGCCGCAGACGGGCTCGCCAGGGGTGCGACGGGCGGGACCTCGGCGTGGTCGGTGCCCGGCCGCATCGGGGGCGCGGCGGACGGAGCCCCGCCGGGGCTATCGGGGGGCGTCGCCGGGGACGGCTCCATCTCAGCCGAAAGGGATGTAGTACTACGGGAGCCCGCCGGTGGCGGTGGCGCGGCCGGCGGAGCACCAGAGGCGCGGCGGTGCCGAGGAGGTCGGGCTCGGGCGGAGCTGGGACGGCTAGCCCGCCCGTGAGCGCAGGCGCGAGCCCGCGAAGGGGCGCGCCTGGCCCAGACGCCCCCCGCGGGGTCCGAGTGGCCGTGGCCGTAGGGCGCGGCAGGCGACAACCGACCGGGCGCCACGCGGCGGTTGCAGCGCGTTGCGCACGGAACGGTCACTCCCCCTCGTCTGTAATGATCGCTTCGGGGGACTTTGTATGCATGGAGGGAATTATCTGCATTGATGGGTGACGGCCCGGGTCAAGTCCCCATCGGGGAATTGGGCCCGGGCGACGGTTTCCGCCCTTTTAGGACGAAGGGCGACGACGGCGGGAGGCACCGTCGTCGCCGGCAAGTAAACCGTGTCTTCATGTCTTGGCGTTTCGATCGGCCCGACTTCCTGGACCTCGCGGCCCATAGCGGGTGTCGCGCGAGCGGCCGAGACGGCCGGTACTTCCCTCCTACTGAGGTAGCCCCCCTGAGCGTGGTACTACACGTGGGTGGCAGCGCCACCGACCCCGTGTAGACTGGGTCCCGACCCTCCCGCCGCAGACGGCGGGTCCAGGGACCACTGGTCCCGCGTGGAACGCTGCCACTGCGCCCGGGCCACGTCCTTCGGGGTGGCCCCGAATGCGCGCTGTATATCCGGGCTCTGTTGCTCCTCCTCCTCCCGCGACAGCGCATCCACCGATCGGGTCGAATCCGGGCCGGTGGGTATCCCACCGGCCGCGGTCCCCGACGAGCTGCCCACTGCGTCCACACGGGGCGGGCCAAAGGGCGGCGCCACGTCCGGGCGCTGCCCATCCAGGGGCAAGGGGTGAGCCCCTGTGCCCCCACGCTGGGACTCCGATAGCGTAGACGTCCGTCCCGCTCCGGGAGGAGGACGTGCCCCGGTGGTCGGCGGGCGGTCGGGATCCTCGGGCGGGGAGTTCGACTCATCCGCCACCGTATCGCCGCCGCCAGCCAGGACCGCCCTTCCACCCCCAACGAGGGCCACGGCGCCCAACGCCCGCAGAGCCCCCGGGTCTCCCGCCGGTGGCGCGTCCGTCATCAGGCTCGTTCCAGGCATCTAGAACGGAAGAGCGCCCCTGTCGAGCAGGGAAGATGAGGAAGATCCGCGAGCCATGGATGCGGGGCCCGCGTATCGATCAAATGTCCTCTGGCACCGCACCGCAATACAACCACCAAGAGTCCCCCGACCTTGATACCAAAAGAGGTGTCGAACCGCAACACGCACCGCGTGCATACAGCGGGTCTCACCCGGAGCGCCAAATGTAGTACCACGATCAGGGGGGTTATCTTAGGAGGAGGGAAGTACCGGCCGTTCGGGCCGCTCGCGCGACACCCGCTATGGGACTCGAGGTCCAGGAAGTCGGGCCGATCGAAACGCCAAGACATGAAGACACGGTTTACTTGCCGGCGACGACGGTGCCCCCCACAGTCGTCGCCCTTCGTGCCAAAAGGGCGGAAACCGTCGCCCGGGCTCGATTACCCGATAGGGACTTGACCCGGGCCGTCACCCACCAATGCAGATAATTCCATCCATGCATACAAAGTCCCCGGAAGCGATCATTACAGACGAGGGGGAGTGACCGTTCCGCGCGCAACACACTACAACCGCCGCGTGGCGCCCGGTCGGTTGTCACCTTCCGCGCCCTCCGGCCGCGGCCACCCGGACCCCGCGGCGGGCATGACCGCCAGGCGCGCCCCTTCGCGGGCTCGCACCCGCGCTCACAGGCGGGCCCGCCGTCCCCGTGCCCGCGCCCCCGTTCCGTCAGTGCCCGTCGTCGTCGGCGCCGCCGACCCCCGCCGTCCGTCGCACCCGCGGGGCCCCGTCGGCCGCGCCACCGTCGTCGCCGGGGTCCCGTTGTTCTACAGCTAGTACTTCACGCCCTTCACGTGATCGTGAAGGCACGTCTACGTGATCACATGCACGTTTTCTACGTGATCACTCATCACGCCCCGGGTGAAATGGGCGTGAACTGAGGCGTGATCTCATGCAATAATTACTCCAATGACGGACTTAACGCTGTGCAATCCAATGAAGTGGGGACGAGGTCCGGGGCGCCCTGCTGAGCCCCAAGACGGTAGCCTCGCCGGTCCTCGCAATGTTCCAAAACTTCTGGGGTACGCTCTCTTCCAGATCGGTACAGTACACCTCCCATATGATCTTCGTTAGTGGCTGCGGCTGCCAAGGCAGCTTTCGCGACTGCGGCTGTCACGTGGCTGTGCATGTGTTCTACAGGCCGCCAAGGTGTTCCTCTAGACGCGGCGTGGGCGGCTGCCAATGTTGTTTGCGATGCCGCGGCGGTCGCGGCGGCGACTGCCGCGGGGCCTGCTGAGTCTGTGGCTGCACAGCCAGCCAACAAGGCTGGGCCCACGGAACGGGTCAAGACCGCCGCCCCGCCGGCGGCAGCGGAGCGGACATTGACTGTACATCTGGTGGTCTCTGTACAAGCATCCGCAATCGGTGCTACAGATGCTGCCTCGCTGCGGTACGTTTCGGCGCCGATGACCGCCGTGGAAACCGTGGCGCCGGATCCCAGCGCGGAGGCTTGCAAGCGGCTCGACTGGCGCTTCTCTCCCAAACGCGTGGTCTCGACACCAGCGCAGCCGCGGGAGTTCACGCGTTCAGCAGCGGGAGCCTCCACCGCCTCGCTCTGTTACCGCATCGGCCACAACTAGGGAGGGTGGCGTGGCGCCATCCAGGCCGCGCTGGCGACCATCAATGGCTGTACTGAGATGGCCGTGTCGAAGGTGGCCGCCGCTACGGTGGCGGCTGCAATGCCCACGGCGGCGGCCTCTATGGCCAGGGCCTCCGCAGACGTACCCGTGGTCGTATACAGGGCCGCTGCTCGTAGGTCAGCGGCAGCCTCGGCCACCGTTTCTGGACTTTCAGTGGCAGGCGCCGCCCTCCCTGTGACGTACGGTCCAGGCCATCTACATGCTGGCCACCCACGATGGGGGATGCGTCCTCCTCTTTAACCTGTTTTACACAGAGTGGTCTTTGAAGGATGCCAAGGAAACCTTCTGTCTGTCATAGAATCGTTCAATGCAGCCCTAGATCAGGTCACATTGAGCGCCGCCCATACAAAAGGGGTGCCATAAAATCACGGAAAACGTACACTCGATGGACAATGGGTGCCACCTTTGCGTGTTCACGCCCCGAAAAAGGGCGTGATTTGGGCGTGATCGGGCTTGATCAACCGTGAAACGCTCACACGCCCCGGGTTCGGGGGCGTGAAGTACAAGCCTACAGGAGCGCACGCTTAAAGGTGTATCTCACCCTTTAAGACGGGTATAAAATCCGTTGCTGAGGACTGAGAATTGCACTAACGGCCACGAAACTTTCGCATGTTATAGGATAGTGCGTGGACGTTACCTCCACAAAAAAAGCGCTATGAATCTCGGGTACGTGGGAGCTGGCTGTCGGTGAGAGTCATTCGTGAAGTGTTGGACCCGATCGCGGCACTCTGATCTCGTGGCGCAACGCAGGATTGACAGATATCGGCATACACATTGAGTGTGCAGTGGCCTGGCCGGCATTCTGATTCCGCTGGAAGCCTCCCTGCTAGATTTGGGATCGAAGGGGGAAACACTTGCAAGAATTGGACCCCTGATTGAGAGCAGCGCTTCACTTTTTTTGTGACCCCCTGGCGCCTCAGAAGTGCATGTCAACCAACTGGATGTAAGGCTTTCTATGCCCAATTGCGACTCCTGTGACCGTCACGTGCACGATTTATTTCTGAAGCGCATACGGTGCAGGATCAAGGGTTCCGGACGTGCCCCTTTTGTTCATGCCGATCTTTTTTGCATGCGCTACAAGTCGTCCAGAGTCACGTGGAAGATAGCATCTGGCGATGCACTGATGGAGCTCTTGCGTCACGCTTCCTTTCTATGTGCTTTTTGTTCGAATATAGTGCGCCCTTTGCGGCTTTGTGCCAGCCTGAAGTCGCGTCGCCTCCATCCGTCTTATTGCGTGGATGCACTTTTTGTTAGGACCCAGTGTTCCTGCTCTTCTGGGTTTTCAATCGTACGGCGGCCCTGGATTCGCTCCTCCGTCAAATACTACTGCTCCTTGGTCCCAAGCGGAGATGTCAGATCCCGCACCAACATATTCAAGCGGATTACAACGTGGAAAAGGTCATCCTCTCTCAGTGTCTTCGAGGGGACTGTGCGGATACTCTGGTTTCACGCTCCTTTCGAGAAAATTGACCTGCAACGAGGTGGCGTCAAGCCTGCTCCAACTGACACGGAAGAGATGCACACTGCAGAAGGTCAATGACAGCCACACCTCCGACAGTGGTCATGCTCTTTATGCACTTGTGGCTCATTCTCTTACGCTGTGCGCCGTCATGTAGTAATCGTCACCTCCAGAGCACGCCTGTTGGCCAGATAAAAGATAGTTGAGGGAGTGTCATCTGCATACCCGAGGTCGGCATCTCGCAGGAAGTGATCCAATTCATGAACGGACTTCAGAATCTGACTCTTCGCATCCGACTTGTGCGGAAAAACGTAGGGGGACCTGCCCGAAGCCTTCCGTAACGCTGGAAGACCCCCCCAACCGTTTGTGATCATGCGGGTGTCGGTCAGTCTGGAGACAATCGAGCATTACTCTGGCTCTGCTTGTCCGATTGATGTGTTCTTTCACTCGTTTTCTTTCGCTATGTAATACATTGCAGGCGTAGTTCCCGCACAAGCATGCAATATTCCCACACAAAACGTAGCTGGATGAAACCTGCTTCTGAGTACACGGTACTTCCCGAGCGCGGGATGTGGTCGGATCCGCATTTCGACCCGATATTCGGGCTCTGCATACCATTGAAACACTGTCCCACGGAACGCGGCGACATTGTCTGCTATGGATGCCCTGTTTTCGCAGAAAACATAGAACCAAAGAATAAAAGCGGGAATAACACAGGGGTGACCAACAGAGCATATCGATGGACAGGGGGGGAGGATGAGCGTCGTTCCCTTCGTGGGCTCGGGACGTACACGCCTTCTCCTTCCCCCCCACGCCCGCCGCCCCCTCTGCCATGACCATGCACTGACCCGTGCAACTGCCCTACGACAAAACGTACGTCCGGTCTTCGTTTTCCTTCGCCTTGATAGTCACAACACTGAAATACGGCAACGGCCGCCTGGGCGCTTTTAGAATCGCCTGCGCAACGATCTGCGGGCAAGACGTGATCCGTCGAATCAAGTCACCGCCCACGTCTCATCCTGGATCATCGTCCTGATTTGGTACACGTCCATCTAAATGAGTTTTTAGAGCAAACCTAGCAATGATGGACTCACGACACGTGTCTGCTTTATTGATGCGACGTGTCGACATTCGCTTACTGCTCCACGAACCACCCTCTTGTCAAAGTACCGGTGCCCCAAGACCCGCGATTTACCACAATGAATTTAGGTAAGACCATCTCGGTCCGATAGTCCGGGTGACATAATAGAAGGCGCATGTTCTATTAGAAGGCGATATAGGGCATGCCCCCCTTATTCAGGACGCAAGGAGTACCCAAGACGCCCGTTCAATGGCTGGTCGTCAAATGACAAGGGCTGCACACGTGTCCCACAACGTTCGATTACGTTAATCAACGACCTCCAAACGATCGCGGCCCTCTCCGGCGAGGCCCGAGATCCAGATTCGTGGATTCCGTCGCATCTGAGGGGAGGGGGGGGGTGCAACCGCGTCCACGATGGCTCTAATTGCCCTAGAAAACCAACTGGGTAGGTCAAACTGCTACACCACAGATGCTGTGCTTCTCAAGACCAGAGGGGGCAACCCTCAGCTTCTTTCTTGCAAAGGTTCAGGTAGATCGCATGATGCACGCGAGTGCTGTAGGCGTCCCAGCTTGGAAGAAAAAACCGCCCCCACGGCAAATTCCAGCCATGAAGTTCCCGGCGATGTGCAAACCCTCGAAACTCGTGCAGCACGTTTGGGTGCACACAACCGCGACTGTGATTCGTACTGGTGTCATTGGGTGACAAGTCTGCACAATGACAGCCTGTGGAGCTGCCATGTATCACTAGATCGAGGTATATGTCGACGATCTCCCTCTTTCTGCCGTACATCTGCTTCGTTTCTGCTTTGTATCAATTGACCGCTGCCTGTTGTCGGCCTGTCGACCGAGATCTGCAGCGGATCTCGCGGTTCACGCCGCCCTAGGAGCTGCGAGATTCTGCGGACGCTTTACTTTCAAGGAATGGGCCACGAACCGCCCACAAACACGGGGCACTATCGTTGAAAAAGTGGCCGTGTTAAGAGTAAGTCTATTGCACAGTTTGCCCATTTTAGGCCGCTACGATAGGCGGCCTGTGAATGGGCGCCACGTCGCAGCCCAATTGAGAAGTTAAGGATAGTCCTCTTACATTGCTAGGTCTTCTCTTAGGTCGGAGCCCGATTCGGGAATATACTGCATCGGGGAGCGCTTCCGCCACACTTCTGATGGAGGGCGGGATGCATCCGTCGTTCCAACGTCGATTCGGTCCTCTTTTCACAATTGAGGATCCGCACAGGTGTCAGTGATTGGTGACGTCTCTGATCCGGATCAATGGTAACGCTGGACGGCGCTGACAGCACAGCCGCTCATTTTCTGCCGGGGAGCGGGGCACAGGGCGCGGGGCGCCGCGCGGCACGCGGCGGGCGCGGGGCGCCGCGCGCCCCGCGCCGATTTTTTTTTCTTCTGGGCTGCGGGCGCCGGTGGGCACCGGGGCGCCGCCGGGCACAGGGGCGCCGCCGGGCACCGGGGCGCCGACCGGCACCGGGGCGCCGCAGGGCACCGGGGCGCCGCCGCGTACCGGGGCGCCGCCGGGTACCGGGGAGTCGCCGGGTACCGTGGCGCCGTAGGGTACCGGGACGCCGGAGGGATCCGGGGAGCCGCCGGGCGCTGCCTTGCACCGAAGCACCGGGCGCCGAAATTGGGGCACAAGAACAAGCGCCTTCTGCTAGGACCGTGGCGCCGCCACGGCAACGTTGGCGGGAAATCTGAACGCCAAGGAAGGAAAAAACACCCAAAGCGCACACAATGCATCACCCATACAGGAAGAACCACTCCCGCCGACGGTACCGAGGAAACCCAGGAATCGGCCAAGCAATAACACTGCGGCAGGCTGCGCGCCGCGTCGCCGCCGTCCACGAGCACCAAGCCGTCGTGCGGCTCCGCGTCCTCCGGCTGCGTCGGAACCGAGCGGCGGATCTCCGCCACCCACTGAGGGAAGTGCCCGTCGCCGATGGCTCCGCCCCGCGACGACAACCGGGTGCCAGCAGAAATCTCCAACACATTGCGTACCTTGGTGACGATGAGGGCAAAGTGACCCAGCGTCGCACACACAATGCGCTGGCCCGTCGGACCATCCGACTGCTTGACACGGTCTGACGCGCCTACGGTCAAGAAGAGCGTGGTCAGGGCGTCCAAGCACGCCTTTCGCCCGCGCGGCGTCAAGAAGAATGAGTCATTGGCCAACATCTCGATGGCCATCTCCACCGACAGGTCGTTGTGCCCCACCCCGAGGCACTCAAAGTACGCGGCCAAGATAATGTCAGTTCACACCTGGTGCAAGTGGGGCTTGACCCGCAGCGCCAACAAGGAGACGCGAACGTTTGCGAAGATGGTGGGGTTGCGTCGGCTGGAGCGGCGGATGAACGACTTCAGTCACTCTCTTGCTGCCTTGAGCCTCTGCTTCTGTGCCGCGTCGACGGAGAAGACGAGGGTCGCCCAGTTTTTGTCCCAGCAAGAGAACACCAGCACCGTCTTCACCGCCGTGGAGAATTCATCGATGAGCACGTCCCTGTACGTTTTCTGCTTTCACGGAAACGAGTACCAAAGAAAAGATCCCAACCACAGAGAGCGACGGTGCTGGATAGAGTCAGATGGAGTACCAAAAATTGCGAATCGCACATCAACCCCGCTCCTTGCCCACCGCACTGGGGACATGCGGCCACCGACACCCCCTCCACGTCCACACGCTTACTCGTACTCGCCAACTATTCAAGCCCAAACGTACCGCTACCAGCTTCATCAGCTTCTCCTTTTTGATCGTCTCGCCGTCATCCTCGTCGGAGCAGCCGAGCTGCCCCTTCGCAATTGCACTCTTGATGCCATGCATAAAGGTCTTCTCCACTGCAGCAAGCCGCCCCAACCTCTGCTGGGAGAGCTGAATGTCCGCGTCAAGCTTGGTCTTGAGGTCCATGAGGGTGTCCTTCATCACAGTGACGGCGCTCTCCATGGCCGCGACGTCAATACGAACCGAACTGGGTGCGGTCCAGACGGCCCACTCAAAGATCTGAGGGCGACGCTCCCCGCGCGTGCTCGTTTACAAGGCCGCAAGCAACGGGTTTACGGCCGCTTGCGCGGCCACAGTGGTTGGGTATTGGACGTCAGGACCAGGGGCTTACGTGAATAAATTGCACTCTGGTATAATGAATAGATATACTCGGAAATACTCAGATTCTGGAAAAACAAGCCCGATTATGCGATCTCTTATCTGAATGGCACCGCGATTTTAATGGCTCTGAAGCGGATAAACGAAAGTATAACGACTTACCAGTCGTCAAACGAAGGCATCCCACTACCTCAGGTAACTTGACTCTCCCGGCGGCTCCGAACGCTCGAAGCCGGCACGAGACACGCAGATATATGCTAGACACATACGGGATAGCAGTGAGCCAACTCAGGGCATATCGTCAACGGCGAAGGTGATTGGCAAACTCGGCCATTTTTCGTCTTTTGCCGCGCGTGGCAGCTGGCGGGCGGAGAGTACGACTCAGAACACTTCTCATCCATTCAGGTCAACTAAGGTAGCGAGATGGGCAACGATGCTTGCGCATTTTTCCTGGCAATCGCTGTCGCGAGCGTGTCATGGTCTCGCATAGGTCGCGTTCACACGCTCCACCACAACACGCTCTTCGTTATTTATTGGCAATCAGCATCGCAAGTACTTCCTATCTGACGTAGCTGTTGCAGAATCTGATATATTCTGAATAAAATCCCAATTCTTATTCGTATCCTGCATTTTTTAGTTACGGATATATATCCTATCCGTACTCATGAAATTGCGTCAAAAGTCTTATCTGATTCAAAAAATGCCAATGTTGAGTATATCGGAGTGGGCCGGGAATCGGCAGATTCTTGAGCCCCTGGTCAGGACCCAATAGGTGCGGGTCAGACGCTGCGGTCGGGCGCGTGGCGGCGCTTGCCGCGATTGAGCAGATGTAAGAGGCCGCGACACCCCCCCCAGTCGTGCTCCCCATCATAAGTGAGACGGGGGCAGCTATGCACGCCGCTGCGGCAGCGGGAGGACTGGGAGCCGGGCGCTGAGAGTCGACAGATTCAGCTGCAGGTACGGCCGCACCCATCACTACTGCGCCACGAGGCCCTGCCCCAGGCTTCCCCGTGGCACCCCCACCAACGGGAGAAGCAGCCGGAACAGTAGGTGAGCGCCCAGCGGACCCGGTCGACGCTGCACAACGAGGCGTGGCCGTGGGTCGCAAGTGAGATGCAGGAGCCGTCGGCGGCGCACGCGCTGCAGCCGCCAGCGGCAGTGCACCTGTGGGGGGAGGCGTCGGAGGACCACCCCCGGCGCGTACCGTGGTGTTGAAGACCGCGGCGCGGCGCGCCTCGGCCGTGTCAGGGCCGGTCATCATCTCCGTGACGCGGAGGGTCGGCAGCTAGTGCGTGCGTGGGCGTACCCCGAGCGCCACGGGGCGGTCCGTCAGGGCGCCGCCCGTCAACTCCTGGACACGCCGTATTGGAGAAGCACTCTAAGGATCCAACCTGTTGACAGTGCGGGCTGCGCTACGCATTGGACGCAGCGACAAGCCGGCATATACCGTGCGAATGCCGATTGCAGAAGCGACAGCCGACGACCCGTCGACAGGTAGCGACTTGTCTCCAGAAGGTCCAGCCGGAGCGCCGGGGGCGGGCGACCCCATCAGGCAGGAGGGGCCACACCAAACGACGGACGGCGGCGCGATTGGCTGCGCGGACTGCGGGACTATCAAGCGCGCCGTGGTCACTAAAGGCAAACTAGGGGTTGGCACAAAAGCCGCTACCGCGGCGGACGCGCAGCGCCCGACCTTGTTGGTGCTTGGAGATAGCCCCGCCTCCGCCGGCCTCTTTACCTTGGTTCTTGGCCCCGGTGCCGAGGCGCACGCCATCTCCAGCTCGTAGTCCTCCTCGTCCTTGGCCTCGTCGCTGACACCTCCCACGGACGCCAGCGTCTGCGCGGCCTCTCTCGCGGTGGCCCGCGTGTCGGCTGGCGACGTTTCGGCCTCACAACCTTGGTCCTTGTTGCGGGCCGCCAATGTCGCACGCCTCAGATACATCTTCTGGGCCCTGTCTGCGGGCGTCACGGGATTCATGTTTTTGAAACCAAGGGATAGGGGGGGGGGTTGGTCCTGTCGGGTGATCAGAGTGTAGGGAGGGCAGCGGCACATAGGCAGGCCATGGATGGCAGAGCGCAGTCGGATGGTTGAGTGAGAGGCCCGCGCTGCGAATACATTCGACGAGCGCTCCTCTACTCTGCTGCAGCCGTGGAGGCGCTCGGCGTCGGTCGGTTCGGCGACGACAACGAGTGTGGGATCCAAGGAGAAGCAGACACCGAGCGCGCGCAGCACATTCTGCACACACCCCCATCGGAGAACGCTCGGACAAAATGACTCGGACGATCTCACGATGGCCGTCGTCACCTCGCTGCAGTGCCCCCCCTCGAACAGCCCAGCGCAAACGTACCATGCCCCTAAGAGAGGGGTCCGCACCTGGAACGTCAACAAGCGAATCGATGCGACGGATAGAGCCCACCGGCCTCCTCGTCTGCTGGGGCCTCCAAAAAAGGGCGGTTCGCGAGCAAGATCAAATCCCAGGAGGCCGGGAGAGACCAGCGGCGCATGGGTCGTTAGAGACTGCTAGCTCAACGGGCGGCTCAACACAGTGCCCCAAAAGCGCATCAACGGCACGTATTGAGTGCGCCTCACCATTCTCTACTCTCGTCTAACGACGCTTCACCCCTGGGTCCATACAAACCGAAAAACAAAACACCATGACCACGTGACCGGGGTATGCGAGGGAAAACGGACAGCGCAAGGCCCAAGACCAAAGCGTACCGATCGTTACGCGGAGGAAATGAATAGAAACGGTCGTGGACATCGCACAAAAAAAGGACAGCCGCATGCCCCAGTGTGGGACTGTGAGCCAGGGGGCACGGTCGCCGGCTCCCTGCGCGCGATCGGCGTCCGCGGCAGTCCGCGGCCGAGCGCGCTCGTCGGCGCTTGGGGCGCTCCCGCTATGGGACAAGGCGCCACGATCAGCGCCCGTGGCGAAGGCAACGAGCGGTACCTTTGGGAGCACAACTCACGTCACAGGCTTGGCATGCTCAAGTAATCATTTACCACCACGCAACTTTGGAATCAGCCCAATTGTATTAAAAAAGTTACTAAGCTGACATCGAAGCCCACTTCAGCTGCATGTAACAGCGGATGGATCCGTAAGAATCCTTCACTGATTGGTCGCAGACATCGTCTCGTTAACCATTTGCAACACGCTCCGCTGACAAATGCCACCTCAGAACGAGTGGACGGCCACGATGAGCCCTGTTGTTGGTGTAAGCGCCTTGAGAGTCGGATTTGATCGGTCGGCAGTCTTTTTCTGTGGGTCCGGAAAAGGCGCGGGCACCGATCCGAAGCTTGCTCGCCACGCTGAGACACTCCTCGTCTCCGTCCTCGCAGCCTCTTCCACCACACGTGTGCGTCGTGTTCCTCGTACGTCCGTGTCTGTCGTGATCGGTCGCTCATCGGCGCCCATCGGCGGCCGCTGTCCATCCACTCTGTCGCACGGCTGAGCTGTTTTGTTGGTTGCTTTCCCAGCCCCCGTTGCTTTCGTTTCTCCTCCGCCAGTGCGCCCAGTCGCCGGGTTCCTACTGTTACCTGCCACAGACATCACCGCGGCTCTTTCTTGTCCCGTTCTGTTTGCTACTCTCCTCTCTGGCGCCGCCGCGCTCCACTGTTTGCCGCAATTTCTGCGCCCGTCGTTCCCACCCATTAGCTGAAAAGACGCGGTCGCCACTACCAAGTACGTTCATGAAGGTTATATGCACTCTTTTTGACTGCCTGTCGGCAGCCCACAGAAACCAATCGGCCGCCTGGTCGGTGAAAGGGGTCTTTGTCCTCTGCGGCCTGTCTGGTGAGAGCCGCATTGTGTATGCAGCGGTGGGTGCTGCCCGTACCCGCCGCCACGCCTCCTCCCATTTTTTCAGCGATGGAACTCGGTGTGCCTAGACCTCTTACGGCAGTGGGCACTGTATTCTTTGACCTATAATTGTGAGTCCATGTTCTCTGCATTTCCCTGTCGTTCGGTACGCAGCCTTTGTACCTGACCATTGATTATATTCCCAAGATGTCTGCGGCTGTTCTGTAGCGTGGAGTGGGGACAGGTGGTACCGTTGCAGCCGCAGGGGCCGCCGCTGTGCCTCTGTGTCTCCTTCAGCAATGTCTGAGACAGCCCACTCTGGCTCCCACGTCACTTTGACATCAACCCTCGCCGGCGCGACTCGGCCCAACTAAGCGGGCTTCACCACGCTAACGTCGACGCGGACGCCCGTTGGCGCCGTCAGCGCCTGGAAGGGGTGCGCCGCGGCCAACTCGGGTGATCTCGGCAAGGAGACGCGAACCCCCGCCCTTGTAGAGGCCGCCAACAGCGAGGACAACCCCCTCGCCATGAGGCCGTTTTTCGCACCCTCCGCGTTCTCTGTTTGCGGATTTTTGAAGTCTACCCTTGCCACGCGTTGGCACGTGCTCAGCAAGCACCCTGACGTTACGCCCAATATCAACCGCAGCCTCCCTTCCCTCCAACTGGGACGTGATCCGGCGCTTCTGCCTTCAGCCCGACCATTTGCACCCGACCCCCCAGCGATTCCTCCCTTACAGGCATCACAAGCAGGTGTGGCTTCTCCTGAAGGAGATGGGATTGGAGCTGTCAGTGGCAGTCTGTTAGACGCGCTCGGTGACGCTGTTGGCGACGACGCGGCTGTTGCGCTGGCCCTCGCGGACTTTTCTGCTGAGAAGGCGACCGAGGCCGCGCAGGCAGCCGGCGCTGCGGCTCTGTCGCGGACTGCCACTGACAGGCCGCCGCGGGGCCGGGTCTTGACGGAGCCCGTGCTGGAGCCGGACGCCCTCGTTAGCTCATCTGTCGCCACAGAGGTGCAGGCAACGTACGAGCGCGCTGGTGACGTCCGAAAGGTTGATCCAGCCGCCACGAGGCGGCCGAAAGCCAAGCCCGGTGTTTTCGACACACCTATCCTGAAGGAGTTTCAGACTTTGATGCACGTGATGGTGGGATGGGGCGCATCTCTGGCGGACCAGACCAAGATGTTCAAGTTCCTGGAGAACTACGACAAGGCCATAGCCGAGGCTGCCAAGGTGTCCGTGGCGTCGGGCGCGTCAACACCCACCGCTTCCACGAAGGTGGGGGGAGCTTTGGACAGCGCATCCACGACGGCGGGCGGCTCCTCCGTTAACGACTCGGCGGCATCCGGCAGGGCGACAGCCACGGCAGCATCCACGAGTGGGTGGGGGGCATCGGCAAACGCGACATCGGCGGCGGCACGCCAGTCAGCCAACGCGTCGGCGACGTCGGCCGGGTCGACGCTCGAGGCGTCCACGATAAGGGGGGACGCGTCAGCCAACACGTTCATCCAGGAGGGCACCTCTCCAAGTGCATCAGCGGCGTCGGGGGGATCGACGACCGCGGCCTCAAAGACGGGGGGGGGGGCAACGGCCAACGCTTCGACGGACGCGGTGGAGGGTGGTCTTTACGTCAGCGCTTCGGCGGCATCGGGCGGCTCGACAGCCGCGGCGACCCATACGGGGGGGGGTGGCGCGTCGGTTTGCGCGTCAGCGGCGGCGGGAGGCCACTACGCGAACGTGTCAGCGGCATCGGGTGCGTCGAGCGCCGTGGTGTCCACAATGGAGATGGGCCCGTCTGCCACGGCATCGACGGCGGCCGGCGGCGGCTCAGACATGGCGTCGGCAGCGGCGGGACAGTCTCCCTTTCCGGCGCCCCCTTCTGGCTGTGGCCTGTCTGCCAACGCGTGTACGACATTAGGCGGCTGCTCTGCCAACGCGTCGGCAGCGTCGGGCGGGTCGACCGTAGCCGAGCCACGACTGGGGGAGTCAAGTTTGCCAACGCATCTTCGGCGGCGGGTGCCCGCTCTTCTGACGCGTCGGCGACGTCGGGGTGCTCGATGGCCGAGGCATCCACGACGGGGGCGCGCTCCCCGGCCGATACGTCGGTGGCGGCGGGAGGCAACTCCGCCAAAGCGTCGAAGGCGTCGTGTGGGTCGACCACCACGCTGTCCGCGACGGGGGCGGCGACGTCGGAGAACGGGCCGGCGGTGCCTGGCGACCACTCCAAAAGCATGCCCAGAGCGAAGGTTGGGAGCGCATCGGACGCATGGCCCAATAGGGCAACCGGCACCCCGTTCAATAAGGGCAGCTTCAAGACGGCCAATGCGCTGCGCAGAGCCTTAAGAGACGGCCTGGACGAAGCGGTGCTGCAGGCGGGCTGGAAAAAATGCGCTTTGACGCAAGGAGGGGTTGAGTACGTCACCTTCTTTCGCTCCGCCATGGAGGTGGCTTTGCGCGTGCTCCGTGATGCGGGTAGGGTGCAGCTGGGTCGTGACGCCGCCGAGGTGGGCGACTGGCGCGAGCACCCCGTCGACGGCGAGGCGTTCCAGGCGCACCAGGACGTGGTCGCCTCCATCTTCTGCGGAAAAGGATTCGTGCTCGGCGTGTACCTCTACAGCGATGCGACTCTGCTGTCCTGGTCCGGTGGTACGTTCGTAGCGGGGCCTCATTTCGGCAATCTTGGCTTGCTCGTGACTCTTTTCTTTTCTTTCGCGTGACCAGGCGAACGTCACCTTGTAATCACAATTGCGGACAGCCCGTCCCCCGCTTTTCACGACACCGTCCAGAGAAACAGCTGCTAACGTGATAGTGATACCTGTTTGCCATGCAAAATTGTCTCTTTGTATCTCAGACCACGACCTCTATCCGGTGCGAATTCTTATCGTCAACGACGTTACGGGTGCGGCCGAATCGCACACGATTGCATACGTACCCTACGTGCATAAGCGTAAGGAGCCAGGAGCCAAGGAGAAGGAGAAAGGACGGCGGTGGTTTGAAGTCGATGATGTTGAGTGGGTGCGTTATTTTACTAAGCACGACGTTTTCAGGCCTGCGAAGGCGCTCCTGATATCCCGCAGGCCACCTCGGCCGCAGCGCCTACCCAGGCACCCCCAATGGCCTGGCCCACAAGGCCCGCACGGCACCTCCCAGGGCAGCGCCCGCACATCCGGAGGGCGCCCACAGCCTCGCACTCAAAACGCCGCTCCCCACACAAATCGCTCCCGAAGCGCAACCCCTAATGGGTCCCCCCCGAAAGATCTACATACAAGTACACGCAGTGTCACCAGACAAATACAACAACTTACGACATACGCCAGGGCAAGTTGTCCCAGGAGGACTGCGGAAGTACACTGCACAGGTGGGGCGTTTCGCAGCGAACAATGTACCTCTCCTTCCGCGACGCCATCAGGTCGAGCCACCAAAGCGTGCAGCTGGACTAGAGCTTCGGCGACTTCCACCTGGCTTTCTTCCGCATATTGTTGTACTCTTGCGACCGCCCTGAGGTGCGGGCGGTCCTGTGCTTGAAGGCAGGCAACTGCGGGCGGCCGTGCTCCAACTGCAACGTGTCCCCTGCAGACGCCTGCACCGTCAAGGGAACGGAGGGCGTGCTGCGCATTGTCATTGAATCATTGGAGGAGTAGACGGAGGTTACGGCTCTCAGCCGTTCCAACAAGAAACGGCCGAGGCGCATCTACCTTGAGTCAAAAAACAGCATGAGAGCCTACATCTAGGCTCTGGCGTGTCTGGGAGGGCTACGCACTGCTTCCCACTACCTATACAAGACGATCGCGTTCGACCCGCTGCATGTGCGTTGCTCTTGCCCACCCTTCTTTTGTTGGTTGCGTTTTGGTCCTCTATATCCCCGATGCCTCAAATATATAACAGCTCGACGGCTGCTCATTCTCCCTCGTGCGTGGTTGGTGCTGTGAGTCGTGCGTCTGTTTTGTCACTCGCACTCGTCAGATCCATGACCTCGGCCTCACCCGAAGGCTTTGCCATCGCCTTGTGCGCATTGTTCCCCGCTTCTGCTCGGAGTTTTGTCCTCAGTACAGGGACGAGAGGGCCGCTTCTCTCGCCGGGAACGTGCGCATTGACCTTCTCGGTCGACGCAGCCTGGCCTCTCTCGTTCCGCCGGGGTACGTTTCGCTCTCGCTCTTGGGTCTGATACCATGCAGATTTGCTTCTATCTCTCTGTTTCCGTGTGCTCATCCACTGGACACCTTTTCTGGTGGCACTGGCTCACGGAATGACCGGACGACTGTCCATTACTTCTCTTCCTATTGAGTTCATTCGCTACCGGCTGAGGATCCCCACAGATACCTGGTCCATCCGGACGAGGAACAGGCAACCTTCACGGGTAAGCAGCAGCGCGGCGGCGTCTGTTTCATGATATTTGTCGTTCTCGGAAGATTCTCTCAGGGCAGAAAACGGCGGCCGCCGTCAAAAAAGAAGGCCAAGGGCGGAGATTTCCCTACCGCAGCGCTCAACGCCAGAAACGGGCGCAAGCCTGCGACGCAGTCACCCTCTGCGGAACTCGCAGTGTCCGCCACAAGGGCCGGAAGGCAAGCGCTCTGGCTGGAGCCCGTGCGGCGTGCAGTGGCAACGTGGCAAGGGGAGAAGACAGAGAGCTGGAGGACATTCTGGCCTTGCTCATGGCTGAGATTGACATGGCCGACGGGGACACCGTCGAGGCCTCCGCCGGCCTCCCGGACGCTGGCAGCGCGCGCTGCGAGGCCAGCGGTGCTACCACTTCCAGCGACTCTAGTGTCTATCCCCCCGACCGGATCATATGATCCGGTTCGGATCAAATGATCCGGTTTCTGAGTACCGTTTTTCGGACACTTCCTGCCATCAGTGACTCTTTTGGACCTCAGAAACGGACTCAGCGCATTCTCTTCTCTCTTGGGACACACGATGACCACCTGCGGAATCCGCAAAGGGACCGAGAAAGGTGTAACAATCGACGTTCTCTCTGTTTTCGACGGCTGTTTTCGACGAGTTTCCGAAAACAGTACCAGGGGTGTGTTGGAGGCCTTCCGCACATCGTTGTGATCTTCAGGACGGCGGCTCTTGCACCCCTGAGAGCGGTCAGAACCTGGCGTGCAGCCACTAACCAGATACTGTACGGGGGCCACTTGGTCCTTTTGAATTTTTGTGGATGGAAGCTCCCGTAAAGTGAGGATCATTTGATCCTATGTCTCGGGGGAATAGACACTAGCGGGGACAAAGACACGAGCGCCACCCGCGCAACCGAGGCCGCCCTCGTCGACGGGGAGAAGGCGGCCAGGGGGAAGCGGAAGGTCAAATCGGTACATGAGTTTAACAAGGTGGCCCACGAGGCCGCGCTCGGAAACATGCCCGTCCACGTGGCCCTCACGACGCGTTTCGTCACGTACGCCCAGCTTCTCGAGCGGCTGACGGGGTACAACCACTGCAGGGCACCCATTGCGGTACTGGAGGCGAAGGAGGTGGGCGCGCTCGCGAAAGAGTTCGATTTCGGCTACATGGTGCCTCTTCTCAGCGACTGGAGCAGCACCAAAGTGCACAAGCTCTGGGCGCGCATCCGAATGGCCAAGAAGGCGCACGATGCCCTCTCCAACGGCGACACGAGCTGTGAAAACGCGTTGCACGAAATATACAAACGGCGTTACAGCCGAGCGAGCGGCGACGGAGACGCCATCCGGGTGCAGATGCTCTGGGTGGGTCAGGGGACGCTGGAGATTCAAGCAGTCTTGACAGGGAGGCGGCCGACTTTGATAACTGGTTCGAGCCGGGGGGATCCGACGACGAAGGTG
>Ga0115030_1000277_pt1 | contig 20074 bp, 29 predicted proteins | sample SidtaG_4_FD_87174 | JGI IMG/M metagenome (GOLD analysis project Ga0115030, IMG submission 87174) | Marine algal microbial communities from Sidmouth, United Kingdom - Sidmouth_Male1 metaG | ecosystem: Host-associated > Algae > Red algae > Unclassified | place: Sidmouth, United Kingdom | collected... | reverse complement strand
GCCCCCCCCCCCCCTCACCCCCAAGCATCAGGGAGGGCACCACTCCTTCCCCCGCATGGCGCGCCCAATGCGTAGTCCCGCCAACGTGTGCGGTCTGTGTCCGCCGGACACCCGCAAGGGTGGCATCCTTCCGTCGCCCCTGATGGGGCCATACAACATTGACGCGGCCAGCAGGTCCATATTCGTCTATTTGCATAGATATTTCGGCTTGTGGGCGCCGGAGGTGTACTGCGACTCGGCCACCTGAGGCGCACTGCGCAACTTCGTCCAGGCGTACCGACGCGACAGGCACCTGCGCTGTAGTGCCAGGAAAGTGGCGGGTGCTACCATCGGCTTCCAAGTGGCATCATGCCCCAAGGTTTTTCCCTCTTTGTGTCCGCAACGTGGACATTGTGCCTTCAAACAGGCACAGTACGCGGACTGGTGCAGCCGCCACACCCTCATGAGGGCCGAAGCGGCAGACAGCGGGAACCTGTCTATTGATGATCCCGCGGATGGGGAGGATGAGAAGGATGAGGAGGATGAGGAGGATGAGTAGGATGGGGAGGGAAGGTGATAGAGAGGATGATGGGGAGGTCAATGCCTCTGACTAGGAGTCAATAAGCAGGATGGATATGAGGGCAGCAGACGCGCAATGGTAAAAATGCGCCGACCCGCCCACCCCCTTTATCGTACGCAAGTGCCACACCCCCTTGCGCTTCTCTTCTCCCCCCCCGCCGCGCCTCGTCAATCGAGTACAGAAACGGTTCAGACACGAAGCTTTCGAGACCGGTTGGCTGACGTCTGTCGCCGCGCCGCTTGAGGACGAGCCTCGGCGATTGTTTCCTTGCAGTTAGAATCAGCGGGCCTGGCGTGCGAGCGGATCAGAGCTTCGCCGTAACAGACTCGTTGGCGCTTCTTCCGCACGCCATCACTGATCCAGGGAGAGCGTGGCCCCCCTCAGAAGCTGCGCCGTGGGGCATGCCAGCTAGAGCGATGCGACTCTTACTGACCGGCCGCGAGTCTGCGAGTGTGTGCAGGCGCTGCGCCGGGCACCGAGGGTCTTGTGCCCGCTGGTAGTGCGCCGCGTACGGAGGCTCCTGTACTCTCCGAGAGACTGTCGCTGTTGCGCTCCCTCGAAAAGATACATGCCAAGGAGAACTTGGAAATAGACGGAAGGGGAAGAAGCACACAGAGACAAAAATGACGAGAGAGGATGAGCTAGGCGCAATACAGGACGGACAGAACAAAAACGCATTGCCACAGGCTGAAGGCGGAATGAAATGGGAAGTTGACAGTGCGTTGTGCCGGTGACGATGACGACGGGCCCCGGCAGAGGGCGGGTGAAGCCCCGGCGGGCACCGCATGTATGTGTGTCACGGTGGGCGGCAGCGGCAGCGCGAGGCCCCTCCTCCCCCTCCCCCTTCCCGCCACCTGCATTTTCCCGTAGCCCATCTCGGCGGGCCACCCGCGGAGTGTTGCCGAAGCCGTGTCCGCGTTAGACGGCAGTGAGGCGGTGATCCACTCGCCGCCGTCGCTCTGGACTGCATGGTGTACATGATGTACGGGCGCGAAGTTGTCGCCACAAAGCACTCTTCCCCCCGGCGGGCGGGTGCAAATAGGTGCCCCGTCCCCACTTCTGACCCGCCCCTCGCGGCCTTATTGGGGCAAAAAGCGCAGTCCGTCACAACAAAACAAAGATTGTCTCATGTGTGAGCACCTTTGCGACGACCGCAGGGTTGTCCTATGCCCTCTAGCCCTTACTCTCCTCTGAACAACCCGGCTCCCCCGCCCAACACGCATCCCCCCCCCCACCACAATACATCAGCGCTATGCACGGACGACGCGGAGGACGCGCACACGCGTCCCAAAGGGAATGTTGCCTCTGCAGTTCCTGCGACTAGTGGACAGCAACACCTCCATGACATCCTCCGCCTGCGCGTCGAGGACACATGCCATTCATCCGCCGCAGCACCACTAGTGTCCATGGCGGTCACGGTGCCAGCCCCACCAACAGCTGCTGGTCCCTTAGAGCCCGTGACAACTCCACCGTGCTTACCCTCCCCATCGCCAGTACCATCCCCCCCGTTAACCCCACACGAAATCGCGGCAGCAGCAGGGTAGAAGTGCTTGTGCATAGCGACGAAGACCCGGCGACGATGCACCGTTGCCGCCGTCAGGTACTCAAGCGCCATGGCAGCGACACGCGTAGGCTCCGTGTTGATGCCAGGAGGCGCGTCGACACCTGCAGCCGGCCGTGTGCTCGACGAGGGCTCCGTTGCCCGACCAAGCGCCATGGCGCAGCTGCTGAGATGGTGTCGTCGGTGCGACGATGCCTCGAGCACCGGTGCCAAAACGGATTGCTTGTCCGCCGTCTCGTGTCGCCGCCCTCCCCGTCGTGCTCACGTCAAATGAAAGGCCGGTGAGAGGGACCAAGGCTCATTTCATTGGAGCACCTTTCCGCGCAGAGCGAGAGGCACGCATTCCTGTCACCCCATCCAGATCTGCTCCTGTAGACTGTACCAAAGAAGCGGACAGAGTGCATAAGGCGACGGCTGAGCCTGCTGTGGGGGCTGGCTAACACACGGGAAACACCTGACCACCCGCCACCGAACCTCGCTCTGTCACCACTACCATCATAGCAACAAAAAATCGGACATGGACATGGATCTATCGACGGGCAGTCAACACCAGCCTGCAGAAATTCATCGATGGAGTCTCGAAAACAGGGCCACCGTGCGCTGTACATCGAAAGGGAACTTCCCATGGTGCGCGCGTCGCACGCAGTACAGTAACACCCTCGTCACGTCTGCAACAGGCTCAGAGGCCGCGACACAGCCTTACAGATACCCCATCACCGCAGAACGTCTCAGCGCATCGCGCAGTCCCTCTTGATCTGACTCGGGCAGACCTTGTCCAGTGAAATCCGCGACCGCTTCGCCCACCTCAGTTGGCGTGAAGCGCCGTACGTCTGCCAACTCCTGCGCGTCAACCAGTGGAAAGCCCGCAGGAGATGGCGCGGCAGCGGCAGTGGCACTTGCTCCGTCGTTAAAGACGGTGGCAGCAAGTGTCGCACAGTAGGCAGCCTGAACACAATCGTCTTGCCCTTGACCGCCTCGAAGGGTGTTCCTGCGAGCGGCTCCCCGCCGAACTCCTCGACCGGTATTTCCGCCCGTGACGGCGCCATCGGCAGCGGCCGGTGCCGTCCGGTTGGCCGCCCCACTATTGGCAGCAGGTGAAGAATCGTTGGCGGCCCGACCGCACCTCCTCCCAGCGTCGGCAGCAGCATCACCCGCAGGCTCGTCGTTGGCCCTCCTGCGAGCGGCAACAAGGCCATCGGTTGTTGCTGCCAGGCGGCCTGGCACATCGGCACGACCTTCGGCTGGTGGCGGTGGAAGTGTCCCGCGGCACACGTCGGAATCTTTAGCTGTCCCGCCTGCCGCGGCGTCGCCCGACCCCGCGGCGACGTCGCCACCCGCACCGGGAACGATCGGTGTCGCGCCCACCAGCGGCGTAGCAACTGTCTCATCTGCCCCACTGGCGAGAGCAACGGCACTGGCCGCCTCGGCTGCAGCAATATAATGCTGGCTGCCTCGGTCCCTTCTGCAGCGTCCGCGCCCAAACTCTTGTCGGTCTTATTGGCGGCCTCGGCAGAAGCAACATCCGAGCCCTTAAGGGCCTCCTCATCATTTTCGCCTTGCCCATCGCCGTCCACGGCCGGAGGGGCGCCGGAAGCCGCGCCGTCGACCGCATCGTCTTCTTGCACCCCTTCGGACGCGTCGGCGCCCGCGTCGTCGTCGCCCGCTCCGTAAGCCGCGCAGTCGACCGCGATGTCGTTGCCCGCCGCGTCGTCCTCGCCGGCAACCGAGTCGTGGTTGCCTGCCGCGTCGGCCTCGCCGCCGACCGCATTGTCGTTGCCCGCCGCGTCGGCTTCGCCGTCGACCGCGTCGTCGTTGTCCGACGCTTCCGCCGCGCCGTCGACCGCGTCGTCGTCGCCCTCGTCGCCGACCGTGCCGATGACGGACCTGCCCGCTGTAGAGTCACTTTTCTCAGCGCTCGTGGACTTCCCAAGAGAGAAGGCGAAGAACGCCGGACCGCAACCCCAACCCTTCCCCGTTCGAAAGGTGAGCCGGCGGGACTGAGCCGCCCGTCGTCAAGACGCCTCCGCCTGTTCTTCGAGGCTGCGCTTGGACGGTACAGATGAGGCCGGGCCGACCGAGGCGTGCGTGTCTACGGCCGTCGACGGACCTGCAGCCGGCCTTCCGCGTGCAGCATCAGCCGCACTGCAGTCGACCGGCTTCCTCAAAAAATGGGACGTGCCCCCTGGCAACGGGGCGCAATTCTCACACAGCGACCGGGGCCCACTCGGACAATCCCACCCCTCGAAGGAGCCTGACGCCAAGCAAGGCGCGCACCATAGCGGATGTGGAAGCGGGAAACCGAGTCAGGCGCACGGGGTGAGGCGCGGGGCGTTGGGCGAAGGGATGTCGTGGACAGAGAGCACACCCACAGCAGACAAACGCTGCGCCCGACGGCTTTCCGGCAGGGGTGTGGTGAGATAGGTGCGTGGCAGGGCAGCCGGCCGATGCACACCGGGCGAGGCACAAGCAGCCCGTTGATCTCGACATCAAATACATGAGTCGGAGCCGTGGATCAGCGCCGCCGCCCTGCGACCAATAAAACGCCTGCAATGCGTGTCAGATCAGGTGAGACAACAGGTGAGACGACACGCCTCGTGGGCGTCCCGGAGCATTGGTCACGTGTCGTCAGCATCCCTGCGCCACACAGTGGCGTGGTCGCGCCGCATCCCCGCGGGGCTCAACCGCGGCAAAAAGGCTATCCAACACAATTTGTGGACTGGCAACGATCACGAGGTTCCCCCTTCGACGTTTCCACCGCCTCGTCGCTGTACAACTACCCATGTCCCCCAATGGAGGCGCCGCGGTGTCCTTTGGCGGTCTTTGCCGCCGCAAGCGCCCTCCCCGGGCTTCTTCCCAGTCCGGAACCACTGTGTCCTCCTTCTTTTCCTTCGCCGTGCGTGGCAGTATTCGCCGCTCTGTCGGCCGAGGCCGGCGGGCGGCGCTATCATTTTGGGCTGATGAGGCGGATGGCCCAGGGGCTTTCGAGCCACTGGAAATGCTTTATCGTCGTGCTGCGCCTGTGAGGCGCGATACCGACGGGTCGGACGCCGTAGCGACGCCGCTCATGCAACGGCGGCGACGACAGTGTGTCGGAACGCCGTCGAGACCCGACCAGAATGGCGTTCTTCACGTGCGGCTGCGACCGGAGCCCACCCGGGAACTGGCTGCATCTTTGACAGCCTCACAGGCCGTGGCCCGCGCGGATGTTGCGCGCGCAGTCGGCGTCAAGGCCGGGGCAGCGGTAGCAGCGGCCACCAGGAGCGCCAGTTTTTCCCATCCAGACGTGGAGGCTGCGAGGGCCGCTGACGAACGAGCGTTCATCGCATTACGCGCCGCTTAGGCCGATGCGGCCTAGGCGGTAGAAGCAGCAGCTCCCGCATGTTCCGCAGCAGCGGCACTGTCTTTGGCAGCGGCAGCGGCTGCCGCTGCGGCTGAGGCTACGGCGGCGGCTGCGGCCGCGGTTGATGAGTTTTCGACAGCTTCGAGTGTTGTCTATTTTTCCCCGTCTCTGACTTTGAGTGAAGTGGTTGTCACTGTGGCGCTGGTGCCGCAGAAGACACAGAGAACAACCTTGTCGAGTAAGTGCTTCCGCAATTACGCTATCGCCACACCCGCGCATCCCCCCTACTCTGCGAAGAAGTTCCGCCGACAAGGCGTCACATCGCCTTGAACGCGGTGCTCAGGTCCGCTGCCTGCCACGCCGCTGGGACGGTGAGGGCCACCGGGAGTGTCAAGGGTCCGACCGACACGTCCTCGATCTGCGAAAACGCCTCCTTGGTGCCCGGCCTTAGCCCTTTCCTATCCGGCGCTATCCTGCACCCGCCCTATGTGGCCCCGATGCGGCAGCGGCCGCCTCCCCGCAATCTCGGCCGACGACACCGAAAAGACAACGGGCGTGCAGAAGAGATCCCTCACAGCAGAGGTGCCCCATCTGCCCGCCGCCGCCGGTTTTACCGCCCTCGCCGAAGAGGAACAGTGGCGGCCACCACAGCGGTCGGGGAAATGACGCGGCCGCGCCTGTTAACACCGCCGCCACCGACAGCACCGCCAGTGCCGCTGTCGTGGTGCCCGCACTTGGCACCCGCCGCCATCATCACCCCCCCCCTCCCGCTACCCCCGGAGGATACCACTGGCGGCCGCGGACACCACCGGAGGCGGCGGGTCCTAGGCCGGCGGCGCTGTGCATGTGGGAGGGCGGCACCGCGACGCCACAAAGGCCGCCGCGGGGCGGCGAAGCTGCGCGGCGACGCCACCATTGCCGTCGTAGGGCGGCGCCACGACGCCACCGAGGCCATCGTTCATGCAGTTATCGTAGTGGCGGCCACCCAGCGGGTCACCACTACGACGAAGCCGCAATTGGGGGCCTGGGAGGCAGCGGTAGCGGCAGCCGCCGACGCTGGGGCAGTGGTGGGTGGGCGGCGCAGCGGTCGCGCGCCGGCACACCCGTGACATCTCGCCGGTCATTTTCGGCCACGTCATCGACGCTCGCATGCGCACGCTGCGCTGCCGCGTCGGGCACCCCCCGCACCCCCGACGTCGGCGCGAAGGACTGCGGTCACGCCGGCGGCTGCAGCGCCTCCTCGAACACCCGCATCCTCGGGCCCGTCGACGGCAACCCACCTTTTCATCGTCGGTTGCCCTTGCACGTAGAGGCGCAGCAGCCCCAGCGACGCGGCGCCCGCGGTCGTCAGCCGCCCCACCCCTCATCATCGCTCCATCAGTCGACCGAGCGTCGCCACCAGCCGCGGCGTGGGGCGTCGACATCTCCGTCGCCATCCGCAGCACCGCGTCCGCCGCGGACGACCGCACGGACGTGGCAGCGATAACAGCAACCCCGCGGCGGGGCGGTTGACGGCGGCCGTCACGCATACAAAACATCTCGTGACTGCGGACGTGCGCCAACGTGATTGACTTTCTGCTCTCCTCTCGATCTGGCGCAACATGACCACCCCTCCTCTGTCGATCCAATATTTCCTGTCATGCTCCTCCCGAAATGGAGATGACTATGGACTGGCAATATTTGAACCATTGACGGACTACTCTTCCATCAGCTCCCGCACCATGCCGAGGTGCTCCGACTGCCGTGATGCAATGTCTGCTATGGTCCAGAGTTCGGGACCATTCACGCACTACGTCTTGTTCCTCCATGAGCTGACAGATGCCTGTGGGCACTCCATAACATGCTCTCTGAGGTCACCATGACGCTGCTTGATCTCCGTGACGGCATTTGTGGCACGGGACGCAGCGTGACGCTGCTGCTTCAAGAAAGCCCAAAAGCCGCTGTGCTGGAAGAGGGGCTGGTGTTGAGCCCCAACTGAAAAAGCTCTCTGAAGTAAACATGACTCTGGGCATCCCTGCCACATTATTCATCCAATGGCGACTCAACGCCGTTAGGTAGGCGCCATGTGCAACATCGGACAGCTTGAGCATCCCACTCGCATTGACTGAGTGCAGAATGAGCGAGAATGTGCACCTCCACAGGCAGATCCATGAGCAGACGAACAAATCGGGGTCGGGTCATCCACGACATCAGAATGCCGGCACGGCATCGAGCTGGCACAGGTCAGCCGTCGCCTATCCTGCGCCCGCTCTCGTCGTTCGTGTTGGCCGCCTGTCGTGGCGCAACCCCTTTCCCCCCTCCCCCTCCGTGCCTTGCGTCGCACCTCCCACTTCTTGCACGACCCCGTCCCCCAGGGCATCGCCCGTCCACGGACTCGTCCGCTTTCTTGATTCTCACCGACCGCGAAGATCCTCTGTGCCAAATTCCCGCGCCCCCTGCCTCGAAATCGACGCTCTCCCTCCATGGTGCCTCCTTCTGCCCCTCTCCCCACCCACCCCCCTCTCCCTGCCGCCTCGTCCACGTGGAATCATGTGAGGCGCAGAAGGCCTACTCCACGAAAGACAACGACCTGGGTCCCGCTTTCTTCTTGTCGGGCACCCTACAAAGTGGGTCGGGCGGGCTGGGGGCAGTCTAGGGCGTCTAGGGCGGAGGGGGCAATGAGGAAGATGCGTTGACTGGCGCACGTTTGCGGGGTTATCAGAGGACGTCGTTCATCTGGCTCGTTCTTGTTTCTGAGTGTGATTGTCTGTGTTTCCCTCTTTCTGTGTGTCGATGGTGCTGGGGCTTGCTCTTTTTCTTTTGATACATGCATACATACATACAGCTCCCGGTTCCATGCGCCTGAGCCCCTGGTTCCTGCCGACGCCACCGGCGCGGCCAAGCCCAAACTCGCACATTTCAGGCCAACGTTGCTTGCCGGCCGGAGGTCCGTTGCGGCCAACGCGTCTGCTACCCCGACCCTCCTTCCCCTCTGACCCGACCTGCTCTCTAACATCGAACAGCGCCACGACCCCCCGCCCCCTCTCGGAACGAATAGCGGCGCCCGCCTGCCCAGATAGATATCCTTTCCTCCCAGCCCACAGAGATAGCCCCGACTTATGCAGTGCGACGCGTCGAGGGGCTCCAACGCATCTGTCGGTGTCGTCGAGGCTGGCGAGGCCGGGCGCCTGCCGCGTCGGGCGGCCGGTCGACGCACTTCCACAGAAAGAGCGCCATACCCATCGGAGAGATGCTCGCGGCGACGGCGAAACGTGACCCACACACACTCACTACAGGGAGTTTTCGGACGAGTCATCCACCTACATGGCAAGCGCCCTCGTCCATGCCCGCCCGATGTCTCAAAGGGAAAGAAAAAAAAGAAAACGAAAAGCCGCAGGCATTTATAAAGAAGGTGATTGCAGACAGGAGAAAAACACAGACAAGAAAAACCCCGCCTCTCTCACGGCCGGGGAAGCACGATATGCAGGTTTGGTGGGACTCGCGCACGAGCAGCCGACACATGTCGGCTGGGTGGAGGCACAAGCAAAAAGAAAGCTCCACTCGTCTGCTGGTGTGGGGGACGGGAAGCACAGCCACGGTCAGAAAACAAAACGTAAGAGGCCCGATCAAGCAGCACACAAAGGTGAGAAGAGGCCCAAAAAAAAAACCGTTCGTTCGTGGCACCGCTATATCGCCCACGTGGGGTCACAGCACCAATGCCGCTGACGCCGGCGTGGAAAACGGTGAAACAGCCGGTTGTGGTGCTGACGACGCCACCGGGGCCCCCGAGAGACTGAACAGGCAACAGAGAGGGCAATGGATGCTTCCAAAGCGATTGCAGAAAAGTGGTGTGGAAAAGATGGTCAAAAGCGTCTTGCCACATCGTGGCGTGACCGGCCCATGGATGTCGGAGGAGGAGTTGCATTGAGCGGGATTGCAGGTCATCGGATCAGGGGCACGAGGAGGAGCGGGCAGGGGACGCGAGACAGCGGGGAAGAAGGAGGGGGGCGCGAGAAAAGGGCGCGTAGCGACGACGGTGGGTGGCGACGACTGTGGGTGGCGACGACGGTGGGTGGCGACGACGGTGCGTGCTCACGACGGTGGGTGGCGACGACGGTGGGTGGCGATGACGGTGGGTGGAAACGACTGTGGGTGGCGATAACGGTGGGTGGCGACGACGGTGCGTGGTGACGACGGGGGGTGGCGGCGACGGTCGGTGGCGACGACGGTGGGTGGCGACGACGGTGGGTGGTGACGACGGTGGGTTGCGACGACGGTGGGTGGTAACGACGGTGGGTGGCGACGACGGTGGGTGGCAACGACTGTGGATGGCAACGACGGTGGGTGGCAACGAAGGTGGGTGGCAACGACGGTGGGTGGTGCCCTCGGCCGATCCGTCCCACGTGTGGCCCAGACAGAGCCGAAAGTGAGATCGAGGGCGAGATATTTCGTGGACAAGAATCCCATGGGAGTGATGCAGAAGATCCAAATACATTTTCGGTCAGAACACATGGCAGCCAGCCTCCTTTGTCTCAACCGGCCATTAGGTCAGCTGAGTTCGACGACAGACCAATTGCCTCTTGTTTGATCTCGGCCCCCCAGCTGGGTATCCCTTTGGAGCGGGAACCTCGAAGCTCCCTCATTCATTCTCGTTTCCCTTGTCGGTGCTTGAACTTGATGCCGGCCGCTAATTATGTGGGAGCATGTCGGTTGAACGGAGTCCGGGGCATGGCATTGCAGTTATCGATGGATGCGATACGCCCAAGAGTGGCATCAAGCTGGGCTGGGGGCCGCCCCATGACAGCTTAACGAAACGCCTTTGGTGAGGGCCTTTTTCTCTGGATGCGTCCATCGGAAGTGCTTCGCGTCCTGTCGCCGCGGCTGGCGGCCATCGGAAATGATGATGTTCGCGAAAGGCCTACTCCATGTGCACCGGGAGTGTCCACGCCTGACGATGGTCCCGCCGTTGCACGTTCATCAGGGACAAGAGGCCATCAGGGACTATCCATGGCCATGGTCTCAAGAATAACAGGTTCCCCATGGTCTCGGTGCTTCCCGCCGCCACGCTGTGGACTCATCCGTGCAGAACATTCTCCGCTGCCGCGTCTCGTCCCGTCTCCCACCTCCTTCCGTGCCGGCATGGTAAAGAGTACAAGCCATAAATGGGCATTCGTCGGATACCTGCCTCCTTACCTGACGTATCCAACGGCTCCGGCTTCGTCCGGGTCCAGTGACACACGCAGGTGCAGTCGGCAGTCGTATGGGCAGTGTAGCCGGCTGCTGGAACCATTGTAGGGCACTCCTCTCCACTGTTGTTCTTCTTCGTTTTCATACGAATGCTTGTGCCATTGGAGTTGTGTTACGCATGTAGCGCATAGCTGTCAGTTGCTGATGAAAGACCGGACGTGGTGTGTACTGACTACGGGGTCTTCGCGGATCACCGTTCACTCCAACGACCAAGTCGAATGAAATGGAGGTAAGTGTGAACACTCACACAAAATGTTCGGTCTTTTTATGAGGCATGCCGCGAAACGCAGAATACCATTGGGGCTACCGTAGAGCAGCGGTGCGATTTCATCCTGATTGGAGGCGCACGCACCCTTCGAGATATTTGATGGCTGTGCGGAGCGTGGCACCGCCAGCCAGCGCGAAGCGTGTGGTTGACCTCTGGTGATCCTTCCATTCACGCTGGGTGCGGCTGTGCTGGCCCTCATTCGCTGTCACTGGTGGTTCCAGGAGCGCGTGTCATGTGTGGTGACGGCGCTTTTGATTGCGGTGCCGATCCGCCGCCTGCATCACGGCGTCCCCTTCCCCGCCTCCTTTCTTCTGCGTCGGTATGGTCGTGACGCCGGCCTCTCAGAATCCTGCGCCTGTGGGCGCGGCGAACGGAGCTTCACTTCACCTCGGCGTTGGTGCCGGCGCTTGTGCCGGAACTTGTGCCGGCTCGGCCACGGCCTCCCTCTCCTTTAACGGGGCTGTGGCCAAGACTACCTCGGTGGGCCTGCTTGCCAACGCCGCGGGCGCGCCCACGACGGTCGCCTGCATGCCTTTCTCTGGTGCGGTGGCCGATACCACGACTGCTTGACCGCCCGTTGACGGGGCGGGCACCAAGACGGCCACGGGCAGCCTGCCCACAGACGTCACCGGCGCCACCTTCGCCGCGGCTGGCCTGCTCGTTCACGAGGCGGGCACCACCGAGACACCTGCCGCCTTCGTGCTCGCTTGCGGCACAGGCGCCACGGCTGAAGCCACCTTCCTGCTCTTCAACGGTTTCAGAGCAGTCGACATCTCCGCGGACAGTACCGTCAAGCTCCCCACAATCGGCTCCGACGCCGACAAAGGGGCGACCGACCTCCCTCCCGACGGGGCGGACACCTCATTGGCAGCCGCGGTAGCCACCGACGTGAGCATAACGCCGACCCATTTTGCCCTAGCGGACAACTACGAGCAGGCGCCCAACATCATGTTCTCTGAAGAACAACGACTTCACGTGCTGCAGCTTTGCGTCGAGGGGTACACCGTCGACGAGGTGGCCACCTTAATCGTCTGTTCCTCGCACTCAATTGATTGCTGGCGGCGCGCAATGGCCGCCGCGGGCTCTTTGCGGCAGGTCCGCGAAATCAAGAACTCCCATGCGGACGCGGCCTTGCGCAAAGAGGACCTCGTGCGCGCTGTCAAGCGGCTGGTGGAGGAGGAACCTGTCGTCTTTTTGGGCGACCACATATACCTACTGGTGACGCTCAGCACCTACTACCCTGACGTGGACCACCGCTGCGTGAGTTCTGTCACCGTTTACCTCGTGTTGCGCCACGTCGGCTACACGCGCAATCAGCTGGAGCGGCTCTTCCTTGAACACTCGGAGCAGGAGCAGCGCGAGGTTGCCATCATGACCAACCAGCTTCCGCTACGCTGCCTGGTCCGCGTTGATGAGACGCACACGGACGGCGGCGACATGTTGCTCATGTTCTTTGCTCAGTCAGAGAGTAGACCGGCGGTGCTGGACATTATATCCATGTTTTGCCTTGACATGTATCTCTTCTCCCCCCCCCCCCCCCCCTCCCCAACTTGTCTTCCCACCCTGGCCTTCTACCAAATGGCTGCCGTTTGAGCAGCCGCCCGGCTCCGCCTGCAAGAACATACCAAGCCACCCTGACGCGTCCCTCCCCACCATCACACTTGCGCCCACGCGACCGCCCTCGTCGCCCCGCGTCCAGGAGGCCGCGACGACACTGGTGGACGCCCGCCGCCGAGCGAGGTGACGGTGGACGCTGTCGGCACTTCGGCGCCCGCGGTATAGGGCCACACCGGTTGCTGCCAAAGGTGCGGCAAACGTCGCCGGAGCCCCCCACCGGCGCATCGCGGGGCTCCATCGGCGCAGGCGCCACCCGTAATCCGCCCCCCCTCACGACAGAGGCGCCGTGGGCGCGCCTTGCTCTCAAGGCAACTCTATGGGCAGGCTTTGCCGCATTTGTGACACAGCGCCATGACCCTGACAGGTACGCGCCCGACGGCAGCGCCGTTGTGACGGACATGGGGGTGCACGATGTGGAAACTGGCGTCGGGGTTTCGGTCGCGTTGTGCGCGGCGGTTCACAATGTGGGCGGCTGTCAGCGGGGTTGCCGCTGCGTTGGGGGTGGCGGCGCCAAGATGGCCCGCGCTCGGATACCGACGTGCAGCTCGTCAAGACCGTCGGCGCGAGCCGGCGGCCACCGCCGCGGCGTTACTCACTCCCGCCTGCTGGCGGCGTCCCGCACCCGCCGCGCGCCGTGCACAACAGTCCTGTGCGGCGTCGAAGTGGCTACGCCGCGCGCCGCCGCGCGAGTTGGAGCTGTGGGTCGTCAGTCTCCGCCGCCTGTCCACCCTCTGCCACTTGCGTATGGTGCCGCCGCCGCCGCCGCAGACGCCGCGTCACGTCTAACATTGGCTGTGCGGGCCGCGCACCATCGCTGCTTTGCGCTTCACGGTCGGATGTTGGCTCTGTCGAGGGGTGGGGGCGACTGCTTTCGATCGACGTCATCATCATCCCCGTTACCGAGCCCGCATGGGCGGTACTGGCGAGGGAAGTGGCGGCCCCCAGGAATGGCGGCATTACCGGGCTGCCCGTTTCTTCCTACAACACTTGTGTGCTGCGCTGTGGCGATGAGTGCCACCCGCGAACCGCGAATGTGCGTCGTCGGCCGAGGTTTGAGGTTGACCTTGTATTCGACAGGCGGTCGATCGCGCCGAGTTGAAGAAGCGGGGGCGCGCTTACTGGGCACTCTGCGCCGCCTCACGGGCACCCATGGTCAAATCTCGCGTCTGTGTGTAGCTCTAGATGGAAGATGGCGCAGTATTTGGTGTGTCCTGCCTTCGAAATTCACTCTTGGTGGCGTCCGCTGCACGCGGTCTCCTCTCCGCTCATCTGCGCGGCGTCTCATTCCCTCCCCCCAGCCCCCCCTGACCCCACCGCATCGTGGCGAGCGCTCCTCGCCCCCCCCCTCTTCACCATTCCTGCGATGAATGGCAGGCAACGGATCAAGCCCGCCGCGACGGCGCTGGTTGGGGGCAATGTATCAGCGCCGCGGGCCGACGCGCCCGCCATCCCGGTACGGCCCCCGCGATGCAGCGGCGGACCTGTGGCCATGTCGCGCGTGGCGGCGGGCGATGCGCTCGGAGGAAAGCGGCGGCGGCAGCGCTGCTGCGTTGGTGGCAGGCGCCCAGTGTGAGGCACCTCGGTCGACGAACGGGTGGGGGCGGTGCGGTGGGGTCGGGAAAGAGGCCGCCGGGGCTGTCGGCAAGAGGATGGTGGCAGCAACTGGCGCGATGACCGCCACTGCAAGCGCACGAAGCGGGCGCCGCCCGCGAGGCTGAAAGGGGCGTCGGCCGCCACTGCGGCCGGCGCCGGGGCCGCGTCTCGACTGGCGCCCCCTGTTGGTGGTGCAGACGACTAGAGGGTTGCTGTCGGCGCGCGGCCGGTGGTGGGTGGGGTATGAGGGCGGGCGGGACCGAGAAGACCGCGCCCCCAGTGCGCGTGGTGGTAGTGGCGCCCGCTGCCCGTGTCAGTAAGGCATCTGCTGGTGGGGCCTCGACGGGACGCCGCGACCGCTCCGCCGCAGGTGGCGGCTGCCGCCTCCACCGCGGATACAAACAGCGCTGGAAGTGGGATGCGCCTTCGTTCCCTGTCGTGGCGAACGCGCCTATTGTCTGTGACGCGCGACGAGCATGCATACTGTGTGTGGCGTGAAGTCGACGACGGCGGTACGGGGGGGCTGGTGTTGGCATGTGGAAGGACTCTGCCGACGTGCCCGCCCGGTGCCGCACGGGTGCTCCCTATCCCCCACTCTCGCTACGGCCAGGGAGATCGAGCAGAGAGAGTGCGCGGCCGAGCTGGTGTCTGGTGTGCCACCGCTGCGGGAACAGTTTCCTGGAGCGAGGTTACCAACTGGAGGAGGGTCACAATGCGGGCGGGGGCCCATTGGGGGCCTCCCATCGTCGAACCGACGGCAGCAGCGGCGGCTTTGGCGGCGGGTGGCAGCGACCGCGGGTGGCGGCAGCGGCGGCGGCGAAGATGGCAGTGTGGCCAGCCCGCCCCTGGCGGCCACCGCCTGGCTGGTCGCCAACACCATTTTGCATGCGGCGGAGGTGTGCGCCGGCTAGACTGCCGCGCTGTTGGACGCAGGCTGAGCAGGATATCTGCGGCGGCGGTCAACAGCAGGGGGGCGGGGGGGGGGGGCGGGTCAAATGCCTTGGGCGGAAGCAGCAGCGGTGAAGGGTCTTCTCGCGCTTGTGCGCGCAATGCCCGGTGTGGGTCGAAGGCGGCAGGATCGAAGGCGGCAGGCGGAGCCCGCGTGGGTTGTCCAGAGGGCGCGAGGCGGAATATACTGGCGGACGGGTGGGGATGTCGGGCGACGAGTGGGGAGCGGCACGGGGTGCGGCAGGCAGCATGTGCTCCTCTGCGTGCCCCTGCGAAAGGATGTAATATTCATGGAAATAAACCGTTGTGACGGACACCAGGTAGGTCAATCGATGAGCTTCCTGCCCAGGGAGCAGCCTCAAAGGAACAAAAGTAACGTGATGCCAATGCTCGCGCGCCACAGCCGCTCGACGCCTATTTCACCACCGGCCCCCTCCCCCCACATCTCAGGCCCCTTCCACTCAGGTGAGGGCCACTGGACGGTGCGCACGACCGCCCTTCATGTCAGACCGGCCGCGGAGCGGCTCTGACTCACCGTCGGTGATGTCCGCTTCTACAATTGCTGCAGCGCCGACGCCGACTTGAGTAGCATCCACGTCCATGACAACCAGCCCTTGTGCGCGTGCGCATGAGGCTGTCGCCACTGGCTGCGGCGCTGGCTGAGTATGGCCGGAAGCGGAGCCGTTACGCGACTGCTGCTGTGCGGTGAAGCCCGCTGCCGACTCCTTACTCTTGTGTCGTACGAGCATCTCCACGACTAGGGCGATGCTTGACAGCAACGCAGGTCGCATGGTCGGGGGCATGGCGGAGCACAACCAATCCGCGACTTGAGCGGCCGACAATGTCCCCGACATGAGGGAGTACCCCCTGATGTGCAACTCCAGCGCCCCCTGGATGAGTGCGGCCGCCAGCTCGGGGTCGGCGTCCGCGACTGAGCAGTGGCACATCTGCTCGATGACAAGGTGGGCCACGCGAAGCGGCGGACTGCTGTTAAACGCCTTTTCGTAGAAGAAGGGCATATGCGCCGAGAAGGCCGCGCGCGTGCCGGTCGGCCACAGACTCTCGGGACTCGCGGCGACGGTTTCGGGATCGGGGGTAGCGTACAGCCGCCCGTCAGTGGCCATTTTGGCCTTGCCCTTGCCATTGATGCCGCGCTGCGGCGAATTGGACTTGGCCGGGGCCTTCCCCCGCCCCTTGCTGACGGCGGCGGCGTACAGGCCGATGCGCCCACCCGGGGGGCCACGATGCCGGCTCTTGTTCTTTATGCCATGCTGCCGCTGCTGCTTCTCCCATGCCACGGCGCTGTCGCCGTCCTCGTCCTCCGTGACGTCCGCGTCGTCGCCGGCGTCGTCGTCGCTCTCAACGGCGTTGGCGACACGGCGGTTCGCTGCCACGGCTCCTTCACGGCGGAACTCAACCAGAGCGTCAAAGGCGACCCTGTTGCACCCATGGAGCATGGACGCCTGGCTGCCCGTCGACTGCAGCAGTCGAATCGACTCGCCCAAAAAATATTGACGCCCTCGGCGTGCGTGTTAGCCCGCAGCCGCGACACATTGCGGCGCCGCTCGGCGCCGTGCTCGGAAGCGGCCGCCGAGGTGCTCTGCGTGTTGACAACCAGGCTCTTGACGGTGTCATCCTTCATCAATACACAGACGAAGTCGGACTCGTCTAGCTCCCGCTGGCATGCCTTGCGCAGCAGGCGCCCATTCTTGACCTGCCACCCGTCGAGTGCGTAGGTCTGCGTGCCGTACTGATGGCCCATAACACCGCATACTCCGCACAGCTGTAGGTGGACGCACTTGGCATTGCCACACTGGCCCTTCTCGTGGAAGAGGTGGTAGGCCGGCAGGCTCCTGCGACACAGCGTTTGCCGCAAAGGACAGGTTCGCACCGTATGGCCGCTGCCATCGGGCGGCGCCACGTAGTGGCAAATGCTACCTTTCCCCATCTTGGCGGCGTAAGGGGAGCAATGAGGGGGGAACGGGGGTGGAGAGGGAGGACAGGGGAAGGGACGAGCGGGAAAACCCCCTCAGACAGCCCGGAAAGCACACAGTGCGCAGAGGACTGGGGCTTAGTGAGCACTCGGCTGGACACAGCTTTAAACGGGCGGCAGAGTGGCGCCGCAGCGACAAGGCATTCGATCATCGGTTGCCTCCCCCGCAATCCGATTCGCGGGTGGCCCATGCGGCCTTCCGCCGCCGCCCATGCAGGCATTCTTTCCGTCCCACTGTCGACAAAAGCTCCACAGGCGCCCCATGGCACGCCAGAACCCCCCAGGGAGTGCGTATTAGTGCCCCGTTGCGGCTCATGCCCCCCAGAATGCATCGCCGTAGCAGGTGATTGCCAAGGAGGGCCGCCCAAAAGGGGCAAACAGTGCGGCCGCTCGGCGGTGTGGGGCCCCTCCAGCCACTCACTCGCCGGAGCCAGGGAAAAAGAGACTGCGGTGGAGTGGCCAAAGAAAACATCACAGAGCAAACCTTACCTGGGGAGTGGCGGTACGGGGCCTCACATGGCCCGCTTTGCCTGCATTCCCAGCCGTCGTGGGTGCAAAGCAGTGTCTGCTGGTCGCAAAAGGGGAGCGAGCCGTCCTGCTCGTCGTTCACCCTGCTCTGAGGGACCAGCAACGGCATTGTGCCGGTTGGAGGCCAGCCGCTGCGACAGCCATAGGGCCCCGAGCGAGTGTGAAGGCGCTGGCTGATGCAGGGCGATGTGCAGTCGTCTGCAACGAAGGAAGAGCGCCAAGGGCCGGTGGGGAGAGCAGGGGGAGGGTTCAGACCCCGCGATCCGGTCCCGGGGGGGTGGTTGCCGTGTGGGTGCGGCTGTTGTCGCAGAGCTGGGAGACGATAAAACCCCTCTCGCTGACAGAGAAGCGTGCCGTTGGGCGATGGGGAGAGAGTGATATCGGCCGCTATCACCGGTTTTCATTGGCCATCAGGCTTTCTTATCTCCCGTGAGGCACTCGAAAGTTAGTGGGCCACCTGGGGTTTGGGGAAACATGGTCGACATTTAACGATGCAATTTGAAGAAAAGCACCATACAAAAGAAATCCGAGGCAGCCCTTGGGACGGCACAGGCGGAAAAGATGCCAACGATTGCCATGCGCTCGACAGTAGTGGCCGAAACGTCGTAACTACAAGCGCCATGTGTCTGGCACACGCAAATCGGACGCCGAGAGCACGATGTGAAGGTGTTCGGGTATCCACAGCATGTTACTACCTTCTCCAGGTCAGGAGGAGCCAAGCTGTCGCGGTTTTCTCTCTTCTGTGCGGATAGAAAATCAAAAACCCCTGGGGATCTAAAAGGGGGAGACCCTTAAGGAACCGGAAAGAGAAAAGTGCAGTCCACGCCCGCCCTAATCAGACGAACAAAGGTATTCCACCACAAACCCGAGAGAACAAGACACCCAAGGCACGGTTGGCTCTTCTTCTGGACACGAGGGGGGGGCCAATACTTCCCTTCAACAGCCGCCATGGCGGCCCTCTAGCGGGGCCACAGCGGGCCAACGAACGCCAGCACCTCGGCCCCTGGTGGACGAGCGAGGCGCCTTCGCTGGGTGGCCGCTATTCTGTCCCAACAAGTGGAAACATGTGGAAGAAAACGACCCTGGGGAGCCCGTGGCTCGGCCTCCAATCGGAGCCGGCCATTGAAAGCCAGTTGAAATGCGAAATTCGAGTCCCCCCGAACTATGCGAAATACAATCAGAGAAAAGTCGAGTCCGAAAACCACCTCCAGCAGCGGCCAAGATATCCAAGCGCACGTGGGCCAATCACACGGCGACATCAGATCCACGATCCGTCCGCGAGACGAGGCCAGCGTCGGGCCCACAAAAACCGTCCAGCCACAGAAGCGGCCGATCCGACGGCCGCGTACACATCCGCCCGGGCCTGTCCACCACCGGATGATCACAGCCACCACACAAGCCCCTCTGCTTCCAAAAAAATACAAACTGCGCCTCTTTGCGGTGTGAAAGCCCTTTGGCGTCCGCAACTGATGCTCTCTGACGAGCGCTTATCGTGACCAATTCAGCCCTTCCAGCAAGGACACACAGCCTTTGGTGTCTGCGGACGAGATTTCAGCATTTAGCGTTCCCGCTGGGGTAGCGCAGGAACACTGGACCACACTGATTTCCCAGAAGATTGAAACTATGGCTAACCTCCAAAATATGGCCGTTGCAGAGAGAAGGGAGGCAGAGCGGACGACAGGGCGTATAAATGAAGTCAGATAGGCTGTTTGACAAGTCATGATCGAAATATTGGCTGAGATCTGCCGCCAGTAATCCTGCACGCAAATTACGGTGTCATGCAGGAGTCCCGCAAAGCCATTGCAGCCCACAATGATACTTCCTGAAAGTTTACGGCTGACAACCGAGATGACCGTGGGGTTATCGACCCCTATGAGGGACCGACCTATGAGGTGCCCCGGGACAAAATCCCGGAGCACGACGAGACATCCAAGGAGGAGAAGGATTCCCCACTCCCGAGAGTGGACGTGTCGTCGGTACCGGACGAATGGTCAGAGGACCTTAGGGCCCTCTTGAAGAAGCATGCACCCCTCTGGGGAGGAAACTTGGGGTTGATACGCGGCGTGGAACACCGCATTCGCCTGAAGCCCGGGGCTGTCCCCGTAAGGCAACACCCCTACAAGGCCGGGCCTTTGGCCCGGGAGAGAGAAGAAGCTGATGTCGAGCGCATGTGCGCGATGGGGGTTATAGAACCCTCTACTGGGGAATGGGCTAGCCCAGTCGTTATGGTGCCGAAGCCTGATGGCTCGGTACGCTTCTGTATTGACTACAGAAAGCCGAACTTGATGACAGTCAAGGATGCGTACCCCATTCCTATTATGGATGAATGCATCGATTCCCTAGGGGATGCCAGGGTGTTCTCCACCCTGGACTGCAACGCCGGCTACTGGCAGATACCAGTGGCCGAGGAGGATAAACACCTTACGGCGTTCACGTGCCAT
>Ga0115030_1000274_pt1 | contig 20112 bp, 34 predicted proteins | sample SidtaG_4_FD_87174 | JGI IMG/M metagenome (GOLD analysis project Ga0115030, IMG submission 87174) | Marine algal microbial communities from Sidmouth, United Kingdom - Sidmouth_Male1 metaG | ecosystem: Host-associated > Algae > Red algae > Unclassified | place: Sidmouth, United Kingdom | collected... | reverse complement strand
GAAGGACGGGGAGACAAAGAAAAACACGCGGATGTGGGGGGGGGGGGGGGGGGAGGGGGGGGGGCGGGGGGGGGGGGGGGGGGGGGGGGGGGGGGGGGGGGGGGGGGGGGGGCAGTGGATATGCATCAGATCCGCAGAAACGAACATCAAGTACCGCTAGCACCACACGCACGTTTGCGGCCGTCCGCCATGCCACGGTAGCACGGGGAAGGATCGGTCCAGGGGTATCGGAGAAGGAGCGTCGAGAGTGCGACACAGATGACAGGTGAATATTGGCGCGAGGAAAGTGCATGCTATTGTGAGCGGCGACGGGGAAGACGACGGTCGACGTGACTTGGTGGTGCCTGCGACTGCGGTGACCGCGTCACTCACTCCGTAGTGGCCCGTGTGGCCACGTGTGCGACTTCGTCGTCTCGGTGCTGGCCAGAACACTCCCAGTGCGCTAGCTCTGAGCGCCCCCCTCCCGCAGGGCGCCCGCGAAGCACTGGTGGCGGAAGACCGCCGCCGGGAGGTGCTGGTGGACGGGCACCCCCGCCAGAGGCCATTAGAAACCAATGCCGCCCCCTCGACTGCTTTTACGAGATCGTGCGTCCCAGCGGCCTCCGTGGGCCCTGGGTCCGGTCGAGATCTGGTTGGCGTAGAAACGTCATTGGAATGAATCGGAGCCGCAGCTGTTAGCTTGGACAAAGAAAATGAGGCACTTGTTTTTGTCTTAGTCGTTGTTTTCTATTCTTTTTCGGCTGTTGCACGCTTAATTACATACAAAGACGAGTGGTTTGCGTCCTCTTAGCCTACCCCTTGTGGTCTTACTGGTCCTCAGAGAACGGCTCCTGACTAAAAAGACAAAGTGGAGGCCCTTTCTCTCAATTGTGGCGACGACTTCGGCCGCGGCGCCGACTGGTACGTATCCGCACGACCCTCCCAGCCTGAGGACACATTCAATCCCGTCCTTCGACGCCGCGTAACCATACCGGCCTGGGCGGTCCTTGGCCGACGTTGCGCGCTCTACACAGGCGAAGGCCACTGCTTGGCCATCAATGAACACGGCCGCGTCCTGTAGGATGGCCCCAAATGTTGAGACTGGGCGCTCCCCCACGGACCCGTCACGGAGGAAGAAACATTCTCGGGAGTTGATCCGTACCACGTGGCTACGGCGCCGGCGCTTGTCCCAATCCGACCCGACAGGCTTTGATCCTGCAAAATTTCCGGAATCCAGCTTAGCTCCGTAGTACTTCTTAGCCAAAACCTGAAGAGACACTTCGTCGGCGTTTTCTTGGATCAGCACCGCCCACATTCTGGCAAGCTCTGCCCCTCGAAGGCCCACCGGCTCGCTCCTGGGAGGGAGCAGCGCGCAGTCGTAGCCGACATCCTGATGTACCTTCAGGCTGACGCGATGAAGATCGGGCGCCGTCCAACGTTTCTTCGTTCTTTCTGCCCATTCGGTGGGTAAGTATTGCTGGCCAAAGGAAGAAATGAGGTCGGCCTTGCATTTGCGCGTGACATTCTTAACGAGAGTCGCGTGCGGTCTTGAACTGGAGCGGATAAGCTTTGCGTGCGTCCCAATGTTCCGTTCCATCGGAAACTGACAGAAGACCCAGGCTGGGCCGCACGCGCGGAGCAGCGGAACAATGTCCAGAAGAGAAAAAATAGTAGAGAGGCAGAGCGGTAACCGCTCGGCCGATCCGGGGTCGATCTTATCGTAGTATTGCTGATCCCCGAATTCTGTCCTGGTGGGCAGAGACTGAGTTGGGGACCGACTCTCTCCACCAATCAGATGCGCCCCTGGGACTGACTTGGAGCTTCTGAGTGCTTACATGTGCCCATACGGCCTGGAAATCGACATCAGCTCCTCTTTTCTTCTGCACTTCTGGCAAGGAAACAGTAGAAAATCTCAAGATCTCGCCTGGGCAGCTTGCTCCATGCCAAGAAAAGCGGATCAAGCGGCAACAAACAGTGAGTTCTGCTGGGCGCAAGGTCCTGGTACCAAATGCGGGCTTTCTATTGGCTTCGATGTCCTCTTACTGTCGGTTTAGACCAATAGAATGCTCTTATTCACAGTCAGTCTCTGTCTTTGTCCCCCTGGACAAAATTCGGGGATCAGCAATAGTTGGTCACGAAGTACTTGAGATCGTTGTCAATCGACTGGATATATGCCTCAGATACGCCCCTAGTTCGGAATAGCAGACGGCAGGCGTGGCTCAGTGCCATGAAGATCTTGTAGAAGGCGCTTGGAATCTGTCCAGCAAGCAGTACTTCTCCGCTGCACAGGATGAAGTGCATCCAGTCGACTGCCTTCAAGGACTTTTAATGGATGTCCATATTTCGCAGAGATCTGGCCTGGGCCAGGGGCACCGTTCGGCGCGCCTCCCGCAGCTCCCGGCCGGTAAGGGCCACCGTCGTCTTCGGTAAAAGGTAGTCTTCGTCCTTTTTGTTGTTTACCAGCTGAAGTCCAGCGAAGAGCTTTCACAGGTGCGGCACAGTGTTTAGGAGAACCAAGTGCATGGTATCGTAGGGTGCGGCGGTAGGACCTTTTGTCCATAGGTGCTTCAGGTGCGGGTTGGCGGTGCGCACTGCTGGGGTGGGCGCGAAGAACAAGGAGTAGCCCTTCACGCCACTCTTCTGCTGCAGCACTGTATGGTACGCGACCGACCTTCCTTCTGCATGTGCGTCCTCCTCTTCAGCCGCACTTGCGGCGACACCTGTGGCCGTGTGTCGCGGTGCAATGCAGTCATGTACTTTTAACAGGGACTTGCCACTTAGATCCTTAGGCGAGAAGTAGACATGGCTACTTGCAGAAGGGTAGATTCCCTGGAAAGGACAAAAACGGTTGTACATGTAGCTGCTGACGCCGGTTGGCCGACAAAGCTTGTCGCCGCCGGGCTGATCCGTCCTAAAGTTGAGCACTCCGGCTCTCAAAACCACCGGGGTCGGCGAGTTGGCTACGAATAGGCCGGGAACACCTCAGGCCAACTCGTTCAACTCCTCCGCGATGGGGTGTAGAAGCGATTCGAGGTCGTCAGGTTGTCTTACCAGGTGTTACGACCAGCAGTAGTTGAAACTTGGTGCGCGTCCGTTGGTCAGGGTTCAAACTCAAGGGTGTGGCCGTGACTGGTCAGTTTTCAAATCCGTTCTGCCGAAAGAACTGAGAGCCGTCGGTTCCGCAGTCAACTGGCACAAAAGGGCCGCGATCAAGTAGCCCTGATTCTCGGTAGTGACGGCAGTTCGAGCTGTGGGGGTAGTCGTGGACCCCGTCTGCCACTTCATCCGCAGCCTTGCGCGCCGCAGCCATATCCTCCATCATTGACTTCTCAATTATGGGGTCTTTGAGAAGGTGAGCCAACCAGGATGTCAAGGACCAGTACGTGACCTGTTTGGCCGGCTTGCCGTTGGCTTTGAAGCGCGGTGCTCCGCAAACTTCGCAAGAGGTCTGTTGCGCGCGCGTATGGGTGAAAGCCACATACCCGTTCATGCAACAGTCGACCAATCTTGGGTTCAAGTTGACGCTGGCATGGACGAATCGCTCCATGAGGTGGGGCGTGCAGTACGTGGCCGAGGAGGAGCTTAATAGATGTAGATCAGCAATCGACGCTTGCGTCAATTCGTGTTGAACTGTAAAAACATGTAGCACGAGGTCTGCTCGGCAGTCCTTAAACTGGCCCACCGGTAGACGCACTTCGTTCGTGCTGACGGTTGGTTGGTTAATCGGGACTGGAGGAACCCCAATTTGATCTTCTGGCTCCGGATCAGCGATGAAATCCGGTGGTGGCATGTCGTTTGACCCGTCTGATCCGTCTGATCCGTCGATTGACGTGGAATCGCTCGATGCGACACTTGCGTCCGGCGTTTCGTCTGCATCGCATCGGCGCCGGTTCGTCGCGACGGACGCCTGAGCGCCGGCGCCGTCACCGCTGGGCGGATGTCCTCCCTGGCCGCCCGACGTCACCTAAAGCTCGTCGCCTTCTGATGGTCCTTCCTTCCCATCGTTTGGTAGTGTGGCATTGGATGGCCCTTCTCCCTGGCCTCCATACTCCAGAAGACGGCGCTTTTCGCGCTGACGGTGCTTCTAAAAGGTTTTCCGACACACCGAGTTGGGGCCACTGCGACCGTTGGCCGTGCAGGATACGCAGTAACAGGTGTACCGCTCGCCGAAGCCCGAGAGTGCCATGGTCACTGCTGGTGGGGGTTGAAGGATGGGAGGGGGGGGGGGGGGGGCGGGAGGGGCGGGTGGTGGAAGGGGGGGCGAAGAGGGGGGCGGGGGGGGGGGGGGGGCGGAGGGGGGGGGGGGTGGGCGGGGGGGGGGGGGGGGGGGGGGGGGGGGGGGGGGGGGGGGGGGGGGGGGGGGGGGGGGGGGGGGGGGGGGGGGCTGAAGCGGCAGGTCGATGAAGAGGCGGCGAAGAAGGAGCGCCGGCGGAGGTAATGCGAGTGTCGATGGCGGATGGAAAACATCGTCGGCAAGTCCATGGGAGACTCTTTTACAGGCAATCAGGGCGAAACGGTGCCCAATCAAATGTCAGGATTGCACTGCTGAAAGTTGAATGCGCTGCAAGCTTCCATCGGCATCCAGATCTTTACGGTGGAACGCTAGACTGGAAGCAGAAAACCCGTCATGAGCCTCAGATGTTTTGACCAGGTGGCCACAAGTCTCACATTTCCCTTCCAGCACGCACACGAGACGCGCTCAATGCATCGCTGTGTCGGCCACCTTCCACCCGCTGCACTCCCCCCCTCTTTCAGTCTGACAGCTCGAGGCATGCTGGGCCTGTTGTCCCCACGTGCCGGGATGGTCGCTTGGTGGCGGCCGAGAGCGCCGCCGGCCCGCGTCACCGGAACGTCAGTATTGGGGCGCTGGCCCAGCTGGGGATACCCTCCCTCCCTGTAGCCTGACGTGTCACTACGCCGCGGTGGCGATGGGAAAAGCCAGGGTGCGGGAATGTGTGAGGACCCCGCCACTTCACAATTTGTTCAGAGCAGGCGGGGATTGTTGGCGCGCGAAGCGGCATGAGCAAAGAGGCTGAGGATCCCATCCAGGCCGATCCGCGACAGTGGACCCGAGATCCCAGGTCGATCCGCACGGGCCAGGTCGCCGTTGCACGGAATCCCTGATAATTCGCTCCATGGAAGTGAGTTTGGCTCGGCATCCCAGGCGACCTGGGTTTCCGAGGCAGAAAACCTGGGATTTGCGGTCAAATTTTCTTGTAGGCGGGCACGCGGAGCATGGTGTCAGTGTGTTGGTTGTGAAGGGCGAAAACGCCGTCCAGGCGGGCCGCACAAGCCGACCAATGCCGCCGCAGCGGTGGTGCTGCACCCCCTTCTCTTCCGCCTCCCACCACCTAAATGTAGCACCAGCGCGCATTGACGTCGTCATGAGCAAACCGGCGCACGGGATGATGGGAGCACTGCGGCCGCCGCCTGTCGCCGCCGCGACAATGCCGCAACGCATCGTGATGTCCCCGCCCTGGGCGGAGGTCCAACCCGCGGCGATGTCGCCAGTGATAGTGCGGTGGCGACAGCAACAGCAACGGCGGCGGCGGCGGTGGCGGCGGCGGCGGCGGCGGCGGCGGCGGCGCTAGACGCTCGTGGCAACTGTCCCCCATGTCGGCAGACATTCAGCACGGAGACCCAGCTGTGTCACACTGCCTGCAGTGAGAGGTGAGGCGCGCGCTGTGTATTGAGAATCGGTCGAAATGTGTTCCACGAACGCTGTCGGGAGAAGGCCGCACGGTGGCGAACAATTGAGTGCACCGGTCGCATCCTTCTAAAAACCGGCCAGGCACTAGAGTGGGGTTCGCGATCTTGGACGAAATGGCCCGCTATTGTACGATGGGGTGACGTGGGGTTCACCTCAGGGCCGCACGCTCTTGCGCACGCGGGCGAACCCGCTCCCACGCGCTCAAACACGCCATTTGCGCGGGCGCGGGTACACGAGCCCTCGCTAGCGCGCCTCATCGAGCGCTGCGAGCCAAAACGCGAGCAGCGCCCGTGCGCACTCGTGCATGCGCCCCTGCGCCGCGCGGCCACATGAGGGCCACCGCCCCGGAAGGGCCAGCTGCCCGCCCCCGTGTCCCTGCGACGATGCGCGTGTGGCGTACGTGCCACCAGCGCAACCACCCCCTTCCCCTCCGCATCGGTCCCACCCCGCCCTTCCGCTGCGGCCGTCGGGGACGCCACCATTGGATACCCCACAGCACATGCCGCGTCGGCGTCCTTTGCGATTTCGCCCTCCTCCCCGCACGGTGTGGTGCACACCGCCGCGTCGGGGCCGTTGGCACCAATGGTGGTCATGTTTTCGTCACCACTAGCCAAATTGCCCCTGTCGGCACGATTTTTGCAGGGGCCGAGGTGTTGTCGCAGGCCGCAGCCTCTACCTTAGCGCTGACACGCCCGTCTTTACACCCTCTTGGCAGCCGCCGACGTCTACATCAGCACCGTCGGCGGCACGCCCTTAATACCTGCCGGCCTCATGCCTCCTACTGGCTTTCCTTCTGACTGTGCCAAACCGCTACCAGCGGACCCGGAGCCGCCGCCGTCACTGGGATGACGCCCTCCCCTGCACCTCGGCCCCTGCCACCGCCGCCGCCACCGCCCCCCCGTCCCCCTACGCGTCGCCGCTGCGCGGCGGCATCTCCGGAGCCCGCATCCTTGCCGTAAAAGCTTCTATCGGTGGAAAGACGCTGTTGGCGCTACGCGCCCTCTGCACGCTCGCTTCGTTGGACATTGTCTTGACAGTCTCAAGCATTTCTGTCTACCATTTCTCTTTCCGCGGTGTCCTGTATGCCTGCGATGGGGTGGGGGTCATGTGGGGCATGTTGTGGCTGTGCCTGCGCGCGCGTGGGTCCATCTAACTACCTTGCCGTGTGCTTCCTTGCCGCCGCGGCCTACGTCGCTCCCGGGGAATGGGAGCGCACATCCATATCTAGATCCGCGCATACGGTGACCTTTGCAGCTACCCTCCGTCGCCGCTTGTGACCACCTAACGCTGGCTGCCGCCTTACCTGCTACCTTCGCTCGCCCCTGGCTAGATGTATCCGCGCATAGCTCACTCGAGCATCCCTTAAACCTATGTGGCCATCGCGTCCCTCCCGCTATCTAGCACCGTCGCCAACCCACCACGCGTCGGCTCAGGAGGTGTCAACGCCATCGCCCGCCACGAACGCGAGCGAAGCGGGGGTGTCGGGGGCGGTAAAAGGGGGCCGCATTGAGACTTTTACTCTGCTTGTGCTGGTGTGGGGCCCCCGTCGCTGTGTCGTTCCGACGCGGATAGTAGAGGACGCCTGGATAACAAACGCCTGCGAGTGGGGATGATAGTGCTGAGACTCACCAGACAGTTATTGGCCGTCTACGCCAAGTGTGGCGGTGTCCCTCACGCTTTGGAAACCGTGTAGGGCAGGAAATGGCAGAGCGGGTAGGTGGGAGTTGCCTGAAAGATGGACGGAGCTTTTCATTCCGTTCCCGACCCGCTCGTCCACGTGCTCGTTTTCAAATGAAGAACACACCTGTTCGTTTCATGGTAGATCCGAGGGATGCCTGTGTGCCTAGGGACTCTTGCACTCTCAGAATCCAAAGTGTGCGCCCTTCCGGCGCTATCGCTCGAAATGGTGGCTGGCCGTGAGCTGAAAGGTCCCAGAGGTGTGGGGGCACGCCGGAATTTGCCTCCTTAGACATACAGCTGGCCTGCCGCACTCCCATCGTTAAAGGCCTATTACGAACTGATAGAAGTAACACAGGAACTATACATCGAACGCACAGACTTGTAGGATCTCTACGCCTCTACTCTATTCATAGCCACAAAGAAGAGTGTCACGACGAGCCTGTGGAGGCACCACCAGCCGTGCCACCCTCCGACGCCCCACTTTCAGTGACGCCCGCCCCCACGCGCGAGTTTAAGAAGGCCTGTAATTCCGCCAATAGGCTGGCAGAGAGTACCATTGGGGCCCCGGCTGGCACCACCCCTGTCTCAGTAGCAGCTGGTACAGCCGCTGCCACCCTACCGGCCGGCACCACGGACGCCGCGGCCGAGGTGGAGCCGGCCACATTTAGCCGTGTAACGGCGGCTCCGCGGGGCCTTGGGGGGCTGTCCAGTGGCCGGTGAGGGGTTGAAGCACCAATTACGCAGAGCCGCTGCGCGGCTCATCCTCAGCGTTTGTGACAGCCCCACATGCAGTTGACGGCCTGGCGCGGTCAGACTCGCCATCATCTGATGATCAAAGACCGAAATTACGGCCAGGACCTCCATCAGGGATGAAGCACCTTTCTCCGACACGACCTGCCTGGTCTGACGGTTGAGTGACTCACATGCATTGGTGTCTTTGGAGCTAGCCAGCTGCTAGAATCTGTCTAGCACGTCGGATCAGCGCTGAAAGGCGGCCACTGGAGCGGAGTCATTGAGAAACAGCCACTGCAGAATGTTGGCCTTCCGCGCGTACCCATGATCCTCGTTCGCGGCTGCCATCTTGGAAAGCTCCGCTCGCGCGTCTTCCTCCTCGAGGTCCGATTCCGCGTCTCTTGGGTGCACCATGCGGGTATAAAAGGGTTCGCACAGGTCGCTGCCACAGGGGGCGAGCAGAAACCGCTTAATGTGTACGCCGCAGCCGACAACGCGGCCACGGTACTCATGCGGCTGCCCACAAAACACACAAGCGAGCGCCCGGAAGAACCCCTGGTGCTGTGCAGTCTCAAAGTCCATCGTGGCCGACACGAATGGCGCGCGACCGGGCCTTGGATCGTCAACAGTTTCACCCTCCCGCGGTCCCACCAGCCCGTTCGTAGCCGCCACATGGAAGAAGTACTCAAACAGCTCTTCGTAGACATCGGTGATCTTTCCAATAACCATTGCCCGACAGAGCGTCACCGCCGTATTTAAGGACAACACAAACGCACTGTTCCACAAGAGAAAAAGTGAACAAAAAACAAAGAACATCTGGAAAACATCCCACTTGTCTTTCAATACAAATGCTAACCGACGTTGCGGCTCACCCTCGCCCCGGTGCCGCCAGAGGTCATGGACCCTCCAGATTACGACATAGGCCGTTGCCACCGATCCACGGTGCACGTTCTTCGCTCATACTGCTCTTCACCCTCACGATCCTTCCCTGATTCCGTGCCACTCCCGCCGTCATCACAATATCCACTCTCTCGCCCTCATCTCCCTAATGAGCGCGTGAAAAATGACGTACATACTCTTGAAGAGGTCCCAGTCAAACGCCCGCTTCCCGGACGGCTGGATAGAGGCCGCGTACACCCCTGCTTGGCGGAACCGGCCGCGACGACGCCAAGAATTGTGTCTGCCTGGATGTATCACAGTCTCCCGTCGAGGACGGCCTGCTCGTCTGTCTGCATCACCATCAGATTGTAGTCGCTCTTTCGGAAGATAGGCTGGTCGTATTCATGCTAGGACGCGAAGCGTCGATAGCGGTCCGACACGGCCAGGATATCCTGTCCGTAGGGATGCTCCTTCAGCCGGTCTTTCTGGTACAACTTCCGGACGAGGGAGCTGCTGGCCAAGCCATCGCCGCGTGCGTCGCTGATTGCGTGTGATAGATTCAATGTAGTAGATACGAGAGCGCCCGAAGGATGCAAGAAGGACAAGCGTCAGTACAAATTGACGATGAGAAAACAGCAGCACACTACACCCTCATCAAGGAATACATAAGACACAGTAAAAAATGACTTGCATACCTGGAGCGTTCGGATCGCCTGAGGTGGGTTCTCCTCCACCACCTTGTGCACCACCGCGCTTCGCGGCTGGCATACGGGAAAGACGTGGCTGTGAGTGCCGTGGATGACAACACACGGACTTTTCCGTCGTCCGACATCTCCCGAGGCGTGTACACCTCAGCGTGGACGAGAAAAGGGCCGCTACCGGCCCTCAATAGGGCCGGGCACTCGCCTTCGTGCCGCTTGCAATCTGGGTAGCGTGAGCACTTGGTGGCGGTGACGGTACAGGTGTCAGCCGCCTTCAGCTTCTCTACGCCTGTATCTAGCAACGAGCTCAACAGTTCCAAATACACACCAGCCGGCATCCGCCGAGCCATAAGACCACCCAACCGTGTGGGGGTGCCTCCCTTCTTCCAATCCGAACAGCCAACGAAAGCGCTCCGGAATCTGCTCTGTGGGAGAACCTTGGGAGTCGCACCGCATTGGACGCCCTCTTCATCCTTAAAAGAACAGCCGTCCTGCCGGTTCTGCAGAACCAACCTCCAAAAGGACTGTCGCATTTCCAATGACTGACAACCAGGAACGGAACAAGGAATCATACTCAGGCCTAGCCATATCGTGAGTGTCAGTCACAGAAAGAGACGCGTCACGGCCGACAACTCAAGAATCAGAGCGCACCAGAGAAACGCATGAATCTCCCTAGATACTCCACGCACGTACAAAGGTAGTCTTTTGCACTTGTCGAGCTGGCAGCTCTTCTTCCTCACACAGCTGCATCGCTGAAAGCCATGGATGGAGTTCAAAGTCAACATGCAGTGCGTCCCGTTGGAAACGTCATCCGTCAACCTGGAACAAACCATGGCGGGGACACACGTCCGGGTGTTGAAGTTGTATCCCCGCCAGCGGCCCGCGACAAGAACCGTAGTTGGAAAGGACCCCTTCTTGTTCCCCAACGTGTAGGGGCTGTCTCGGAAGAACTTCGCCGCATCGGCGGCATGCATAGATACGAAAAGTTCAATCCCTGCTTCACTGGTCCTAAGGTACGTCTCAAGCTCGTCCCTGTGGATAAAAACTCCTCCAACCGTCTTTCTGTGTGAGATGCGGTAGCAGACACGAAGTACATTCAACAGAGAGGAACACAGAACAAGATCCCTTTCATAGATTCTCGTACGTCAGCATGAAGGACAACAGAGATTCGAGATGCACGACGCCACGACGTCAAAGAAGCAACAGCAGACGTTATGCTCTGAAAGAGCAAGAAAACGAGGGCATCAGCCACAACGACATACCCTGTATTGCCCGGAGTCCTCCTTCGTCAGAATAAGACAGGCTCGGCCTCCTCGGGCGGCCATGCGGGCACCGTGGCCGCGGCCACAGCGGGCTGCGAGGTCTCGGTGCTGTCCGGCGCCATCTCGGATGGATCAGAAGACGTCATTGGCATGACCGTTCGAGAAACAGCGACGGCGTGACCGATGGGAAAAACTCTAAGAGAACATCCATCGGGGTGAGGCTCCAGGGCATCGGCGGGGCTCGAAAGGTCGGATCGCCGCGCGGTGAAGGGCAGGGGTGCTGAGGGAGTGTGGGGTCTGCAGAGGTGGTGGCCACGCAGCTCATGAGAGGGGCACATATGCATGCCGTGCGAGGCCGTCCCATCTTCAGCGGTCGAGACAGCAACTGGAGAAAGCGCGGTCTGTGGCCGCCGTTAAATGGGCGCGCACCAGCACAGGTGCACCCGCGTACTGATCAATTGGCGCCAAGAACGCATGCGCACGCCCGATTGCGCGTCGAACTGAACCCCAGGTCAGCGCATCGTGCCAGACCATCTGGTACGATGTGCTGACATGAAGCCATCGCAACTGTTACACTCCACTACTACATTTTTAAATTCCATTTCCATGTGACCTCCAGGATGTCACCTGAACCTCAGCTTCAATATGTTCCTGAACCCCACCTTCAACCGTAGTGTCTCTTCTACCGCAGCATCATTTGATGCGAATCGCATCAAATGATGCCCATTTTCGGAGCGTTTGTTTTCGTACTTCGCGACCTCTGACGCTCTTTTTGACAACAAAAACGGAATCAGCGATGCCTTGTTACTCTTGGAGGAGATCTCAGCCAATGCGCTATGGATACCAACGGGGAGTGCTCCAGATGCCTCACCAGGGGGGGTCGAAGCGTCGTTCTCTGGTCCTGTCAGAGGGTGCATCATTTGATGCCCGACCGGGCATCATTTGATTCCCGATTGCGGTGGAATAGACACTAGGTCCGTCCAAGAAGAATGTCGGCATCTTTTCCCGCGGCACACGCCCACACCACAGGCTACAAAGACCGCACAGCCTACAAGACTACAACGCCACGGCGTCCCACTTTCGCAAAACAACGGCAACACGACAGCAGTTCAACAGCAAGAAAATGAAGCGACACACATCATCACATCACATGGGCAGCAGCCACCACAGCGACGGCCCACCAAGCAGCCATCTTGCATATTGGCCTCAGGCAGGGTACTGCTGCGTCTCATCCTTCTTGATTTCCGGTACCTCTGATACGTGCTTATAGACTTTCATGCTACCCTCATACTTGTCGAGGCAGTCCGTGGGCCCCTCCAGCTTCACAGACGTGAGCCAAAGCACAGGCGCTTTTAGCGCACATTCCGCAATCTTCATGGAGTCGCCAATGAGGAATCCGCTCCCGTTGGCCGCCGCCACCCCATCCACATACTTCAGCGCCTTGGTCATGTCTGCCCCGTGTGCATAGTTGAGCCCTTCTGACTGATCACTTTCTTAGGCGAGCATCTCCTTCCTCTTTCTTGGGAAGCCTATACGTCGCACCAATGACCAACATCATCGACGCCAGGACTTCGACAAGCACTTCGACTTTGGCCACTGCTACCGGGTTCTCAGGGCACAGCCTCGGGATGCAAATCTTCCCCGCGTACCGCAGCAGCGCGATCCACTCGGTGAGCACGGTTCCGTCGTCTAGCGTCAGCGTCGGCACTTCCCCCCGCGGCATAGTCGGCTGATCGCGGGCCACTCAGACAACGTGAAGCGCTTGTCCGTGAGCCTACAAGAACATTCTCCACGTATATACCGGTTTCTGTGTCTGAAAATACCGGGTCGGAGATCCCCCGCAGCGCCCTCAAATGGCTCTGAGAGGAGTCTAGTATACCGGGTTCTCTGGGATATTCGGGCTTCTCGCATTCTCGAAAGACCTGGCTAGACCAGGTACCAGCCGGACTCTGATTTGCTTACATGCCGCCACGTTGCGTGAATGATTGCCTGAAGATGACCCCAAGCAAGGCGGGACGCCGACTCACCGGCACAACTGGATATGCCTCACGTGATATGTGGGATAAGGCTGTATCCAAAATTTTCATAAGAGAGCACATGAACACAGATTTGAAAGCAGGAGTTTGCGCGCCGTGCTTGGGTAGTCTGCGCACGGTAGGGTGGTCATAACTATTCGTGCTTATCGTTTCGCTCCGCTTGTAAGGGGCTTTCAATGGCAGCGATTACGCTAGTATCTCATATGCTAAGGATGACATGCAAAGAAATCGGCAGCCGACAGTGGGCCGGTCGCGTGAGCGTCGCCTGGCCCGGCTGGTGGATCCGCCGGCCTCTGTTGCAGCGGCGGCGGTGGCGGTGGTGGCGAAAGCGTCCACGGCCCCACCTGCTGCGACGCCGCTGATTGGGCCGTGTTTGTCGCCGCGGCGGCTGCCGCCTCGCGCTTTGCCTCCGGCCTGGCACGGTGCTCAGACCTTTCGTTGGACAACCTAGAGAGCAAAGAGCAGGCGCCCCACGAGCGCACACACACCGCCAAGCGCGGCTCGTGCAGCTCCAGATACGCAATGGCGTGGCCAAGCACGAGTCGCTCCTGCTGAGAGAATGGCTTTGTCTTGTTGAAGTGCGTCGCGGCGAGGTGCGTCACATGGAGCAAGTGGCGCACATCCACCTCTTTGTCCGGGATCCCGGCGGCAGCGACGCCCACCACACGCATGCGGTTGACTGAAGCGGCTCTGTCGGGAACGGCCACCACGCGCCGAGCGGCGTTTGGGTCCTCATCCATTACGAAACCCATCCGAACGTGTGTGAAGCCACGCCCGCGCCGCGCCGGCCATGTCGGGGATCTCTGCGGCATCCGACGTTGTGGGCCGGCGCTCGCGCCGCGAGCCGTCACTACCTTCCCGCTCGCGGTGCCCCCGTCTCGGGGTGAAAAAGTAGACCCCGGGGGGACTGGATGACGTCGACAGCCGTCGGCGCTAGGGCGAGGTAGCTCCACCCGGTGTCTCGAAACCGAAGGGGTTGCACCTCGCAGGGGTGGCTTCCCATCCTGCATAGGCGGGCCAAGAGGAGGGGGTAGTGCCGCCGAGGGGGGGGGGCGGAGCGCATGTTCAGGCATAGGAGCAGGTGACCCGGGGGTGGCCGGTGTGGACGGTGCTGGGGAATGCCTCCTGTCTCTGATTCGCGCGGACCTTGCAGATCTCCGTCGGGGAGGTGCGGGGGGAGGCGGAGAGCGGGGTGGCGGAGGCGGTGGCGCCCCAAGCCTTGCCGAGGCGGCGACAGCGAAGGCTAGATCACCTGGAAGATGCAAATCATCAGACAATCGGTAACGGCGAACATATACAACACAGAATGAGAACAACACTGGAAACAATAAGGTGACCGGATATATGAGAAGTCTTCAGCTCAAGGACGTGTGCTCCGGAAATGTTAATCAGACAAACGACGTTCACACACGCGCCCAGTGTAAGTGCAGCAAGCACATGAAAGGAACACTTGGATTCATGAGGAGCGAGGCGCGCGCAGTAGGGGGGGGAGGGGGTTTTGCGGATGGACGATCCATGCAACCGAGAAGAGACAAGAGAAACCAACAGCGTGCCACATCAGCGCGAGTACGCTTGAGACGACCCACCATGGCGTCACAGAGAGGGGGAGAGGGGAAACAGTGCACATAACGGGAGAGATGCAGTAGGGCGGCCCAAGTGGTAAGGCATGGACGTCGCGTGACAAAAACAGGGGGCAAAAGGCGCCAGGCAGACGCAGTCCAGATGCTGGGAGCAGAGTACGCCGCGCGTCGGCGGTGGCCGACGGCGACGAGGGCTGCGGGTTGCTCCGGCTGGGTGCTCGCCCCCGCCTGGCGCTGACCGTCGACGCCTCCCCCCTGGCACAGGCTGCAGACGCCCCCCCCCTGGCATAGGCTGCAGACGCCCCCCCCCCTGGCACAGGCTACATACGCACCCTCCTCCCCGGGCACCTCTCTGCCCTGGTAGCAGATGGCCGTCTACGTCCCCCCTCTCCTTGGCCCTCCACGCGCAGGTGGCCGAGGCCACTGCCAGGGGCTCCCTTGGCCGCGAGCCCGGAAAAGAGAGGCAAAAAGGCCTCGTCGGCCAAACAAGATTACAGGCTCAGGATTCATCCGTCCTTGATCATCAAAACTGTCACGGAGGCCAGAGCAAGTGCGCGTATCGCAAGACACTTGAGATAAGAGCAGATGTCAACATGTTTAGCTCAATTGACTCCAAAACAATTTCCATTCGACAAGCACCCCCTCGAGGAAGCATCCGCGCCCTCCTTTCCTTCAGATAACGGCTCCCGGTAAAACAAAATGAAGTGCATCCGCTCTCTTTCGATCTTCCCGTCGACTTCGGTCAAAGCACCTACGGGCACGGTGTAGCGTAGCCCTTCGTGCCCGGGGATGCACTCAATTCCATGGGTCATCGCAGCGCACCCAAACCTCCCCGGGCGGTCTTTGGTGGAGTTGGCCCGTTCCATATAGGCAAAGTCCATCGCATGGCCGTCAAAACATTCGGCGGCATAGTGCAACACGGCGGCAAAGGTTGATACCGGGCGCTCGCCAACCGACCCATCGCTGCGGTAGATCTCTTCAGTAGAGCATATCCGCAGCAGGTAGTCTCGCATTTCACGTTGGGCACAGTCTGAGCCGACTGGCTTCGACCGTGCAACTTTTCCCGAAGATAACTGCGCCCTGAAGTATTTCATGGTCAGAATGTGGGGAGGTACGTAGCTGGCTTCTTCTTGAACCAACACCGCCCTCAAGCTCGTCATCCCTGCCCCATCCAGGGCGGCCGGCGCGCTCCGCGGAGGCAGCAACGCGAAATCAGGGCCCACATTATCAGATATTGCCAAGCTGCCGCTCGGAAGTCCCGGTGACGCCGGCTATTTTCCGGTCGTATCTGCCCGTTCGACGGGTAAGTAATGCTCACCAAAGGAGGTGATTAGGTTGGCCTTTCACTGGCGCGTTACGTTCGTGACGAGGCTTGCGTGAGGTTCCGACTGCGATCGGATAAGCTTGCCAAGGGAACTAATTGTCCGTTGCATCGGAAATTGCCAGACGAGCTAAGCTGGCCCGCACGCCCCCAGCAGGGGAACAATGTCCAGAAATGAGACGATCGTAGATAGACAGAGCGGAAGCCGCTCCGTCGTTCCGCGGTAGATCATAGCATAAAAGTTGGTGACAAAGAACTTGATATTCTTGTCAATCGACTCGATTTCAGCCGCAGATACGCCTTTTGGTCCGAGTAGCAGGCGACAAGCCCGAGAATGGGACATGAAGATATCGTAGTAGGCGCTTGGAATGCGCCCCGCCAGGAGAACTTCCCCGCTGCAAAGAATGACGTGTATCCAGTCCACTGCCTTTAAGGACTTGTGGTGCACGTCAATATTCCTCAGAGACCTGGTCTGAGCCATGGGCACAGTCGGCCGCGATCATTGTAACGCCGTCGCAATGAGCGTCACAGTAGTCTTGGGAATGATGTAGTTTTCTTCTGTTCTTGTGCCGCCACGCGTCGCCGCCGCCACCGACAATGCACAAGGTGGCGGCAGCTGCAAGGGGCGGCGGCGGTGCGGTGGTCGGCGGCCTCGGATGCCGCGTTGTCGGCGCGGGGGGGGAGGGGGGACGTGCGGGGGGGGTGCGCGTTGATGGAGGCGGAGTCGGCCGCCGCCGCCACGCGTCGCCGCCGCCGCCGCCAATGCACGAAGAGGCGGCGGCGGCAAGGGGCGGCAGCGGGGCGCCGGTCGGCGGCCGCGGCTGCCGCGTTGTCGGCGCGGGGGAGGGGGGGACGTGCGGGGGGGGTGCGCGGTGTTGGCGGCGGCGTCGGCCGCCGCCCCCACGCGTCGCCGCCGCCGCCGCCAATGCACAAGGCGGCGGCGGCGGCAAGGGGCGGCGGCGGTGTGTGTTTGTTTGAGTGTTTTGTCTTTTCTTTTTGTTTGTTTCTTTGCAGGGCATGTTGAGTCGTTCTTGTACCAATTTGGCGTTTTTTCAAGATACGTTATAACTATGCGTCTGGCAGAGCATCCCAAACATGTTGATTGAGGTCTCTTTTGAGCCGCAGGTGCCTTTCACGTCACTTGTGCATGTGCCGCCGCCATCGCATCCGTGCCCAGCGGAGGAGCGTGGGTTTGCTCGTGAGCGTCTGGCGCAGCGCAAGCGGCTGCACCGGCCGTATCCTCTGTTGAACCTGGCGGGCACGGTTCCTTGCGCCTCACTGCATGGAACAAATAGAACACAAACGCAGAAGCAAGAGGGGTGAAGGAATTGGAGAGTCCGCGGCGGTGATATGCGCATGTAGGAGCAGCGGTCAGAATGACGAGAGTAGAGCGAGAAGACCTGGAATCACATCATGCGATTATACATACAAAAAGAGAACAGGAGGCGGCGAGATTGGGCTGGTACGTACCTGGCTCAGGGGCGTGGGCCTCCTTACGACGATGCATGACGATCATGTTGTGCAGGATAGCACAGCAGGTGCCTACCTCCACCAATGTCTGGACGCTGGGGAAGCGCGCCGGCCTGTCGAGTACTTGCCACTCTTGGTAGAGGACACCCTAGACCCTCTCCGCATCTTTGCGCCGCCCTTCTTTTTGTCCAGCAAAGTACTTGTCTGTTTCACTGTCCCCCTTGGACGTGTTGATCAACACGGGGTGCTATGGGTACATGCCGTCGCATAAATATAATCGAAATGTGCGCTCGATGCGGTTAACTGTATAAGAGATGGGCGGAGGAAAAGAACCAACAAGCATAGACTGGAAAAGCGGGAAAAAGGCCATAACGACGAGATTATTCATTTCTCCCGGTAAGCCAATACAAAGGTGCCAAAGATACAAATCTTTGTCCGCCACCGTCTCCATCCCGATGGATCGCTTCATAGATTTTCCCTGGTATTGACCATGCAGAGACATCGGACAGTTCTTCCATACCCAGTGAGAGTAGTCAACGCACCCCATGCACCCCGGGAAACCAGCCTTCTCGTATTCACTCAATACGCGCTGCAGATCTGAGAGAGTGGGCTTGCGATGATAAACGGGCTGGTACTTTTCAACCACAAAGCGAGCGAAACGATGCACAGTCTCGCACACAGTTGACTCAGACAAACGAACGTACTCATCCGCACTGTCATTAGCAACGCCGAAAGCCAACACGCGCAAAGCGGCAGTCATTTTCTGCAAGGTCGAAGCCTGAGGCTCGCTTGTTGCGCTCAAACGCTGCTGAAAGTCCTGCTCAGACAACAAGTCACGGTACACACAGTCAAAAACAATGCGGGGAAGACGAAAGCGGCGGGTAAAGTCTATCTCAGCATACACCGGCGGATCCCCGTTCACTCCGAGTTAGTCCCGCAGCAGTCCCCGGTCCCCCGATACGAAATCGCGCCAATTGTTGGGTGCCTTCCCCGGAAGCGATCCCCCACGGCGCGTATCAAAGTCACCGGCTGCGTTTGTCACCGCCGCGGCGCCTGGCCTCATCCCGGCGCTCGGCCCCGCGTCGGCACCCACCCCCGCGTCTGACGGCCCTCCCCCGTCGTGTGAGGGCCCGCCCCCCGCACCGCCGTTCTCCAGGCGCGGGCGCTTCTCGCGTCGGCGGTGTTCATATCAGGCCTTAGGAGACACCCACTGGGCGGCCCGCCGGCTTTCGTCTGTGCACAGTCGGCACGCGCATGACAGCCGCACTGTGGAGGTCATGGTGGGTTGGTGAGGGGAGCTCGGTGCGAGGGGGAGGAGGGGGGTGGGGGGTCCGAGCCGTAAAGGCACAACTGGGAAGGGTCACCGACGTTGGCGCGGTGGGGTGCGCCCGGTGTTGCGGCCCCGGTACCATCCACGTAGGAATTTCGGATACAGAGACTAAACCCTGTCCATTCGTTACAACTCGAAAGTTGTATCGATTGGCTACCACGACTTCCTCAGGACGGCTGTCAGACATCGTTGTAGATGGATGTTCTTGCGCCATGTTCATTCACTCTGAGCCAAGCAACTATCCGCGTCGCACACGCCTTCAAACATTTTAAAGCATTTCACAGCTCTTTCCGATTCTACCCCTCTTGAGTGCATGTATAGCGCATGTCCTTGATTATTCGCAAGATTTTCGTAAAGGATTTGATGACCTCCGCTCTTGGTACAGTGTATCTTCATTGTTGGGCACCCTTTGTGGCGATCGTCGGCGCCACTGGGATTCCCCGATTGCAGCCAAGCTGTGGCGCTGTCGGCCTCGGATGAGCGGTCGCAAGCAATCGACCGGCGGATCGATTGACAGATGACCCCCGGCGCTCAAACTCGGAGGCCTCATCGTCGAGTGGCGAACGCGACAAATCCTGCCGATTCCAGAGTTGGTCCTGATATTCAGGAGCAATTCGCTCTGTAAAGTGCCATGTTCGATCAGTCCTCCGCGTGTCTTCGCCCAGCGTGTCGCGCATGTGCACCAAATCGCGCCCACCGTCTGTCACAGTCACCCTCCCGACGCCGCCCCGCACGTGTGTTTCGTCCCTGTTGCCTACATTAGTGTAAATCCCCCTCCCACCCCGTCCTACCCCAGCCATGCCCTCCTGCTTGCACCTGCTTCTGGGTTGTACCCCTACCATCCCTCACCCGCCCTCTCCAGCAATCGCCCTTTCTCTGCGTGGTCACCCCATCACCCTGTTTCCGCACGGCTCCAGGGAGCTCCATGGTGCGGTACTGTCAGAGGCCTGCTTGTATGCTTCTGTGTGTCTCGGATCTGGTCTCTGGGAGCGCTGGTGGGAGGGCGGGGTGACGGAGATATGATGGCAGATGGGCTTGGAAAAGACACAATCCTGATTATCCTCTTTTCTTGTGTCCCATCGTTCGATCCTGTTCTTGTGGGCTCGTGTATGTATGTGTGTCTGTGTGCCTGTGCCTGCGTGCCTACAGCCTGCTTCTATTTAGGGTACAAGAAAAAATTGATCACGCACTCCGATCCTCTTCGTTCTCCTGGTGTCGGTTCGCAAGCAAGCGGCGGCGGAGACCAATGGAGTCCCAGACCAAGACGATGCGTCGTGGTCGGTAGCCTGGGGGGGAAAGATGGCTGGGGAGGGAGCTCGGGGGGGGGGGGGGGCCCGGGTGGAGGGGGGGGGGGGGGGGGGGGGTGGGGGGGGGAAGGCTGGCCCCGGGTAGGGGAAGTGACAGTTGAAGAATATATAAGGGAGTTAAGCGG
>Ga0115030_1000271_pt1 | contig 20182 bp, 25 predicted proteins | sample SidtaG_4_FD_87174 | JGI IMG/M metagenome (GOLD analysis project Ga0115030, IMG submission 87174) | Marine algal microbial communities from Sidmouth, United Kingdom - Sidmouth_Male1 metaG | ecosystem: Host-associated > Algae > Red algae > Unclassified | place: Sidmouth, United Kingdom | collected... | reverse complement strand
CCCCCCCCCCCCCCTCTCCTACCCGCTGAGGTCCTCCAGAGGCCATCAGGCCCGCCGCACAGCTACCGGCACACGCGCGGGAAAGGTGCCCGCCGTCTGGCGACGGCAACCTCCCGGGCGGCTCGAGCCGTGGCATCGACACAATCGGGCGTCGGCCCCGGGGACGGGTACCGAAGACTGTCCGGCCGCATCCCGCAAAGCGGCCGCCGCAATCACCGTGGCCTACCAACGCTGCAACGACACAGGTGCCGACACAACCTCCGGCTCGCGCGGGTGCAAGACGCCACCAGGCGCCGCCTCTCCACCCGGCCCCCACCCCCCCTTCCCCCGCGAGCCGAGCCGCGCCACTGGCCCTCTGGCTGGCAGCACCACAGACGGCGCACGCCGTGCGGAGCTCACAAAGCCGCACGCGCTAGACCCAAGGCTCCCGTCAGTCAGTATCTGGTGTGCTGTGCTGCCGCTGGCATGCGCTGGTGCAAGGCGCCAGCCGGCCACACCCGGTCGCCCCCCCCACCCCCCCCCGCCCGCCCAGCGCCGACAGTTGCTCCCTGGCCTAGAGCCCCGCCGACGACGCACGCCTAGCCGCTGCAGAACACACAAAGCCGCACGCGGCAGGCGCAAGGCCGTGCGCACGAGACGCAAAGCTGATGGAACGTTCGCGAAAGTCGGCTGAACAGTCATCTGTGTGAATGATGTAGCGGATCTGCGCACGTCACAGGAGTAGCACGTCCATGCATCAGCACGCGATGCAATAACGGTGATTTATTGGCTCAGGAGGCTCTTTTTGTGGCTGAATTGGATGAATCGGAACTGGTCATTGCGAGGAGCACACTGTAAAATACACTGGACCTAGGGAAATCCCCGACATGTCTGAACTGCTGATCCCAGAATATGTGGTGGGACAAAGTCTGTTCCACGAATCTGATGACCCCGTCGGACGGACTTTGGCGTCGTGACAGCTCCAATGTGCACACGTACGTTCGAATCAGTGACTCAGCGTTTCTGCATTTCTTCATGCCCACCGGTGACGAGTATCCCGATCATGGCATGACCTGGTCTCGTAGCCGAGATGATTCACTTTCAAAGAAGGAAACAGTGAGTTGCGAAGTGCGGGAGGTAGTTGCCACAGTTTCGCACGTTCCATTGGCTAAACGGCCACTTGTCAGCGACCTTCAGCCAATCGTGGGCCCCCAATCATTGCCAGCCAGTCTCTGACCCCCACTTCAAAGTTGGGCATCCACACTGTGGATGAAGCTCTCTGAAGTCCTCTTCATCCGAACATCTCCCGCCTCGCATATATTTATGTTGCGCCTGTTCGTCGAATTCAGATCGCCATTTTGACAGCCTCTCGACTGTATAGACGCCGTGGCTTGCCAGTGCGCTCCCCAGTGGCAGTCGCGCGACCGACCGGCCGATTGGAGCTGACGCACTCTACAGCACTGTTGCAAACACGCGGGCGAAACCTCCCCCCACGGCGCACCGCGGCGTCTGCCCCCGTGCATGGTACTCCAACGTGCGGCCCCCTGGTTCGCCGGCGGCCCTTGGGAGCACGAGGGCCAATCCGTCCCCCACAGCGCACTGCAGCCCCTGCCCCCGTGCGCGGCACACGCACGGGGGACCGCCGCGGGCGCCGGCGGCCGTTGCGCGCACGAGGGCCAGGCCACCTCCCGCGGCGCACCGCAGCCCCTGCTCCCTTGCGCGGCACACGCACGGGCGACCGCCGCGGGCGGCTGTTGCGCGCACGCGGGCGAGGCCGCCCTCCTCCCGCGGCGCGACGCGGCTTCTGCTCCCGTGTGCGTCTGTCGCGCGGGCGGTCGACTCTGGCGCCGACTCGAGCTGTCCAGGCCGGTTGCTCGACCCTGGTCTGGTGTAGCAGCGCCACGGGCGGCGGTTGCCGTCGCCGGGGCTGCGAGGCGACGCATGTGTACTGGGAGGTGTTCCTCGCTGGTACTGCGGTCGTGCTGGCTGGAACTTCGCAACTATTTGGCCCTGCAAGGAAGCGTCCAGTGGTCGCCAACACGCTTGAGAATCACAAGATGCTTGGACCCCCAAACCGTGTCCGCCGGGTGCCATGCCAACGCCTCGTCCCACTTCCCGTCCAGCAGCAGGTGAAAAAACCGCGCCTTGAACGAGAGCATACCATCGAGAAAGTCTTCTTGTGTCTAGGAAATGTATAACATGGGAATGATGTCGACGACAGCGCTGTGCAGTGGCTGGTTTTCCCCTAAGGAAGCCAAGTTGCGGAAAAAACACGCGCGCGGTGCGGCTGTTCGGAGGGGAGTACTAGGAACGTTCGGTTGCCTTTGTCACGAGCATCTCGTAGAGCTGCTACCTCGCCGAAGTCAGCTTCCCTGGCCTGCTGGACGCCACCGCTGTCGACCCGTCTGCGCCCAGAGACAGAAGCCGCCGCGCCCGCAACGCGCTTGCGGGGAGGGGGAGCAGGCGCCTCCTGCATCACGCGCCGTGTTCCTGAAGACCCATCGATAGGGTTCGCCAGCGATCTCGACAGCCCCGCTGAGTTTGAAGAGCTTCCTGCGGGCTCCGTCGGCACGTCCCTTGTCCGCTTTTGTACCGCAGCTCGCTTCATGAGCAGCGCCGCGGACTGGAGGGCGGCCGTCGACCCAGTTCCCGTCCTCGGCCGTGCCGAAGGAGGCTTTCTTGGTGATGATCGCGTCTTAGTGGTCGCTTTGGAAGCCGCCGTCGAGTCCGGGTTCGCCGTCTGGCCGGTCTCCGCAACCGCTTGGGCCCGCGTTTCTCTTTTTGCAGCAGCCGAATTCTTAGCTGCAGCAGAGGTCTTGGACGCTGCCGGTGGCATGATGAGCACCTGCAAACAGGCGGCGTGCTCCGTGAGCACCATCGCCACTGGCTTGGCCACAGAGACCGCCTCGCCCTCGGACACCTCCTTTGCCACCGAAAACCGATGCGCGGTGGCCGTTGGACGGGCCGTGCAGACCCAGGATGCTCCCCACACCACTCCAAGAGAACACATCGACTCGTGAAGAGGAGCCACGAAGAACATACAGACAGGAAAGGTCGAAGGCGGGTGGTAAAAGGTGGGCCAGGCGAGTATCGGGCAGGAAACGGTGCGAAGACGCACCACCGTACGACAAGGAATCTCCCGCGGGCGTGGAGGAGCTCCCACAAAGCACACCGAAGGCGAAACCAAGAAATATGGGAGGATGACAGCAGACGGGGTGGGTGCATGTGTCGCGCAATACGTGTGACGTGCCGCATCGTGCCATGACAGAAACTGAAACCGGCTGAAAGCAATGTTTCACGTCACTATCCCGGAACATGTTTACTCGGGCGGAGGGCATGACATTTGTCATGAAAAGCGCACCTGCCGAATCAAATGACACGCTTTCATGGCAATGGAATCGGTGTGAAGTATTTGATACTGCAAGTCCGGGCGCTTCCAATTCGGAGCGGGCGTGACGGCGCCTGTTGCGGTGGCACGGCAAACGCCTTCATGTGCTGACGAGGACACACAGGCGTGACTGTTTTCTTTGAATGCAAGCGCGCCTGGGGGTGCAACCGCGGGTACGTGACGATACACGAGGGCTCGCCCGGGACCTCGCCATGGGTCGCCTTCAGTGCAAGCGCGTGCTTGTACCAGTGCAAGGAGGCAATGCGGCGCCTGCGCACGCACGTGGGGGAGGCGTAACTTGGGGAGAGGCGAGAGACGGACGCCAGGAAAAGACAAGTGGGGAGGGAGAAGGGGTGAGCGAGACCTGTGATGAAAAGCATCAAGAGAACCACCTTTACCTGTCTCACATGGTAGCGCCGCCCTCGTTGCGCCTCTGATTCGGACCGCACCACCCTCTTCTCTTTGCGGTTCCTTGCGCCTGTCTCGCGCGGGAAAGACGCACGGGGCGGCCACGATGGCCGTCCTGGGCAGCCCGGCGACCGGGGCTCCCCCAGGCGCAGCGACCGGTCCGCGTGTCTAGGGCAACACGCCGATGCCGAGCCCGCCCCCGCTGCCCGCCTTCTCTCTGGGCCCTTCTCCCTGGGCGCGATGGCTTGCCCGGACGACCCGCCTCCCGCGGTGGCGCAACAGAAGGCCACATACTTCCTGCTCCTACTAGGAATATGTCGACGAGCTCCACGCGGCGGGCACGATTGCTGTCGTGAATTTCAGAAACGTGTTTTAGAACAGCCTTCTGATGTGCAGTGTATCGCCTGCCAGTGCCCCAAAGCTCTGCTGGGAGGCCAGCATGCTCGCGCAACTCGAAAAAGAAGACTGCTGAGCGCACCACTTAGCTGCAGCCTTGTGGACGCACTTGAAATATGCAGGTAGCTGCGGTGCGAATTGACACGCGTCATGAGGACGCGCGAGCCCCGACTGAGAGAAGGCCGCAGGATTTACTGAAGAGACAAACAGCGGCCGCGCGAATACCAAGCTGCTGCCATCTTTGAAGCACGGCGGCCGCACTTCTTGCCGACTCATAATCACAGCCAATATTAGCAATACGTTGTTTGGTAAAAGGACTTGCCAGAGAAGCATGCACTCAAGCCACTTGTCAAGCTCGTTTGTTGCTTCCAACCGCGATAGAGTGGTGATGTTGACCATGAGCGGAGCGCCACCCAAGGAGTGCGTAGTTTCCTCTACCTCCATTATGGACAAAGTGTGCAACTGTGCTGCACACCACCACGCGTGCTACCAATATTCATGGCAGAAAGGCAATTGCAGCGGTGAACGCAACAGTAAAGAAACGGGAAAGAGAGTGTCCATGTAAGGCATTCGGACAGTTCGACTTCTATTGTGTCGGCAAAGAAGACCATGAGTCAAAATCGTTCTTCTAGGACTGAAGAAGCACCGTTACGACGGTTACGTACCAGTAGGAAGCAAAAGCACCAACCCACGCCAAACACGGAATAGATTACGTCGGACTAAGGTCCGACGTGATGGGCTCTTGTCAGATGGCAGGGTGATGCACATAATGTGAAGCGCGTCTGCGTCTTCGCCACTTAATCATGTGCTGATCCCGACGGGCGTGAAGGAAGTGGGTTGGAGAGGCATCAACATGAGCCGGATGCCGTGGGGAGGCTCGCAAGTGTCGAGTACGACGAGAACGACTCTCGAAAGACCTTCCAGGTGGCTGATGGTAGACAAAGCCCGCTCTGATTCTGACAGCCCTCCTCTCAGGAAGCCAGCACGGAGAGCAGCAGCAGTCTCCGACAGAAGAAGGATGGCACCAAGGCGACTCCGCGGTGGTGGCACTATATGATGCGAGGCGTATCTCTTACCGACGGTCTTCGTCGCATACGAATAGGTCATGCTTTCTTGGGACACTGTTCAGGACTACGATGATCAGTGTCAGTGTGTAGAGGACATGTGGCAAGTATCAGGTGAAGAACACGTGAAGAAGAACATCAGAGTTCAAAATACGAACATGTTGTAGACATGTTCTTTTCACCTCAGGCAGGGTCATGTGAAATAGGAACGGAACATATCGGAAAGAACGGAGGCGGAAACGGAACTCAAGAGCAGCGCACAACAGGTGGGCCGCGATCCAGGCTGTACGAGGTAGGGAGCTGTGCTCTTGCCGTCCCGGTAAATAGAGAGTGTTCGAATGGCCGTCTTTAGACGAGTCTATAAACAGCACAAGAACGTCCCACACAACAGAGACGAGAAGAAGGACGACAAGAGTACGACGATGATTGCGCAACAAACAGACAAAAGGTACAGTGCACTCCATGGGGATACTGGAGGTGCACAACGAACAGTACCCATCACGTGGAGCGTGAAGAAGCGCCGCTGACAACGGCCTGGGCAATCTGTGGGTGCTGCAGCGCTCACGTCAGGATGAGAGACGCCCATGTCTCGGACATCATGAGCATACTGCGGGAGCCTCAAGGGCTTGGAACTGTAGGCAGGGGCTCATCATGGCAGGCGTGGTCAACAGCCATTTCCGCCGTTACACGCGTCACCCACAGATGCCGACCAAGAGGCAAAGTGGCGACATCCGGGGGCGCGGCGTCGAGAAGCATCTGGTGAACCTTAGACTTGCCGTCGGCTGGGTCCGCGACATTACTCTGAGGGAAGCGACGTCGCCACGGAGCGATGTCCTGTTGCATCGTGCGCTGTACCACCGGCGTAAAGGTGCTCGTGCTCTCGTCGACAAGCTTCATTGTCGCATCCACGTGGAGCGTTGGTTTGCGGTTGGTCGCGTTGTAGGTTGAAGCGAGGACGTCATCGAGATCGACAAGCCTGCGGTACGTTGTGATGCGAGGCAGGCGCCTGCCTTGCTCTTGTTTTGGTTGCAGGACGACTTGTGCATGTGGTGTCTCTGCAAGAGCGGCAGCAAGCACGACACGATCCGCCACAGGTTCGGCACTGCCCACACAAACAGGCAGGCCTTCTGGCGCAGCAGGCAGGAAGGCAGGCTGAGGCGCAGCGATTGCAGCGGCGAGGGAGGGTGCATCGAGCGGAATGGCGAGCGACGGGCCAGCAGAAGAAAAGGCTCAACTTCCAGCACTGAGTCCGTAGGTGGGGCGAACACCGTAAGAGAAGAACCAGTACCAGCCGTAGGAGCCGTCACGGGAGCTCCAGTGGCCACAGCAACCAACGACGATTGTGGCGACCCCTTCTCGGTGATGGGTGACGATGATGGCTGGACCGCCATCGTGGAAGCGTCGTTCGTGGACCGCGGAACACTTGCAGCCATTGTCGAGAGGGGTACAGACACCGCACGCGTGTTGCAAGAGTCAGGGGCACTTGGCACAGCCCGAAACCCGCCGGGTGCGGACCGGCAAAGGAAGATACCGGGCGGGAGTTGCGGAAGCAAGCCACCGCCGAGAGAGCCCGGTGGAGGTAGCTGGCTTGGGACGGGTAGCTCTGGGACGCGGGCTGCGTCAGACGCAGCCGTAGACAACGCCTGGCGACGGACAGGGTCCGACTCGGTCCTCGCTCTAGAAGCATTGGGAGGCACCAGGGAAGTTCGGACCGCATGCAATTGCTGGGGAGGCGTCAATGCAGCGGCAGCTGCCAGTGACAAACAAGTATGAGCAGGAAGTCTCTGTGAAAGCCCATCTGCAACGCTGACGACTGTTCGAGAGTCCGCCAAAGCCCCATGTCCAGCACGAGAACTTGAAGCGTGGCTGCGCATCGACAGTAGGGCGATGACATGCTGATCGAGCGTGTGCCCGTCCTCGTCTACGTCGTCCGAGGCCATCGTCATCGCAGCGGCGGCAGCTCTTGCTGCCAACTCGTTGACCAACGAACCTTCTCCCGTCTGAGCACGTCCTGCCACTATTCCTGTCGCCGCCCGCGGTAGAGCGCCGTCAGAGGATGTGCCTGCAGGAACCGCCGGTGCCGTTGAAGTTGAAGGAAAGATGCGTCTTCGGCTGGAAGGATCTTGTGCTCCGCAGGCCAAGTTGCCTTTGATGGCACCCAGGACCAGTTGGACAATCGTGCCATGGACACAGGACGCCGGTGGCGGCCCCCAAAGTGGCGGGCGAATGTTGAGCCGTCCTTGCCTTGTGCAGCGGCGAATTACACTGGGAAGAAGCTCGAGTGTCTTGCGGTCCACCGTCTTCCCGCCGTTGGCTGCGACGAAGGCCGAAAGGAAGCTCTGGGAGACCGCCCAGCGGCCAGCCTCCAACGAAAAGAGTGGAGATGATGCAAACTCGAACGATTCGGGCACGACAAGGGAGCACTTGGAGAGTAGGGCGCACAAGTCCGCCACACCTTGCGAGGTGCCAAGACCGAGGGTGGTAAAAAACCTCAACCACTCCTCGGAAGTTGCGCCGTGACTAAAGGCTAGCGCGCGCAGAGTGTTGTCCTCCGCGAAACAGCAACGTCATGGAAGAATTTTCGGGCGGACCCATGCTCACGGGTACGCCAAAAGGGGCGGCTAGATGTGCGTCAAGCGAGGGAAGCCGCGGTGCGACAGGAGAACCCATCTGATCCCGTAGCGGGGGGGGATCCTCGGTGGCGCTCGAGCCGTCACCTGGCTGCTCAGAGCAGAAGCCAGCGGATAGTGATGTGGCACTAAGAGGAAGAAGATCATTGACCATGTCATCTTCTACACACCAATCAGGCAAGCCGAGGTTTTCCATGGCTGCTGCTCGGTCTGCGTGGGTGATTGCAAATGTTTGCTGGTGTTGCAGATGAAATCGTCCACGACAGCATCTGAATTGACGACACGACATTGGCAGTGATGAGACAACCGCGGCCAGAGCGTCCCGTAAGAAATGTAGTGAACATGTTATCCTGCGATGCACCTTAATTCAAATTATACTTTTCATGTCAACATGACATGCATTTTTGTCTCTTTAGCATGTTCGTCAAAATTACATGCGACTTACCCAAAAGCGCGAAACGACATGAAATCGATCAAATTTTCGGAACAATGTTGTCCTAAAAGTCATGCTGGTCACGGATTCTCCGAGATGATGCTGACGAGGACGCGAGGGAGCACTTTCAGGACGTGCATGCCGCGATGGCTCGCTCCACCCGACAACGGTAAAGCTGCGCGCGACTCCATGATTCGTAGAAGCATGACATGCCAACACTGACCTGACGTCGAGCTCTTCACGGAGCACAGGTCCTGCCATTTGAGGGCTTCCCGGACGGCGAAAGACGTGCAGACCGCGCCACTGCTCTATCTCAAGATCCTTCCGATTTCCCAGAGCACTCACATCCACCATCCACACATCGTGCGAGCATGGGCGCGCCACCTGCGTCATGTCGGAACGAGGCGGAGCTTACGCATGGTCGCCCACTGCTGCAGTCAGCGGTCTCCGCAGTCGCTGTGATACCGCGTTTTCATGGAGCAGGCGCGTCAACCTCGAAGAGTCATTCTTTACCACCTGAGAACTCGCTTCGGCCCTCCTCACCGTTTTCCACGACTGCAGCACGACGGCTCGAGGGCACGAGGTCGCTACAGAGCCGCAAGCGCAACCTGGGATCCAGCTCGCGACTCTCGCTCGCCGGGGCCAAAAGCAGCATTCCGGGTCACGTACAAGATGAAGGAAGTTCGGGCGCACCTAGATCTCCTTCCTCAGCAGCAGGCGGTCTTCGCGCAGTACTCAACGACAGCGTGACCGACTTAGAGGATCACAGGGACAATGAAAACATGGCTGACAGCGAGGCTACTCTGGAGGACGTCACCGCGATGCAGGAGATTCATGAAGCCGCTGAGGCGCTGGTGGACACGGTGTTCGGCAGCGTCGCCGAGCGCTCCAAGGTCAAGGTAGTGTGGAAGAGCCGGCTGATGCGCGAGATCACGGCTAACATGCCCTTTGGTTCCAAGGACCCTGACGCCAACTCCAAAACCAAGAGAGAGGGCGGAAAGGGAAAAACGTGCATCCATTCCCATCGCATCTATCATCTGCTGACAGACTGCTTGGGCCACGCCGTCTGGATACCAGCGGCCGGCGACAACGACGTCGATGTGGACACAGAGGTCTTCAAGCTGCTCAGCTGTTGAAACGAGTCGACGCAACTCTACCTGCGGGAATTCTTTGAGAGCCGCCGACTCGGCCATGAGGTCAGCGACGGTACAGGGACGGTTCAGATGTTCACTGTCGTTAACGTCATGAAGCCACTTGGTGACCTGTTGCTCGTGTACGTCTCCCGCTAAAATTCGGCGGCGGAAAGCTGGGTCCTGACAGCAGCTCTCGCGGCGACGAGTTCCGAGCGAAGAGCTCTGGCAATATTGCTGCGGAGCAAGGCCTTGTGCGGGGGACGCATTGCGGCAACCCGATGCGGGAGCTCTACGTGAATGAATTTAGGAAGGACGGCCTTGCTAATGCTCTCGCCAAGGGCGAGAGGCCTCGCTCCAACGCCGCGGTGACGGAGCTCAGCATTTGTGCCTTGTACCGCTTTTTCGTGCTACGTCATGTGCCCCTTGCGGCCCCAACACGTCAAGCTCGTCGGACGGAGATTGAGATAAGCGACATCAAAAGCGAATTTCTGAGATAATGTGTGTACGCCTTCAGCTTCATGACGCTTGCCCGCCCTGTCACAACGCTCAACCTTATCCACAAGGACAACTGAACGCCCCAGGTCCGGTCTCCCATGAACAGTGCCTTCCTGCGCAAGTACGCTTGCATGGCTTGGCTCACATTTATGGTGTCCATATCGGTGTGTCTTCCAGGCCCTACCATGGGTATCGATTTCTGTCCTGAATATTTTCCCTCCGAACATCTTGGGACAGAGCATTTTCGCACTTTTTGTAGTCGCGACGCGAGCATTAGAATTTGAAATATCCGAATATGTGGGTACTTGATACTCACTAATCACATACATTCTTGATGCGGGGCTACTTGGAGGAAAATACGACAACTTCTTGTTGAGATCTGACGAGGGCGATCTCTCATATGATTCACATCATCGCAGGCGCTCGGCGACAGCGGGGGATGTTCGTGCTGACAGTCTCGAGAGACAACCGGGTACCGCGGAGCCTTCGTGACGTGGCCCAATCACTGTTTCCCTGACCATCTCGCGGCAGCAAGACCCTGTGCAGGGCTGGCTGCTGCGCCGAACGAGTGCGGAGGGTGGGGGTGTGCGTCAAGCGTGAGCCGCAGCGTGCAAGGAAAAGTCTCGCAGCTCGTCCAGGGGGGAGGCAGCCTCTTTCAACGTCCGGGGTGGTGGCTCGCCGGGAGGGGGGAACGGGCTATGCCGACGTCGGGACGCGAGGTCAGTCGCTCTTTGGACCGCCGCGCACTGTGCGCTTTTGTGTTTAGGGGAATAGTGTAAGGGCGGGAATAAAACGTAGTGCCAGAGGCTCGAGCGAGCCGGAAAGCTTGAGGCCGAAGATGGAGCCTTCCTCAGCTCAAAAAACGAGCGGTGATGTGGTACTGTGCGGCACCCGCTTCTTTGTGGACGTCATTCGGCGCTCCGACTGTCCAAGCTGACGCGACGTACCGTATCGCAGCCTCAGCAGATATTTCGTGCTCTGATGCTGAGCATGACGGGTACAGTGCTGCGTAGACTTCGTGAAATCTTTCTCGCCTACGTCTGAGGCGTTCCTGGTCAAACATATGGTCGAGAGAGCCCGCGGAGGGAGCCGCAAGAGCGATCCGAGCTCTGATTGGCCGAAATGAGCGTCTCACAGGGCTGTTCTCTGATGCGGCCGAATCAGAGTCTCAGTTTTTAGCTTTTTACTCGAACAGACAGCGAGGATGGTCGCAGCTCCGCGGCGCTTTCATTTGCGGACCTGTAAGCTCCAGCTTACACTTAAGATGCTCTTTTCTGGCTGTCGCATGAGTATTTTTTTGCATGACGTTCGGCGCTTGGGTGGAATCGCCCACCTGCTGGTGGCTTTCGAGTATGGGTGCCGACATCTGGATACTCATGGATATACTCAATCACTAAATACCCATGGTAGGGCCTGTTGTCTTCCGTGCGTTGACATGAATCACTTGCGCTGTCGCCCGATATCCAGTCGTTCAGTAACGTTCTAACTCTCGCAGCTTTATATTGTTCCATGTTCCGCAGGACTCGCCACTTTAGGTACATTGGTCTTGTCAGCTATATCGGCAAGACCGTAACTACGCCTTCTGAAGTGATCACCATCCTTTTTTTCAGTCAATACGCCGTTGTCATCAAGACGAACCGAGCAGTTGCGGGAGACCTCACTGTCGTCAGATGCCCCGACGTGTGTGGCAACATTCCTGCATTGTACGGTGGCCTGCTGGGCATCCAAGGTGATGAGGGTTCCGCTCAGCCGCTCCACGCAAACTTTCATGAGACGCTGCTCTTCGCGAAGCTCGGAGCGAGCAAGAGCGGCCGCACCACCGACACCGGCCTGATGCTCGCAAACGGGGCACTTGGTGACCGTCTTGTGCTTGACTGCGCTGACCTTGGGACTGAAGTGACCCAGGGTGTCGTGCTCAACGGGCCGAATGGTCTTCGAAGTGGTGGCTCCCACTACATCCTGATGGAGTTGGGGAACATTTACTTGGTGATGCGGCTATGCGGCTGGACCAGCAAGGCGGACAGCTTCTTGCGCTACATCTGCAACCTGACAATTCGTGGACCGTGGTTGACGATTATCGAGACGTGCCCGTTCGACGAGGTGGTGCAGATTGCTTCCGCAGCGGTGAAGTCGCACAAGAATTGGGTTAGCCGCTTGAGAAGAGCCACGGAGGAGCGGCTTTGAGAGTCCGCTGACATTGCCGCTGAGAAGGTTGCCTCCGAAAAGGACGGCCTGACGTTGTTGATGTGCATTGATTCAAGTGCTTCGAGGAATCTGAGGCACGGCCCTGCGACATAATGTGTGTAGGCCATGTGTAATAACGTCTGTGTGTTGTCGCCTCTTGTCGTTCAACTTTTTTGCGCATCGGTTCCGTGGTCAAGGTCACCTTCACGGCTTCATGTGGACACTCCTGATCGGAAAAAGACTTTTGCATGCTTCGGAACCAAACGGCGTGCTACATGACACGACTTGCATGCCCGTCTTCTCATGACATGAGAAAAGTTCATGTTCAAGTCAAAATTTAATGACACGCCTGTCAAGCAGTCATGCCGTTATTAACTTTCTGTTTGTAGTATAATGGCATTTACCAGAATCATGTCGTGATGCGATCGGAACTGTTTCAGCTTCAGGGGGCACGAAAGCCCCCGGATCCGAGACCGTGCGAATCAGAGATTGGTAAGGCAAGGGCTGCGGAGTCACCCATTCTCACTGCCAGCTTTGTCGTCCGCTACCCTCTACCGGCGAACTGAGCGGCGGTTCACATTCAATCGTCATGAACTCTAACCGCGCAACGGAGGCCCGGAGAGTGCAGGAACAGCGACGGAGTGAACACTTCCGTAAGATACTCCCGACAATTACTGCCGACATGGCGGGTATCTCCCCGGCTGGCAACCTCTCAAGATTCGTCACAGCTGCTGTCGTCCAGCCAGGTAGCCCTGCATCTGTTGAAGTGCTGCTTTCAGGGCTAGTGGACCAAGCCAAGGTCGAATGTATGACCTCTCCTGCCCTTCAGCAGGCCGGCCCTGCCAAAGCGGTGGTTGATCGGCCATCTTCTGTGCCGCTGATGGTCCTCAAGCGCCCTGAGATGACCCGCCCGGCTCTTCTGCGCATGTGCTCGCTGCGAAAGCTCTCTCATGAGCCTAGAGCCTCTGAGAAACGTCTCGTGAAGCTGTTGACGGAGGACCTCCTTAACAGCGAGAACGGCCTTAACGTTCACGCGCGGGATTCTTACGCATTCCTGAGAGGTCGTGTCGCTGAACAGCCGCACTTGCTCAGTTTTCAAGTTGCCGTTCTTCCTCCATCGCGAGCTTCTGCTCAACACCCACGGGAAGCTTCTGAACCATCAAATGACGTACAATCTACCCGCGGCAGCCAAAGAGAACGCCGTGACAACCTGAGTGCAGATGCGGTCCCCTCTCCTTCTGAGGTAGAGGCCAAAATCATTGCGTTAGTCGGAGGTGATGCGGAATCCCTGGCGGTCCCTGCGTTTCGAGAGGCGTTCCGACAGCTGCACCCAGGCCAGATGCGGGCTGCTCAAATGCAAGAGCTGACTGAGAAGACGAACGACATGATGGGCGCTATTGAAGACGCACGAGTCGACGCACAGCATGGCTTTCAGGACGCTCTAAGCCGTGTTGGTGCTGGAATGTGCCATAAGAAGGGCAACCGCCCTGCAACTGACGACCAGAGCGGTTTCAAAGCCACGAAACGCCCCCTGCATGATGTCATGGCCGACGCGGCCTCTACGGTCCGCCGAGATGATCATGCAAGCGCCATCCACGCTGATCAGCCGGCTTTCATGGGCACTCTGCCCATTGCGGAAGGCGACGATTTGTGCGCCGACATGTTCAAGCTTGCCGCAGAGATCATCAGCGACATGACCAAGAACGCTTCACTAGTCGTCGCACTCAACCACATCATTGGCCTGTCTCACACACAATGGGGCAAAAAGGGTCTGTGTGGGACGCTTGCGGTTGTGCCACCCTACAAGACGTGGGCAACAAGGGTGGCGTCCACGGGAGACAAAGGCAAGGCCCTGCTCAATGCAGCTTTGACCAAGGCGCTCAACAAGACCATCGCTCGAGTCCAGGGCATCCGACGGGTGCTGGTCTTTATCGACGGAAACATCCCTGGTATTCTAGGTCCTTGGCCGCGCGCGGGTCGCACTGCAGGAGCCGCTCAGCAGCTGCCGTTGAAGGAACCTACGCAGACGACACTGCTGTACACTCAGATCCAGGAGCTGGGTGACGAGCTTGGAGGTGCCGCCGTTGAGCTGTCACGGAAGGGGCCCAAGATTATGTAATCAGACCTGCGCGTCATGCTGCTACAGCGCGTGGCCAAGAAGCACACGCGAGCGTTGTCGGTGGCACCCTCGAGTCGCCCCAGTGGCATCCAGACGACACCTCTGGTTCGACCCTGGATTGACTCCGCGGTTTCTTCCATGCCGCGGCGGTACGGTAGTGCTTTATCTGCTTCGAAGCTCAAACATTGACGCCACTTCTTTGAGATGCTAAAATAGTGGTCAGGTTGGCCGTAGCATTGATGTTTTGTGTATCTGTTAGAAAGTGAAATGCCACTTTGCAAATGTGCATGACATGTCAAACATCGCTTGCGAGCTGCTTTAAGGACATCATGTCCATAACGATACGTACAGATTCATGTATTGTAAGTTGTGCTGGTCGGATGACCTTCACTAGACGTTGAGATTCATTTTCATCGTCCTACCCGCTTCAGACAATCGCGGTCCTTTACCCTGTCGCTTACAGAATGCAGATGGAGTACAGGGCCAACAAGGGCTTCTCAGCGTGCCACCTCAGCGCCGCAAGCGACGAGAGTGCTTCTGAGACATGTCGGTAGAACGAAAACACAAGTATCCTATGCCGAACCGGCATGGACCTCGCATCTCAGTTCGACCTTCGCAAGCACGTGGCTCACGATCCATGCAGGCCTGTGGCTCCCCCACCCACCTCGCTAGAATTCTGTCTGATGTTTCCGCCGTCTTTGTGGCGGCTGTAACCTGAAAAGAGCTGGTGCGTGCTGCCGATGATTTAAGGAGCTCGTAACTGGCCACCACCCCGACATTCTGCTTGTACTCTCCGGCGGGAGGCGTTTTCGCGCCTGTCAAGAAGCAGCTGTTCGAGCAAGAGCCGCCTCGGTCGTGGTCGTATTTCGTGCAGACACGCATAACCTCAACCCGCACCGGCGTGACGCCGTAGGCGTCTTCGCGGTCTACCAGCATCGCCCTCATGCGTTGACCTGAAGAAGTCAGATTCTTTCGGTCAGGGCCGAGCCTGTCCAGGTGTTAAGTGCTGTGCAATTCTGTATGCAAGGTCCACTGCATACTCGGCTAAGACTGCCGCGGCCTCCGTTGCCGCCAGTGCCTCGTGAGAGGACCCGCGGAACCCGGCCGGCGCGTGTGCCAACCCATTCAAAGACCTCGCACTCTGCCGCAACAGCACAGTGATCATGATTGGCTACCTCGTGCGCACCGTAGTGCCGTCCCGTAGCTTAGTGTTCCCAGCTTGGTCGGTAATGACATCGGCAACGAATGCTGCGTCCCCTTTAGAATACGCTACCGTCCACACACCTTCGTGCCCAAGAATGTCCAGCCCCGCTCGCCACATGGTTGGAGTGGCATGCAAAACGTTCTACACAGAGCGTTCTGATACCTCACCTGACCGTAAATCCGGCATATTCTGGAGCTGCTCGTACCGAGATCCGACGCGCCTGCCCTGGCCGGCGCACACAGCTCCCCGACTGGGCACCTGCGTTCTCGTGCACTCCATCTGCGCGCACTCCGCCTTGCTCCTGCGCCCTGTTCGATCCACGCCCTCCCCGCGTGCTCCCCCCCCGCGCCATTGCACCCCTTCAGAGGCATTCTGCTCCCGCGTGCCCCGCCGGGTCCGCGGCACTCTTCTCTTACTGGCTCACTCGAGTCGTTGCACCCGCTCCGGCCTACCCTTGCCACTGTAAGCGTTTTCCTCGTGGTTGAAACATTGCGGCCGCCGCGACGCGGCTCTGCCCCCACCACCCCCAGTGGCTGAATTCTGCCGCCGGTGGTTTCAGGCAATGATTCACCTGAGCCTCACTATTTGGACCACATCTGTACGACCTTTTTAGTTTTTCTCTGTACGTAGCGCTTGCCGGGGCAGCGGCGCTTACACTGGGGCATTCCCCAAAGGTGTGTGGCGAAACTCCAGGCCGCGCTCCGCTGCTATCCCCCGTCGCAGCGTGGCGCGCTCGACGCCGCACCTTCACGATGCGCATGCCCTTGGCCGCTCTAGCCGAACCCGCACGCGCCGCAGAGCCAGCCGCGGCCCCAGGCGGCCCCTCCTCGCGGGGCACCGCAGTGGAGAGCCACCCGGGGCTCCTTAGTGCCGATGCCGACAGGGCAGCTGTGGTGGATACAGCAGCCCCCGTAACGGGCGAGGCCGGCGGAGGGCTGGAAACCCCTTTTCCTGCTTGCTTGCGGGTGCCCTCCGGCCCTGGTGCCAATTGCGAACGTGTCGCGCTGGCTGCTGGATCCAGCTTGGATGCAGCCTAGGCAGAAGAACCTCCAAGAGACGCTTTCGAGGAGCCGAACAAGGCTGCTTTCCGTTTCAATGAACGTGCCGGGCGGGGGGCGGAGATGCCCCATTGAGAGGTGTCGCCGTCCCGTCATTCTATTCCCTTAACATGGCAGTCACGGGCGCGTCTTATGGAAATAATGCGACAGCCAAGCATCCGACGGCAGCCACCGCAGCAGAAAGTAGCGCAGGCCTCAGCCTGGTTCCAATACCGAAGCAGACCAACAAAGAGTGCCAAGAGGCACCTCCCACAGTGCCTCTCGTGTCAGGAGTAATGAGAAGACGCCCGGCGTCCACCATCTCAGCGTGAGCCCACCTAGACCAACGTGTACCACAACTGCAACGAGCACCGTGTGCGCTGCGCTTGACGGCGACCTGCGCGTGCGCGCACAAGCCGTAGGCGCCGCGTTCATTCTCCCGCATTTGCATGCCAGTTCTGTTTCAACCCTCGGGTGATTTTAAGGTGGTAGTCTTCCATGACACCGCAGGGTCCGTTGAGAGCAGTGTCAATGTTTCTGGCGTTCGTCGTCGGCTTCTCGCGAAAACGGGCGCGGAGGCCTCCAGAGCTGTACCGAAACTCGGCGTTTCCTATATGAGCGACTGGAAAGCGCCTGCACCCACAGATCAGCACTGACCGTGCGGACCTGAGAGCGCCGGCGCGCCCACCTATGCGCACCCGCGAAGCATCCTCACCAATTCCCTAGCCGGACGCTCCATCGACAGGCCTCGTTCTTTCGATAGAGGACCGCTTCGTGCGGATACACCGACCTGCGCCCTGGTGCACCACGAACGATAGCCGGCACCGGAGGCGCTCGTGCGGCACAGGGCGTAGCTTCTTCCTCTTTCGTCCACGCTTACCAGCCGACCATCTTCTCCTGGAATCCAGCGGGCTTAGCGAAGAAGAGGTCTCGCACAGTCGCCACCGCTGTGCGCGAGATTCCTAGCGCTACACTTTGCTTCCGCCGCCGCTTGCTGCCACGAAACATGCGGCAGCATGTTTTAAATCTGCATACGTTCGCTGAACGTTCCTTACCAGCACGGCAATCGCTGCACCTCCAGGTATCTGAGGGCACTACTGTCGTGTCACCCGCTGTGTGTGCCCGAGCGCACGGTGTATTCGTGACGACATCTAACGCTTGACACGCCCATCAGATGCCAAGGAAGGACCATTGTCGGAGATGCCGCCAAAGCAGTTTCAAGTGCTGTCCCGAAAGCTCACCGCGCAGTTTCCTTGCGAGCCAAGGCACAACTGTTCGAGCCAGAGCCGGGAGCCTGGCAGGAAGCGCGACTGTGCTAGTGTTCATGGGAGCCGCTCTATATCCTTTCCAGGTCATCGTCCCTGCGCCAACGCGGAGCCCCCATACGAAGCAGACGCATCACGGACGAGTGGGTCCTCAAGAACTGAACCGTTCCACGCAGGTTTTGGAAGCAGCTAACTCGATCCATGACGTCAGCCTCCGCCGAAAGTCATTTGCTACGTCCGCAGCTATTGTGGCATGGCACGCTGCAGTCCGCAGCCATGCGTGCCAGCAGACGGGGCGTGCCAAGCACCACTGCATCAATATGCAGGCCCGAATCGACATCAGCCGCGTCCCACGCTGAGCTTTACAGTGGCGTTCGAGGCAGCCGCATGTTTGCTGCGCCGGCGTTGAATAGGAATGGTAGAGGAGGCTCGTCGACCTTCGAGAAGCAGAAGCAGAAGCTCCTGAGCAGTAGCCCTACAGATGAACGTCGCGTCTGTCGGTGCTATTATGCACTCGGATCCTCATTCTACTCAGACACGCAGACTCTTGATGCAAAGAGCTGGATTAAAAGTTGAGTATGAGAAAACGACTGTCACGGTGGTCGCATAACGGCCGTCTTGGTGGTCTTATCATGAATATGGAAGTCTCCTTGCCGACTCGAAGATAGCGGGAGAGCCAGTGCTCTGGCTGTCATGCTGGAACAGTCTCTGCTGGCCTATAATTCTGGTCGGACGCTGTTGACATAGATCTTGTAGCGCAAACGACAGGCAGACGTCCGCGGAGGTACCTTGTATGCGAACGGGAGAGACAACGAATCAGCCGGAAGGCTCTGATTCCCCACTTGCGGACACCAAAGACACGGCCTCAGCTCTGAATATCTTGTCCAGCATCTCAAACCGCCACGCGGGGTCCAACTTGGCCGTCATGAAGACTCCGAATGTTGCTCCCAAAGAAACCTACTGGCATGCTGCTAATTGCAAGCAGCTCCACGGCAGGAGCAGCACGTAGCAGGTCTTTGAATTCATGCTACGCGGTTGCGGCCACGAGCACTTTGTGGCCACCGCCCCATGCTGGACCTCACTCGCTGTCTACAACTAGAAACTAACCGAATCAGTTTGTCACAGCGCTGTCGCTTCAAAGACCAAATCCGCCCCACAATGGACATTGTTCACTAGCTTTCTCCCTCTGTACCAGCACCACTCGTTTTCAAGTGCCAGCTACCATGCGTTTTCTATAGCTTCCAGACGAGAGCATGCCCCGACTGCCACTTCTCACGCGTGAGTCGGAGTTGCACGCCCCTATAATTTCGGCCGCCTACGGTCAATCGACGGGGACTGTCCTTTTGCAATCATCTTGGCCGCAGTGTGTTCCTTTCTCGCCAGGGAGAGAACTGAGGAGGCGCCTTCTCGCTTCCTCACTGGCGCGCTATAGGCGCACGTGCGAACACAGCTACTCCAAAGCGCAGAGAGTTGGTGACACCACAGAAATGATTATTTGTGTCACCGTCAGTCATGTGTTTGAGGCGCGGCGCCGCACCTTCTATGCTTTCGCAACCGCTCGTCGCCTCTGCGTTGAACGGAGAGGAAAAGAACATCTCATGAGCACCTCCCTAGTCTTGCGCCTCCCTAGTCTTCATGGAACCGCCGCTCCAGGTTCCACAGAGGTCAATTTGCTCCCTTTGCGCCCGAGTGACGAGAAACATTGTATGTGCAGAGGGTCGAAAACGCGGCAGGAATCGGCCCACGCTCCAAAACATGTCGGGTGCAGCCCAGAGATGAGGAAGAGCTTGCAGCCGTAATATCGTGTACGCATGAGCTCGTGTGCTTCCGTAAGGCTCTTTCTTACACACGCACTCGTGCCGCGGTTTCGATATCGGGCGCAGGTGCTTACGACCCGGTGCGAGAATGCAGCGGTGGTAATGGAGCGGCTCCTTTTACGTACTCGCATGTGTCGGTCTGGTACAGAAATAGACGGGTGCTGAAAGTGCCCAAGAAGGTGCCTCCACGTGAAGTTTTGAGCTTAACCCCGTGTTCTTTGAAGCTCGATGGAGAGGACTTGTACGAGTCGCATCGTGTCGCGCCCAGCTTCGGCTTGCTACCTCACTTCTTTACGGAAAGCATAACATGCCCTTCCGCATTCTTTCTTAGCGTGTTTCAATGTCTACCGCTTCATGCCCTTCATTCGCACCTTATGCAGTCATTCAGCAAGGTGCGGTGAGGGACTGAAGGACTAGCCTCTACAGGAACATGTCAAGCGGAAGCACAGACGGCATGACTGCGGGAATCTTTGAAGCCAGTTGAGAACTTGGCTCGGACGGCAGGTGTGTGGGATGAATGACGTTGGTTAAATAACCAGTAAATGGCGACCGACCGTAGACGCGCGATAAAGCGAACACTATCGCCTTAGAGGCGAGGAAGAAGAACCTTCGTTCGTGCAACATCCGATG
>Ga0115030_1000267_pt1 | contig 20259 bp, 17 predicted proteins | sample SidtaG_4_FD_87174 | JGI IMG/M metagenome (GOLD analysis project Ga0115030, IMG submission 87174) | Marine algal microbial communities from Sidmouth, United Kingdom - Sidmouth_Male1 metaG | ecosystem: Host-associated > Algae > Red algae > Unclassified | place: Sidmouth, United Kingdom | collected... | reverse complement strand
GGCCCCGCTGGGTCGCCAAACGGGGGCCGCTCGGGGGTGGGGGCCAACCCCCCGTTCGGGCGCCCCGCCGCCCCCGCGGGGGTGGGGGCCCCCCCCCCCCCGCCCTTGTTCACCCCCCATTCCTCACCGACCCACCCACCCACCCACCGATCCCTGTTCGCCTCGCGGACGGCGGTCTCATATCCTCCATACGTTTGGCTACGTCTGTAAACACTGTTTCTGCTACGGTTGACGCTGCGTGTGAGAAGGCTGTACCTAACTTGACGCACGAGAGGCCCCATGCTGCTCGGAAATCGGAAAAAGAGGCGGCGGCAACGTGTCAAGGGATGTCTGAGGGGGGGAGCGGGACGGGGGAGGCGTCACCGAGTCGTGCTTGCAGTGTCCACATTGCCAACGAAACACATCGAGCCGTGATGGTCGCCGGGCGTTGACGGCGCAAGCCTCTTCAGGTGATCTCTATCGGCGTTAGGGAGCCGATCGTGCGCTCTAGAGATGCAGACATTCCGTGGGACGTGGTTTTGCTGCAGCTGCCTGTCCCTATCACCAAGAATACTGGACGGAGGATTATGCAATCCGCCGTACAGTATGACGCTTGTTTTATCAATCCACGACAGTTGGCCCGGACTAATTGCAGTGGAGGGAAATGACCATAGCTGGGTGCATTAATCTACAAGTGGTGCTTGGCTACTTTATCGCTCGTTCGTCCTCGCATCCCTGTCACAGCGGCTCTTCTTCAGGAGGCGGCCTCTATGATGTCCGTTCAGACCCGCATTGTCTGATTCACGGCCAGTCACGGCTACGTACTAGGTATTTTGAGGCGGCACGACACGTTCAACATTTCCATACACGGGCGGGCTGGAGCTGCCAATTGGCGTCGGCCGCAGTGGAAGTGTAGAGAATCTGGCTGCGGCAAGAAGCCTACCCCCCCGATAGGACCTATGACATGGACGTACCACTATTCTTTGAAATTGTCGGCGCTCTCGGTCCAACGGCCGGCGTCTTGACCTGAGGAGCGCGCGCGGCACCAAAGCGATGCTCATTATGGATCGTGTGACGCTCTTGCTCTGAATCAACGGGACGGGGTCCCACGAGCTGCCTGTTGCCATGATCGAGACGGCCAACAGCCCAATGTGCTGCCGTGGGGAGGAATTCGCCTGCCCACTGTCGTACTTCGCACACAAAGAGGCGTGGATGGAGAAGTACGTTTACAACCGACAGTAGGAGACCGTCTCGTAGCCAGCCGTACGCTAGCGGCGTCGGGGCGCAAAGCGCGCGCTTATCAAGGACAAATAGTCTACCTATGTTGCTGCACTGAGCGCTAAGGACGTCGATACATTTTTTCTGCCGTTCAGAACCATGGTGCTTAACCATCCAATGGACGCTAGCGTACTCGCGAAAATAAAACGGCGCTATAAGCGTCTTTAATTGGCTATCCTGGTACGGTGATTTCCTGCGACTCTATTTCTCCAGGATCAGCTGTCGCCGCCGTCACCGCCAACACCTCCGCCACAAACACCCGAGCCCCCCCCCGCGCCGTTGCCGTCGACAGCCCCCGAGACAGCGTCTTCTGCACCTGAACTACGCTCGGCGCTCGGTTATTGCCGCGAGAATCAGCGCCTTTGGCAGCCTCCGCCTGTAGACGCGCTGCCAGTGTACGGTGGTCCGCGGTCGGCGACGCTAGAGGCCCCTGATGACCCGGCTGACGGCTCTGCGCAGGAGGGCCGACTCGCCGCCCTTCCCCCCTCCCTGGACCAGACACCACATCCTGATCACAGCTGTGGTGTGGCTGCACACGGCAGCCCCCACCTGCAGACATAGATAATTTGATCGCAGAAGAGTGGGAAAACATCATGGCGGCGATTTTAATCCACTGCTTGAAACAGTCCACCATACTTGCTGTTTGCACGTCTGCATCCCTGGATTCAAAATTTTGGTGACTGCCAGGAGGGTTTTGCAAGCGTCTAGAGGGACGCGATCAGATGAATGTGCTGATGCAGTCCTCGCAGGAAGTTATCGAAGGTGAAAATGCTTCGGACGCGCGGGAGGGCGTATGGGCGTGGTTGTCAGCTGAAGAAGAGGAGGATGCCATCGTCGACATAGCGAATTTGGTCACCTGGGTGACCGACGCAGACTCATCGGATGAGCACGATGAAGAATAAGCAACGTCGGAACGAGTGCGCCCACGTACCTCCGCAGCAGCCTGCGGCGGCCTCCACCGTCGACGCCACCGCCTCGGGAAGCTGCTTTTTCCACGAAGGATGTACTGTTTTTTGGCACGCATCGGAGAACATGACAGAATGAGCATACACACTACCTCAACCGCTTCTTATCGCTACTCATGTATCGACAGATGTCGCTCCGATGGCCGGTATTAAATATCGTTTTGTTGCACAGACAGGAAGCTAAGTTTAAAAATCAGGCACTCGTGCAGCACGGCGATCCGTCGTGAACGACTTGATGAGCACAAAACGAAAAGAGTACATCACTTTCGGCGCGCAGCAACCTCATAACCATCTCGTTGGCAGTTAATTTAAGGTTGCGCGCACTGGTTGAGCGTATGCACACGTTGGAATCCGACTACTGACAAGATGGAGCAATACACAATCGGAGACGCTTCCAATGCCGTTTCTGATGCATCCCTAAAGTTGGTGACACTTGGATGGACACCGGGCTTTCACGAGTCTTTTACGACGGAGTCGCCCCACAGAGGTCCTTTCGAGGGGTCGAGGAACATTTGTACGTGCCTTTTCGAATGAAAATCTGGTAGGGGAGGCAGCTGCGGGGCGCACTGCGCTGGTGGGGCCGCAAATAAGAACGCCCGTGGTCTGCTCTCACGAAGTCGACGTGTCGACCCTTCATTCCAGGTCAGAGTCTCGCGTTTGATTTGGAGTAGTTTTACGGTCCCGCGTTAGATGAAGTGCTCCCACTAGCTTCCGCTTGGACCATTGTCCATCGCCGCAAACTGAAAAAAGCCTCCTGCCCTTTGCAAGCCACATGAGCACGAACCTGCACAAAATCAATTGAGCCCTCACCCCGCCGTACCGCCCCGTTTTCCTTGATTCTAAGGGCTTTCCCGTACTGTCCCTGTGGCTTGACACGAGTTTCAAACGCCTCCAGTAGGAACTGGACGAGGCAGGACACCCACCCTAAATGGAAAAGTGACCAACCTCGCCGACCTCGACGGATAGTCGGCCATTGACGGCGCGACGCTGAGAAGTCCTCTCCCCACGAGATGCGGGGGAGGGACGGCTACTGAGATGCCACGACACACTGCGACTGCTGCTGCTTGGCGACCACCGGTGAGCTCCTTTGGGCGTTAACGTGCCGACATCGGGCTCATGGAGAACTGACGGGGGTGGAGCTGCGAAGAAGTATCGTATGGGGATGAGCCCGACAACTCAGCAGCTCCCGAGCAGGAAATGCGACAGACCTTTCAATATCACCATTCCAATTGGCCGAGCATGAGCTCCACCAATCCCGTGACACCGTATCAGTTCTGGCTGACAACATTTTCGAATGAGCCGCAAGCAGAGGGTACCCTTCTGCGGTTGTCCCGTGCCCTCAGGGTATTGTCCCGCAAGCCCGTCGCCGACTCCGCCCTGTCGCGCCCCAAACACGCGGCCCCAAGAACCACGTCCCCTGGGAGTTCCGGGCCGGAAAACGTATCGGCCTCACGCACCCCACCGTCCGGCGTTTTCGACCAAGCACGCCTGCCACACCCGCGCGCCCATGCCATCGTTTCTGTGTAGTACATTCTGCTGCCGTCCCGACCATCGGCGCGAGCCCGTCTTTTCTCCCTGGTCTACCTGGATCTTACTGCGCTTCGAGGCGAGCGTCATATAGCGCGAGAGGCGACAACAAGGGGTGCCCCATCGGGAGCCGCAGGTTGTACCTCGTGGTCCTTTGAGAGGCTGGTGGAGAGGGATGCATTTGAGCGGCGGCACTTCTGTGATGTTCGCCCATCAGGGGGGATAGATGGCAGGCCCTGTTGCCGAGACATGCCTTGGACGATTCCTCGGATGTGGGCGAGCTGCGGGCGGCGTCAGAAGCAGCGAATGGCACGGTCAATGCTTTCTTCACGGTCGGCCATGGCGGTCGGTTGAATTTGGCCACGTAGAAAGTACGACGCAGTCAATGCCTGCAGGTGCGCCAAATAGGTGGTGACCGTCAGAGGGGTTTAGCGCAGGATCGTATTCCCCAGGCCCTGCCATAGATACAATGTGAGTACGTGCTTCGTCAAGTTAGAGTGACAGGACACCAACACCCAAGGGAATTGTTGAGCCCATCACCCTTACCCGAAGGCCTTGATGAGTAGGTAGCCGCCGGTATCAGTCAATTACGACTCACTAAGAACTTGGCACGCACAGCGCTCGCCGTTCAGCCACACTTTCGGCGTTTAACCGATCTTACGTGCGACTTGAGAGATACATTAAGAATCAAATCTGGAACGGGCCTCGTGAGGGCGCTGCAACAAAATGCTCCTCCGCGGAGCGCCAGGTTCCGGTAACAACTCACGTGTACGTGGTTGACGACGTCGCAAACGGGTCAACTCACGTGATGCAACCGGTAGGAACTTGTCGGGCGAGATCGCGACTTGTAAGTGCCAGAGTTGGGCAGATGGACCGCCCAGTCCTCAACGCTCGAGCAACGAGATCAATTGCACGCATGTCGTCTTAGCTCGGGATTGATTCTTCCCCGCTTTGGCCAAGTTCATCTAACATTCACCCCGTCGTAAAGAAGCGTCGAGGCACCCATACTCGATCTGACAGATGCTTTTTCATACCGTTCTCGAAGCTGAAAACGATACCTGTAACAGGGCCTGGTACTCCCCATTCTTGATGCAGATAGTGGCCAGTCCTGGAGCTCAGCTGCGATTCTACATCAAGCGAGCCTCTGACTGGTACCAGGCGAGTGTTGACCTTCTTCGTGTGGCCTACCCCCTCCCCCACCTTTTGCGCGCTGTGTGTGTGCGTCTGTACCGCAATGGATGGCTCACTGCTATCCCATGACGGTGAATTTATTCTTCCTGGACCTCCGGTCCTCTCTCCCGCCGCATCTCAGCTCCCGCCTTTTGCCCATGCGCACCCTCCTCCTGGCTCCGCCCTCGGCTCTGTGGTGCAAGCGCTCCACACAACCTCGGCGCCAACAAATTTTCTGGGCCTCTTTCACTGCAGCCTCTGCCTGGCTCGACCCACCAACCAGCTGCGGCAGGAACCAGTACGGCTGCTGGTCCCTAGAGAATTGAGATCCGGCAGATGGACGGCGGTGTCAGTCAGTGAGCGTGACGTGCTTCCTTTGAACCGCTGGCACCCGAAGATACACTATGGCGTCCCAACAGCCGTCGACCACGTTTTCTGCCCCCACCCCTGTTCATCCTGGCACGCCACTCGACGGTCTTCAGCGGTCCGTAGCTGCGCCAGACGTCTCTTTCGATTTGGAGTACCCCAGCCTCGACGGTGACGTGCTTTCGCCGGCTCCTGCATGGGGCTCCGGGACGCCCCCACCAAGCAGTCGTCAGGTCATGTTTCGCCGCCGTTGGTCCAGTCACGCTCGGCCGCCACGCTTCTTGTGGGAAGAAAATTCGACGAATTCGCGTCCGCAGCGGCTGCCCTGGCGGCCAATGGCAGCGCATACCGCCGCTGTTGGAAAGTCATGCTCGTCGCCACTGTCAGCCGTTGCTCCTGATAAAGCAAAATCAAGAAACCAGGTGTTAGCTGGCGTTCGAACCTCCGACTCCCGGACGCGACCCGATTGTCACGCCTAATGAGAGTGGCGGCCATACTAACTAACAACTTGTCCAACCATGCGACGTTCTTGCGGTTTGGTAACCGCTGGTGCGTTTGACATTTGTACTCGTCCGATTTTGAGTGACTACTAGCGATTTCACATGTTCTGTTCTTTCGCTTTTGATGCTTTGATTTGTTCGCGCTTTTCTTCGACCCTTGATGCTTTGATCTGGTGAGCGTTTTGATGTAAATTGTGGGCGGGCGTGTGCGTGTGAAGGGCATGAGTGATCCACCTTGGACAACTCGAGGAGTGCCTTCGATGGAGAGAGGCGCGCTTTAAAGAGACAACCAACGAAGCTCGCTCACACATACGCACGATCCCAAGCCACTCAACCAAATGACCGGGTTCTCCCGTCCCCTATCCCATCTTCGTTTTAACAGACGCCGCCGTCAGACGGGTTGTGATGATTTCCGGGTGGCGGCCACTCCTACGTCGCGACAAGGTCCCTCTCGCCTCAAAGAGGCGGCGGCCAGTGGCGCTTCAGCGCCGAGTGAGTCTTTGGGAAAAGTGGATGATGGTACCAATTCTGACGCCGGTGGAAACCGAGGTCAAGTGGGTGCATTGGCCATTGGTCGGGGTGGTGGACGCGCTGGCGGAAGGGGGAGTGACCGAGGTGTCCTCCGGGGCGGCGTTCGGGCCGGTATGGGCGGTGGTGGCCGTTCCCGCCATGTCGGCGCTGCTGCTGCGGTCGTTGGTGCTGACGATGTTGCAGTTGAGATGGCGCCCAGCTAGTCACGCTCACCGGAGTTGTCCGGGTGCGTCCTTGGTCGATGTCGCTGTCTTCGCATCGGGGCAGTGGAAGTCAGCGACCCACGGCCGTTCTCTGTGGTGGGTGCGGATACTGCCCAGCTCACTCACATGATGGAGACAGAGGCCGACGGGGTGCACCCCGTGAGCGAGCGCCTGCTCTACTCTATCTTGCTCGACCTGAAGCTGATGAGTGCCGACGGGGAGAATATGCGGAACAACACCGCGGCAGCCCAACATAACAGCGCGGTGGCGGTGAAGAAGGCTGAAGAGTGCATCTCAGCGCAAAGAGACGCGTTCTTCTCGAACACGGTGTTCGCAGCGCGGCTTGCCGCAGTACAGAACTAATTGAAGACCCGCAACTTCGGGTCATCGGCGGGGTCTTCACCGACCACGGGGCCGGCAGCCATGGTTGTCCTGGCTCGGGTGCTCCGGTGTCGGTTGGCCTATCAAGCGCAGTACGAGCATCTATCGTGGCCTATCTTCTTGCGTTCTGGGCATTTCAACCTCTACCGGCCTTGCAGGTGGAGATATTTCCGGTGTGGCAGAGTTGGAAGACATCTCATTTGCGTGAGAGGTGCATGGAATCCTATGTGCAGACCCAGTGGTGTATCCTCACTAGAGACTTTTGGCAACCGCTTTATGGTAGGCATTTGCGGCTACTTTGTAGCATCGCGACAGCGCTACCATCATTGAAATTACAGTTGGATCATGACTTTTGGCATCTCATTTAACGTATCTTTGTGGGAAGTCGAGAGAACTCGTCAGAGTGGCATGTAAGTCACCTGCCCAGCCAACCAACAATCCTGTTTCCTGGCCGACCTTCTGCGCCTGTGTGCACGTGCAGCACGACGCTATCCCCTAAAGCACCATGGTTACCATTGAGGACTACTCCATCGGCCGCCTGATGAGGTCCCGACGTCGCCTGCGCCGTGAGTTGCTTGTGCGGCTTCACGGTGGGGAGGACGTGGTTGACTTGGGACTCGTCGTTCTATGGTTATTGCGCGTGAGGCGGGACATTTCGCGGTGTGTCGCACGCACGAGGGCTGTTTCTAGCTCTTCCTTCAACATCAACTCTTTTTCCAGGGAGGAGTCTCTATCTCTTTTTAGTTTCAGACCTGCCGACGTGGGACGCTTGGCTGGTCTGCTTGAGGTTCAGGGCGGGTCTTCACGCCGTGGCTGCAAGGCGACACCTGTGGAGCAGCTTTGTGTGATCGTCCGTCGCCTCTCCTCCCCCGCACGCTGGCGCGACCTTGAGATACTCCTCGATAGAGGTCGCTCTTCTTTGTGTGAGTTGTTCTATGAACCGATTGAGCAGCTGGACGTGCGCTGCAGCGGCCTGCTCTGCTCGTGTCGGGGGGACCTCATGAAGGAGCGTGCGGCTGTGTACGCACAGCGCGTACTTGAAAAGGGCGGGCCGCTGGACAACTGTGTGGGTTTCATTGATGGGACGGGTGTTTTTGTAGCGCGCCCCGGCGGGGCCCTGCATCGCAGCGTCTACAGCGGCCACGAGCGCAACCACATGCTCAAGTTTCAGACGGTGACCACACCCGACGGTTTAAGTTTCCACTTGTATGGGCCTGTCGAGGGCCGGCGGCACGTCATTACCATGTACCGCGAGGCGGGAATGGACGACATGCTGCAGGCGGGCCTCCACATAGGCGGCATCCAATATTGCATCTACGGCGACAAGGCCTACTTGATTCGTCCATGGATGCAGGATGCCTTCCCGGCGCCGCTGGGGGGCGAGGCGGACGCCGACGAGGACACCCAGAACACCGACATGGCCGGCCTCCCAGTTTTCGTCGAGTGGGGATACAAGGAGGTCAAGCAGGTGTTTACAAGTTTGGACTTCAAGCGGAAGCTCAACATCCGGGAGGGCCCCGTGACGCTCGTGTACCGGTGCGCCGCATTGCTTTGGAATATGCGTACCTGCCTGAATGGGAGCCAGACTGCCTCTGTTTTCCGCTGCGACCCCCCGGACTTGGAGAATTATTTGAGCCTCGAGTGATGTGAGCGAATTTGGTGTGCTTCTTGTTCTTTTCCTTCTCGAGTCCTTCGCCTCACAACATGTAGAATGTGCGCGTCTACCCCCGCCCGTGGCTGTAACAGCAGCTGGCGTCGCCTCCCCCCGCCCCTACTCACACACATGGACGCATATTACGGACGTCACAGAGCATGGAAGGACTGAGGACGCTGCCATCACAGCCGCAAGGTCGGCTAACGTACTCCCCGCTGCCACTGCGCCCACCCCACGGCCCCTCTACCGCCGCCCCGTGCAGCCCCCCTCTACCCGTCCGTAAGCAGCTCACACGCCTTGACACATCTTTTTGTTTTACAGCCACACCCGGACCCCCGTCCGTCCACGGCCCGCACGCCCTGGCCCGCTCACGGCCGCCCCCTGCCACCCTCAGCCCCCACCCGTCTTCAACCCGCCCGCCCTGACTCCCTCGCTGCCACGCCCCCCCGCCCCGGCTCAGTGTCCGGCCTTAGCTCGCACGCTCTGACCCAGTCACCGCCGCTCCCCGTCTCCCCCGGTCCCCACCAGTACTCAACTTTCACGCCCTGAAACGGGCACTGCCAACCCCCGCCCCCCCCGTCCCCCGCCAGCATGCACCTTGCGCGTCCTCACCCATTAAAGGCAAGGGCAGTCGAGACACACAATGAAAAATCCAAACTCTACCCGGACGATATCTACTCGGAGGGCCCCGTCCCCAGCCTCCCCCTTCCCCCCCAACCTCTCCCCCAACCGCTTCCCTACCCTATGCGGCGCGCCAGAGCGGACATCAGGTCCAGCATCTTTTCTCGCTCCGCTCTGTCGGCCGCGGCGATGGCAGCTGCACTCGCAGCGGCTTGGACTCGGGCCGCCTCTTCAGTAGCGTGCTGCCTTGACAACTGCTCTTGAACACGCTGCTCGTGCTCCAGGCGCCGCTCATCGAGCTCCAGGCGCTTCCCCTCCGCCGCACAGTGTCCTTCGTCCGCCGCATGCCGCTCGCGCGCGCTGCGCTCCAACAGTTCAAAAATACTGCCTCGTCTTTTTCATCTTCCTCGTGTACCCGCCGCCGTCGACGCGCTGCCGCCGGGCTCGAGGAGGGCTCCGGGGGGGACGGTGCCTCATAAGGAACCTCCGTGCCTCCGTCAGCAGCCGAGCCGCCCTCATCTTCGGCTGCCGCGTGGCGCTGGCCGCCGCCGACCCTGTCACCCTCACGTCTGTTCGCTGCAGGAGCAGCACCTCGCGCTGCCGCTCCCTTGGTTATCGCCACGGCCTCCCCACCCGCTGCACGGCGAGCCAATCTTAGGTTCATTGCGGACCGTCGCACCGTCTCGCCCGCACGCAGCAGTGCCTCGTCCTTCTTGGACTGCGTCCCCTTCGCCGCGGCAGCAAGTAGCGTGCCGTCCCGGATGGCCGAGTTGGCCTCGTCCAGCAAGCTGTTGACTTTTGTCTGCGTCTCCGACACTCCACTCCGAGATTCCGCGACGTTGTCCCGCTTGTTAAACTTGCGCAGCATATCACAAAAATGTTCCTTCATTGTCCTCCCGTCCGTTTCAAAAGGGCGGCGGGGCTGCTCGTTGAACACTTCCGCCGCCCTCTCGTACATCTGCTCCCCCCGGCCCCACTCGGCCAGATGCGCACCAACAGTTGGGACCGCCGTTGCACAAAGAAGTTCCGCGTCTGCTCCAGGCCACGTCCGCCGCTTCTTGCGCGGCGTCGGCAGCTCCTCAGGTTCCTCCTCGTCTAACGGAACAGGAGAGCGTGATGTTGCCGAGGCGTTGACTTGACTGTTGACATCTGCGATGGATTCTGGGCCGTCGCAGACCGAAACCGACGCCCTGAAATCGCCGGCGTCGGAGGACCTCATGACGAGACCACCAACGGCACGCGCCCAAGCTGTACACCACAGCACAGCGGGAAAAAATTGGTCGGCGCCGCCTACGCGGCCCCCGTCTTGTTGACCACCACTGAAAACGTCCACCCGAAAACCATAAACAGCAGCAGCAGCGCCCACGCGCCCGGCGCGCGCACGTCCACGCACCACAACACCCCCAACGACACGTTGCACAATAGGGGCTTGTCCGACACGTCCACCAACACGTCCGCCGTCGCCTACTTGACCGTCTCGAACAAGCCGGAAAAGGACTTGACGCCGGGCAGCGGCAGCCCCACCGCAACGGCCGCCAACACGAGCTCCCCCAACGAAACGACCACGGCAGGCACGCCGACGTGCCTCGTCGGGCCCACCGACGAACGAGACACGACGACCGACGCCGACGCGACCACGTTTACCGTCCTCGGCACCGTCACGGCCGCCGCGGCGGACAAAAAAAAAGTGGTCGGCGCCGATTACGCGGCCACCGTCTTGATGACCACCACTGAAAACGTCCACCCGAAAACCATAAACAGCAGCAGCAACGCCCACGCGCCCGGCGCGCGCACGCCCACGCACCACAACACCCCCAACGACACGTTGCACAATAGGGGCTTGTCCGACACGTCCATTAACACGTCCGCCGTCGCCTACTTGAGCGTCTCGATCAAGCCAAGAAAGTACTTGGACGCCGGGCAGTGGCAGCCCCAGCGCGACGGCCGCCAATACGAGCTCCTCGAACGAAACGACCACGGCGGGCACTCCGACGTGCATCGTCGGGCCCACCGACGTACCAGACACGACGACCGACGCCGACGCGACCACGTTGACCGTCCTCGGCACAGGCACGGCCGCCGCGGCGGACAAAAAAAAAGTGGTCGGCGCCGCCTACGCGGCCACCGTCTTGATGACCGCCACCGAGAACGTCCACCCGAAAACCATAAACAGAGGCAGCAACGCCCACGCGCACGGCGCGAGCACGTTCACGCCCCAGAACGCGTGGGGGTGAGGGGTGGCGACCACGGAGCCGTGGCGACCGACACAATGAGGTCCGGCGGCTGCAGACTCGCTCTGGGCCAGATCATGCGCGGGTGTGTGTGTGAACACCGCCGCGTGCCCAGCGCCTCAAAGAAGAGTGCGGGCGTCGTCACAGCTCCGTCGCCACCGCGTACACCAGCCCGCGCAAAGATACTGCAAAAAACAGCGTAGAGGAGCACGTAGAAGCAGCGGAGGGGGGGGGGCGGGGTGGGGCGCGACGCGAGGTGCAGGTAGAAGAGGTGTGTGCGTCGTCGGGATCGGTCCAGTGCTGCTCAGTCCCCCGCTGATGCATCTAAGTCCGCTGAGGAGCGCCACGTTGCAGGACTCAAGCCCACACGTCTGCTGCCGCAACGGCCTTTCTTTGCCGTGAAGTCACGGCAAGAGAGGCCGATCTTTCAAGAAATGAGATCCCAATGGAGGCAAGCAGGGCCGTTCGTGGTTAACGTGGCATACGTGGCGGTCAGATACCCCGCAAATGGTACCAAGAACTGATTGCCAATAGTCTCCACTATACTGTCTTCTTTCTCCCATAGATGATGCTGGATGCTCCCATTTGAAACCCATTCCCTTCACAGAATGAGGTGCCGTGCCGTTTTTCCGGCGTCGTTTTGAGCTCGAAGACGCCCGTGAGTGGAAACCCTGACAACATCGCCCTGTACTGGATGTCGGCGGGGGTCATAAACGACAAGACCGAACGGAACACTACAATTACGGAAGCTGTGGAGCTCAAAAACAAGCGAATCTGGCTCTGGGGCCGCAAGGGAAAGAACGCCGCGGCTATTGCCGACATCAAGGTGGCGTTGTTCGATTACCTCCGCCGCCCTGTCACGTACTGGCACTAGGCGTCGAAAGAGATCATCTCCAATGCCTGTATTGCGCGCATCGGTGTGCTCATACTTCTTGGCAGCCATGTGGAGGACCTTTCGGCCCAGGGCCAGCGGGTGCATAAGTCCGAGGACGCGCAGACGCTCTTGCACGACGAAACCGTCTTCAAAGATGGAATCTGTAGGGATGCGGCGGTTGTAGCCATGCACCGCTGGTTTGAGTGGTCACTGCACCTCCACACGCTATATAAGTTTCCCAGGCCGACCTGGTTGCACGGGATGTACTCGGACACGTAGGCGTTCGCACGGACCAAGGTAAGGTGGTTTTCTTCAATCGTTGCGGGTGGGGCAGGAATGGCGTGGGGAATAAGTCTGTGGTGTCTTCCTGCTTTGCGAGCTAAGACTTACGACCAAACCTACGGGCGCTGCTTCTCTTCGTTTTCCTTGCTTGATGCAGTTCTGGTGCTCAGGTGTATCTCCGGTTGCGCAATATTGTGGATCATTATTCGTTTACGGCAAGAGGGGCCAACGTCGATGCCGTTTTCCGAAACGTTCAGGTATGAGTCGGAGTCTTTGTGGACTGGTACCTACCACGAACTGCGCTGCATGGGCTCAGCCGCACACGCAATACGATGGGGCGCAGGCGGAGCGCGGCACCACGCTGGGATTTACCGAGTCCGACCTGGAGGAAACGAAGAGGAAGATTGAGCAGGCGCGCATGTACCCATAGCAGCAGGATCACGACGACGCGAAGAATGGCGCCGCTCTGAGGATCGATGACCACGGGTCGAGTGACAGAGTGGATGCGGACGGGGCTCCGCCAGCCCCATGGGACCCTGTAGACAAGGACAATGGGGAGGAGGAGCTTGAGGAGTTAGTTCTCTGTGTCCGGATGGCTGCTGCCCTCAACATATGGCTGTCTCCTTTCCGTGATTCTGCGTCGTCTGCTTCCCGATGCGCACAGCTCCTCTACTTCTGGGTGCCGTCTTTCGACGTCTGCTGTCTTTCATGTATCATTGTTTCTGCCTGGGGCCTGCCTCTCTGGTTCTGGAACTCCCTCCACAGTATGCATCGTAGAGGCAGCTCTGTTACTGATTGCTTTCCTGTCCTGGTGGATTGGTGTCGTGGTAGCGGCCCCGTGTGGCGGCCGTGTCGGCGGCGCGTGCAACGGAGGGGAGCACCGGTGCCTACCGGCAGCGGTACCGGCCACCCCTGCCGCCATGCGCCAGCTACCTATAGAATCTGGTTAAAGTAGTCCAAGAACTAGCAAGATTCACGACAAACAACCATCATAAACTTCTTTCACACTGCTGATACAGATGTCGAAACAGGACAGAGATCCACTTTCCATTGTCTCTTGGGAAGCGAACAGTTACAGTCGTTCCATGAACAATCTAGCACTCAGCCGAGATCAAAAGTACCACCCATATGTTCCTCGTTTCGCGTAAACGTCGCTGAGAACCAGTGACGTGTGAACGAACAAATCTCAAAGCCGATTTTGTGCTCAAAGAATTCTGGTGCTCAGACACACGAGGCAGCACATGACAGCAGTGAGCCCTCCATCACTCTGTCTGGTTCCCCACATCGTGGAGCCGGGCCCATCGGCCATTATGGCTGGCCTCCCACTGGGGGGCATGCCAGGGGTCACATGTCCCGTTTGAATTTCAGAGCGCGGAGGCGGGCCCGCTGGCCGCAATGATTTCGCATGGACTTGCCATCGCCCCAAAATAGCGCGCACGCGGAGATCTGTTGGTCTCTGTCGACCTCGCACTAGGCCGTCATCAAAATTGGCCGGCGGGCCCGCCTCCGCGCTCTGAAATTCAAACGGGACATGTGACCCCTGGCACGCTCCCCAGTGGGAGACCAGCTATAATGGCCGATGGGCCCGACTCCACGATGTGGGGAGCCAGAAAGAGTGATAGAGGGCTCACTGCTGTCATGCGCTGCCTCATGTGTCTGAGAAGCCCGAGTCTGATGAGCCCGTTCCTGAAAAAGAAGAAGGATTCCGACGGCACGAAGCGGATGAGTCGTGACCTGCCTCCACGCTGTCCGTGAGCCGGTGAAAAGTGGGGTACAGTCATTGTGCGCTTGTATCGCAGGGTGGAGCTCTGTGTAGCCCACGTCATATTTTCCAGTTGATTGGGCAATCTGTTCCGAAACGACAACGACCCGAGGCGCTCATGGCGCTCGATCGTGTAGTTGGGTCATAACTGGTACAATGAGACACCGAAGGACGTTGCCAGCCTTAAATATCGTTCTTCATGAGGTGTTTCTGGGGGGTAGACAGGCAGAATCTGACGGACACGAGGCCACAGATTACTTTTTTGCAGATCAGCTGTGGAAGATCACCTCAAATGCGGTCAAGTGCGACGGGCCCCGCACTGGAGCGCTCGAGATGCGCTCAGTTATACATCAGGGTACCTCATAAGCGGGACCCATATAAATGCGCAATGACTGTACCTATTGAAGGGCCCTTCCTCAATAGAGACCCTCTAACACTCTCTCATTGGTCTATCAGATCACTGACAGTGTGGGCAGTGCCTGGTACACCTTCGCGCCAATGAAGTCTCAGAACCGTGCGAACTATCGTGGCAACCATTCTCCGGCCTGCGCGATAATGCCCACCACGTTTGAGCGCGGGCGACATTCTGGAGCCATGTCTGCAATGGACCTGCCACGAACGCCGAAGTCGGGCGCGGCGTCGGCTGTCCCCGAAGTTTTGTTTCAGACATCTCAAGTCTCTCACGAGAAGTCCCCCCGGGAACGCTGGCCGTCTCCTGCAATCGTGGATTGGTCACGTGTAAGGGATATTTGAGAGCGCCTTTCCAAAATGAAGAGCGTTGCATCAAAAAAGAGGCACATGTGAGATGTCGAGGGCGCAATTGATCCCGCCGGAGTGCTAGGTTTGCTGTGGAACGACTGTAATATGAATGAGTGCTCGAGAGAGGCCGGTCCAGTGTCGATTGGATGGCCTGCAAGGCTTGCGTCGAGCGGGTTATCATCTGTCCAGGCGGTGTCCAGCTCTGGTCAGCTGTGTCTCTCAGCCCGTGCCCGTTGGGATACCGATCAACTCGCCCAGTTGACCGGTGGGCACAGGTTTCTGATGATGCTGTTTCACAGAAAGGCGCGCCTCGCATTACCATCATTTGCTAGTGAGGCAGTTCCGACGCCCCCCGCCCCTCCCTAAGCTTACTCCGTGGGCACTTCTTCTTGGGTGGATTCGCCTCCCTTCTCGAAGGAATGGCTCGTTCACCCACTTCGCTTCCCATCGTCGGCACTTTCGGCGATCGAGCTGACCCTCCCCCCACCCCCCCCCCTGCCCCAAAATCGAGAGCTTCGGCATATTGACTTGGGTTGATCATCCTCCATTTCTGGTGAATTGACTTCTCCCCCCTCTTCGATTCCCATCGTCGGCACGTCTGGCATTCCATCAGACGCCCTTCCCAAGCTTCTCCCACGATCGTTCCCACATGTCGATGAATCATTCCCCGAGCCCCCATCCCGACTTCCAGTGTGGGGTTTCAGTTCCCTCTCGTTGTCGCCCCGTTGTGTCCTCTCTGACTTCTCCTCTGGCATTCTTCGCTTTGCCACCTCAGTCCCGATTTGGACTCTGACAGCTTCGCGTCAGTTTTGTTGAACCCCTTCAACTTTTTTTTTTTCTTACCTCCGAGAACGCAGCTGTTCGTATACGCAGCCAACCCCACACTCCCCGCCAGCCGTCCACCCCACCCGAGCCCCCCCCTCCCGGCCCCCAGCACTACTGCTTTCAGTCTCTGCTGACATCCTCTTCTTTAAGAGAAGCATGTGATTCATTCTTGTGGCCTTCACTCATCCTGTATCTTCTTCGATGCGGCCACACCAGAGTCGCATCCTACAGAATCCCTTACCACTAGACCTGATCACACGACACAGGAACCCATGTCGTGCAAAAGACGGGGCGTAGGCCTTCAATGCCTACGCCCCCAACTGCAAGACACCATAGAAATCCAGAACCGAGGGAAGAGCGAAACACAAATTCCATCCGAGCGAGTAAGACCCATTCGGACCCCAACAGAGCGCGAAACATAACCAATAGACAGGAAAGACGTGTGTGGCTACAGCCGAGGCACAAAAAGACATATCATAACATCAGCGCGTGCGCAAAAGAAGGGAGGACACAGCTATAGCTCCCTTGCGAGGGAAACGAAAGAACGCTGAACGGGAAAGACGTGAAAGAGGCACCGGAAGGCCGCGGAGCTGGCCAACGAAGAACGGAACTATCGGTCAGGTTGACATCAGGTCCACCCCGCCGCCAGCACTTGCAATCACGCAACACATCCCAACCGAAGTAGAGCAACGGCGCCTCGTCATTGCTTATTCCACTCAAGCTGATTTCAGTGGTTGTATCAGAAAATCACAGAAAGGCCAAAAGGAAGCCCAAGTCGAACGGAGTCTCCAAGAAATACGTCAGTGTCGATGTTTTGCGGTACCTGCCGTCACCACCACCCGTGGTGGCGACGCCCAAAACTTCAGCACGACCGACCCCCGCGCTCCTCGCGTGTCGTCCGCTCCCCTAGAGCACTCAAACGTACGAGAAAGCTCTGCCGTACCCCACAAAAGTGGTATCCAACCTGCCCGGGTCTCTGCCGGCAGATGGCGTGCACGGCTGTAACCACCGCGCCGTACGACCTCGGCACGCGCCACGCCCTAGACACACCCGTTCAATCCACAAACCGTCTCAAACGGCCCCACTGCCGGCGTGGCCACATCGGCCGATCTGGCGTGCGCGCAGCGCGTTCGCCACTGTCCCACTTTCTACACCTCCTTTGCCGCGGAGTGGCGGCGGGAGTCGTCCGCGATCACGTTTTACTCGTGCGATGTGTGTGTGCATGTCAGAAACCTAATCAGGCTACGGGAAGGTATCAGCAGGTTGGACATAATTGCGTTGCCATGTGCGCAGCTCAGTGATGGGCGTGTCGCACTTTTGTGACTCGATGATGGCGGAGAAATGAGAAAATCGTGCATGAAGACTCTCACGTGAGTGAACGCACCGGCTTACTTCGCGTTCATATGTATTCTTTGTAGTCGCGCACGGCGGCCTTCACGAAGCCGCGGCACATGTCGGGGGTGATGAAGGCCAGAGTGAGGGAGACGGTGTAAAATGGCCAGGAGCCGTACTGATCACACGTCACAAGTCGGAGAGGCCAGCTGCTCCGAACAGGGAAAACGTTCTCGATAGGATTGAAGTCTGGAATGTAGGGTGGTACACGACGAGCCAACACGCCTCTCGACTCGATCAAGGCGAGAGGAGCTTGGTCATGCACCTGTCCAATATCCGAAATCAGCATCGCGCGTTCTTTTGGGACGAGGGCAAAGTCGGACCCTACGTGTTCATGTGCGGAAGCAATTGTCGCAAGCGAAACGTAGAAATTCAACCGTGGACTGCCCTGGTGGGGTTAGAGTGATCTTCCAGTCCAAAACTCAGTCGTGGCTCATGACGACGAACTAACTCGTGCTCACCCACCAATATTTAGTCACGTAGCATTCTCCAGAAAGCGATCAAGCCTAATTCGGGTCGGCGAACCTGCCATTGCGGTGTGCTTCGTCGACATAGACACGTGCACGCAAAGGGAGATTCCACTGGTCGTGAACCCATCGCGCGCGGTGCAGCCCATTCCGTGATATGAAGGCCGACTCAATCTCGTAGAGTGTCATACCATTTGCGGCGAGAATGCGCGAAACAGAGGAAAGAGAAACGAATACGACTTCACAGGCTAATCATGCAGGTGAGTGACGATCTGGTGGTATGAACGACGCTGTTTATCTGATCAATAGAGAGTGAACGACCGTAGACGCACGATAAATTGAACTCTATCGCCCAAAGGGCGGGGAAGAAGGACCTTTGTTCGTACAACATCTGATGGGAAACCGCGGGTGCCGACGACGACGAACCCCGGGCCCAAGGTGCGTCTAAAAGTCAGGCAATAGAGGGGCGGGGTCAATCGACCGAGCGATCATAAGTATCGAATAAAGCACCGAAGCAGAGAAGATAAAGAAGGACTAATATACAAGACGGAAGTAACCTCCCAAGCGGCAATTCACAAGTCAATTCATTCTTCCTCATGAGTATAGACCAGTCAAGGGGGCTACCGGTGGCCGAATCTTAAGAATTCAGGAGGTAGACTACATGACCCTGTGACGAGATTTGAACTGTCTCGGCGAGTGAGAGCAAATCCACCAATCCGCCACTACTAGCGTTAACTTGGGCCTACAACCAGAGGGCCGCGATGGGCGCGCGATGGATCGTTAAGGCGTTACGCCTGTCAGAGGGGTCGGCAGAGGCCGCTAGGGCAGGCCCATGACACTCTTGTGGGTTGCGCCCAAAGTGGGTGCCGGCACAGGAGGGGGCATGTGTGGCCAGACAGGGCCGAGGCGGGCCGCGAGGGCGAGTTTCATTGAAACGGCGGGTGCCCACGCGCTCCAGGGGCACCCACAGGCGGTTCGAGGCCAGAATGGCGGGAGGGGGCAGCGGCCTAGCTGCTGGAAGAGCCTATCCGACGCAGTAGGGGATTTTGGAAGCGGATACGGCCTGGGGCCGGCGGTGGCTGGTCGGGTGGTCTCGTCACAACCGGTCCATGTACTGTCGCGGTCGTCCCGCCGAGGACCTGTCAGTCTTCCCACGCCTCTCGGTGCCCGGTTACATAGCCCAATTGGGCAGGTTGCGTTGCCCTGTGCGTGCGCACTCTTTTACGTTGGGTCCCCACTCGGTCGTGTCCCGTCCGTCGCGAGGCGAGGCCGTCATCGTTGTCACCTTGCCCTCGATGGGGAGGTTTGTGCACACGCACATAGCCGGAAGAGGGGCGAAGGCTGCCTGATGGCCACGGAGGATTTGGGAGCGTGGCTTGTTCTTTAGCAGGTAAAACGTAGGTAACTCGGTGGTACACGGAAGTCGTGTCAGCGTGGTGTCCATTGCTCTTGTTTCGCCCCCCTTCTTTGCAGCAGGCGCCGGCTATAAGCAAAACTCAAGATGGAGGGCGGTGACCGACGGGTGTGGGACGTCCTCATTGCCGACGCGGCGCCTGCCGCCGGCGCGGTTGGGGGCCGTGCGTATGACGGGAGCGGCCTGGCGGGGCGGGGACGGTCGAGAAGCGTTGGGTCGTCGCCCCATCGGTCAAAACCCCCGGGTCTGGACAACCGCTACGGCGGTGGCCATTACGGGATTTTCTACGCCAACGAGCGCCCAGATAAGAAGTCAAGCCGCCACCCATCGAGGGCGCTGGCCCGTCCCCCATGAGGTGAACGTTCTTGAGTCCGCCGTGCGATGGGACGAGGGATGCTATCCCGGTCATAAGCGACCATGTTCTTATAGACGCGGCTACTGAAAGCGTCCGAGTGGCGCTGCTGCGTATCTAGCAAGGCCACTGGGGCACCCCACCGTGTAGTACAATGGATCGCGATGACCTCGGCGAGGAGGGAAGTAACGGCCGTCTCGGCCGCTCGCGCGAGACCCGCTATGGGACTCGAGGTCCAGGAAGTCGGGCCGATCGAACGCCAAGACATGAAGACACGGTTTACATGCCGGCGACGACGGTGCCTCCCACCGTCGTCGCCCTTCGTCCTAAAAGGGCGGAAACCGCTGCGCGCGAACCGGGGCCACTAGTTGGCCCGGCCCCGCGCAGCCAAATATCACGATGCAGATAATTCCCTCCAATGCCTGACACTCCTCCATCTGGATTGACCCGCCCCGCTGTCAGCACATGACTAGCCGACGAGCTCACCCGGGCAAGTGCGCCGAAGGCGCTCACAAGCCGCAGCGGCACGCCACAAAGGCGACACACCACCGGCCGGCCCGCTTCCGCGCACCAGCGCCCACAGCCACCAGTACTGTAGCGGCACTCAGCACCACCACTTTGGTTCGTCGTCCAGCCGAAGTGACCTCTTGATCAGCTCGGTCCGTCGAAGGAACTGCCCCGGAAATCGACCCACAGCCCAGCCTTCCCCCAACGGGAGGAGAGGAT
>Ga0115030_1000265_pt1 | contig 20284 bp, 22 predicted proteins | sample SidtaG_4_FD_87174 | JGI IMG/M metagenome (GOLD analysis project Ga0115030, IMG submission 87174) | Marine algal microbial communities from Sidmouth, United Kingdom - Sidmouth_Male1 metaG | ecosystem: Host-associated > Algae > Red algae > Unclassified | place: Sidmouth, United Kingdom | collected... | reverse complement strand
GGGGGGGGGGCGCGGGGGGGGGGGGGGGGGGGGGGGGGGGGGGGGGGGGGGGGGGGGGGGGGGGGGGGGGGGGGGGGGCGGGGGGGGGGGGCGGCGGCGGCGCGGTGTCGCGACGGCGTGGCCGCAGCGGCGGCGGCGGCATGGCGGCCAACCGCGGCTGGCAGCCGGCGGGCATCACCCGCGGCGGCCGCGGTGGCGGCGCCGGTGATATTGCCGACAGCACTGGTAATGCAGGCAGGCGCGTCCGCTTCGCGGCCCGCAACGCGGCGGCGACGGGCGCGGACGGGGCTGGTGGTGCCATGTCGACACGTCGCACCGGGCGGGGGGTGACGGCGCCGACCGGGGGCCTCGGGGGCGTCGAAGACGACGTGTGGGACGCGGAGGATTGTTTCGAGGACGATGTGGAGGACTGTGAGTGGGAGGTGGTGAGGGAGCCGGCTCGTCGGGGTGGGAGTGCCGGTGGGACGGCCGCCGGGGATAGCGCTCCGCGAGGCGCGGAGCTTGGCCCACAGTCCGACGGCATCGACTCCACTATAGGACAAAAAAAAAAGCAGAGGAAACGAGCATCGCTGGGATTTATAGCGGTCGCCCAGCGCGAACCTCAGACAAATGACAGACGCCCAAGCAGCACACATGCAAGCGCATGTCAACCAGAACAGAAACATGGCATACAGGCAAAGAGAGATGCAGCAAATCGATGCAGAGACAGGCGGCGGCGGCGGCGGACACGGGGATGCCGCTCGTCTCAACTCTCAACCTCATACTCCTGGAGCGCCTCGTCGAGGAGCCCCCGCAGCACATCGCGATCGCCGATGGTCGCGGCACTGTTTCCCAACCCATACTTCCAAGCATGCTCGCCAACCTTCTCGACAAAGGCGTCCGTGTTCTGAATCGTGCCGGGAGCCACGATGACCATGTCGTCATAATCAATCAGGTGGGCAACGATCGAGTCCTGCTTGTCGGCCACAACGACATTCGAGACACGAAGGTCGCAGTAGAGCAAACCGCGGTGCGCTAGCCACGCGATGGCGGCAGCAAGCTGCTTCAGCACGGGCCCGTCTTGGTCCAGCTCCTCCTCCGTTGCCGGTCGGCCGACAATGAAGGGCATGTCCACCAACACGGAGAAGGCGCCGTAGAGCAGCCGCGCCGACACCAGAGCCGGAGGGCGGTCGTTCTTGCCGTCCGCCGACACGCCCACAAACAGATCGGCGTACATCGCGTACACACGGTGCAGGTGGCGAAATTGGTAAGCAGCGTTATGGTCGGAGAGGTGGGAGAACGCCTTGTGGGTGATGATCTTGATAAACCGATTGGCAAGCAGCTCGACGCCACCAACATCCGACTTGACCTGCAGCTGTGCCGGAGTGGTCGACCACATGATCTGGGCGGCATTCTCACCCTCCGCTTCAGGATACATTGACAACCCGATAGATTGGTCGACGTCCAGCGTCACCCACCGATCGACTTCGTCAAAGTCCAACTTGTTGACGGCAGCCTTGTGTTGCTCCGAGCCGAGGGTGAACGAAAACGAGATGGGCCCGATGAACAGCCGGGCGACCCACTCGACGGCGGAGAAGAACCCACTGCCCCCCATGCCCAACAGAGCGTACCCAGTCGGCGGCCTAACGTGGTACACGTCATGCACCTCAGTCGAGGGGAAGAGGCTGTCCAGCATGCTCATCGTGACATAAGTCAGAGCTTCGTTCCACGCGACGGGTGAGAGAGACTTGAGCTCCCCGCTAAAGCCAGGGTACCCGCGCTTGCTGCCTGCCGAGAACAGGCGCTTGGCGTTGATCTTCCCCGATGACCCGTCCTTGCCAACCTCATGAACGCCCACTGGCAAGAACTTGAGGGCCTCTTGCGTGTAGGCAGCTTCGAGCCCCGCCGAGTACGCGTCTGGTCGCTTGCCGAAAGACGCGTAGTGCGGAGGCAAAAGGTCGGTCTTGACCGTCAGCGGGGTCTCGGCTATAAAGTGGGCGAATGGCACCACAAGTAGCGCCGTAGCAGACTTGCTCGGGGACGGGATGACGGCCTTGACCTGGGACCGGAGAACACGGTAGAGCGCGTGCGACACAGGCGCGGACTGCAAAGCCGCAGGCTGCGGTGGCACTTCCCGGCGCTGCGCCACAGTATTGGCCTCCTCCAGCGCACACTGCTCCTTCGCAAAAACAAGCGCCATTGCCTCCGCATGCTGCCGTCGCTGCCTGGCGGCATCCAGGCGAGACTGGCAATCTGCCATGGCAGTAGCGTGGTCATTATCGACGGGCCCTTCCGCACTGGCTCGGCTGCCAAGTCGACCCTTCTCCTGCTCCAAGCCCATGACCTCACGCTCCAGGGAGGTGACTTTGGCCATGGCTGTGGCCAACCGTTCTGCAACGGGTGCAAGGACCGGTACAGATGCTGACGACGACGCCATGATGTGCGTCAATGCCGGTAAGCAAGACCCCTGCTCTGCTTGGGAAGCAACAAACAACAATACAAAACGAGAGTGAACACCAGAACAGCGTCGAGACAAGGAAAATGTTCCTCTCAAGCGTCTTAGAAAACAGCAACAAAAAAACACGCGGTTAGATGTCGTCAAAAAACCGTCAGAGCGTACCTCAAGCTGAGGTAAATGGGTCACGTCGCCAAAAACGAGTTCTGTCCCTTCCCAGAGCCCAGACCGGGACAAAACAAGGAAAGCGGCATACAACAGGTAGGCTGAAGGCAGAGTGTCCTCCGGCCGAGGGCCACCCAAGGTTGTGACGTACCGGAGCCGTCGGTCACACATGCCGATGTGGTCGTCGTCAGGGCACAAGAACCAGGCGTTGGGCGGCAGCGGTGGTGTGTCGGTCAGGGCGGGAATCGCGAATGCACAAGGCACTTCTTCAAACGAGGCCGCTGCACCATGCACAGACCCAGCCAAAATTGAGTAAAGAAGAAGAAAAGGGCTACTTGTTAGTGCAACAATATCTGAGGCCAAAGTTGCTTGCTCATATTTACATTGGACAGATTCTTTTTCTATTGTGGTGGCGAATATGCTCCATGTGTTAATCAATGATATTTTATCAATATTGATCACAAAGTAATTCGATCACGTCAATCGTCGGGCAAAACCGGCGTGTGCTGAGACGCGTACTAGGTTCAACTTTCACGTACTGCGGGCCCGATGGCTGTACTGCCTTCAATTCAGCGGTGGGGCCCAGGGGGGAGGCCCGAATGCGCGTCATCTGGAAGGGGGGGGAGGTCGGGCACGTGGGCTACAAGCTCCCAGTCCTGTGCCGACCGAGTGTACCAGGGGAGGCAGGGGTGTCCCAGGTGAACTGGACCAAGCTGTCAGCCCCCCTCCAAGCAGGCTACTGTGCACGCGAATCTGGCGTGCCGTCGTTGTTTCAGCGCGCGTCACGGCCGGTGAGGGCCTCGTATCACGCATCGATCTGTGTCGACGGCCAGAAGCCACGAGCGTCCACCACGGTCAAGCCACAGCCGAGGTTGTCATACTTCACAGCCGATGTTGTCACCTTTCACAGCCGAAATTGTCACTCGTCATTGTTCTCCTCGAGACCGAGTGGTACAACGTGCGTAGCTTCAAACGATCTGTGCGGCCGGCGGGAGCGAGCGGACCGGCTGCCCCCCAGACGCTAGCCCGCCCCCTCCCGCACCCCCCACCCCCACCCACAGCCCGCCCCCACTCACCGCCCTCACCGCCCGGCCCGACCCACCGCCCGCGCGCCCCTGCTCCCGCCCCCGATCCCGCCCACCTGCCCCTGCCCCCGCCCGCCTCCGCCCCCGCTCACACACACTTCCGCACGTCCCCTGCGCGCCCTGCCCTGTTTGCTTCTCAAGTTGCCCCTCACGGCGCCCCTGAGCTCCGCTCAAACACACATTTCCGCGCGACTCACATTCACCTCAAACTGAAAAGGGCCAACAAGCTAGCACAGTGGCTTTCCACCGTCTATATGTCACCCCCCCCTCCCCCCGTCTTCCTTCGTTGTCCACCGCTGTGTCTTCTTCATCGCCCTCCGCTTTCACATTGTCGACTACAAATGCATTCACAAAAAAATGGGCGGCCTACAGCTCTGCAGCGGTGGATGACACCTCGTCAGGCATGACCAGAAATCCGGGTCGCTCACAGAGGTCCTCCCAGTCGTGCTCCACGGCAACCCAGCTCCCAATGCTCGAAACATCTACGACGTCCAGGCAGGCTGCGTTCCCGTCGTGGGGTACCGCTCACCCCAGACGCTGACATCCGTAGTCCGACAGCACGCAGCCCACGCGAGGTGGCACCTCTTGGGCCCGGCGGACGACCACTCGCGGCCGCCTGCCAGCCCGAGACTGCACAATCAGCGCAGCTTGCCCTTGTTGCATCGTGCCATCGGCTCCACGGTACTGCAGCCAGTCATACCACGGAGACATATTCAAGCTGGCCGCAGCACGAATAGTCCGGGCCGCGTGTCCTTGCCTCGGAACGGATGGGCTCCCGTAGGACATAGAATTGCAGTAGAACAATGTCTTACTGGCTGGAACGCTCAGCGCAGCACAGAGGCCAGACAGTTCGCGGTCTCGCGCCAGCTGCCCAGCAGTACTGCGCAAGGGGAACTCCTCAGGTCGCCTGCAGTGCGTGGCACTGGCGGACGCTGCTGCATCATTGAGCTCTGCGGCTGCGACACGGCGCTCCCCCTCGTTCAATAAGTTAGCTACCTGCCGGCACACAACCAGCTGTTGAACGAACTGCTCACGCCGCCTGTTTGTGGCTTTGTAGGCCAACTTGACCTCCTTGTGCAGCGTTTCATTATATCCCGTGTTTCCGTAGGCCGAGCAGGGGTTGGTAGAGCTCGATGACCCATTCTTGTGCCCTCTCAGCAACTGCCACCTCATCGGCCCCAGTAATGCCGCCGCCTGTACACCGCTTAGCAAATATCTCGTTCGTGACGGCCATTAGCTCACGGATGACTCTCGTGAAACGACGATGATACGTCTCGTCCTCGACGGAGCCGATCGCCACGATAACGGCAACAGGCAAGAAGGGGAGAGCTTTTCGGTGCTTACTACCCATTAGCGTGCCTGCTTCGTTTTCTTTGGTACAAAGTACCTGTACACGGTTCAGACATACCAATGACATCGATGATCGAAGCCAGTACATAGAGGATAGAACCATCACCAGCATGGAAAGAAGCAGCACATGTTCCTACCACCACGTCAGTCCTCCTCTGAGGGCAGCTTAGTCCTGTCGCTCACCACTCCGTACCGGTCACGTCCTGTACGCTCACTATTATGCAACGTACCCGGGGTGCACATGGGGCACACGCAGACGGCGTGACGCATTTTTGAATTGCATGTTCACAGCGCGCTAAGTATGGGTGGCAGTTCCAAGACTCACACAACCACCAGGCCCAGAAATCTTCCGGAGATATTCAGGTAATGCGTCGGATATCTTGCGGTTGATGCCCACGTCCAAGACTTGATCATCCAAGACGTAGTCCGATCATGAGCAGGACACGCACTCACATACAATACATGTCTTGTCAGTAAAGCGATTCCCGAGCTCCGTGCGCCTCATGTGCATCGACAGAGACCATAAAAGGAAGAAGAGAAGCGTACGTGCAGGCGATCAAATCCAGGCAGCCGGTAGGGCATGCGCGGACCGTTCCCAAGCCCTGCCCACGCCGCCAGCGCGGGAACGTTACTGTTCAGGGTATGCTCCATCTCTGTCTCGGTGCGTATTGCGATTGCGCCACGGAAGGCCCCCATTGACATGTTTCGCCGCTGGGCCCCCACCGTTGTGTCGACGTCCCGTGGGGATGCAATCAGTTCCGCCCCAGAGCACGATTCCGCCTTGCCGACTGTACACGAGGTGCTTGAGAACAGGCAGCCAGACCCCTTCAAGCACATCACCGCACGTTTCTCAGGCTGGCCGCAGATGCATAAAAATGCACGAGGGGAGACGCGCACACACCCACCTCCAGGTAGGTTTAGCCACGCTCCATCGTGGCTCGCCTTCACATGTGTCCGGAACACCACGTGAAGAATGCGCTGTAGCAGTTTTGAGCGCCTTTTCTGCCCCTTTTGTGTATCCAGAATCTTTGTTTCCACCTGTGGAATGTACACAAGGGTGAACCACCGCTTCTCGGAAGAATTGACGTTGACGATCCGCATCCGCAGAGGGCACGCCGAGACAGCACCACTGCTGCTCAGCACAGTCGCGTCGGTGTACAGGTACAACCCCAAGACACGAGGCCCAGAAGGAAGGGTACAGGTCACATACTCCCTCTGCTGCTTGAACAATTCGCCGTCCCATGTCTTGCCCAACAATGTATCTGCCTTAGTCGTATTAGGGTGCGGATCCGCACTCGATGTAGCGCTGCTGCTGCCGCTAGTACACTCTGCATCACACGAAGGCCCGCAGTGTCGATTATCGAGCGTGGCACCCATGACCTCGTCTTGAGCTGCTCGCAGTGCATCTCTGAAGAAGACGGTAAGCCGCTGCCCATCAGTCTCCATGAAGACCTTTCTCCAGCCCAACGGCGCAATACCAGACCGCTTGAAGCGGCGCACCGGCGCGGTGAAGCTCCAGACAGTCTTGAATGCGTCGGCGAAGGGTCTAGCGGCAGGCGCACCTGTCGCCGCTTCAACCTTTCGCGTGTAGTTAATGGTGTTTTAAGCTCACGTTGCGAAAACACTCCGCCACGGCCGGTGGTACACGCGTGTTTGAAGATGTGCCGTAGACCGTCTCTGGTCCACGGCTCAGTGCGACCAGTGCCCAGAAAAGGAAAACCTAGAGTGGATCGGTCCGTATCAGCAAAACTCTCGTAGTGCGCAAAAACGTCCCCACACAACCGGCGGTCGTCCTGACTGCTGTTCGTGTCCGAGCCACTGACCGAGCCGCTGTCACTGCTCGTCGTCGGCAGTCCCAGATGTACGCGCCAGGGAACTGGATGCCCCTTCACCGGAGGCATGCGCGGTGCGATCAGGTTCAGTCGGAGTGATAGTGCTCCCAGTATTCCGGTTCTATGACCGTCCACGCCGGCGACGACGCTGAGCTTTCCGCCCACCACCGTCAGCTTGACGCGCGCGCCTTGCCTGTGGAAATAGTTTTCCTGAACAAGTATGACCACAACGAAACTGCCGACGTGCAAGCGTTTGAGAGAGCTCCAGGAGTACTTCCGAAGGAAGCGCTTCGGCTGCCCCAACCAGGCCCACATCAGGACCAGGAGGAGGAGGAAAGAAATGCATAGGATCATCGTTTCTCTGACTGTTGCGCTGTCCGGGCTCCAAGGGCTGGTCGTCATCGGTTTCGATGCATCTTGTGCAAACAGGACCTTGGGCAGTAGAAGGGGCAGGGGGCGCTTCGCGGCTGTGTAGTGCCTGACAACGTCGCGACTCACCAGCACCAGACCAAAGGGTACGGCCACAGCCAGCAACCAGAGAGGGAAACATACCAACAGGCCAAGATGGTGAGTATTGGCCGGGTCAAGTGCATCGTACAAGAAGTGCGTCCGACGGTGTGTACAAGTCCGATAAGAATCGGCCAAGTACAGTGGTCCGGTATACTTGACCGAGATATAAAGTAGCGCTACCTTGTTCTGGAGGTCGCCCCTCTGCTAAATCTGTTCATTCTGTTTGGGGCCTTGCTCACATAACAAAGAGCGCTCCGCTCTCGACAGCGCTGCTGACCAGTCACGGCTCTGTCGAGGACTTCAGTGGTTTTCAAGCCAGTCTGGACGTCACAATGGTCACTTGTCTTCAGTATAGCCTTAAGCACGAATCATACAGCACACGACCGAATTTTGTTCCTCACGACTGCCGAGCTTCCTCATTTTCGCGTTCTGATTGGTGCGTGCTGTGAGCTGCCTGCCAGCCTCAGCGGGACTGAGGCCCAGGCCCGTGACTTGGCCCGTCGCCCGCCCCCGATTAGCTTCCAGCCACACGGCATCGTCTACACGACCCCTTTCCCAACGACTCCCACCCCACTGGGTGTTGTAGCAGAGAGGCCGAGGGGCTCGAGCCCCGCACAGCCCAACGTTGGGCTTTTGAGAGCTCGAAGCAGGTGTGTTGCGACCATGGTAGAAGTACTGGTGACTGCTCTGCTCCAGCTCTCCCTGTTCGCGCATGGTTCTTCCCTCTTTCTCCCCTCGTTTTGCGGACCAGCCCCTCTTCTTGGCACTCCCGTCGCCCAACAACCCATGAACCGACTCCCAGTCCACGTTCATTGCGAGGAGAGATGACAGGTTTAGACGACGTTGGTCGCCTTTTAGAGGCCGCTAGCCACGCTTTGGCCAGCGCGAGTGAGAGAGGGCATTCTGATGGTGTGACCGGTGGCCCAGCAGCGATGCTCCTTGCTCCCGGCACCCAATACGGGGCTGATGTGGGTGTCACTGGGGGCGTCCATGTCGACCCTGTTGACTCCTCTGAATCCACCGCCGGCGGGGGTCTCGGGGCGTCACGACCAACCGCATCGGCCCCAGGTACTGGGGCTCCCGGCGCCGCTGCGTCCCTCGAGGACATTGTGGCAGCGGCCTCGAGGATGATAGCGGCCGCAAATGCGGCCGGCGGCCTCTCCGTCCCGGATCCCGTGGTCGCCCCGGCGGTCACCCCGGCGGCGGTTGCCCGGGCGGTTGCCACGACATCTGCCCAGGCAGTTGCCCCTGCAGCTGGCCCTGTCCCTGTCCCTGCCGTCTGGTCCACGGTCGGCCTCGCGGTTGGCCATGCGGTCCCTCCTGCCGTCGTCCCTCCTGCCATCGTCGCTCCTGCCATCGTCCCTCTCGCCATCGTCTCTCCTGACATTGTCCCTCCTGCCATCGTCCCTCATGCCGTCGTCTTTCCTGCTAGTGTCCCTCCTGCCGTCGTCCCTCTTGCCGTCGTCCTTCCTGACACCTTCCCTCCTGCCATCGTCCCTCTTGCCGTCGGCCCTCCTGCCATCGTCTCTTTTGCCATCGGCCCTACTGCCGTCGGTCCAACTACCGTTGCTACTGCCGCGGTAGTCGCCACGGGCACCCCTCCTGACGTCGCGGTCGCCGCTCTAGACGTCGCCGCCGTGCTTGCACCCGCGGCCGTCCTTCGTGCCGTCGTTCCCGCAGGTGGCCTTGCGACTGATTCGGGCGTAGCCCATGTATTTTCCTCTCCGGCCGTTGTATCTGTTCTTGCGACCTCTACGGGCGGTCCTGCGGTTGAACCCGCGCTCGCGCCGCCTGCGAGCGCCGCCGTCGTTGGCGCTGGCGTCGCCGCCGACGCCCCTGTGGCTTAGCTGACAATGGCTCAGACTGCTCCTGGCTGTGCGACGCGCTCGGCCAGTACGGTCGTGACGTCCCCCACGATTTCCTCCGCCAAGACCGGCACCCCCATCAGTACAAGTCTTCTTCCCATCGAGAGTTCTGACACTAACGATGCGTCTGAAATGCCCAGTACGGTGGCTATGGTGACAACGCTGGCGCCGACTACCTGTGCCGGCGCAAGATCCAAGCCCGCTGCAAGTGGAGGCATGTGCGTGGGGGACGCGTGCGTGGGGGACGCGGGCGTAGGGGACGCGGGCGTGGGAGACGCGGGAGTGGGAGACGCGGGCGTGGGGGAAGCGGTCATGGGGGGCGTGGGTACGGGGAAAGTCGGAATCGGGGAAACGGGGGACGTGGTTTTGGGGGACGCGGGCGCGGGAAACGTCGGTACCGTGGGCGTGGGCGTGAGCGACGTGCGCAAAGAGGCGGACGCGATGATGCCCATTAATCGAGCAGCAGGCGGTTTACGGCGGACAACGCCATCAAGTCGCTCTGGTCGCGGTACTGCAGGTCACGAGCGGCCTGGAAGTGGTATCGTCGGCGCCACCGTGCCACTTGAACTGTACGATTGTCGTGCGCAGTTCGTTGCCTTGCGTTCTTCTCATTCTCCCAGGTGGTCTCGTACTGCCTGAGCTATTCTGGCGGAGGTGGCTGTCTTTTTCGACCATGTACTGACAAAATGCCTCTTGGTGCGTGCGCTTCGCTCCTCTGCTCTTCCGGTTATGCTTGTACTGCGACGCAGGCAAAACAGGTTGGACTGTGGCTGGAAAACCAGCGAAGCTCGCAGCCGTCCATTGCGGCCATACCCCCGCCGCAGCTCAATATTCGGCGCCTTCCCGGCCAACCACGTCTAGAAATCGCTCGAGGGCACAAACGGCGGCAGCAGCGGCGGCAGACGAGTGTAGCGCGGTCGTTTGTTCGATGCAGTGGACGCGGGACGGCGAATGCATTCCGGTTGCTCCTTCCACGTCGAGCCCTGGCGGCTGAAAAGCGGCACTCTACGCATATATCTCCGCGCAAAACTCTTTCGTGATGACCGAGGCGGCTGCCCGCATGGCCGCATTGTCGGAAATACCGCCCGACGTGGTGGCCCCTCCCTGTTTCCCATGCACGCCTTTCCCATGCAAGCGGCGTCGCCGAGACCGTGTCGCCGACGATACGGCGGGCGGAGCTGCAGGCACTGACGCAAATGCTGAGATTGATGCTGGCAGTCTCGCCCGTCCCGCCCGGTTCCCCGTCGGCAATCATGGTCTCGATGCTGGCAGGGATGGTGGTGCCGACGCGGGTGATACCGACCAAGGTGGCGCTGCTGTTGGAGATGCCGCAGGAGAAGATAAAGGTGACGCTGGCACTGATGGTGGCGGCGACGGTAACTGCGATGGTGGAGGAGGCGACCGCGGAGGCCACGGCGGCGGCGGCGGCGCCGCTGTGGACGTGAACCGCACCTACAGCATTTTTACGTCGGCTGGGGCACTGCGGCGCAAGAAGGCATCCACCCCTGTGTCATCTGACCTTCCACGCGTCCCAGACTTGCGGCGCGTACTGAAGAAGCGCGTATTGGGGACCTGACGTATTTTTACGACCGGATGTCGGGCGACCCCCGGGACGTGCTGTGGCGCGCGTTCTTGGCGGAGTGGTTGCTTGCCGTGGAGTCCGCGGTAGCCACCGAGTTCGGCGGGGGTCGTCTCCACCGCTTGGGCCCCGCCCTGGTCCGCATGTTGGGGCAGGTGCCGTGGGCCAGCATGGGCGGGGTGGACGGAGACCGGATCGAGGCCCTCCACCGTGTGGTTGGCGCTCTCCGGGTCTTCCCCTGGGTGCGGGTGATGCTGGGCATCGGCCGGCCGGTAACCGAGGCGCGGGTGGAAGTGGAGGCCGACCCGGACCCGGGGAACGCGCACGGGTTCCGCGTGGCGCACGTGGTTGACAACGGGGCGTGGCCAGGGCGGCCGGCGCCCGCCAAGGTGGAAGGGGCGGAGGACGCGGGCGGCGGGCAACGGGGCTCGACGGACGCGGGGCGGGCGGCGCCAGCATGGCCGGGAGGGCAGCCGCGGGCGCAGCGACGTGGCCGGCCACGGAACGGGGCGCCGTGCTGCCGGCGGCCGCCGCGGGTGGCGCGGGGGCGTCGGCGGCCAAGGGCGAAGAGCTGCCGGCGGCCGCGGCCGAAAACGCAGAACGGTCGGCGGCAGAGGGTGACGGGCCGCCGGTGGCCGCGGCCGAGAGCGCAGGGGCGGCGGCGGACGGCACGGGTGCACCGCCGGCGGCCGCGGCCGGGGGCGCGGGGTCGGCAGCGGGCGACGGCGACGAGCCGCCGGGCGCCGCAGCCGGGGGCGCGAGGGCGGCGGCGGGCGGTAGCGACGAGCCGCCGGGAGCCGCGGGCGGGTGCGCGGGGGCGAGGGCGGACGGCAGCGACCAGCCGCCAGAGGCCACGGCCGGGTGCGGCCGCGCGCCACGGGCGACGCGGCCGGCGGCGGCGCAACGATCGGGCGGGGGCACGGGTCGGGCAGCGGGCCCGTCACCGGCTGGGGCCAAACCGCCACCGGTGGTCGGGGGCGGCGGGCCCAGTGGGCCCGAGCGAGTCGTCGGGCGGCCCCCGGGGGCCGCTGCGGGAGCAGCTTCCGGGGGACCGAAGGACCGCGGGCAGAGGCCGGCGAAGGGGGGCGGCGCGCGCGCAACCCCGGGCGCGCGCACGCGCGCAGCGGCCGGACACGGGGCGTCCTCGGCGCGGGCTGAGTCAGCAGAGGCGGGGGGAGCGGGCGGGTCCGCACCGCCACCGGGTGGCCCGACTGGGGAGACCACGGACGACGGCCACATGCCGGGCGCGCCGACGACCACCGACGACGACGAGGTCGAGTCGTCGGGGAGCTCGTGGCGAGAGGCGCCGCGGCCGCACGCCGCCGGCGCGGGGGCGCCGGGGGCGCACACGCGGGCCAGCGGGGCGGCTTCGGGGCGGGGTGGGGCCGCGACCGGGCGGCGGGGGACGAAGCGGCGGGTGTGGGCGGGGGCCGGCACACCCCCGCCGGCGGCGGCGGCAGGGGTGACACGGGCGCGGCGGATGGTGTCGCGGCGGCAGGCGGCGACGCCGGTTCGGGCAGCGGCCGAGGGGCCGCGGACGGCGACGGTGGGCGGCCCCGCCGCCCCCATGGGGCGTCGGGTCGCCGGGGCCGCGGCGGGGTCACCGGGACGGGTACGGGTGGGGCGGCGCAGCGGGGAGCGGGCGCGGCGACGGCCGCGCGCTGACGGGGAGGAGATGCCCACGCCGTACCCGACCAAACGCCGGTGGTTTCGCGTGGGCTCCATCTTCGGGGAGCTGGCGGCGCGGCTGGAGGTGACCACGGCGGCGGCCGTGGAGCGGCTGGCGACGGAGGGCACGCCCATTGGCGCCGTGGGGAAGGCGGTGGGCCGGGTGTGGCGGCAGGGGATGGGCGCGCTTGACACGGCCCTCCGCCAGGCGGACGAGCTGCCGTGGGCGGAAGCGATGGCTGCCGTAGCCAGGGAAGTACGCCGGTTGCAGCGTCGGCGGGAGGCGGAGGCAATCCTCCGGGAGGTGCTGGACGAGGTGCGCGCGGCGGACCGGGCGGAACAGGGCGAGGGCGTCTACCGCTACGAGGAGCCGTCGTCTTCCGGGGAGGGGGAGGACGGCGGCCGGGCCGGGCGGGTGACCGGTGGGGGATGAGGGCGGCCGCGCGAGAAGCGGAACGCCTCCATGCGCCATGAGGGAGAGGGGGTGGGGAGGGGCGAGAGGGAGGGAATAAAACGTGCGTACTCGGGATCGAGTCGGACGCATTCCGCGCAGGAGGACAGGGCGATAGGCCACCAGGGCTGGTGGGCCCACTCGGGGGCGATAAGGGTCACGTCGGACGGCTCCGACTGGAGGTGGGACACAACGGCGCCGATGAGGGCAAAGGGAGGGTTGGCCCAGGCGTTATCGGTCGTCCAGTCAGTGCTGAACGCGGGGGTGGCCGCGTAGGCGGTACCCGCGGGCGCGAGGCGCTGGAAGCGCGGCAGCTGGGCGATCCCCGGAATGGCAAAGAGGTCCACTGTGTGGGGGCCCCAGCGCTGGTCCAGGGCACGGAATGCGCGGCGGCACAGTGAGAACTGCGCGGGGCAGGGGCCGAGCGGGGACTGCGCGAGAAGGGAGGTGGCCCACTGGGCGGGCACCGTTTCGTCCTGGTGTCCCCGGGGGGATGCCCGGTGGAGGTCCGTCCACAGCGCCCCGGTGGGGTCGGTGTGCAGTTGGACCGCGGCACATTGCCAGGGCAATTTCCGTTCGCGCGGTGTAAGCACGGTTGGCGAAATTGTCAGAATCCGGTCGGGGATTGTGAACCGTTTTCGCTTGGCTAACCGGTGCACTAGGTGCTTCGGTAGTGCGGAAATCGGTTCCAAGGAATCGTGCGCTGGCCCGTAAGTAGACCACCGGACTTTCGCGATAATATCGCCGTCGGTTGAGTACTGGATATCCAGTAACCGATCGATTTCCCACGATTGGTCCCCAGCCGCGTCGTCGGCCGGGGGCAACGGGGATTGGGCCAACCGGTGGGGCTGCTGGTCCGGGCCCAATTCAGGGCGGGGGGCCGCCGTCACATGGTCGCTATTGACCCGGCTCTCTCCGTCACCTTGGTTGATGACGAAGTAAGTCCCATCTGTGTCGAGAATCTCGAACGGGCCCAGTGTCTTCGGGGACAGCTTATGATCCCCTCGCTAGGAGCGAAAGTAAACGAAGTCACCGACGCCGAGGTCCTTATTCTTCGGGCGTACCCGGGCATCCCAGGTGCGCTTATAGCGGGCCTGGTATCTGTCCAAGGACGCGTGCACCTCGGGATGACTTTCTTCAGTCCGTTGATGATGGCACGCTTCGCCATCAGTGGCGTCCCATCAGCGGTGCCCATCGTGGGGGAGCCGGTAAGCCCTTCCACCGTAAGGTTCGGCATCCCGCGAGGGATGAGGAGGTCGAACGGGGCGACGCCAGTGGCGCGGTGCGGGCAGGTATTGTAGGCCAGTCCGAGTACCGGGAGCAAGCGGCTCCATAGCCGGTGCTGTTCTTCGCAGAACGCCCGGAGCTGGCTCAGGAGCGTACGGTTATACCGCTCGACCTGTCCGTTGGTCTGCGGGTGATACGGGGTCGTGTACTTGCACTTGACCCCCAACATCTTCATCACCGCCCGGAAGAAGGGGTTGTCCATTTTCTTGCCTTGGTCGGAGAGCACGTAGTCGGGAGGCCCGTACGCGGCGATCCAGATCTCGAGGAACGCCGAGGCCACAGTGATGGTCGGGATACGCCGCAGGGGCTCCGTGAGGGTGAGCTTAGTGAAGCGATCCGTCATGACGAGGATGAACCGGTTCCCATCCTGGCTATTGATAAGGGGGCCGAGGATGTCGATGGAGACCGCCGTGGGGGGTTCCGTGGGTGGGACCAGCGTCATCGGGGACGTATGGCGCCGGTCTTGGAGCCGACTCTTGGCGCACTGCGGGCACTTCTGCACGAAGTCGTAGATGTCCGTGAGCATGGTCTCCCAGTCGAAGGACCGCTTCATCACCGCGTACATGCGTTGGATGCCCGGGTGGCCCTTCCTCCGGGGGTAGTGCTCCAGACCCAGGACGCGGGTCCGGAGGGCCACCGGGACGTACACCTGGGGCACCTCCGTTGAGGGGTGGATGCGGACGAAACGGCCCTGGTCGTCCTCCGTAAAGTGGGAGGGCTTCTTGGCGTTGATGTCCGCGCGGACGGAGATGCAACGGGGGTCCTCGTTTTGGGCCCGGACCAATGCCTCCATGGTGATCGCGGGCGAGGCGGTCGGCCCCGAGTATTGCGTGCCGTCGACGCCCTTGGCGGCTTGGGCCAGGAGGAAGCACGGGATCTCATCGTCAAGATCCTCCTCGTCTTGCCGGTCGAGGGGAGCCGAGATAGGGCATCGGGGAGGTGGTGGCTAGCCCCCTTCTTGTACTTCACGTCGAAGTCGAACTCGGCGAGGCGCAACCGCCACCGGAGGAGGCGGCCGGAGGCCGTTGTCAGCCGATAGATCCAGCTGAGGCACTCGTGGTCCGTCCGCACGGTGAAGTGGTTGCCCTCGACGTAGTGCCGGAGGTGGAGCACAGCCCAGACGAGTCCGAGGCACTCCCTCTTGGAGGCTGAGTAGTTGCGCTCCGCGGCTTCGAGGGCTCGGCTGTAAAATCCCACCGGCTTGAGTTCCCCGTCGGGCTGTTCTTGCAGCAGGGCGCACCCGAGTTGGGTGTCGCATGCGTCGACGTCGATGACGAACGGAGCGCCCCGGCGGGGCAAGGCCAGGACCAGGGGGCGCAGTAGCGCGTCCCGGAGCTGCTCGAAGGCCGCCGCTTGAACCTCATTGAGGAGCGGCAGCTTATAGTCGTGGTCGTTAGACGTCATCTTGGTTAGGGGGGCGGCGACGGTCGAGTAGCCACGCATGAACCGTCGATAGACGTTGCACATCCCCAGGACGCTGCGTAGTTGCGTCTTGGTCCGGGGGTGTGTGGCTTTCGCGAGGGCCTCGAGGTTCTTGTTGTGCACCCGCATTTCCCCCGGCGAGATAACGTGGCCGAGGTACACGACGGACGCCTGGAAGAACCGGCACTTCTTTGCCTTTAGAGTGACGCCGGCGCGCCCCAAGCGGGTTAGCACCTCGTCCAAGGCGGCGAGGTGATCCTCCGGCGTGGCCGAGAACACGATGACGTCGTCGAGGTAGACCAAACACGACTGCCACGTCATGCCGGACATGATGATGTCCAAGGCCCGCTGGAAGGTGGCGGGTGCGTTGGTTAGCCCGAACGCCATCTTCAGGTATTCGTAGATGCCCATGTGGCACGTGAAGGCCGTCTTGGCGATGTCGGCGTAGGCCATGGGTATCTGCCAGTACCCGGCGCTGCAGTCCAGGGTGGAGAAGATCCGCGCGTCTTCAAGGGAGTCGAAGCAATCCTCCATCCTAGGTATAGGGTAGGAGTCCTTCCTGGTGACGGCGTTGAGGCGGCGGTAGTCCACGCAGAACCGCGGGGAGCCGTCCTTCTTGGGGACGACGACCACAGGGCTGGCCCATTCGCTCGTACTGGGACGAATCACCCCAGCCTCCAACATCCGGTTGACTTCATCCCGTATGATGTCACGGGCGTGGTGTCCGGCGCGGTAGGGTTGTTGTCGTATTGGTTCAGCACCGGGGAGGAGGTCGATTCGGTGCTTGGTCGCCTCGATGGATCCCAGCGTTCCGTCCAGCATGTGCGCGTTCTTGGTAAGCAACGCTTGGACGTCGTCGCGGAGACGCGCCGGGACATTAGAGAGGTCGATCTCCTCGAGGAAGGTCTTCTTAGGGGGACCGCTGAGCGGTGGCCCATCGTCAGAGACCATATTCCATGGGACATCGGTGGTAGCCTCCGCCGTGGCTAGGACCGTCCCCTTCCGGAGGCACACCGGGGTGTCCGATAGGTTCAAGAGCTCGATGTGAAATCGCTCTCCCGGGAAACTCACAGCGAGGCCATAGCCTGTCTGGCAACCGTGGCGCGTGTTCAGCCGGTTGTATGGGCGGACGAGGATCTGCCCCTCAACCGGGGTAGTCACCGCGACCACCGTGCGGGACCGCGGCGGCAGTTGGCGTCGCTCAGCCCGGCGGATAGTTGTATCACGCGGGGCGGGGCGGCGTTCCTTCTTACCCCTTCGTGTGCACGAAAGGATTGGGACCGTCGCGCGGTTAGACCAGCGCACGCGTCGTCAGCGCGGGTAGAGCGCCTCTACGTGGCGGTCGATGAAGCTCGTCCCGAGTAGGAAGGGGACGGCCAGACGTGGTACTACCACGCAGTCCACGTCAGTTGCGAAGCCGCCTGAGCGGAGATGTAGGGTAATCATGCCCTTCATCGGGATCGCGTTTTTACTTGGGTCTACGATGTCTGGGAGATGCGGTCGTTCGTGTAGCTTATCCTCCCAGTTGGGTGGTAGCGTGTCCTCCCTGACGAGATTGGGCCCGGCGCCGGTATCGAGCGTGGGCGTAAGCAGCCGCATGCGGTGCTCCGAGAACCCGATCGCGGCCGGTATCGTGTAGTGGTGGTACTGGGACGCCAGTACACGGTGGGGTCGGCGGCGACGGGGCGACGACTTCCGGGGACGACGGGGCGACCGTGACGCTGGTCGTGCGCCCCGTCTTAGTTTTCCTCCGGGGTCGGCGTATGCGCCGGAGCGTCATCAAGGGCGTCGGTCGGCCCATCGGGGACCTCGATGGGATCCTCCCCGTCGTCGGCTGGGACCAGCGGGTCAGGGTCGGCTTCCGTTACGACCGCCACGGGCGTGTACGAGTGTCGACTCGGCCGTAGTGGTAGTCGAGCCGGGGCGTCGGCCGCCGCCGCGGCTGGGCGGGCGGCTGGCGGCCCGGGCACCGGACGGTAGGACGGGCAAGCCCCGGCGTAATGACCATACCCTTGGCAGCGCAGCCACTGGAGCTGGCTTAGGGGGACCATGGGCGGTCGGTCGTCCGCTCCCGAGGAGGGCGTAGCGGGGGGGCCCCCTTTGGCCGGTCGCGGTGGGGGCGACGGGGTTGGGACCGGTCCTGGGCGTTGGGACCAACGAGCGGGCGAGGGCCTCATGGCCGACGGCGGCTCCCATCGGGGTGCCGGGGTCGGTAGTGCCGGGGCGGGGCCGGCTCATAGCACCGGGGTTGTCTTCCCATGGCCGCTTGGGCCACCGGAGTTGATGGCGGCCTTAGTTTTGGCGTAGCGCTCGGCGCTTCCGGGGCTGGGGCGTGCCGCGCGCAGCCCATCCCCCAGATTCTGGGCCAGAGCTACCAACTCGTCCGTTGAGGAGCACGAGCGATCCTTGACCTCGGCGGCGGCCTGCACAGAAGGGTGCAGGCCGTGGAGGTAGAGGTAGCGAAGCTGGTCGGGGTCGTACATCCCCATCAGGGCGCGTCCTAGCCGCAGTAAGCGGTGGTAGAAGGCGCGTTCACCCTCGTCTTCTCGTTAGGCCGCGTTGCGCAGCTCCAGTTCCGCCTTATGGAGGGCGTCCTCCGGGGCGTAGCGGCGGAGGAGGTAGTTCAACATGTGCGGGAACGAGGTGCCGACGGGGCTCGCGTGCGGGCCCGTGGTCTCTTGGATGAGGTCGTCCTTTGCGTCACCGCATAGGCGGTACGCCAGGAGGTAGGGCGCTTCTCCCATCGACACCCCCATTTCGTCGGCCGCGCTACGGAAGCTGGTTAGCAGCGCTAGGGTCGCCAATGGCTCGGCGTCATCAAACCCGGGTACTCCGTTGAAGTGCGGGTCGAGGAGCCTGTGCCGCCGGCGGAGCTGACGGGCTTGACTGGCCGCGATGCGAAGGTCCGTGTTCCGGACCAGGTAGCGGCGGTAGTTCAACAGGGTGCGGAAAGGGCCATGCAGGGAGTCCAACGGGGCCGGCCACGAAAAGGTTGGTCCCGGGCTGCCTCGTTGGTCCTCGACGTAACGGCGCCCCAGGCGGGCCACTTTGCGCTCGGCTGCATGGGAGCCGTCATCGTCACTCGTGCTTGAGTCCGACGGGTCGCTTCCCTCAGGGTCGGCAGCAGGGGTCGCGGCGTGCGACGCGGAGGTGCCCGCCGTGGAGGCCGCCGGCGCCTTAAGGATGCGTTTGCGGGCGTATGGCAACGGCGTATTGGCAGGTGTGCTGCCCGCATGCCGCGTTATGCCCGGGGTCGACTCGGGCCCGGGTGAGCGGGTGGAATGGGCCACCTGCATCGCCCGGACCTCTGTCTTGATATCCGCGAAGGATTGGGCCAGGTTGTGGACGAGTTGCGTCAGTGACGCGACGCTCGCACCGGGCGCCGTCTCGGCGGGGGGTCTTGAGCGTTCTTGTTGTTCCTGGGTCGGGTCTCGGGGGTCCGGTGGCCTAGTATCGGGAGGGCTCGGAGGGCGGGTATCCTCGTCGGGACGGGGGGGGTTCATCGCGCCATGCGAATCATCCATCTCGGCTCTCGTAGGAGGAGCGAAACGTGGGGGATGGGTTCCCTCGCCGACCATGCGTGAGGAGGAAGGGGGTAATAGTCCAACGAAAACCCAACCTCAGACACGCCGCCGCCACGGTCCGTCGGGCGACGACGAGCGACTTCCCCGGCCTGCGACAACAGCCGCCGGTGACCCAGGCCCCCAACAGGGCCCACGTCAGAATGCACCGAAAAAGATACAGCTCCACTCGTTGTCGCCAGGGTTCGACAGAGGAAAGGGTGTCCCCCGAGAGAGACGGAGTTCCTCTCCCCTGCTGCTCCACCAAGTGTGGCAACACCAAGGGAAAAACAAGTACCTTTAACAGAAGGTCAAAACCACAATACAAACAAGAAGAAGGATCCGAGGGGTCAACCCAAAGGGGTACCCCGGGCGGCGATAACGCGCAATAGCCAGGCCCCAAAGGAGACACCAGGACTCGGATGGCGAGCAAGACGAGACGGCGAGGGCGGAGCCCGACGCCGTTAAAAGCAGAGAAACGGAGACCAATCAGTGAAACGATACAAACAAACATGAACCTGACGAAGTTGGGCCCAAAAGTAGCTGCCGATTGGGAGGACAGCCGTCCGGATTGGGCCCTTGTCGAGATTGGCCTTCTCCCGGATAGGGTTGGGCCGAATCGGGGATTTGGGCCCCAATTCCAAGTATTAGGATCGGGGGGCCCAATTGTACCCGTGACCCGGAATTGGGCCCTCCAGCCCGGAAATGGGCCTTCCAGGCTTAAGACCCGGAATTGGGCCTCCCAGCCCGGGATTGGGCCTCCCAGACGCAACAAGTGCCATGCTGCACAGAGACAGGCCAATGGCGAGTCCGGCCAGCAGAGTATTACCCAGTAAACGTCGGCGAGCGAGCCTCCTGCTTAGTGGATTACCTCGAATAGATACCATCGCGACCGTCTGGGGGGGGGGGGGGGGGGCCGGTGGGCCCCCGCCGCCCTGTTTCCGGGGGGGGTTCGGGGGGGGGGGGCGGCCGGCAGGTGAAGGCTCAACAAGGCGCAGGGGGGGCGGGCGCTCCCGTTTGTGGGGTGTCGAAAAAAAAAAACCCGCCCGCGGGGGGGGGGGGGGGGGGGGGGGATG
>Ga0115030_1000259_pt1 | contig 20516 bp, 32 predicted proteins | sample SidtaG_4_FD_87174 | JGI IMG/M metagenome (GOLD analysis project Ga0115030, IMG submission 87174) | Marine algal microbial communities from Sidmouth, United Kingdom - Sidmouth_Male1 metaG | ecosystem: Host-associated > Algae > Red algae > Unclassified | place: Sidmouth, United Kingdom | collected... | reverse complement strand
TTGGCGTTTCGATCGGCCCGACTTCCCGGACCTCGAGTCCCATAGCGGGTGTCGCGCGAGCGGCCGAGACGGCCGTTACTTCCCTCCCTCTGAGGTAACCCCCTAGATTGTGGTACTACACATTTGGCAGACTGCCGGTGCGGCGCACGTCATTATCGCGCCTGCGGCCATGTCTCGCGGGCGTGGAGTTTTAGCTGTTCCACCCCCTGTTGTAAACACCCTTTCTACTCTTGAGGACGTACAGGCCCGCTACGGCCGTTGCTTTGCCCGCGCCATGCTCATGCCGGCGGACGCCGTGGTCAACTTGGTTGACATTTTGCGCCCTCGTCTTCCACGTCGCGGGCTGTCTCCTTTGTGCCGTACAGCTCGTGCCTTGCGGGTTTTAGGTGGCGGTAGCTCTATTGACATCTGTGCAGTTTTTGGCGTGCACCCCGACACGCTGTACCGGTCTTTGCGGGAGGTGATTGACGCGATCAATGCGACCCCTTCCCTGGACTTGGACTTCCAGCTGAGCTAATACGAGAGGCCATGGGTGGTTGGTGAACAGGTGGAAAGGATGTGATTGTCGGCGGGGAAAGACACGAGAAGGGGTTCGGGGTGACGAGGAGACGAGAGTGGTTTGCCGGGGCTGGTGCTGTCGCCGCCGGTCACGGAGACAGAAATGGCGCCTGCAGGTACACAAATTGGTCTTCACCGAAACCATTTACAGCATTCAACTCCTGCCCATTCGCGGGAACTACGTGCAGCGCGGTGCATCCCGTGTTTGTCAACATACGCGGCGCGGCCGCGTATGTTGACAAATAGGGGATGCGCCGGGCTGCAGCGCAGCCCGCGGCGGCCGTCACGAGCCAACAGGAGAGTCGAATCGCGGGCCCCGTCTTCTTCGAAAGAGGTCTGCGAAAGGGCCTGATTGATGCAATGGCGTGCATTTTTCGCTGATCAGGTGCCTTCTCGACGGTGCCCTGTCCGGTCCGGGCACCTCGACAGATCAAGCAAAAGGCGCGCATGCATCGATTTCTCTGATACTGAGAGGGCTACGACCGTAAGCACCGCGCTACCCACCGCTGATGAAAACGCGCTGGTCCACCGGAACGTAGCCCTGTTATGACCGTTTGTGCAGCGACATGACCGCAGAACGTGCTCAGGCGCAGCAGCGATGTGCAGCCAAAATGGCCACGCTTTTAGAATTCGTCATGCACATTTTAGAGGCCGCCAGACGGCCCCGTGCAGCAAAATCGATTTCTTGCAAGCTGCATGCCTTCTCGGACGCGATCAAGACGCGACCTCAAAGCAAAATCGTGTGAACAGGGCACATAGCAACACGGTCTTGAGGGCACGACGTGCGCACAAACCCTGAACATCATCACAAATGTTCCCCATGGATGACCAACACATCGAGCACATGATGACGAGAAGGCGAGCATGATTTCCATGGATCTTCTGCAGAGTCTTGGCGGACCCACCTCTGTTTTACTTACCCTCGTCGTGGCGCGGCAGTGAAAAGGCGAAGCTGGCAGGGATGTGAACCAATGTGAATCGTGCATGGGCTTGACCAACGGGCGGTCGATGTGAGAAGGGGATCTGGGCTTCATGTATTGCTGCCGAAGAGTATGCGGGTGTGGGGAGTTTGGGGACAGTGCGTTGATGCACGTCCCCTCTCATGTTTCATGCGGGGGACTTGCTCCTATCTTCACACAGAGTTCTCACAAGGCGCATATTCTCCAGGCCCGACGCCGAGGTGCCGTGGACCCCTAGCCGGAGCGAGTTCGTTGCGGCTCCGAGTTGTGGGGTCTCCGTGCTGCCCTTTTCAGCACGCCCGCTACTCTGCCAATAAGGAAACCCGCACCGCGCAGCTCTGTTGCGTGGGTCGCCGTTGTAGCCGGTTGCATGGGCTACCTACAAGGTGCCATCCATGTCTTTTTGTTTTTCTGAGATGCAGGTCTCCGTCTATATGGGAATCCTTACTACACGTTTGGCAGACGTGCTAAGCCACCATCCAAGCTGAAGTGCGAGTGGGAAGCTTTGGTTCATGGTCCTGGTGTCGGGCGTGAATGCGCAGCTTCACCTTGTTTTCTGGGTGGGACAGACGCTCGAAGAGCGACGTTCGTGGACACGTTCGCGGCTTCTCTTGCTCAAACACTCAGAAGCCAAACATTCGTGCTCGACATGCCTCTCTCAACTGCACCTCGCCCACTGCTCCCTGGGTCCCTTTCTGCTCGCCTGCAGCACGTTCTATTCTCTGATGCTGGGAAAAATCGTCAGAAAGGCTAGCTTTTCTGCGGCATAAACTCCGCACTGTTCCGCAAATTCACACGAGCCCGATACTCGACCACCACTCCCCGCTGCACACTGCACCTCTGTGCACTGTGCGTGGGCACGGCTGATCGGTTTTTGCTTGTGGACTGCGGCCCCAAGCGTAGAATACAGGCCCTGGGACCCGAAAATTTGGTGCCGAGACGAACATGGGTTTGGACCCGCTGTGCTGCCCATGCGGCCTGGAATAGAGGCTATTCCAGGCCCGAATCGACGATTGGCACGGCACGGAACAGCAAGAAATACCGTGCCGAGGCGACAGCCAACCGAATCGCACCAACTCCCCTTTGAGATGGCTTTGTACGCCACAATACCAATGCACGTCCGATTGGCCAGCTCCAATCAGGATGTTGAATGACCATGAGGGGGGCCTCTTGTGGCCAGAGTTTGGGGGCTACTTAACATTCCAGGAACAGACGTCCATTGGATGATTTCTACTGTTACAGCCGTTCTCCAAAAAATCTCGCAGTCGCGGATTGTAACAGTGGCCAGTTCTAACAGTTGGAATCCTCTGAAAATATAGCCGTCCGTTGGACGAATGTGACAACGTGGCCCGCTTTATGAAGACGCGGTCTGTGCAAGCCTCTGAGTTTCAGCTCGCATCTCGCGGCGGTCCAATTATGAGGACATCGTGTAGAGGCACGAGATTATCGCACATGCCACGTTTGTACATCTCATGTGCCATTCCTTGCTGAAACTGATGCACTTCCAGCATGACGGATCTGAGGGTCTGATGAAGACCAAGTTGCTGATATTGAGAGAACGACTTAATTGCCCTATTGCGGTAACCTGCCGATTTCCAGAACTAAGTGTCTGCGGCTGGGGACGCGAACATGATAAAATGTGACAGATTCTGGACACGACGGGTTGACGTGCGGCGCTGGGCGTAAGAGCGCGCATGCAGAAGCACCATCCAGTAAAATTTATGTCCGCGCATCTTCGTTCACACACTGTGATCTCCACAATCCATTCACGTCGACGGCACCTGTCGTCCGTTTTCCTGTGCCGAGCCACCCTCCTCCCCCCATCCCACCTTCTCCGACACCCCCATCCACCTGTGGATCGCTCTTTCACTATGTCATCCAACTCTGATATTCAACCAATTTTGACGGCAGCTCGAGAGGCGGCCGGCCTCGGTGCTGGCCGATCCTCACCGTCCTCGGAAGAGGGGGACAGCGGGTCTGGATCCCACTGTCGGGCGCCTGGGGTGCGTCCCGAGACGGCGAATGCGGTGCACCAACGGCCGACTCCTGCCGACGATGACGTGGCGGACGTCGGTGCCTCGTCGGCGAATGCTTGTTCTATTTGCGGGTACCGCCGACGCTTCGCCGACGATGCCCACAACTTCGGCTCATGCGAGGCCAATGTGCGTGAATGCACCGCGAGCTAGAACGTGCCAGGGCCATTCCGGTCCCAAATCTGCACCTGCTCAGCTGCAAAAGCGAAGAAATGCACACTCAATGCACAGTAAGTTAGGGATGGGTTGGCCTCTTTCGTCTTGTGGTGCACCTCGTTAGTGAGCATGCATGGCCCAACAAGATTCTGACTCGAAGTTCTGTCTCCTTGTGCGTCGTGGCGCAATATTATTTTCCTCAGTTACCACTTGTGTCTGCAAAAGGGCCATCTTCCTCATACTCTGTCGCTGTCGAAGGCTTTTGATCTGTCGTTTACCGCAACAGGAAGGTTGTCGGTGCGTCAAAAGAAGGGTGTCAGCTGGTGTGCGGAGTCGATGGTGTGCTGCAAAACTATCGACGCACACCTTACCCAAGTACTGCTATCCTCCAAAAAATGGCGGTTGCAGAAAGAAGGGAGGCAGAGCCGACGACAGGGCGTAGAAAAGAAGTCTGATTGGCTGTCTGACAAGCCACGATCGAACTACTGGCTGAGAGTTGCCGCCAGCAATCTTTCAAGCCAATCACCGTGTCTTGCAGGAGTCACGCAGAGCCATTGCAACCCACAATGAGATTTCCTGAGATTTTTGGCCCGCTTGCTTGGGCCGGAAGAGGGCATGGAGAGGGTTCTCGGCCAGACCTGTGATTTCTCATGAGATCAGCAAGCTTCTTCAGATTTCTTGATATGCTGATATGCGTTTCCAGTGCGCAGGGCTGCATGGGGAGACTCTGTAAGGAACTCAGATGATTCCCAGCCTTTCCATTGGTCCACTTACGCTGTTGAATAATTGCATCCACTCTGCAACCGCCATTTCTTGGAGGTCAGCAATAGTAGCGGCCGCTATTCGATCGGCAGCGGCGGCCGCCGACGAGGCGCAGGCTGAGGTCGCTCGCCGTAGAGATGCTCTGCAATCAGACGTTTCGGAGCAACCAGATGTGGCTCGCGGAGCCATTATGGCTCGGGCAGCCGCGGCGCTGTCGGGTCCCAACGCTCGCGCTGCGATAGTGCGCAATCCGCGCGCAGCGGTCTACCAATCGTCGTTGGCGACTGGCCTGTCAGCGGGGATGCCACGTGACGTGGCGTTTTTGTACGCCGGGGCCAGCCAAGCAGGGGTTGACATTGGTGATTCGTTGAGTGGGGACGTCCCCAACTCCACTGAAGTGCGTCGAGAAGTTCGCAATCGCTTGGCGGACGCTGCCGCGGAGAATCCGATCTCACAAGATTCCAGGATTGAGGGTCGACTCGGCAGTGTGGGTGGGGCCAGCACGTCCATCCGAGTGTAAGTTTCCGTATTTTTCCTCTCTGGTGTGCGTTGCGCCGCGTCATATGCTATTCGTGGCGCATTATGCCATCTCTCAGCCGGTGTGTGACTTGCCATTCTAACGTTTCTGTCTACCAGTGGTATTCGTGGTCCTACCCATGACCGATAGCCTTTTATTCGATTGCACAATCCTCAGGCAGGCACTGTACGCTGGGGAAATCACCCCCCCGCCCCCTCCGTCGGAAAATGCCGCCGCCGCTGCCGGGCCTGCCGTCCCAGGTGGCGCAGAATCGGTCGCTGACAGGTCACGCGAGGCCGGCTTTCGAAAGCTGGGAGCGGCTGCTTTTGCTGAAGACTTGGCCTCGTTTTCTTTCGGGCCTGAGGAGAACCCAGAGCGTGCTGCTTTTTGGGAGAAGGCCCGTCGCGGTATGTCGGTCGGTTTCTTGTGTGGTCACACCGTGTGTGGGTCGACCGTGAGTGGGATGGAGATGGTTGTTTTGATCTTGTCTAAGTGGGGCGACCAAGGAGAGCCGCATCCAGATGTGCCGTCCCTCCCTCTGGGACTGCGTGATTTGGTCTTGTCGTGGGTCACGTCCCACCGTTGCTAGTGTCTTGCTGTCATACCCATCACTCATACTGTGTGTCTAGTGACATCATTTGGGACTTTTTACTCACGTACGTCAGGCAGAGTTGCAAAAAGACCTTCCCACCGTCCACCCGGCCCACACAGCTCCGGAACTTTTCGCACAGCCTCTGAAAAGCTGTGGTCAAAATGAGACGCTATATTTAGCACCGTCAGCTTGGTGAGGGCCACAGCGTGCAGGAGCGCCTCAGGTGATCCGGGATACGAGTGGTGCGCCGACTTCAGCTAGTGTGAATACTCACTGAACACCTCCTCGATAGGTTGGAACTCGGGGCTGTACGGGGGGAGCCGCAGAGGTAAGATGCCATTGGCGCCGATGAAAGCGTCCGCCTCCGCCGAGTGGATAGGCGCATTGTCGTAAAGTAGAACATACCTGTCTGGTTGCAACACCCAAAGAAGACCAGGCAGGAACCGGTTCATTGTCGGCAGCAGCCCGCTGAGGAATACTATCCAGTCGTCGGCGTTTTGGGACGGGGGAGATGGGGTCGTCACGGAGTGCAGAACCCCGTTTGTATAGGAAACGGCCATCATAGTGGATGTCCTCAGCATTGCCCGTCGGTCACTCGACTGGCACTCGCAGCGCACACCACGCAGCCAGCGACCGCACCGACGCCTCAAATCCCCACCGTTCTTGTGCGTCTCGTCGGCCGAAACGAGGCTCCTAAGAGGAACCGCCAAGAGCAGTTTAGCGAAAGCCTCTCGTCTTGCTTGGTCCCGTTCACGACACATTCGGAAGAGCTGCTTGTACGAGTAGCCCGCCGCCCGCTGCACTAGGTCTAGGGTGGTGATGGAGAACTTGTAGGCGTCGCGGTAACCGGGCAAAGTAGATAAAAACAAAAAGACGTCCTTCATTTCTCCTAAAAACTGCTCCGGGTCCGACAAGAAAACGGCGGCCACAGACTGGACGCAATGCTCATCGTAGAGAACGTTGTCGGCGTGACGATTCCGGATGGCCGCGTCAGGCCACCACTCGTCCGTGTCCTTGTACACCTTTATCCATGCTGCCACCGTGCTCCGGACGCAAAGTAGGCGCTTGGCCGCCGTCGTCCTGCTCTCGCCCTCAAACAGGACCAATGAAGTCGCCAACAAACGCGCCGTGTCGTCCAACATGAGGACAACCAGCACGAGAAGGAGGCTTGGCGCACACACACGGGCAGTGAGCTCTGGGCGATGTCCACCACTGCGTCTTGTCCTGCACTTGTGACGCAGGCGCCTTGCAAGTAGCCCCTCTGTCTTATTTGAAGACGACTATCGGTCCGTTGCTTCTCGGGGGTCGTTTGGACTGTCCGGACAGAAATGACTTGTACTCATGCACCATTACAATCAGTGTTATGCGGCTATTATGTAATGGCACGATTCCAGGTCAGTGGAGTTAGCATGCAGCACATTCCACGGTCCATCGCCAAGGTCAAATTGCGTCATGTACGGGCGCCGCGTGAGCCCCACGGCGGGATCGTGCAGCACCTGCTAGCACAGTGTTGGCACCCAATCGCCCAACTGCAGCGGTCCTGATAGCTGCACCGCCTCAGCCCCGGAGAGCGTCCGGAAGAATGCCGCCGGAGCTGCCTGCCCGGCGACCTCCAAGACCCAGAAACGCCCCATGCGGAGCCTGAAGGGGCCAGGGACCGCGACGCGGGGCACGTGATGAAACTTGTCGTCGATGATCTCGCGTGGCCGGCTTCCTGCAGGCTCCACGCGCGGCGCAACCCTGAAAGGATAGATGGGGGAAAGGCCTTTGAATGTGGAGCCGGCGTGCACTGAGATGGTGCGTCAGCGGTGATCAGTGCGAATAAGACATCCCGCGGTGCTTCCTTCCACGAATCTCCCGCGTTTGAGCTGCTGCTGCTGCTGATCCTTCCGGAACCATGGAGCTGGAAAAGAAAGACGACCATGCTGTCCGCATGCACATGTGAAAGCCCACAGACATGACACATAAACCTACCGCCCTCAGCCGTGCCGGCACACTGTATGCATGTAATAATCCGGAAAATCAGCCTGGCAAGCAGCCTGAACACGTCGACAAGCCAGCGTGATAGCAGATGGCAATCCGCTGGCGCTTCCTTGGCGCATGGATGCCCTCAAACGGCCTGCCGTAGATGGTGCAGTGGCAGCAGTCGATGTTTGGGAGATACAGGCGGCAGCGAGCACACCGAAACTAGTTCTGAGGGCTGGCACTTAGAGAACTGAGCCGGTTGTTCCGTCCTGTATTTGTAAAGTTACATCGTCACGCATTCATGGCTTACCACGATTTGCACACACACATTTACTAAGAGTGGCCCCCATCGTGGTTCTTTAGACTTCATGCGAATGTGGTCCATTAGGGCGATTGAGCTCGGTGTTTAGCTGCTTGGGGTCGTTGACTCAGGTGGTACGACGAAGACACACCGGCGACCAAGTCGACGAGTAACATGGTCTGTCCCACTCAAAGAGGAACCCTACATGAACGCGCTCATCACCGACGCGCCCATGAGGACAACTGAGGATTGACTCACATATGTGATTGTGAGAAAGAGCTGAGCAGCGCGCCGGAGTATGACGAAAAAAGAGTTTATGTCGGGAGGAAGAGAGTAAATCAAAAAGGGCGGGGATGGAGGCCCGACAAAAGAACTGTCCTCGCATGCAGAGTGTTGAAAGATGCACGCACAAGAAGAAGACCGCGGCGGCATCTGCCAGGACTTGAATTATTGTTCGATGTGGTTACCCCTGCGAGACGAAGCAGTTTGTACAGCGCAACACAAAAAGAACACAGAGAGCGCAGTGCAGGTGGGGCCGAGCCAGGCAGAGGGGAACCAAGACGAGAACGCCACCTGAACAGTCCGTGACACATCAATTTACGTGCGGGCACTACGCGACCAGTGAAAAATAATCACCCGACAGGACGGCCCGCGTGGAATTGGCAGACAGATACAGAGCCAGTAGACAGAGGCTGAGTGATGGCAAGGATGATAGAGCAGAGGGAGAAAAGTCGGCGTCGTGGGGATGCACGCGCCGAAATGGCATGCAGAAACGATGACCAGGAACAACGCAAAGAGGCGCGTGTTAGCACCTCTGTAGCCATGGATCTCCAAAAATACGTAAGGAACGTCATCCAATGCATGCCAGTCACTACGTTATCATTGCCCACATCCTCGGCTGGACATGTAGCCGACGATACGAATACGAGGCACTCAAAGACAGGTTGCATGTCTAAGCATACCGGTAAACACACAGGTGAGGTCATGGTGTCGCGAGGGGAGGGCGAAGGAAGAGCAGCCATCGATGCGCATAACAGGGACGACCGTCGTGGAGAAGGAGGCTGGCGCACGCTCCAACGCACCCAGCTGGGTAGTGGTGCACCCCCCCCCACCGGGTGGTGGCGCTTCAAACGAGATCGCGGCCCTGGATCGTCTCGTGCTGTCGTTTCAACGAATGCGGGCCACACATGTTCGCAGATGCGCGACGATGATTCATAATTCATCCGCGATATATTGGAAGTTGGAACTGATCTGTCACAGATGCTGATCATCTTTGCCTGCAGCGATTAGTCCTGGGAACATTGCTGCAGTGTCAGTCGCATCGGATTTGTGTGTGCCGCAATGCTATCGTGTGCTAACCCACTCGAATTAGACATAACTGCTCAAAATGGAGAGGTCTTGCTTACTGGCCCGGCAACCAGTGTCTCCATGGCCCTCGTGATTGATGCGACACGCAGTCCGTGCAAGGTCTGTTCCAAGCGGGCCCGGGCTCAATCGATCAGCTGCGCGCAGACCACGGACAGAGCGTTTGCGCATGCCAGGCAGGTGCGAGCACGCTTCCCTTCAATCGGCGGCATGGTCAGGAAAACTGCAGACGAGAGTGCGCCAGCCGGCGAACAAAAGTGGTCTCTTGGTCCGTCTTTCCGAACGAGCGGACGCCCTGGCCCACAGAACCTTCTGAGAGGGCAACATGTGGAGAACTGTTGATGGCAACTGTTCCCAAAGATGTCGGTTCCCGAACGTTCATTGGCCTGTAGCACTGGAGCTTCTGCTGTGCTGCGGGTCAGCCAATGACGGATGACTGACATCGGCACATGTGCGGCAGTGTTTCTAACCCATGGCAACAATGCTCCATGTCGTTGTCCCAAAGGCACTCTTGTGGATTCTAACAGCTGAAGCCAACGCCACGTCATGAAAAACGGCATGAATGGTCGTTGTCACGTGAACTGCGGCGTAAAGATTCTGATCATATGTCGCGAGTACATCCTGAGACAGCCTCTGGCAGCTCATGAAGCGTGGTGGTCCACTCCTGTTTTGGAAGTCCTCATGAAAATGAGCAGAATGTCACCAGGTTCCGGGTGAAAATCAGCCACTTTGTTCGAGTGATAAGTGTTGGCTGCACATGTTAGCTTCTGGGACTGCGGGACTTTCTGGAGAAACACTGTAGCATCAGTTCCGTGGCTGCTCAACTTGGTAGCTCCCGGACCCTGTCCACCTGGGATCCCCAGGCCAGGCTCTGGGGCACGGGCCGCGGTTTGCTCTTCATTCTTCATCGGTGGTCCTACCTTGCCTTTCCATGCTGACGAACGACATGGGAGTCGGTCTGGCGCACTTTGATGCGCGAAGTACAAATCAGTCGTGCTGTGCCGGACTGCTTGTAGTGCCACTCTACCACTCCTTGCGCACCGTGCAGGTGCGTCGTTGAGCTATGGAGCACAACCTGCGGCAAGGTTCCGTTTCTTTCGTACACACTATCTACAGCCCCATTCCGAGCACGGTGGCAGCAGGAATCAGTCATTCTATTCCGGACAGCTTCTGGTGCGGCTGTACCGTCCATTCGGCACCACGGAGGCGCGTCGCTGATCTACGGGGAGCAGCTTGCGCAAGACGTTTCGCTTTTTTCATCTACAAAATTGACTAGTTTGTCCGTGTGGCTCCAGGCCCATACCGTGCGCCGATGCGCCGGCTGGATCGGCCTGGCAAGAGACAGCGTGGAGAGTGGTTTGCCTTCAAGGACGGATTGTCTCTTCCAGAGCGGCTGAAGTGCTCAAAGGGGGGAAGGCAATCAGAATGACATCCGAAGAAATACATCAGTTTCTGCATCACAAATACTTCAGTGCTTTTTCTGTCTGACACATGTCCTCATTCAATTCTTTGTCATCCAAGTTCTTCACTTAGTTCTCTTGCTACTTGTGTATATTGACTATTAACTACGTATTGGAAGTAGGTGGCTCACGATCTCGGGCGGAGTGAGGCCCTGTCTGCAGAGCTCTTGCGTGGCGTGCACAAACACGTGCTAGCTAATGGGAGCGCATCGTTCCGATCACACCCCAATCACTCGAATAAATTTAGACCCGAACTGACCCACAGTGGGATCCCGCGCACGAAAGAGTCACGAGCTAAAACGGGATCGTTTGGCGCATTGGAGCCGTACACGTTCACGTGCAAGAGAATATCTTTTTATCTAGCGCACGTGAAATTGTTTGGTAAAGAATGTCCCCATTTCGTTTGATGGGGTTTGATGTCGTTCGATCACCTGGTCACCCGACGGGGCGAAAAAGAAAAACACTAGCTTAAAAACGATGGCGGGGGGGGGGAGGGACGGAGAGATGCGGCAGGAAGGGGGGGAGGTAGGGGAGGGGGAGGTGCGGATGGGTGATGACTAGAAGGGTGGCCCCCGGAAAGGAACAGACGAAGACAGTCGTGTTGGACAGCGCTAGGGGGGGGGGGGCATCAATGGGGTGCTCTGGGGTGGCATGCAATGGAGGGGGGTGGACGACCGCGTTAGGCGAGCGACAGGGCGGGGAAAGAGTACTTTCGGCGTCGCAAGTGTCGTGAGGCAGCTGCAAGCGGTCTTCTTGGGGCATCAGAAGATGTGCTGGCAGTCAACAGTCAAAAACGGCGGGCTCAGGCTCAGTCCATCTGGCGCGAGCACGATGTGCTGGGAGGCGTGCTATCCAATGGGAGAGCGTGGTTCCAATCACGTCCCAAACACGTTGATGATTTCAGACAAAGTTCGCCGCATCATGGGATCCCGCACACAGAGGAACTGTGAGCTGAAACGGGCTCATTCTGTTGATTCGGGTCGCACACGTGCACGAGCGCGAGATATTCAAGTTTTTCGCGCACGTGGACGTGTTTGGAAAGGAAGTTCGAGTTCATCGAGAAGGAGATTCTGAGGCTTGATTGGACGAGCGTGCCTTCCAGATGGCATCCTCGGATCAACGGATGCAAGTCTTTTGAAATAGCGCAGCGAGGCGCCCCGATGTTTCGGAAAGACAAGCACGTGATCCGATTTCCTGGTCCACGAACCGTTCCTGGGAGAGCAGCACAAACACGAGCTGTGATGTGCCGTACAGAAAGCACGGGCCCAATCATGTGGGTTCAAAATCGACGCAGAACGTCACTTCGCTCAGCCAAGTTGTGGACGGCGGCAGAAGGGCTACGTTCCTTCGCTGGTATGTCATGACAGGCACAGGGGCCACCTTGAGGCGATCGGTTAGGACCCGTAGATGTGTCGCTGCGCAAAAGGGGTCATGGGCATGAGTTCCCGCGCTCTGGAGCGGCCTCTTTTTTTTCAGGTCTACGGGCGCCCAGCGCCCGTGTGGCCGCATCGCGGATCACGGTGCCTGTCGACCTGTGGAAAGATAGACTCCGTGCGCTGCAGTGAATACAGAGCCGGGCGCTGCAGTAAGTGACACAGCGGTGCCTGGAGAGCTGCAGCTGTGGGAGGGGGAGGAGAGCATGGCATCAGAGCGTGGTGAATGGTGGGGTGGGTGACAGGTACGGCTTGTGCGTTGTGAGGGAGGTGCGGAGGGAAGTATTTGAGAGCGTCGAGGTGTGCGGTACGAGTTTCCGGTGGACGGCCAGGAGTATAGTGGGAGACAGTGCGGAAGGAGGGCAGTGCCTGAGAAAGCGACAAAGTGGCTGGGGCATGCGGGACGTGCGCCAGTTGTCGGACAAGCGGGACACGGGTGCGCTGCGGAAGCTGGCTGGAGGCTATTTCCAGCGCTGCCCGTTGCTTTGACTGATGTTGATGCTCCGCAGGCCTCGTCGTCGCTTGTATGCGGCCTGTGGCACCTCTTTTGCACATCTCAGGAGGCGCGGGTGTCACATGCAGTGCGGTCTACTCAGCCATCCGTGTCGCTAGGGGCTGACTAGCGCGCTGTTTAGAGACAAAGGTGGACATTCGTCCAATTTGCGCGGTGGTGAGGGGTGGCGTGTCCGTCAGTCAAGTTCTGGGCCGGGCGTGAGGATGGGCGCGTGTCCGCGCGGGAGGAATGGCGCGCGGACCACCGATGGGATGCTGTCCCGAATGGCACGGATAAAAGACAGCGGGGCTATCCAGGCATAGGTCGCACCGCTGCGCTTTATGAGGCCGTGATTTGCTCTTCTTCACTGGGATTGGCAGCTTCAGAAAGACAATAACTTTTTCTCACATCGGCGCACGCCACGGGACTAGCCAGTGTCGGACTGCGCTTAGTAGGAGGACTGGTAGCGGCCGGCCTGTGTGTGGCTGACAAGCGCACGGATAACTGGGGCGGCGACCGCCATACAGTCGGGGCAGTTGTCGCGCCAGTTCTCGACCATCTGGTAGGCGTGACGCGAGAGGTCTTCGGCGCTTTGAGCTGTGGCACAGATCGGTCTTTGCGTTCATTGCGGGAACATCTCGATTTCCAGGCCTCCCCGACACTTATTCAGTCTCGAACGGCGTTCCACTCGTCTCGGTATCGTGGGCACTATCTTTACGCTTACTTACTGCGACTTATTGAACGTTGCCGATAACGAAATCCCGTCGCGACCAGAGACTGCTGCCTTCTGTGAATGGCTTTGGCGGTCGCGCGCTATTTCTTATGAATGAGACGGATCGGGACTCGAGACAGGCACGCAGCGACGGCGCCCGACACATTGAAGGCCCTGGACGCCGCGCGTCCTCGCCGGAAACGGGCATCTTGGACACAAAGTGGGGCAAGCGATGTGAACTGCTGCACTTGTCTCGTTTTCGCTGTCATTGTGACCTCAGCGCGAGAGCTGCGCGTGACCTGCGCTCTTGCGCTTTTTCACTCTCGGGCGTCGCTCCTTTCGCTTCGGTATCGCGTCCACATCCTCCGTGCTTTAATATGTAAGCGTAGAGACCGTTGCTTGTTGCGCGGCCGCTTCGCCGCCAGCGGTCGCCTGGTCTGCGTGAATGTTTTTGAGACAGCGACCGGGTCAGCCCATCCAACGAGGTACCTAGAGACTGGCTAACAGGGACGCCGACCGACGCGTCGGAGGCGCCGGTCGCGGTGCATGCTCGCTTCCAACTGATGCCGGCGACGGGAGGGGGGCTAGGCGGTTTGAGTTGTGGCATCTGTGTGGTCTCGCTGCGACGACAGCGGAAAGTAAAGACCCAAAGCGGTCCTTCTCGCCCGTGCACTTCACTCGCATCGCCATGATCTCGTCGGCTCCTGGCGACGGCCACACCGAAGAGACCTTTGCACGCAAATATTCGGTGTGGTTTCCCCTGCCCCTGGTCGCAGGTCTTAGAAAGGGAGGGTGGAAGAGTACAAAGGAGTGAACGGCTCGGTTCGTTGTAGTACAGCCAGTAGATGATCAGTCTCCCTCGGTCTTCATCCCACGCTGTCAAGCGCATTATCCCGTGTACCTACCCACCTCCCTATCATCATGTCCAAAGCTGTGTTTTCACCCAGTGCGTCGGCCCCGTCAGTGTCGTCAGGGGAAGGTGATATGTGGGTCCGCCGCCCCTCTGCGGCTGCCCGTCGTCGCCTCTCCAAGGTAATCCTCGACACCGAGGCGCTCGAGTAAGGGGAGCTTCCCAGACGGCTACCCCCTCTCTGTCGTCTTCTGGGTCGGGAGACGCCACAGGCGTGTCGACGGCGCCCCCGTCTGCCTTTTCGTCGGGGTCTCGCGGCTCGACCGGGCCGCAGTCGGCCGCACCAAGAACTCCCATTCTTCTACCTACTAGCTCCGTTGGTGCCCCGGGTCGGGCGCTGCCTTATATCCGTGCGCCTCCCCCGACCACGGGTGCCGCCGCGGAGGGCCGTCGCAACACTGACGGTTCGGAAATGCGCCGGTCTCAGCGCCACTTTTCGGAAGACATGCCGCAATAGGGGGACACCCCGACGCCACTGTCACAAACTGCTCACCGCCCGCAGCGCTCCGACGGCGAGAAGAACGACCTCTTCCCGAAGCGGATGGCAAGAAGGGCCAAGAGAATTCACTAGGTGAAGGTGGCCAAGCTCCAGCGTCTCCTCGTGGCCGTCTACGAAGTGAAGGACGCCATGCAGAACGCCGACAAAAACATGACGATGACAAAAGCGGGGGTCGAGACAGCCCGTAGGGTGCTGAGGGCGATGGATTGACGAGCGGACAGGGTTGGAGAGCAGCAGTGGTGGTCTTCCGTTGGACTATTTTTATGCAGAAACTCAGCTCGTTGGTATTCTTGAATTCAGATTTTTCGTCGATACGTTCGGATTTCTAAATACTCGATTTTGTTACCTTGTGAAGGGAGCGGCAGATTCGGCCAAAGACGGCCCGACGATTCGCCCTGTCGCCCGCAGCAGCACCACGTTTCCGACTCCCGCGACAGCTCGACGTTCTTGGCGTCGTTGTCTTCGCGGCTCATAGCGCGGCTCACTGCAGCCGGCACCCCGTCGACGCGGCGCCGCACCTCCGCGGCTGCCACGGCGCCGCCGCACCGACCACGGGACCCCCTACGTGAAAAAAAGCACCACAAAACCGCAATGTCGGGTCGTTTCCCACCAGGAACCGGGATCTGCATGAGTCAACCCTCGGATCACGGATTCCTGACAGTTGCGTGGATTCGATGGCAGTTCTGATTGGCCGTCTAGAAAGGCAGAAGCCTGTTTCCAGAAGCCACCAGAAACACCTAGAAGCATCCAATCACAGCCTCGTCGTTCCCTATCGAAGGCGGCGCCTGCTTTATTCTTGCTTATGCCCGACTGCGACGCACTCCGCCCTTAAGAAAAGCGTGCCTCGCAGGTTATTGAATTCGAAAGACGAGGGGCTCGGACCGGCTTCGTTCTTGCCACAGACATCGGCGCGCCCTACACCCCCCCCCCACCACGCTCCCACCGGGCTCCTCTCCCGCCCCCCAGCTCCATACTGCCTGCCCTTCCCCTGTCTGTGCCTCCCGATCCAGAACACCAGACTTGCCGAGCACGAGGGCATGCTTCTGCCCCGCCTGCAGCGGCGGGGAATAGTGCGGGTTCTCCTTCGTGACTGACCGGACCTGGTCTCGGCACCGCCGGCTGAGAAGCGGCCGCCCTTCTCGAAGTGGGAGAGCAGCTGCAGCAGATGCTGCTCCCGCAGCGACCGCGGCCACCGCCCCCACCTCGGGCGCTGCTGCCGCCGCCTAGTCTGCTGCGGCGGTGGACGCGCCCGCCGGGCAAGGGCTTGCGGATGGAGAGGGGGGAAGAGAGTAGCACGACGGGGATTCGCCGCTGCCAGCTCCACAGCCACTTACCCTCCTACCAATTGGCGTTTGTATCCCAGCTCAAGTATTTGATTACCACATAGACGATTTCGTCGCATACAACATTGCGGTACAACACTGCCTGACTCGAGAGGAAACGGAGTACTACCTCCGACAGCGGCCCTTCTCAGGCACCCGGAGGACCCCTCCCCTTCTTAACGCCATGGTTGACTCAAGCGTCGATTTATACACCAAAGCGGTCTACTGCTGCCGCAATGGCTGTGTAGCGTTCACTGCGGGCCGCGAGGCCCTCACTGAGTGCGACATATGCAAGGCTCAGCTGATCCGTCCGAATGGAAAGCCCGTCAAGCAGGCGTCCCATTGGTCTCTACTTCCCTGGCTGAGAATCATGCTGGCTGACCGCGCTATTGGGCCTGGCATGGTATCTTCCATGAAGGAGGCGCGCAAAGAGGCCGCTGCAGGCCCACCCAATCACCTTCGCGATTGGTTTGACGGTCATGTATGTCGAACTCTCGTTGCTCAGGGATACTTCTCGTCGGACACGAGTATCGCCCTCAGCATTTCAACCGACGGTTTTCAAGCATGGAAGCAGCGAGGTTTCGAAGCTTGGAAGATCATTGCGACGATACTTAACGTTGACCGCAGCGCAAGAGTAAAAGCGGTCTCCCAACTAATTCTGGGAATCACTCCTGGACCTGGCCAACCGGCGGACCTGGAACCTCTTCTGCACCCCATCGCCAAGAGCTGAATGCACAGGCTGCAGGGGTGAGCGGTGTCTCAGTGACAGGATTCACAAAGCCTAAAGTGGTACACGAGTTCTTCATACAGTTTACAACCTACATGCCGGCGGGGGACAAGCTGCTTAATCCTATTGGAGGCAATGGCGAGTACCCTGGAAGGTTCCGGTTTATTTCCGGGGTCAGGAACAAGTCTCGCTACTACTACCCGCCACATGCACCAGGCGAATCCCCCATATTCAAAAGGCGACGAGTAGACGTCACAGGCGACACAACACCGCGACGGACAGCTGCCAGCGTTGCTGCAAGCGCCACCGCGGTCGAAACCGCTCGAAGGGCAGGGCATAGCAAGGCAGCCGAACGCAGGCTGGCGCAGAAAGATGGGTTCAAGGGTTACTCGCTGTTCTTTGCGCATAGCCCGGCAGACAAGGCACGCTACCCCGGGCTCAAGTACCTCTGGCACCTCGTTTCGTACGACACCATGCACTACTTTCTGAGCAGCGTAGTCGCCCGACTCTGGGAACTATTCGCAGACGAGAACGAGAAGCTTGGGGACGACCAGCCCTTAGTGACATCCAAGGCAAGTCGCGAGGCTATCGGACGGGAGATCAAGGCCGGCCGCGCCACTATCCCGCTCAATAAAGCGCGCGCTCTTCGGGATACTTCAAATCATTCGAGTTCGTACAAGGCCGTCGACTGGATGTTCTTCCTACTGAGCGCTGGCGAAGTCGTACTTGCGGATCCCGTCAACGATGGAGGCTACTCGAACGGCAGACGCCACGGATGCCGGTTTCAGTGCATACAATGGGTCGAGGCTGCGGGGGTGTACGGATAGGCACCGGCCCTTGAATCTTGGTTGTACCACTCCAAATGTGTTGGCGCCAGCAGTCGTCTGCTGATGGCCGGACCACTCGGGTAGTGCGGGCCAGAGACGCTCTCCACAAGCACGGGGGATCAGAGACGAAAATCTCGATCACAAAAATAGAAATTTCCTAGTAAATCAATGACTACGGAGTGAAGAGTGGAAGGCCCGCCCCATTTCTCAGCCATAGGCGGATGGTAGTAGGGACCGCGGGAGCACTGGTGGCACTTCGTGACAGAGGGGTGGCGTGCGAGGTGCGAGCGCCCAACAGAAAAGTGACTGAGGAGCCCACTCATGCTCGTCAGCGTAGATCCTTTGCTCGGGTGGTACTGTCCCTGACGCAAAAATGAAGCACTTAGTATCTTTTTCCGCCCTACGACGCCTCTGCGTGCTGGATCGCTGCGGTTGAAATCGCAGCTGGACTCTCCGTGATAAACGCAACAGCACCCCAGCTGGAAGTGCGCCCTGATGCTGTGTCCTTGTTACTCCCTTTGTGTGTCAAAGAAGCGTGACGTTGCCACTTTATGTTACGCATGTGACGCAACTATGGATCACCTCTCACACTGTCACAAGGCTCCGTTTTTTTGGCCTTTGTGGGCGTTTTCTCCACTCTTTCAGAAGCATCAGACTGGACCCCCGAAAACGTCGGACAGAACGCTGTAAACAGCTATTCTATAATCCAGATTTGCGTCTTTCATCCAAAGTTGCGTCAGGGACTGTACACGCTGACATTTTTTCCCGTTCCAGCCGTTTTCCACCAGTGCGATCGCCGTGCAAGCCTCCGATTCCTGCGAGGCCCACGTCTCAACACTCGACGCTACTCGGACCCGGAGGCACATCTCTTCCAGCACCTTTCAAGCACACGGAGTGCTGTTCCAGGAAAAGAGCGCGGAAAGAGTTGTTTTCAATACGTCTTGGCGTCGTGCAGTGCAGTCGTCTGAGCTGCAATGCTGTTTACATCAACGTCGATTGCTTGCTTTAAAAGTGCACAGAGTCGCGTCGCCATACGACTACCAGTCAAAGGCGACAAGTGTGCGGTGACGGACATGGGCCGCTCGTGGGCGGCGGCGGCCGTGCAGCTGCAGGTCTGGCTGCTCACGGGAGGGTAGCGTTGAACGCAAGGGCGGGAGCTGGTACATGAACAACGGTTGGTGAGCATGCTATAACAGAGCACTGGCGGCCAAAGGGGGGGCGATAGTGCTGGGAGGGTCGGCACAGGGACACAACAATTGCATGGCAGCAATGTCGCGCTGGAGCCACTGCATTTATGCAGACACAGACTCAAAGCAAAGAACGCAGCTGACGATGATAGGTGGGGGGTGGCGGGAGTGCGGTGGAAGGTAGGGCAGGGGAGTAGCGGGAAAGATGCGGCTGATAGAAGGAGAGGGGGCGCCTGAGAAAACCATTGTATATGGCAGAGTCACACAGTTGTGAGGGATAAGGTCGGGGAGGAGGGAAGGCGGGGGAGGGGGGGGCGGAGGGGTCTCGGCAGAGGCCGGGGAGACGGCGGCCGTGGCGAGTGAGCGACACTGGCGGGACACTGCATGCCGAATGATGTAGATGTCCCCAAAACGGAGGGTCGGGGCGTCATGGCGCGTTGACTGGGAAGCAGCACAGGGACTTCCGTTAGGGTTGGTCTGCGGGTGCGGTGCCGGTTGGGCCGGCAAGTCCTTCGGAACAGCGCCGCTCAAATTGATTAGTGATTCGTCTATTGCTGTCTTCCCAACTTTGGCTGATCCTGTCAATGTCAAAAATGGTCATGAAAAGTGTGCAGCAGTGTTTCAGCTTGCCGTTCAGCCGGATACAGCGGACCGACCAATGAGCTGTGGACCCAGTCCCTTTCAAGACTTCCACAACATCGACCAAACTTGAAAAGGCAGCAACAGTCTGTTGATCTATCCTTTTAGATGCGGATCCGCTGTACGATCGGGCGACGCGCATAGATGGCCGCTGAGAGCACGTCGATCGGTGCACCAAATCAGCACATTTTGACGATGGGCAGGTCCAGCGGTGCGCCAAGTGTGCATTTCTCGTGGCAGGTCCCCGTATCCATCCCCACTTCTGCGCAAGAATGAGGACGAGAGCAGGGATGGCGACCGCGGTCCCGATTTCTGAGCTGCCAATTGCCAGAACCAGATCGCGATATGACCGTAAGTTCGTGCCCTGGCAGGAGGAAGCCCTCGTCTTGATTTGTAATTCTGCATGATGGAAGCAACACGACGCACCATGATTGGTTAAAAAATACAAGTGAAGCAATGGATGTCAATCTTGTGAGATCGCGATAAACATCCAGGATGTCGCCGGTAGACGTGCTCATCCTTATCCCCAGCAAAATGACAGACTGGAGACTGCTCTTTGGGGTACCGATAGACGAGCGCCGTGCGGTAGGATCGACGGCAGCGTCTACCGTCTCCCAATTCAATGCTGCCACTGGACGACCAGCTGCGTGACAAGTCCGACCCAATATCAAGAGAACTCCTTGTATCTCTCCCAAACGAATGCATACGATTGTCTCTTGCATATGGCTATGGCATTGGCGATCGCCAAACAGACGGCCATCCCGTGCAATTATGGCGATGGCTATAGCTCAATGCCCCCCCATGTGGCTCACTGGGTGCCCGATGGACATGCCCGTAGCTAAACTTTGGCGATTTGGCACACCGATGGACGTGCTCTCACCACACTTGCGGCACAGAAGGTACTCATTCCCCGCCCTGGCCATCGCCTAGCGCGGTCGTCCCCCCCCTTAACTGCATGCCACTCCAGAGCGCCACACTATCTCTCCGCCCCACGAGGGCTTCCCGACACCGGTCATTTCCGAGGACCACCCTTCTAGTCATGTCCCAGCCGCACCTCCCTTTCCGTCGCCTCTCCCCCACCCTACAACCTCTCTTCGCC
>Ga0115030_1000255_pt1 | contig 20717 bp, 28 predicted proteins | sample SidtaG_4_FD_87174 | JGI IMG/M metagenome (GOLD analysis project Ga0115030, IMG submission 87174) | Marine algal microbial communities from Sidmouth, United Kingdom - Sidmouth_Male1 metaG | ecosystem: Host-associated > Algae > Red algae > Unclassified | place: Sidmouth, United Kingdom | collected... | reverse complement strand
CAATTCCAATTCGACTGGTGTGATGGACATTCGAGTCCGTCGGCTCCTGCTGGCTGCAGCCGAAAGCGACGCCACAGTCGAGTCGGGCCACATCTGCCCCCTTCGTCGGCAACGCCCCACGCCTTCCAGCCATATCCGAATGACCAGCCGGCCCCCTACGCTGCCCTGGGGCAGATGGCCGCCTCTCCGTCCCCGTTTCTGTACGACAGCACAAATTCGAGGATTCCTCAGTACGCCCGCAGCGCGATACGGGCGTACGCTGCGGGTATCATGGCGGGCCCAAGCTGCCTCCCCAACGGACTTCTACCCCGGCTCTGCACAGCCTGCTGCATGGACCATCCAGGGAGGCTGTCCTGGTGCGGCGAACGTGGCGCCGACGTGCGCCGTGCCGAGCCCAGCAACCGAGCGCTCGAAATCAGCCCGTAGACCGACAATCACTTAACGTCGAATTCATCAAACAATTCCGCCTGACACTGGCACACGAAGGGACGACCCACTGCGACCTTTCCATGCTGAGAGCTCGTCACACGAAGCGTCACATGAACGAAAGAAATGCTAAGAAAGGGCCTGAGGCTGGCGCGGGTCCCGACCGCGCATGCTGTCGTCGTTGCGGCAATTTTCTTCTCAATTGTGAGGTCGGCCTCTCTGTTCCAGGTATGGTCGTTGCGCCAAAAGCTGGCCAGTCCCAGACAGGCGGTTCGACGTTTGGGCCAATCAAACGCACAAAAGTGCCTCTTCGACTGGCCTGGACTTTCCACTTTTTGGCGGAACGACAAAAGCACGGGCGCCTCAAGCATCTGTGGGCCAGCTCATCAACTGACTCCCAGGTCCACGCCCCTCTTTTGGGACTGCCCACCACAGCTATGTTCTCTGTGCTGGGCTGCGTCCTGAGTAGCTGCCGCTGCCCCCCCCCCCCCCTCCTCCCCCCCCGCTCCTCTCCCCCCCCCCACTCGCCCCCCCCGGCCCCTCGCTCCTCCTCCCCTCGCGCCCCCCCGCTCCTCTCCCGCTTCCCCCTCGCCCCCCCCGATGCAAACAGAATGGGGCGTTGTTTCTGGTGGTGAGGCACAAGACGCTTTTGCGCGAGGGGCGTTCCGGACCAAAACCAGTGCGACTCCGACCAGCTCTCCACGCTTGAATAGAACCACCGCGCAGCTGACGTAACGTGTTGCTGTGACGACAGTGCTGGGCGCGCCTTCTCCGCTGTCCGCGAGACCTGGAGATGGAAATGCTCTCAGCCACTCATCGGGCGCCATAAAATACTTACTTTTTTTCTGGTATGGGTACGAGGGCGAGGCGGTCGTGACAATGAGTTTGGGTCGGATTGGTCTGATAAATTGCATGAGTGCAAGTACGCCAGGACTCCTACCCGAAAAAATGCTTACTGACGGGATACTCAAGAAAGGGCCTGCTCCAAATGGAGGGCCTCAAGCAAGGTCCTCGGATCTCATTCTATTTCCGGTCCTGAATGTGGGGCCTGCGACCCTGCAATCTTAGAAACGTGCTCCACTTTCTTTTTCTCGCGGTTGGGTGGAAACGGTATGAGGCCGTGTGCAATGCAAAGAAAGGTGGGCTACAAGGAATTGGCACTGTCGTCTGATCGCCGGTGCCTGTATCTGTGGGCCTGCGAATGGACCAGCAGTGACCGAGTGTTGTCGAAAAGCAGAGCGGGGCACATGTGTTGGCGCACGGGCCGTCCCGATCTGGGGTTTTATGCGCACAGCGTTGCGGTCTGTTCACTTGGGCATGACATCTTGTAGAAGCACCTGAAGCTCCGTGTCGCCGTCCTCCTTCTCGTTGCCCGTTTTTCTGGCGTCGGCGCTGTCTTGTGGCGTGTACTGCTTCCGCAGGATGTTGAACCGGTCCTGCATCACCTTCCCAGTGACGGTGAAGGGAGCCTGCGGCTGGGAAATGAAAATGGTGCCGATGTTTTCGATCCGCTCGGATATCTTGCCAAGTGGAGCTACATTGGCGTTGGCCGCGCGTGCTGCGTTGATGAGCTTGACGTCTTGAGAGTCCGTCCGCGGCCGCTGCTTCTGTTTTCCCGCGTCAGGCGCACCGATCTCCTTCACCTCCGCGTCGGACGGCGCCTTCTATCCACCAGTGGCAACCGCTTCCACATGCTCGCCACCATCATCGATGGCAGCCTCGGCGGCCGTCGACGCTGGTGAGTCGCCGACGTCACCGGCTGCGTGGCTGTCCGCTGGCCAGTTAGTGTACATGATGACAGGAGCAATAGAGTCTGGAGAGGTGCAACGAATGTATTGGAGGTCCTCGGTGGACAGGGGTGGGCGCAAAGGCGGAGTACGTGGTGCACAGCGGAGGAAATGAGGGGTGCGCGCGTCGGCCGCAGACTCGCGCAGCGCCAACAAACGGGGTGCTCAAACAGTCCTGTGCTCATTATTCGAGGCTCTCACGGCCCGTGATCATTTTCCCGATTTAGTCACCACGTGAGAAGGTCTTGAGAAGAGATCCTGTATCCGTCTCGGTATCTGGTCCCTTACAGAGCGTTCATCCGGCCAATACTGTCACAAACTACTCACAAACCGTTCTCACACGCGTTGCAAGAACTCTCTAATGTTCGAGCGCGCTCGATGAATTCGTTGGAGTTATCCTCGGGCGTCGATCGACGGGAATCGACGACGGGGACTCGTGGAGGAGGGGGGGGCGCGGGAGGCATCTCCCAAGGCGTCTCCGCCCACGAATAATGGTGCGCTTGCAGGTGACCCGAGTGACCTCCCAGCCCGGTCCGCCGCGCAGATGGCGCGTGTGCACGTGATACTGATGCAGTCGACCGCCCTGCGTGCGGCCGACTCCGTGTTGCGCTTTCAGGCCGATGAATTTGGGTCGATGGAGCCGGAGGCGGTAGCGGCGGCGCCGCGGGCTCCCGTCGCGGACGCCGGGGGTACCGCATCGGCCGTTCCTGTTGTGACAGCCCTCTTCGCTTGACATGAAAGACGGGGCAGCGGGAGCAGCTTCCGGCGGATTCGGTACGTCACTGTCCCGCTGTGAGCCGGACAATGTCGACGCAGCTGGTGTGCACTGCGTTGACGGGCGCGCTGACGTCCCACGCCCTCAACTTTCCCACCTTGGCGGACGCGTTTATCGGCTGTTGGAGGACCACTTTCTTATCGGGCTGAGCTCACGTGCGCCGGGGTATCGCCTGCTGACTTCTCTGAGCAGCTTTTTTCACGCCGTGCGGACCGGTCAAGCGCCAACTCCAAGCCGCTTGACGCCTAGTGGTGACAGAATGTCTTCACAGAGAATCCGGTGGCGGCGGCGGTGCTCGGTCATGCAGGTGTGGATGAGGGGGCAGATTGGGAGTCGGATGGTGGCGCGGAGGCCCCAATAGACACTTTGCGGGCAGCCGATCCGTCCAACAGTGGCGGTCGCGGACACTGCGGGGGTGCTGTGAGCGATGCTGAAGAGGGGGAGGAGAACGACTCCCAGTGAGTGCATGACTTGTTTTATCTTATTGACACGCAATGACGCCGTCGTCCACACGGCGTCGCAGATGGCGGCCGTCCCAACGTCGTGCCCGAATTTGGACAGGTTTCCCCTGTGGCGCCTTCACGGCGACACGGCGATGCAGTTCGAGCACGTCCCGTCGTCGGCGACAGCGTCGGGCACTATGCCTCACGCGCAGGTGTTAAAGATGCAGGTGGGGACGTTGCGCGTGACGGCGTGGCCGGGGCCGACGCGGAGAAGGGAGCGCGTCGCGCTAGCCGTTGGTCGCGGTGGCCTTTATGCATGCCGTTTATAGGCGACGCAGTTCGTGCGCGTCCCGTCGTCGGCGACGGCGTCGCGCATCACGGCTGCCGTTCGGGTGGTACAGATGCAGGTGCGGACGTTGCGCGTGACGGTGTCGCCCGCACAGACGCGGAGTAGGGAGCGCGTCTCGCAAGCGGCCAGTTACGGCGGCCCTTGTGCACGCCGTTGACACGGTGACGCAAGTGGCGGACCTCCCGTCTTCGGCGACTGTGTCGGGCACTATGACAGACGGACATTGGTAAGGATGCAGGTGGAGATGCGGCGCGTGAGAACATTCCGACCAATGTCGAGCCAACGTCCTGAAACGGTGAAATGAAGCCGCTACGTGTGGCCCTGCGAGTGGTCAATTTCCAAAGGGCCAACGCGCTGCCTACGGGAAATGTAATGGGTGAAATAGAGTGGGCTACCTCTGGAGAACCTGAGCGCCGTTGACCTCGGCGTTGTTGGCCGCAGTGGGTGGTTGTCAACGACGGACACGTATCAGCGTCGTCGCAAATATCGAAATGAAGAGATGTCCGTCGAATACGTGCCGAAAATATCACGGAAAGCGTACCAACGGAGTCCAAAACGCCCAAATCCATGCAATTTAGCGGGACACGTGGAAGCCTTTTGGTACCAATTTGGAGCGAATCCGCTCGAGTGCGTGACTTCTGTTGCGGTCTCACCCCCTCAGGTGGGGGAAGGTGTTGGAGCCTGAATCATGCCGGTCGACCTGTCGCCTGCGGCCACAGTGGCCTGACGAACCGCGCAAACGGGTGGCCCGAGTGCCAGGCGCGTGGCAGAAGCGCCGCGCCCCAGTGAACCTTTGCTGCTTGCCTGCCCCCATCTACTGAGTCAGATCGATTGCACCGCTCATTCACTCCTCATGTGACGCCCTGGGTGCCTCTAGAGGGCCGAGGGCGGGCCAGAATAGAAGACTGGATCACTGTGGCGGAATCATCGGCACTCGTGTGTGTCCACTTGAGCGTTGGTGGTGTGTCCCCAGGGACGTGGCGACAAGTGCTCGGGCTCTCGGGGCGGTGTCCTTTTCAGCCGCGCAAACAGTCTCTCACTGCAACCGTCCACTCACTTGCAAGTGCGTCATGGCTGACGGTGGGCCCCGATGTGTCCGGTGCGGAGATCGCGAGGTACTGTGCACGCCTGTCGAGGAAACCTTCCGTCAGCCTCCCTCTGGGCCAAGGGTCCTCTGGCGCAGCGGGACCGGTCAACGGACCGCTCGAGTGAGCCGCTCGTGACATCCGTTCAGGCATTCCAAGAAGGCAGATTGTGGGGTCCGGCACACTCCTGACGCCCGGTCGCACCGTTCTGAGTGCGCCTGGGAGGGCCACGGGGGGCGTCACGGCAGTCCTCGTTGGCAGGTGGTATGGGGGTAACCAACAACGTCAGGCAACTTTTGTCGTGTGCGTTCGGCTGTTAGAGTGCGGGGACCGCATGGGTGGAGGCGTACGTTGAATGTGACCGCTCTCTGCGGCCAGTTCCGCAACGGCGAAGCATCCGCCCTTTTTTGCCGTCGACGGACGGTGTGGCCACTGCTGTCACGGTGCCGTACGTCTCATGACACGGCAAGCCGCCATGCCCGAATCCGCCCCGTCAAAGTCGGGCGATGGCGACACCTCGCCATTTCCCCACTCCTCCCCCTACCTCCTGGCTTTCTGTACGCGCGAATGCGAGACCCGTAGCACGCGTACGGTCCCGCCCCCTGCGCTCGAGCCTGCGTCGACCGGTGGCACGGGCGGGACGGCGCCTCCCGCTGTGGGAGCGGCACTTAGGCCGCCGTCTCTGACGACAGGCGCCGACACTTCAGCTTCGACGTCCCAGCCGAGCTGCACGCCCGCAACTGCCGGCGGTTGTTCGGCGCTGCCTGAGTCGGAATTGATCACCGGTGTGGACGCGGTAGCGCCGGCCAAGTCCGGCGCCGCCCTGGGTGGCGGCGACGCCATTGACGACGACAAGGCGGCTCCGACCCCGTCAAAGAAGACGCGAACAGATCGGCGCCCGCACCTGCCTGGCTTTTGGCGCGCCCGCGAGCTTGGTTTCGAGGATTTCTTCCAGAGTTTGCACGTGTGTCGTGTGAAAGACGCGCTTGCTTCCGGAAAGACTCCTCCGCCCAACCCTCCCCTCTTGTCTGACCTCTGTGTGCAGTAAAAGCCTCGAAGAGCCCCTCTTTCTTGCGCCCGTCGTGATACCTCGGACGAGCGCCGCGCCGGTGGGGCGGGCTCCGTGGCCCCGACATTGGTGGCTGCCGCGGCGGTTGGCCGCGGAAGTGAAAGTGGTGCAGAGGATGGCGCTGGCGCTGGCGGGGCGCCCAGAAAGTGCGCACCGGTATGCGGCGCGCCGCCAAGAGGCACAGATCCGGAAGAGTCGGGGCGTACCCGTGCTCTTGAGAAGCGAGCAGCCGGCGCCTGACGGGGAGCCATGCCGCGAAAAACAATGTCGGACCTTGGTGGGGGTGGCGGCAGTGACGAGAGCGAGTGGAACCAGTCTTCAGGCGGGCGCGTGGCATCATGCCGCACCGGCGGTGCGCCGGCGCCGCAGCACCAGGGGCGCCGCGCGAGCGGCGGTCCACGCCGCGGAGGCGGCGCAGGCGCGAAGAAGACGTGCCCATTAAGCGGCAATGAAGAGATATGAACGGTCGACCAGCAGGTGGCTCTGTGTGAGGCATTCACGTTGGTGGCGCAGCGGTTGGAAATGGGCGCGGACTGGTCGAAGGAAGGTCTCTGGGACACCAGTAAGAAGGAATTTGTGAAACGCATCCCCAAGGGCCTGAAGCCCTGTTACTTGAAGGGCCGATGGAGCGAGCGCACGGCGGGATCAATGCAGACGCAGTTTTACCGCAAGATTGCGCCCGAAGTGCAGCGCTCCGCGCATTGCTCGAAGGTGCTGTCCGACTAGAAGTAGCTGACAGGGGGGCTGAATGAAAAGGACCTAGTGCGCGCCGCTGTGGTCCTCTTCTCAGGCGTAATGGCGTACAAAGCCGTGCGGCAGGACGCGTGCTCGGACGACGAACGCGAGCGGAAGGGAAAGGCGCGGGCGGAGCGGACCGGTCACATGGTGACGTGCCGGCGCATTCCGATGTGTCGCATGCTGAGAGAGATGGACAAGTTCTGCGGGGCGGTGCCTGATGCCGCCACAGTCGCAGACCGCTTTCGCGGCATTGGTGGTCAGCGGGACGTTAATGGCGGGGACAGGGGCAGCGGCGCCGGCGACAGTCTCTCACGCGCGAAGTGTTCCGCGCTCCAGCTGCGACCATACATGGGCTTCAAGGCTGCCGAGCGCATGCGAAACAACAAAGACGACATGCAAAAGAGCGCGGTCGTCGACGATGTGGAACTCTTGCTCTCTAGAAAAACAATGGAGAAGACGGTTCCGGAGGTTTCCAAGCGGACGCTACTCGAGTCGAAGCGCGCGGTGGCCGCGTTCTTCACCTTGGCCGAGAACAAGGGCACGGACGAGGCCAAGACGTTCTTTAAAGCCATGCGGAAGCCCACATGCAACGTCTGCATGGCCGCCATCAATTTCACAGCGCCGGCGGCCGTGGCCAGCGGTGCGGTGGGGGTGAGGGGCGCGTCGCTTGCGAGAAAGTCGGCCACTGCGGTGGGTGCGGGCGTGGCGGCGGCCGCGTCGGCCGCGGCGGCCGCGGGCGGCGGTAAAGTGCTGGTCATCGCGGCTAGCGACGCCAGCAACGCGACCACCAATGTGGCCGAGGCGTCTCGACTGGACAAGAGAGTCTGTGTAGCGCGCGTGCGCCTGGCGCGGGGCCGCAACGTGATGGCGGCCAAGTCCCAGGTGGGGCAGGCACGCATCGAAAAGAACCAGGCAGCCAATGACCTCACTGGTCCGGAAGTGGCAGACAGGAGCAGTGACAGGGCTCCAACCGCGCGCGGCGACAAGCGCAGTCCCGGCGCGGGACGTACGAACCGGACTACGGGCAATTTGTCTGCGGGGACCAGCGGCGCTGTGAACCAAAGGGTCAATGATCATGAAGAGGATGAGTAAGGAACTTTGGAGTGCGGAGGGTTTTCTCGCTAGAGTGATTGTGAGACGTATACAACAGGACTTTGCTGTGTGCCAGTGACTCTACTGTGGCGGACGTGCATGTATGACGGATGGGAGACATTGCCGGTCACGCACATTGTCCTTGCTTGGTGTGGTCACGTGCTGTTGCATGCCTATGTTGGAGCTAGCGCGCCCCAAGCGGTGCTCCTTTTGTTAGCTTTGTAGTCTGCTTTATCTCGTTGCACGCCATGAGTCGCGAGCTGTGTTTCTTAGCCGGGCTCGTTCCGCACGTGCGTTATGCACGCGTAGAGTCTGTCTTAGCAGCGCCCTATGATATGGAAAGAGCTTCATTTGCGCATGGCAGGTGCAAAACACCTTGCCTGTCATACTGGATGCAAGAGCGCATGCCGCCAGCATCCGCATGAGCCCCGTGTTGTGACTCCGGCATGGGCACTTAGATTGGTACAAAAAACGTGCAATGCGGCTTTGACGAAAGAAAACGTCATTGGCAAACAAACACACACAAACATGCACACACATGCACAGGCACACACGGGCCTTCATTACTCGCCAGCGCGTGACCGTCGTGCCTGTTTGCGAGCCCACACAAGTTCAGTGAGATCCTTTCTCAAGTTCATACCGACGGCCGGGTCCGTCGCCTGGACTCAAATAAGGAGGTCCCAGACGGAACCAGGCGGGGGAAACATGCCCTGATTGACTTGGAGCGCGGGGTCAGCTGGGACACCGTCAGTGGCCTGGCCAAAGCATCTCTGTGATGGCCTAGACGCACGAACTCGGCCACCAATGTCTGCTGCGCCGCCCTCCCCAGCGCCTTCGTGGCTGTCGCGACCATCCCCGCCGCCACCGCCGCCACCGCCACCATCGCCGCCGCCACCGCCGCCACCGCCACCATCCCCATCGCCACAATCTCGAGCACCTTTATCCCCATCCCCACCGTCGCCGGCGCCGCCATTCCCATCCCCACCGCCGCGGGCGCTGTCAAGTCTGGCGCCACCATCGCCGCCACCGCCGACGACTGCGCCGCCATCCCCGCCACCCCCGCCACCGCCGCCACCGCCGCCACCGCCGCCACCGCCGCGAATGCTGCCACCGCCGCCACCGCCGCCACCGCCGGCGCCACGGCCGCCGGCGCCACCATCCCCACCATCTTCACCGCCGCCGACGTCACTAATCTGAACTTACGACAACTTCGAGTCTCTCAAGAAAGACGCGCTCCGCTTTGAAGCTGCCGAGGCCGGGACGTTCCGGTCCCCTGGCGGAAGTGCGCGCCACACTGCCGCACTGTAGGACTCCGGCGTGGCACCCATGGACCTGTCCATCATCAAGGTGTCTCAAATGAAACCTGAATAGCATCAGCGTTGCATGCGCGAGGGTCTCTGCCTCCGGTGCCGCGAGAAATGCCATCTTGCTAAAGACTGCCCAAAAGGTCAGCGAAGCTAAAGCTACCTTGGCCGTCTCCACGCGACGCCAACGCCCGTGTGGTCCCGCCATGTACCTCTTCTCTTCTTAGCGGCCCTTCCCGCGGGATGTTGCTGTTAACTGCTTCAATAAATGGCAAGGTTGTGCGGGTTCTGTTTGATGACGGGTCTTCAATCGACTTCGTGTCCTGGCGCCTCATGCGTTCGCTTTGTCTAAATACCAAGAACACTAATTTCGCGGCCGACATGCCTGACGGCCGCTCCCATGTACTGGACGCCACAGATGCCCTCGATGTCGAGATTGGCGGATATCGGGAGCGGCATCCCTTTGCAGTTTGCGATCTGAGTCGCTACGACGTCATCATCGGCATGCGCTGGCGCGAGGAAAAAGGCGCCCGCATCAACTACAAAATCAATAAGATCACCAACAAGCACAAGCGCAAGTTTATCACTATCAAGGCTATCCTGAAATCAAGCAGCACCATCAGCCGGCAGCGCCTTGCTTGCGATCTCAAGAATCGGACCGCGATTTTTGCCGTGTTCCTTCACGGTGGTCAGCCCGGGAGTCACCTTGACGTCAACTCCATCGGCGTTGGAGCGGAGGCGGACCGCTCAGGGGTCCAGCAGCTGCGAGCCGAGTACGACGTCGTGTTACCCAAGGATCTTCCAGCCGGACTACCACCAGAGCGCAGTCGGGAAGCACACATCGAGCTCGAAGAAGGCACGTAGCCGTACCGGAGCGGCCTGTACCGTCTCTCCGAGTCCGAGTTAGCGAAGCTCAAGTCGAAAATCGCCGGCTTGATACAAAAAGGCTTCATACAGCCCAGCTTCTCACCATGGGGCTCTTCTGTTATCTTCGCTGCCAACAGGAACGGTGGCTGGCGACTATGTATCGACTACCGAGCCCTGAACAAGGCTACCATCAAGAACGCCTATCCCCTGCGGCGCACCGACGATATATTCGACCAATTGCGGCATTCCAAGTACTTTACCTAAATTGACCTTCGCTCCGGGTACCACCAAATCCGTCTGGACCCCTCATCATTGCTGATCCCCCAATTTTATCCTCATCGGCAGAGAACGGGAGTGCAACAGCGATGCAGGGACGTTTCTGATTAGCCAAGAGGACCGACAAAAGTGCATGACAAGTCCCATCTGTACAGAATGCGCCCGTACGGCCCTCAAACGCACAATCGGCGCAATCGTTTTTCTGAGATTATCTAAGAATCTCGAAGATAATCTCGATGAAAAACTGCTCTGGGCTACGTTTCTCCATGAGACGACTGAGAAAAGGAAGATTATCTCAAAAAAGCGGCGAATCTCGATTCTGCACGGACCTGGAGGTTGGAGAGCCATTGGCGCGTCGTAGATTCGCACTCAGCGGCTGTTTGCTGCTTTTCTAGACCAATGGTCGGCCTGTTGTACAAAGCAGTCCCAGTCTTGGCCGATGAAGAAGAACTTGGGGGATCAGCAATGTAATAGACCAGACACTTGTTTGGACAGCATCGAAACGAACAAGCACCCATCACGGCACGGTGGTAAGCGCGCACTCGAAAAGGCCGGGGGGCCGCACGCCATGCTTAGCACCGTTACAAAACGGCAAAAATGGGGGCGGTGGCGGGAAGACAGCCGCGCAGTCCGGTGCATGGAAAGGCGGATGGGGGAGCCGCCGGGCAGAGGCGTTCGACCTCCCACTGCGCAGCCCTGCGATCGGGCTCCGAGTGGGGCGTCAGATGTCGCCGTCAGGCCATTGACACGCATGCATGGAGGGCCAACGCGAGCTGGGTGGGAGCTGGGGCGGGGCGCGGCTATGCCATCGCAGCGCATTCTGGAATTTTGTCCTGGGCCCGGTCTGTCGCGTTGGATCTTGGCAACTTTCGACTGAACAAATTTCAACCTCGGCTATCCCCGTTCCAACCAGCACAGTCTTAATGAGGACTCTATTGTCACCCGCCACATGTGATCCGGTTGGGGTAATTGACACTAGGCTTCAGGCGTGTATCAGGGCGCCTCTTGGCTCCCTACTGGCTGACGTGGCGACGCTCGGACGCTTCCCGCGGTGGTCGGCAGCTGCAGAGCTGTATCCCAGGCAGCACGCCAAAAAGGCAAACGCAGCCACACCTCGCTTGACTGGGCCGGTGGTGCACGCCCCTTCAAAACCGGGGGCGTGACGCTCGTAGCAGTGGCGGATGGGCCGACCGCCGGGGCACGGGCCCCAGATTGCCAGACCGTGAAGGCCATCCAACGTCTGCCGCTTCGGCCTCTCCTCGCGGGGCACCACGCCGCCTGGAGACCAGCTAAGCGGCGGCCGGCCGACCGAGACAGCAGCGCTGCACGTGCCCCCGCATGCTGTCGTCTCGACACGGGGGCCACCACTGGCGTAGCGGGCGGAAGCGATGTCTGCCTCTCGCGCTCTGCATGGGAGCTGCCCTTGTTCGCTCAGCGTGAAAACGTCCCTGGCGGGTGCACCGATACCCCGTAGGGCTGCCACCACACAGCCGCTGCCGCCGCCGCCATCCGCATCACAGTGCCCACCGCAGCTGAAACCCGAACTGCAGCCACCGCCACCGCCGTCGAACGGCCAGCCGCCGCCGCCACCGCGCATCCGCGTCGGGTCCACCGCGGTGCACTTTGACGCGTCCCACCGCCTGGCGCGTCCGCGGAGCGCTGAGTGGCCACAACGGAGGACGCGCCGCCGCCCGCGCCGGAGGATGTGCCGGCCGGTAGCTGCCGGCGATATGATCGCGGTGGAACCGAGGGCCGACCGGTAGAGCTTGGCGGTAGGGCCGACGCGGGAGGGAGGGGGGAGGGAAAGCGGCGGGACGTCGAGACGGCGGCGGCGGGCCGACCACAAAATCCCGCGGATAGCTGCCGCGGCAGCGACGGCAGTGGTTGGGGGCCATGGGCGCGGGGTTCTTGTGAGTCTGGCGGGAAAGTGCGCTGTGCGCATGAGGCAATGACGCACATTCACGGGCCATAGTATGGTGCTGCGGCTCCGTTAATTACGTTTCTCAGTGGCGCCTCCATTGCCGAGCTTGCCGGCGTCGCACGCTTCCTGGCAGCGTATGGCGCATGGCATCTCCTCCGTCCAGAATCGACGCGATTTCTAAAACAGCGAAATCACGGCGGCCCCACTGGGAAGCCGCCCAGCGCGCGCACGGCTGGTCCTTGTAAAGCATGCGGGCCACACCGAGGGGCCCGGCGTCGCCCACGCGTGGGACAGGCGTACTGCGACTCCGCTCGGCCGCCTTTGCTGTCTTCCAGGCGCTCCCCCAACAGGGCAGCAGCTGAGATGGCCCGCCACGTTGCTCGTTGTCGAACGGTTTCCTGCAGCTGTGCTCGAGACACCCCCTCGGCGCGGGTGCTCCCCCAACCCGTATTTCTCGTACCCAGGAGTTTGCCATACGCGCATGCGGCAGCGCGCTAAGGCAGGGCCTCTACCATAGGAATTCCATGCAGTTATTGGAGGCTCGATCGCCTCTGATTTGCGCACGTGGTACATTGGTCCAGTAGCAGGAGGACCCGCCGCGTTCGCGGCGGCCCGCTGTCCAATTCAGAAGGCAGCATTCAGTATATATATTGCGTTGCCTCTGGCTAGTGCAGCTAGCTCGTCAAGCTCCGCTTGTACGTGGTGCCCGTGAGGCTCCTCAAAAGGCCACGGGCGGTGTCCGCCGCCTCTACGTTGCTGTCAGCCGAAGGCTATTGTGCCGGCTTACTCCCAGCCTTATCATCCTCGTCAACTAGCGGACAGCCATTGTATCGGGCGCACTTTCTCGGAGCAGGGGCTGATTGCAACTGCCCTGTAGGTCCTAGGCCGGCGTCCATGAAGAGGCTCACGCTCTACTTCCTGAAACAAGCTGCTACGGAGTGTGTGAGCAGGCTCTGCGTCTGAGGGGCATGGAAGGGGAAATTGGTTGAAGAGAATTCTGATGGCGCTATCCGGAACCGACGGCCCTTGCTGCTCACCACTCCCAGCCACGTGCACCCATCCTTCTCTCACCCTTCGTTCTCGCCTGACCTACCTGGTCCTTCGCTGCGCGCACTGCACGCAAGTCACTACCTCTTCCAGGATGGCTCCCTCGATGAGCGGTGTGCTCCTAGCCGCCGCTGCAGTCGCCATGGCCGCCATCACCGTTACTGCTCCGGTGGCGGCCACGCCCATGACCCCGAAGGCCACCTTGAATGTGACGATCGAAAGCCTGGCTGTCGAGGCCATGGCACCGATTCACCAGTCTTTCGCAACTGGAATGTTCCAGTCGCTGGTTGGGGACCTAAAAAGGACGTCCCTGCCCGACCTGCTCGCGATCCTCGACGACGTCGGTGGCGCGTTGTCGGCGCAGACCAATGGCCTCGGCCCCGAGTTCTTCAAGGGCTGGCCCAACTTCCGTGGAGGCAAGCTGGACGCCAGCATCTCCGAGTTCAAGGCGCACGCCGAGGAACAAGCCAATTTTTCCGCGTCGCTCATTGATGGTACGGCGGAACCAGCGCCGCCGACCATGACGCCCGTGGAGGTGCAGTTTGAGCTTCTGACGACGTTCGCACTCGCCCCGATCTCCGCCTTCTTCGCGGCCGGGCTGTACGTCCCTCTAGTGGTGGCCCTAAAGAATGTCGACGCAGCGACGATCGTTGCGTGTGCGCGCCAAGCGGCGCAGGGCTGGGCGCTGTTGCCGGACGCAATGCGCGCCAGCATTTCAATGGCGCATACGCGGGCGGACTTCCGCGCCGGCAAGCTCGACGCGTACCTGGCATCTTCAATGAAAAACGGGAAGCTCTCCGACATGCTTTGATCACCCAAAGTGCCAACTAAAGTTTCTCATCTTATTAGTCGCACGGGAAAATGGCTCTTGTTTCGGCGCATGTACACCAATTGACTCCAAACTTTGTAGAAGTATCAGAGGATGGCCCTCGGGTCCTCAGAAGAAAACATGGAACATGAAGCGCAGCAGATCAGTCTCGCTGGTGCCCTCTTCCGCATTCGTATCGATCAGGGACATCCGATCCGCCCCATTCTCGACAGCACCCGATTTATCGTTGACCAAATCGCAAGGAATGCAAGGACAGGGAGGCACGTTTCCAGGCTGGTGAGCCCGATGTCAAGATCTCGTCATGCCGCACGGATAAGGAGCGGGGACAATGACAGCTGACCAAAGGAAGAGATTTCACGGAGAACAAGTATCTGAGAAGCGGCGGCCATATCAGCCACTGCCGGTGGCCTACAAGTGATGTGCATCCGTGGCGGCTCGGGTCCCGGGAAGCGCGCGGCTGGTGGCGGGCATATTTGCGGCTACTGCTGCGCCGCTGCTGCCTGGAAGTGCTGCTGCCGGTCAACGGCGCGTCGACGGCCTGAGGGACGACCCGCCGGTGGACGCGGCGGCGGCGGCGGCGGCTGCTGGCGCGGCGTTCGTCTCTCATCCAGTCGGGAGCTTCACCACCTCCGCGGCGTGCGGCATGGGCGCCGGAGCTGGCGCCACGACTGCGGCAGCGGCAGTGCCTTTCCCGGAACGGCCACCCGGGCACGCCGACGCCGCCCAGCCCACGGCCGACGCCGCCAAGCACGGGGCAGGGCAGGCTCGGCCAGGGGCGGGCGGGCCAGCGGCGGTGGGTGTCAGCGGCATGCTGCCCTGTCCGTCTGCGCCGGCTGCCACCGCCCCCGCACGCGCGCCGTCTGAGCGCAGGGCCGCCCCCGCCCCCCGCCCCCCCCCTCCCCCCCGCCCGCCCACGCTCGGGCCCTTTTGGCGGTAGGCCTGCGCGGTTGGCCCTTGCGGGATGCGGGGCTGGCAATGGGGCTGTGGCTCTATGCGCGGTGGCGAACACGGTTGCGGGAATGGCGCCGGAGGCAACAGCGGCGGGTGCAGCCGTAGCACTGACGCCGCTGGCCACAGCTGGCACAGCGGACGCGACCACGCCGGCAGTTGGGGCAAGCCCGTCGCCTGCGGCGTCAGTCGCTGCGCTAAAGTGCAGTGCGGCGCTCGTCGTCGCCGACGCGGCGCTCGCCACCGCCGTCGCCAAGCAACTGCCCCCACCACACCCCCCCCCCCCCCCCCCCCCCCCCCCCCCACACAGCGCTCCCCGGCGGTGCCGGTGGTTCTCCGGAGCGAATAGTCCGCTCCGGCCACCGGTTCAGTGGCACACACACGTTGCCCCACGACAGCGACCGCGGAAAGCATGACGGCGACGGCGGAGAAAGGGTGGGGGGCAGCTGTGCGACGACGCTTGAGCCGCACAGAGGCTTTCGAGGACAGCCCTGGCTTCAATTTGGGAGAGCCCGTGCACGGTCGCTGATTGGCTGCTGATGAAGCGCACGAGCCGATTGATTGCCGGGTCTCGTGAGATCGAATCGAAAAAGGCGCGCAAGAGATCGCACTTCTGTATGAGCGAATTATAAAGTATGGCGCGTCACCAAAGAATGATCGGATCCGAGCAAGTTCCACAGCACGTTACAGCATGCTGTGACCGTGCTGTGACTGTGCTTTGAAACAAAATCTCTTACTGAGGGCTCCTGGATGGCTCTGCGGGAGGCAAAGGCGATCACAGCAATTTTAAATTCTGTGCTGTGAGCTGCTGTGAGCTGCTGTGACTTGCTGTGAGCGTTTTTCAGATCAGATCATTCTTTGGCGACGCGCCATAGCCTTCGAATGTCAAGGGACCGCTGCCAGAAACTGTTACGCTTCTTCTCTACATACTCTTTACGGACGTCTACCTTCGGCCAGTGGGATTGGAGCGCTGCAAAGAATAGTGCAATCGAATGCACGAGGTATGTGAACATGGGACGAACGCCAGAAGCGGTGCTGTGACCTCTTGCGGCTCGCCCAGTGTGCCGGAAGGCCTGAAAACGAAGGGTTTGAGCCGTATCACTCCTGTGGAGGGGCGCCGTTGAGGCGCTTCTTATTGAATAATATGTATCATGTCTTGCCGTAAAAAGGTTGAGGGGGTCTCTATCCTTCGTGTGAAGACTGCTTGTCATTTGCGGTTGTAGCGGCGGAGTTCTGGTCTCTCCAAAAATAGTGCGGTTCTCAGAGGACAAATAAAGTGATCGAGACTTTTAATGTGCTCGCCTGAGGGACTGCGGTGCGGTTCTGAGCATGCGACGGTGCACCGGGCTAGTGGCGGAACGATGGTTGGGAGCATAAGTCTGTCTCGCGTAGTCACTAGTGCTCGATGGGAGTGACAGTAGTTTATTGAGCTGCAACAGCCGCAGCCTACCAGCGTAGCCTGTTTGTGAAGCTGCAGCAACGCTGTAGCCTATAAGAGCACACCCTGCAACGTCGGCCCCAAGTCATATGTGCGAAACGTGGCGCGAAGTGGCACATACGTGTCTCTGTGCTAAGGAATGGGGCATGGCTGTTCCTCCATCAACGTCATCGACCCCATTCTATTCCCCTCCCGGTGATAACAAATGGTGTCAGTACATATCGGATATCGGTTTCAGAAATGGGGCCTGCGCCGGAGCGACTCCATTTCCGATCAGAAATGGGCTCGCTCCGGAGCCGGCCCCATTCTTCTAAGCTCTCTCATTGGTCGAGCGATTCCGTGAAGTTGCTACAACATACCGGTTAAAGGAGAATCGTGTGGGCCCAGGATCAGGCTCGACTCTTGAAAATCAAACAGAAACGCCAATATGTCGATGCGGACCACTGCTCTCGGATGCGAGCTGCGGGGGTCGACGCCACCCCCTCGGTCATGGGTCTGAATGGGCGAGGAGCTCGGTGGGAACTTCTGCACACGCGGGACGACTGGGGGAGCACCCAGAGACCTCACTCGAGTCGCTGCTGTTGAAAGCGTCTCGCACGCACGGCCTCAGACTGCAGCATCGTGGGGACCGTTCCAATACAAAAGGAGGCGGATTCGGTGTGTGACCTCCTGGCCATCTGTTTTCTGGCGTCGCAGTGTCCTCGATTTGAGGCAGACGACAGGCTTAACGGCTCTCGACCAATGGCACATGACGAGATGCAATCACCGGGGCCAAAGATCGCCGAGCGGCCGAGTGACGGACCAAAAGAGACCATTCCAGAGGACAACAGCTTTCCTCATATCTCTCCCTCTCTCCGAAATTGATAAACCGACGAAGATGGACCTGTTCGCTTTTCTGCTATAGCCAATCATGGCCCTCCTATTGTGCGGGTCCCAAAAATGAGACATCGCGGGTTTTTCTTGTTTTATCGGCCCACTGGAATTCTGCAGCGGTCCGATATTGTAATGTGACCCACTCGGTCCCACCGTGCTTCCAGAACGGCCCCTGACAGTGTTGGAAGAGGCGGCACCACCTGACATGTCATGGGGGGAAGTGTCATTCATTGCAGCTTCGACAGGTGACGATCATGCACCCCGATCAAAAGCACGGATACTAGAGCAGGCATGTGCTGACAATTTGCGGACGAAGAAAAGGGCACCACCTTACCAATAAAAACGTGAAAAAGACCGCTATGTAGCCCCCTGTGAAGAAAACACGATGTGGGACACCCCTCAGCGAAGCTCCAGTTAGCACATGAGCTCAGGCGTTGCAAACCTGTAACCCCAAGAACCTGAAAAAGACTGGCTCCAAGATCGGGGATATCTGACAGGTCCTCAGAACAGGGCCTACAGGCAGGTACTAAGGAGTTGTCTTCCAGGAACGTCTCGGGAGAGGCTCTTTCCATGTTGGCCAGTCAAGAATTTTCTCGTACCCCACCCCGCCTGCCATCGTGCAGAGATGTGTCAGTCTTCCAGAAAATGCGCATGTCTCATTTTTGGGACACGCACCATATCCAACCTGCGCGATTCTAATACATTTCCAAAGAGCATCGACGATAGGCAGGATCTGATGCGGATCATCTCGTGACAGCCTATTCCCTCGATATGGATCGCGTGAGTGACGCCGCTTGTCAATCCCTGTGGCCGAGCACGCTCATATCCGCGTCGTGCGTGCCCCGATACGACAAGATCGCAGGCCACAGACCAACCCTAACCTTGGCAGATCGGACACTGGCCGGCGCTTCTGCACGGCCGGGTTTCACAGTTTGTGTCGTGGCCGTGCCAGGTGTCGGCCTCTGTATCGGTTGCAGTGGCCTTTTCCTTTACATTGTCATACCGTTGAGCGGGCAATGGCAACATATTCACAGCTTCGCCGCGACGTGGCGTCCTCACTGTGACTTTTTCAAATACTTTGCAGATTCTCTTCCCGTTCCTGCACTCACTAAGCGCTGAATCGGAGCCTGGACCGATTCTTATGTTTCTCGCCAGTATGATCCACCAGAACGCAGCCTCGAACAACCCACCAATGCCGGCCCCAATTCGACCATCGTGTGACCCGTTTCAGACGGCAGGATCTGTAAGCGCATGCTGCCTGACCCCAAACGGGGTCGCTAGAAAGGGATTTCCACTCAGCGTGCCACACGTTTCACCCCTGAAATGGCCTAAATAGATAATGGGGCAGACGTTCCAGGAATTTCCCTAAGCCCAAAGCCACCAGTTTGTATTTTTCATTGTTAGCGAAGCTTCTAGTAGGGATCCATTCTTGTTCTCAACGCTCAGGTAGCCACCTTGCATGGAGTGGATGGCCCTTGTCGGTTTGATGGTCACCCTCTAGGCCATTCGATTGGATGATTCTCTCTGCACGCCCAATCAAGCTGATCCACGTCTTAGCATTCGATGGCTCACGATCGCTCTGGTGTAGATGGATTACACATGCAAGCGATTACAGATCCCTCCAAAAGCTTTTACAGATGCCTTCGGGGAACCCCCACTGTATTCGGCACAACAGCCCAGAAATGGTCAGCAGCGCGCATCTTTGCGGCAGTGTCAGCACTGCGTCTCCGCTCTCTTCCGTCGTCTCGCCATCTCACCCCTCCGTCGGGCCTGTCACTCCACGATTCAATAGTCGTCACCGCACCGTCATGCTCCCTCTTCGACGCGCGCGCCGCATCCACTCCTTTCTTTGCGCCCGCGCGTCGCACCCCCCCCCTTCCTTCCCCCCCCCCCCCCCCCCCCCCCCCCCCCCCCCCCCCCCCCCCCCCCCCCCCCCCCCCCCCCCCCCTCCCCCCCCCCCCCCCCCCCCCTTTCTTTGCGCCCGCGCGCCGCATTCGCCCTTTTCTTTTCCCCCCTCCCTCCCCCCGTACGCACACCATGCAAGTCGCGCTGCACCCACGTTCTCTTTTTGTCTCGATGTGTTCCACGTCCTTCCCCGTTCCCCCCCCCAGCCCCAGCCGGGGTGTTCACTCATCTCTTTTTTATTTCTTGAGGCATCTACCGGCCTCCGCTGTCGACCTCCCCCTGCGTGTGGCGGCGCACCGGGTGCTGTTCGCGTTTGCCTTGCTGACCACTGCTTTGTACTGAGAACAATACGACAAAGATGAAGATATCAAATGGGGACCGACAATGGGGACGCTACAACCTGAGAGGAGAACAGGACACAACGACAACTGGCGGAGAGAAAAGGGACAAAACGCCGTGGTGGTCAGAAGAGCTAAGGGACAGGACGACCGGCCGCCATTACAGTGATGAAGCTCGGAGTTCTATGACAGCATCGAAAAGAGGCGCTCCCTCAATGTACAACACTTATGCTGAATATTACATCACATGATTTGTCAATTACTCCGTCCGTCACCCCAGCGACATAACGTTTCACACGAACCAGGTGCTTCACCCATTCTACACATTACGTGGAAAGGGCGAAGCAGCTGGTTCGTGTGACGGGAAACAAATGGACAAAATGCACACTGAGAACCACTGCACTGAGCAGGTTTCCAGCTTGTGGGGCGTGGCACTCCGGCCGGGGTGCGGACACTGTCCAGGTCACTCCCACTTCGGCCGGGACCAGTGCTATTCCTCACAGGGAGAGAGTGATTTCCGTATGTCCGACACGAAACAGGAGAGCACGACAAGCCCAGAACCCGTGACCATCCATTGCGTCCGTGGAGGAAGGCTACAGCGCGGCAACATATGGACAATGCAAATTTCCCTCAGGGACGGAGGCGTCGGTATCATCCTGAATGGTGCAGAATCTGACCAATCTCTGGATGCTATGGTCGTTGCGCCAAAAGCTGGACAGTCCCAGAGAGACGAATCGACGTTTTGGGCCAATCAAGCGCACAAAAGCGCCACTTGGACAGTCCTGTGTAGCAGTATTGAGGCTGCTACGTTCCGGCATGCCCGAAGGCGGATTATCTAATAATCCAGACAATTAATGTTGGGATTTGGTTTGAATGACTGGCCGATTGGGCCCGTGGCTTAGTGGTCAAGGTACCAGACTATTACTCCGGAAGTCGCAGGTTCGAGACGCTACCCTCCGATATGGCGCGTCGCCTAAGAATGATCGGATCCGAGGATCGCTCACAGCAAGTCACAGCAAACTTGTACATAATTCCATCCCCTGTCAGCACTTTTCCGAACATGTGATTGGCTGTAGTTGCATGATGACTCTAGATCTCTGCAACGCTGCAAGATCTGGCCGCATGTGAGGCCGGTGAACAGTTTTTTTATTCGACAGATGACGGGTGCTGCGGCGGAGACAGGTTTTCCGGCTTGTTCAGATTTGCT
>Ga0115030_1000254_pt1 | contig 20748 bp, 18 predicted proteins | sample SidtaG_4_FD_87174 | JGI IMG/M metagenome (GOLD analysis project Ga0115030, IMG submission 87174) | Marine algal microbial communities from Sidmouth, United Kingdom - Sidmouth_Male1 metaG | ecosystem: Host-associated > Algae > Red algae > Unclassified | place: Sidmouth, United Kingdom | collected... | reverse complement strand
TTACCATGCTATTTTGGATAAAGCAGTAGATCCAGAAGTAGAAAAACTAAAATTTATATAGAAGGGTTAATCTTCATTGAGAATTTTTATTCCAAATAATCCAAAACAACCTATATGCCGGGTTGAGAAAAACATTATTTTTTAATAATCTACCAATGTAATTTTTACAAACAGCAAATAGATACCAAATTATAGTATTGCTATTACTAAAGTAGGTGGATCTAATCGTTTTTGTTTCCTTTAATGCCAAGCTGTTATTGCTATAAGAAATGCCTGCTAAGGACCTGTTTGTAATTATGACAGGAATTAAATGTATAGAATGGCCTTTAAAAACAATGAGTCGTAGAAAAAATTCATAATCCATTGCAAGTTTGTAATTCGTTTTAAACCAGGTTTCTTTCAAAATGTTTTTCTTCCTGATAAAAGTAGCTGCGTGATGAATACATGATTCTCTACTGATGTTCTCAATGCGAGAATATGATTCTGTTATCATAATATCATTCTCCCATAGATAGACTCCACCAGTTAAAAATGTTACTTTTTCTAAGGAGTTTTCTAAGTGGTATTTAGCATGAGAAAGAGACTTTCTTACGATCCAATCGTCTGAGTTAACAAATAAAATCCAGTTTCCATTTGCCCGTGTTATTCCTTTATTGAACGCATCTGAAATACCATTGTCGTCAGCAGATTCAAATTTATCTATTCCTTTCAGTATATATTTATCAATTATTTCCTTTGTTCCATCTTTTGAATTTCCATCAATAACAATATATTCAAGGGTATGAACAGGTAAATCGTTTTTACTATTAATTACACTTTGAATACATCTGTCTATTGAGTTTTCAGCATTTTTAACAATTGTAATTATACTGATAAGTGGTTTATCTCTTTGCATTTATACTTGGGATATAGGATTTTGCGTGAGATTTTACTTGAATGCCTAAAGCCTCAAATTTATTGAATATATATTTTATAGTTTTTTCATGTGATTTGGAATATGTTGAATAGTTTCGATCAGAGAAAAATGATGGGTGTTCTTTTTTTACATCCTCCATTAAAGAGACGTACTGAAAATTTGAATGATGTTTCCAAAAATAGTCAAATTGTTCTGGTGATTTACCATCAAAACCAATTAGATGTACGTCCTTACTGAAAGTAGAGGCAAGAGGTAATAGTAATAATGAAAGAATGTTATCAGTACTTTTTACACATAGATCTTTGGATAAGTCTAAATTAAACTGGTTGCTCAATTCAACACCAATTACTTTATGTTTGAATTCAGGGTACTGCTGCACAAAAAGATAAGCATGATGGCTTGGCATTATAACTGTAAGATCTAAATCTTTCATACCTTGGATCAGATCTTTTCGAAATTGTTGTGCATACTTTGAGTGTCCAAAGTGAAAGACTGGATCAGCACAAGCAATAACATTTGGTTTTATGGTTCTACAAAATTCCTTATTCTTAATAATACTATTACAAATAATTTTAAATGAATTTTCTTTAATTTTTAGATCCGAATATATCTCAATACTTGGGCCTGAACCAAACAGCCAGCATTGAGTATTTTCAATATTATCTTTTAATATAAATAGATTATTTTTGAATTGTCTTTTATATTCCTCTATTTTTCTACGTGAAAGAGTCATAGCATAAAGACTAGACCAGTTTGAAATCTCCGAAATACTATAATATGTTGGGCTTATTGGAGCTATTTTTTCTATGTTTTGTAATAAAGGGATGGAAAATTTAATCAGCGGATAATCATAAAGGATAAGATCGAAAGAGTTAAAATCAGTACATTTAGTAAGCTCTAATTGTATACATTGCCTATCTTTTGGGAGATACCATTCTAACAAATTAAATATATCTACTCGAGGAAATTCTGAAGCATAAGCAATTTTTAAGTTTGGTTTAACAAGATTAAATTTTTTTGTTTTGCGAGCGATTTTTCTAATAGTAATAAATGTGTAATAGTTTAGTTTCTTCATTAAATTTAAGTGTAAAACATCATAAATCATGTAGTACACTACTGATACCACCATCTAGTGTAAAGTTAGCGCCATTTATGAATCCTTTATTTTTAGTAATAAGAAAATGTGTTAATTCAGCTACTTCTTCAGGAGTACCAATACGCTGTGCTGGATGAAGCTTTTGTAGAAGATTTAAAGCATCTTGATCACCACCAAAACCTGCAAGTAACATAGGTGTTGAAATTGCTGCAGGACTTATTGAATTAACAATAATAGATCCTTCCAAATCAACAGCCATAGATTTCGTGAGACCAACTAATGCGCTTTTAGATGTTGCGTAATTAACAAAGCGTGGTTTCGTTAAACTTTGATGAATGCTTGCTATATTGACTATGGATCCTTTGTGTTTCACCAAATCATCATGGAATATTTTGGATAAAAATAGGGGACCAGTTACATTCACATTCATACTTTCATTCCAACTTGATAATTGAATTTCTGTAAAGCTTTCTAATATCTGAACGGCGGCATTATTAATTAAGCCATAAACTTGATCAAGTTGTTTGAACTTGGCAGACCATTTGTCAAAGTAGTTTCTATTCTTGATGAAGTGATGAATATCAAATTGATGAAATGTATGACAGTCTTCTTTCTGAGTGGACTTATCTAAACCAACAACATGAAATCCTTCTTCCATAAATTTTTTACAAATAGCACTCCCTATACCTCCATTAACTCCTGTGATGATTATTTTTTTTGTAGTTTCATTCATTTTATAATCCAAGTCCTTCGAAAAGCATATTTAACGAATTTCGATGTACTTTATTCCAGTATAATGGACTGACATTGACATTATGAGAGGACAAGAGTACGTTATTCATACTTCGTAATGGGGAATTTTTCGGTAAGGGCTCTTCTTCAAATACGTCTAAGCCAGCTCCTGCGATTATACCAGATTGAAGAGCTTCAATAATGTCCACTTCTTTTACTAGTGGTCCTCTAGCCGTATTAATTAATATCGCAGATGATTTCATTTGTGACAGAGACTCTTTATTTATAATGAATTTACTTGAAGGGTTGAGATCACAATTCACAGAGACATAATCAGATTCATTCAGTAGTCTATCGAGTGAAACCATTTCTACTCCGATTTGCTCATGATTTTCTTCTTGCATATCCTTTATATCATAAGCAAGAATTTTAATACCAAATGCTTTTGCTTTTCTTGCTACGGCTGTTCCTACATCTCCTAGACCTATAATGCCCAAAACTTGTTCTTCTAAACAAAATCCTGGGGTTTTTGCCCATTCTCCCTGCTTCATCATTCTATCTGAATCTAATATTCTTCTGGCGTAAACAAGCATCATACCTAAGACAGAATCTGAAACGGGTTCAGAAAATGCATTTGGTGTCCGTTTAACTGGAATTCCTTTTGATTGTGCATATTCGCTGGCAATAGAATCTATACCCGTCCCCCATTTTACAATCACCTTTAAATCAGGACATGCATCGATGACCTTTTTAGTGATCCTATCATCTCCACAAATGATCCCATTATAATATGGCAAATGTTCTAATAGCTCATCTTCTTCCATTCGTTCACGGACAGGGTAAACCGTATAATCAATTCCTTTTTCTACTAATTCTTCCGTAAATAAACTAATATCATTTTGGAGATATGGAGCAGATATCAATGCTTTTTTCATTTCTTATCGTGTTATTATTTATAATTTATGTAAATGTAACAGTTTGGACTAAGGATTTTTTTCATGTTTTAATTTATGTATAACCTCTGCGACTACAAAATTGATTTCTTCATCAATATCATGTGCTTCCTCTTTGTCGATTTCATATAGATATGGGCGATCTCCAATTCTGTTGTGTTTTCGTTCTAATATAGACTTGTCAAATATGTAAATACACGAATTTTCTTCGTAGATCGGCGGTAAATCTTGAGTACGTAATAATATATTTTGATTGTGATTAACGGGCTTAGCTAAACTATCCCAAAGACGAGTTTGCCATCTGGTTACGCCAAACAAGGAATCGTATTGAGGGTATAAATTTAGAAATGTTTCAACAGCAGTTTGTATAGTCCCTGCTGATAGTAAGGGGTTTGTGCTGTGTGTTTGTAGATAAAATTCTGCTTTTATTTGATTAACCGAATTAAGCAGGACATCGTTCATCGGAATAGAACCATCCCGCAATTGTTGAGGCCTTTCGAGGAGGGTGACAGTCGGGAATTCTGTGCTACAATGCTCCATAATAACAGGGCTATCTGTATCGATAACCACCTCAGATATGGCTTGAGTGTCGAGCAAGGCTTGGATTATATAATGGAATAGAGGCTTACCATTGAAAGACCTATAGTTTTTTCCTTTTACTCTTTCACTATCGTGACGCATAGGGACAATTGCTGCAACTTTTATCATGTTAAAGGCTTACGAATTATGTTCATAATCAATTTTGTAATAAACAGCTTTCATGTTATGTTCATTTTTACTAATACCGTTAGGGTAATAAAATCTGCGATGCAGTATATCATTAACGTTACCTTTATGACGGTAGCCTTTAAAAGTACCCCAAAAGTGCATAAACCTAAAAACAGGTATATCAATTAGGTTCTTAAAAAAGACTCCTTTTTTACAGGCGGATATATAATCACTAAATGTATTGCCGATAAATAATTTTATGAATTCATAAATATTGAACGAGTGTCCTGGGAATATATTCTTAATAGCGATAGCTTCTCTCTTATATCTATTGAAGACTCTTTTAGGTGTTTCTTCATGTACATGGACGATTTTAGCATCTGACTGATACGAAATGTAATACCCCTTTTTAAGAATTTTGTTTGCCCAATCTAAGTCTTCTAAACCAGTGAGTTGTTCGTCATATTGTTGTAACTGCCATAGTTCTTTCCTAATAGCACAATTCGCATTATTACAAAAGGGATGATTTTGTCTCTTTACAGAATTTTCAGGAAACCACTTTCTAAAAATCATATGCTCGGAAAACTTAGTAAACTCATTTCCAATTTGACCTCCATATGTAAGAGCTACTTTCTCATCTGTAAATGGCTGAACCATTTGGGAAACCCAATTTGTATATACAGGATAGACATGAGCACTTGCAAAAATTAGAATGTCACCAGTAGCCGCTTCGCAGCCTTTGTTTAAGGCATAGCCAAATGAAAATTCTTCTGGTAAAATAGATATTATAGTGGTCTTGAATTTTTTACATACTTCAACAGTCCCATCATTGGATCCTGAATCGACAATAATAATTTCAATTTCAGCATAATCTTGTTTCTCAATGCCGATCAGAAGTTTGCCAATATGAGAGACTTCATTGAAGCAACGTATGACTATAGATACTTTAAGCTGCGACATACCTCTAAATAATAGTAATTAGTATTTGTCTTTTAATGACAAATAAGCTAAATCTTGAAATATAGGAGTTTGTTCACAATTTTTAGTCGTTTCGTAAAGATCAACAGAAGCTGTACTCTCTCTCGTTATTAATCTACTTTTGTCCCACTGTTCATAATTAAGTTTTGATTCAGTATTTTTGATAGTGTCATAATTCAATTGTTTCTGTAGGAAGTCTCTTTTGATTATTGGCTTATTCATCCACGTATCATCTAAAGTGTTCACACCTTCTGCTTGAGCTTCACACACCACTGTTACTCTAGCAATATCTTTGTTTTTAGGTGGTATGCGAAACATATAATCAATTGGCTTTAGATGCAACATTCTTAAAAAGTAGTCTAATAATCCAATACCAATTTGAAAGTAATTTGTTTGAGGATAATATTTCCCTTTATCATTAAAGTATAATGCCATTTCATTAGTTACAAAGGCACTAGTTTCAATGATAAATGTCCCTCCATTTTTGCAGAGGCTTCTGGCAATTGCCATACCTCCGAGAGGGTCAATAAGGTGATATAAAATTCCAGAGAAAACAACTAAATCAAATTGTTCGTCCTTTCTGGTCTGAATTAATTTATCTTTTAAATTATCTATCAGTATTCCGTACAAATATGTAAAATCAACATCATATGCTTTTTTGACCTTATTTATTCTATTCGTAAAATCAAATCTATCATAAGCATATACTTCACCAGCACCTCTCTTCTTAAGCAAAACAGGGATAACTGATTCTTGAGTACCAATATCAATACAACTCATGCCCGTTACATCCAACCCTTTTAACAAACGCCGAACCATGCTAACATTATGCCTCAACCTTCCATTTGTGTATTTATTCTTTTCTATTTCTATTTTATAATACCATTGATCGTTCATGTTTCTGTTTTAATATTATTTTGAATAGTGATAAATTTTTGATAATTGGAATGTATTCGTATCTCGATCCTCACTTCTGAATCGGAATGAGTTTATTCCGTCTTTTAATTCGGATAAGTTTAATTCAGTTCTCCATTTACATCTTTCAAGTTGCTGGGAATCATATTTCTTGGCTATAAATAATGATTTATGATTATAGCTAGCCAAACTTCTTTTATTATTGTATATTAATAAAACTCTTGAAGCCTTCTTCATTTGTGGTTTAAGAAAAGTCCAACCTTCAACTATTAGTTTAGTATCAATTTTTTCAAATTTGGTTATCCTCCCAATTGCCTTCTCAGGGTTTTTTACAAAAGTAATTGGTTTGAAATTAAGTCTGTTTATATCTTTAGATAGGTGTAGCGTATGGTTAATTAATGCAGACTTACTTTTGATATCATCATTTAAATCCGTGATATACTTAAATTTATTGTTAAGCTTACTTAATGTTAAATGATTCAATTTGTAATACGCATCTCCTGGATAAATTTTTCGTTTATGTCTTTTTTCGATTCCTTTTACAATAAGTGCTGGTTTTAATTCAGAAACATTGAATTCATTTTTGAACTCATTATACAGTATAGTGTTTTGCTGGTTAGGTAAATTTAACCAATTACAAATGTCATCATTCCATGATTTGAAATCGTGTACCATATTGAAGTAACTAACAATTAGTGCGTTAGGGTTTTTTTGATACTCTTCAACCAACTTTAATCTATCTTGAACTAACTCAGATTCTTCTAAGCAATACTGATCTATTGTGAAATTCTGGATTTTGGATCTGTCCTTTATGCCTGGCCAAGATCCTGTGCCTTCTTTAGGATTTGATAAATTGTGCATATAACCAAATGAAAAATATCTTGACACTAAAATATCTAGCGGGTTTCTAATCTGGCAAATTAGGATTTCATTTTCTTCAAGGTCTCTCATTTTGCGAAGAGGACAGAGAATTCCATTTTTTGATTTTGTATAACCATCTGTATTTTTAGGATTATTATTTCCAGAAAAATATGGTAGATTGCTAATCTTAGCTAGTTTCTTAAAATAGTTAAATAAAAACATGCTTCCGCTTTTATGAATAGCGGTAACAACAAGTTTAGAGTCTTTTAATTTGCAATTTTCCATTTCTTACGAATATCTTGTCTTTCGATTTTATTATAAAAGTGTTTAGTGTACTCACTGCTCAACATTTTGTTGATATATGCTGCTGGGAGTTGAATCCCTGATTTAAATGCTTTATAAGCTTCACCATAATATTTAGAGTTGCCAAAATTTGTATTTTTAAGTGAGAATCTATCAAATTCCAGGAATTCTTTTATAATCCTTTCTTTTTTTCTGTCAGGAGTTTCTAATTTAATTATTAAGCAGTCAAATCTATCTGTAGTTATTTGTTGGTAACCTTTAAGTCTTGGAAAATCATAGTTATAAATATCAATTCCCAATATTGAAAAATATTCTTTTTGAAACCAAATTAAGGGTACCCCATGATTATAGTTAATTTGGAAGTCACAAATTAACTCATTAACATAAGTCTTATGAGAACTAGTTGCTTTTAAGATTCTTGATTTGAATTTTTCAATTAAATTATCATCAATGTTTTGTTCTAGTTGATTTAATAAAGCCTGAGAAGTAGAAAATGTTGTTTGCTTCATACTTTGTAAAGCAGAAATTATTTTCGGAGAAACACTTAGCGATTGACAAAAACCTAATGTGTCTTCATTAATTAGATAACTCTGCTGGAAGAGTTCATTGTCCGAGTGATATACATCTAGATTTTGAAAATATGCAGCAATATTTCTTGAAATGGGTTCTCTGACAAGTGTTATAATTTTAAGTTTCTTCTGTAGGGTCTCATTTGTAAAATACTTATTCAATATAAATTCACTGTCCGTTATATGTTTCTCAATTTTTAATCCTTTATGCTTAGAGCGTTTTTTTATTTTGTTAATTGATTCTAAGTTAAGTGTATGTATATGGTATGGTTTAAATCGTTTTGATTTTCCAAGACTCTGATAGATTGAAGAAGACCCCACTTTTCCCATTTGATAAATCAATACTGTTTCTTTATCCATACTGTCAAACTTCTTTTCGTAATTTTCTGTACTTTATTAATTGCTTATTATACAGTATTATATCATAAATATTTCGTTCATGAATCAGGTCAAGAGTCGTATTTGGAATAGTATTCTTTTCAGTTTTACTTTTAGCTAGATTAAAATTTGTCATCGAAGAATCTGCACTTACTAATTTCTGTAAATCTGTCAAACTATCCTCGAAGTACTCCTGTATTCCTACATGTACAAAATGTTTTTTTAAATTTCTCTTTGCCTCAGAGTATATGTCAAAATTACATGTATCCAAATCAAATGAAATACCTGACAACAGACTTGTCTGATAATTAGATAATTCAGTAGAAAGTGAGCTGCCAACAAAATCTTTAATTGACATTTTCTGTGTCATGATCTTGCTATGTAGTTTGTGGGTTTTGTTTTTCTTGATATTGTTATACAAACTAATAACTCTTTCTATTGGATCTCTGAGTAAAGTAATGTACTGAACACTAGCTGGATTATTAAAGGTCGTGTGTAATCCAAAATGATGAATGCCTTTAATAATTCGATACTTTTCTTTTGCTGATGTATCAAGACTTCGGAAATATGAAGTTGTTCTGTTTTCTCGTTTGTTAAGTGTAAATATTGACTTATTTGGATATCTTGTTAGGAGGATATTATGATATGGATTTGAATTAGTATGTGGTATCTCTAAAAATATATACTTTTTCATGCTTTAGAATTTTAGAATATAACCAACCCATGCTCCAGCTTGGATTCGCTTATAATAAGTGCATTTGTTTTGTAATGCCATATTAATAAAGGCCTTTGTAGAAAAGTAGGAGATGTGAACATCACATGCTGTCAAAAAATTGTACTTTTTGCCTTCGTGTTCCGGATAGAACTCACACCATCTATTTGCATCTACAAATGGTACTGATATAAAAGCTGTCGAGTTATTTATCCTGCAGAATTCAGCAATTTCTTTAAACAGGTCATTAGGATGTTTTATATGCTCTAAAACACTTATACATGTAACTAAGTTAATGTTGACATTTACTTTTGTTTGTGCAGTAAATAAATCACTATAGATGTTTTTTAGACCATAGTTTTCTCTGCCGTATTTGATTGCAATTTCGTTTACATCATAACCGAATACTTTGCTTTTATATTTAGTTTTCATATGATGAAGCACTGTCCCAATACCACAGCCAACTTCTAGCACATTTTTGTAGTTTATGTTATTCTTTTCCAATACTTGTATTAGCGTTTTCGAGTATTTACGATTTCTTTCAGTTACAGAAATATTCCAATCCAAATCCTTTCGCAATTGAACCTGATCTTCCTTGAATTTGGAATCATTTACTATAGATTCACAATTCAAACAGAAATAACTTGGCCAGTAATTGGGAGTCCGTTTACTCTTTACCTTTTTGACAAAGTGTAATGCTTTTTCGCCACAAATTGTACAAGGTGAAGGATTAATATTAGGTTCACTACAATCTAACTCAACTCCAATTGTATTTAGAAATATATGATTATTCATGTAATGCTTGTTTTAGGGAATTTTTAAATTTTTCTCTGACGACTGAAGCTGCATGACTCTGAAGAACTACTTCGCGACCTCTTGTGCCTAATTTTTCTCTTAAGTCTTCATCGAATATGATTTCCTTTATTTTCTCCTTCAAAATATCCACATTTCTCTCTGAAACAACAGCTCCCCATCCTTCTTCTCTCGCATAGCGTGCATTTGGGCTAACAGCGGGAGCATAAACCAGTGATGGTGTTCCTGAAGCCATGTATTCTGGAACTTTGGTCTGTATTGATAGTTTGATATATTCTAGACTTTTTTCATCGAAATTTATTGGTAAGACTAGAAGGTCAGATGCCGTTAAGGTAGCTGGTAAATCAGCTCTATCTAGAAAACCTGCGTAGCCAGAAACATTTCCTGCTGTAAGGTGTTTTTCTGCAGGTTCTCTCCACACGTCTGCGGTATAGATTTGAAATTGACAGTTAATACCTTCTTCATTCAAAGCTATTACTGCGTCCTTTATATCTATAAGACTGTATAATTCTTTATCTGCAGTGACTGCTCCTATATATACAATACTAAAAGTCTCTTCGTCTTGACTATAATATTTTTCATTTTGAAACCATTCATCAATATCAATTGTATTATGAAATGGAATAAATTCCTTATTATATCTCTCTTTGTATTCTGCTGCCATTTCAGGAGAAATACAAATATTTAACTTTGAGTTACTGATTAAGGAATTGAATTCTTTCTCAAAGACCTGCTTTACAAATAATCTATCAATTGCAGAATTATGTTGCTTAACAAATCGATTGGGCCAATCATCCATAATATGCAAGACGTATGGAATCTTAAATTTCTCGGCAAGGACTCTACCTAACCATAGGTAATAGGGAGGATTATCTCGAGCATCTGTATAGATTATATCAGGTTGAAATCTGCTTTTAATTCTGTTAAATATATCATCGACGTTAATCGATGATGAGCTATAAAAGTACTTATTGTGTTTAGAGTTTAGCAGTTCATTTAAAACGCCTTCATTTAACGGTTTAAGTTTTTCCAGATTGAATCGACCTGTGATGTATTTGTCACACACTGTCTTATCAGGTGGAATGAATTCTGTTGCATAAACTTGTGCTAAATGTGATTTAGGCCACCCTCTAAATAAGTTACCCATAGTCACTCCACCTCCTGCTTTTAAATTGAATCGGGTAGGTGTGACGACTAATACTTTCGGAAAATCATGACTCATAAAGCTATGCTGAAAATATTTCTGAATAAATATCCTCCAATGATTTCGTTATTGACCATTCAGGAAAATGAGATTGAAATTTACTTAGGTCAGAAATATAGCAAATATGGTCACCAACACGATTAGCTTCATCATATTTCCAACTAAAATCGTTCTGACTCATTGATTTTGCTTTCTCTAAAGCTTCTATCATAGAAATACTATTTGTCCTTCCTCCTCCTAAGTTATAGACTTCTCCCTTTCTTGGATTTTTTCTAAATGATTCAAATGCTTGTATGACATCATAACTGTGTATATTATCTCGGACTTGCTTGCCTTTATAGCCGAAAATAGTATATTGCCCACCATCTTTGGCAACTTTTATAAGGTAGTTTAAAAAACCGTGAAGCTCAACTCCAGAGTGTGATGGACCAGTAAGGCAACCACCTCTAAAAACACCAGTATTTAGATCAAAATATCTTCCATATTCTTGTACTACAATATCGGCTGCCAATTTTGAAGCACCAAAAAGGGAGTGGGTGCTTTGATCGATTCTAAAGTATTCTGTAATACCGTTTGCATATTCTTCTTCTTCATAATCATAACGGGTGTCTAATTCTACTAAATTCAATTCGTTAGGTGCATCCCCGTAGACCTTATTTGTGCTCATGTGTACAAAAACTCCATTCGGCGTGTGCTTCCTGAATGCTTCTAATAAGTGTAACGTCCCATTAGCATTGACTTCAAAATCTATGATTGGAAGGTCCTTTGCTTTATCATGTGATGGTTGAGCTGCACAATGAACCACCAACTCGAATGGATATTCTGCAAATAATTTATTAATTGCTTCTTTATCTCTAATATCGATCGATAGAGACTTGAAATTTTTATGAGCATTCTGTAAGCGATTCAAATTCCAGGTCGTATCACCTCTTTCACCAAAAAAGAATTTTCGCATATTGTTATCAACACCGATAACATCAGCGCCGTTATTGCAGTAAAAACTGACTGCTTCAGATCCTATTAATCCACTTGATCCTGTTACTAAAATCATATTAAAAATTATCGTTGAATACTTTATTTAAATCTATATCATTTTTAATTGCAATAAAATTACCCCAAGCTTTGTCCTCGATATCGCATGGATATGATTGTAGCTGATTCCATTTATGCTTCTTCCCATACTCTACAATAGGGTACCATTCTGAAAGAATAACCTTATAGCCTTTTGATAATAGATAATTGCCTAAGTCCTTGTAGGAATAACCGAGTGGTAAAGTCTTACTGTCTTCAAATTCAGCAATTACCACTTTAGGCTGTAATTTATCCCAAGGGAATCCTTCTAAAACAAATAAATCATAACCTTCAACATCCACTAACAAAAAGTCGCATGATTTAATTTTATTTGCTTCCTGCCATTTTGTGATAGTCGTTACATTTACTGCCTGTGTTTCCTTATGCGATTTATGAAACGTACCGAGACTACTAATGCCGGTGCTGACCTTACTTGTAAAAAAACTTTGATTTGTTATTTCTTTATTTGAAACAGCTCTTGGATCAATAATCAGATTTTTATGTTTACCTAGATGCTGCTTGAGTATTTTTCTATTTTTATTATCTGGTTCAAATGCATATACATTCCATTGATTCTCGACGAATTTTTTGAGGCCCCAACCATGATGAGCACCCACATTGATCATGTTTTTATCTTTAGAGTAGCTTTCTAAAAAATCAAGTACTAAGTCGCCTTCATCTAAGTGATCATATTTTGAATTTATTCTTTTTACGATACCGCTGGATTTAAATTCTTTATGGAATGTTGCAATAGCAGATGTTTTAGCGCAGTCTTTATAAAGAAACCCTCGGAGTGACATTCTGTCAAATAATTCAAGATGTCCGCCATCAGTACAATTATAAATTTTGCGATTGTCTTTCTCAAAAGCTTCTTTGGCGAGTACGTACATAGCTTCCATATTATCTACATCAGCGGCATGCCACTTTTTACCTTTGAAATAATTGGGATTAAAGTGATTATCATCGTCAGTCAATTCTAAAATCTCTTCTCCTTCTTTATATTTTTGATCTTGTCTGTAGCTGTGATCCATTCCTATAAGAGCAACTTCGTCATAACCCAATCCATAGGCGAGTTGCATATTAAAGAAGCTGACAGTATGTCTCCAGGAAACATTTTTTTCCATGTTGGTACTAAACTGTGGATGACCGACAGAATTTACAAAGTATGTGTCCTCATCTGGTTGTATACAGTAGGCCAGCCAATAAGGGAATATTTTAGTGATACCTTTAATCGCATTAACATTCTGATACCCTTGCTCGGCTACCAAATTATTGACAACAGTATAATACTTGGCGCAACTCAATAATTCTTCATCCAAGAATGTATTGTTGCATATAAATACGTCCTGATCTTTTAATAAGCTAAAATCTATCTTTCGTAAACTGGGTCCGTTACCAACAATTATACACTTTGATTTTCTTTTACGGTTTGGATTATTGACAAAATCCACAGTGCGTCTCACTTGTTCATCTTTCCATTTTCGATCAAATGCCCATCGCTTGGTTGCAACAGTATAGCAGACATGATTTGATATTGTCTTTTTATCTAAAGCTATTTCCTGACACTTTACCTTTTCAGTAAATAAGCCAAGCTTCGACATTTCGTTATATGTAGACTGGTATCCTTTTTCATTCTTGTTGGTTTCGAGTGTTTTTATAGCTTTAGCTGATAAGTTATATTGTCTGAGTAAACCTTTGTAGACTTTTTTTACCGAGGCTTCGTCTTTAATTGCAGAATTGGAGCTATTATTTAAAACACCATCTAATCCTTCAACTAAAAATTCTGCATAACGTTTGAGCCATTTGTGATTTACATAGCCGTATTGCTCTAAAACCATATCGCAAATTTCTTTGAGGCTTTTACCTCGTTGACCCATTGTCTTATTGTCTTGGTAATATCTTGCAATTGTGGTGCACGAATCTAAATAGACAATTTTAGCACCTGACTTTACAGCACGAATCCAAAATTCATAATCCATACAGAAATGCAGTAATTTATTTACTGGACCAATTTTCTCTATTAATGATTTTTTAAAGAACATTGCTGGTTGAAGTATGCCAACTTCTTCTTGCAATTTCCAATGCAAGCTATTTGGATTTTTATTTATGTATGCATCTTTTATTTTTTCATCTTTTTCATTAAGATAATAACCTGTACAGTAAATCATGTCAGGTTCATCTGTCTCATTAAAGCGCTCTATAATAGTTTTAAAAACATCATTATTTACGTAAAAATCATCACTATTGAGCCAAGCGATAATTTCTCCCTTTGCTCGTAACATCCCCTTAGCAATTGCATCAGCCTGACCGTCATCTTTCTCATTTATGAGCGTGACGCCTTTTACTTTTTTTGCAATTTCCACTGAACCATCATTTGAGCCTGGATCATATATTAAATGTTCTATTGCAGGGAATGATTGATTTTTAATTGCGTTGATACAGTCTGGTAAAAATTTTGCCTGATTATAACTGGGAGTGATAACAGAAATTTCTGAAATTTTTAACGACTTGAAGGAAGCTTGATTTGATGTTGTTTTTAAGTTAACAATATCTGATTTTGTAGTAATGTCTTTTTGTTTCTGACCAGCATTTAAGTTTTTCGATTGGGTCTGTTCATTGCCCTTGCTTAAAGTTTTTGAGACTTTTCTACCAATGAAGGGTAAAAATAATAAAGCAGGAATTCTTGTTAAATAATAGCCGATTTTAAAAGAATATGAATTCTTGATAGCCATATTTTCAATTTGCTGTTTATTAATATGTTCGTTTAAAATATTGATACTTTTGTCTCGGTGCTTAATTTCGTTTTTAAGTATATCTATATTAGACGATAGACCCTCTTGGAACTTTTCTTGTTGTGTTTGTTTCTTCTTATAATTACTCAATTCCACTTTTAATTCATCTCTATCTTTCAGCAGCTTTTCTAAATGCCTTATCTGGGCATCAGAATTGACTGTAATTCTATTAATCTTACTCTTTAAATCCTTTAATTTTTCATCCATCACAGTAATCATTTCATTATACTTATCTTCATCAAATTCAATTTGTTGTTCAAGATTAGTTTGAGTTGTAAGAAGTTTTTCTATAGTAATTATTTGACTTTCAATTTTGGTATTAAGCTCTGTAATTTTACTTTTATAAGTATCTAATACTGAACGAAGATTTTTTGTTTCAGTTTGAAGAAATAAATTTAATTGATTTCCATTTAGTAATGCTTCTTCAAGAATTGATTGCTTATGTTTATTATCAATATCAATAAGTTTCGAAAATATTTTTTCTGTCTGATGCGAAAATGTTACTGCCATATCATTTTTAAGTGATGCAGCTTGTAGCGCATATTTGTCTAATGAAATTTGCAGGCTTGACAAAAACTGATCAGTAACAAGAATCTTTTCATTGTTACTTTCAACCGTTTTACGAATATGTATGAGCGAATCAGATTGTTTTATTAATTTATGATTGTATTTATCTATTACTTGTTTTGATTCTTGTATATCAGTAGTTATTTTGAGTGTTTGATAATTGAGTTTCTCGATCTCTTTTTTAATCGTGTTTTCAATGTGTTTTGATATGTTTTGGCTTGTTTTTTTAATTAAACTCAATTCTTCTGTGTGATCAATATCTTCTATTTTTTGAATAATTTGTTGATTAGAAGCATGTAAAGATTGGCTATTGTTAGTAATTAATTGACTTATGTTTTTTGTCTTTACAATACTTTCTTTTATTGCTAAGCTTTGGTCTTTTATTACATTTTGAGTCATTTGCTCCAATGAGTTCAAACTATTTTTCCTTTCTCGACCTATTCTTTGCAAAAAGTCAATCTCATTATTAATAAGATCCAATTCAACATTTTTATCAGATAGCTCTAATTCAGTAATTGTTTTAGACTTAACTAAATCCTCAGTTTCCAATTCATATTGAACTTTTATTTTTTCTATAGACTCATTAAATTCCTTTACAATGCCAAAAAAGGATTCTTCTATTTCTGTAATTCTAAGACGATTGTTATTAATTGGTGATTTTAGACTTTTATAAATGTCTGGAATAATTTGAATATCATATATCTCTTTACCATATTCACTCAGATCGAATTTTAGCATACTTTCTCCATTATTTGTCAAAGCCTTAATATATGAAGATTTATTTTTTGTTTCTGGCCCACCAATTCTCCCCCTTATTTTGTGAAAGCTACTTCTTTTAAGAAGTCTTCTAGCATTGATGACATATAATAACTCTTTAGATTGAGGATCATAAACCATGCCTCGAATATATCCAGTTTTTTCAGACACAATTATTTTTTTGGAAAGTGTCATAATTTCACTTGTGCCTGAATTGCAAAAAGCTAAACTTTGTTTATACTTTATAAGACTATGGGGATTGTTTAATCCGCTTATAATTATTTTAGAAGTTTTTGTATTGATGAGATTCCCATTTTTTGCTGCCTGCCAAGATTGACCTTTTGTTCTCACCCCAAATGTGGATACGTATAAATCTTTTTTATAGAAAACTAATGAGTTAAGATGACAATAATCATAGTTATAATCGGGCAAACCAGGATATTTCCAAAATATTCTCTCACTGGTTATATTAGCATCTCGATCTAAGCTTAATTCCACAACTGAATTGGTACCCGTACTGGCTACATACAATTTATTTTTATAACTCGCAATAGAATGAGGATCTTTGATTAAGACGGAATCATATAATGATACAAGAGATAAGGAGTGATTAACTTTACCAATTCGTCCATTTTGAAACGCAATATATATAGATGATTTTAAGCAGCAGATTCCAGTAGCTCCTTGAGAATCAACAGACCATGAATGGTCTATAAATTCCACTTGATCAAACTCCCGATTTGCCTTAAGGACTCTGAACGATGGACTAAGTAATTGGTTTACTAAACTAATGATATACATTATATCTCACTTTGCTCGCCAAAAAATCTTTATACGTAGAGATTAATCCTTCTTCTAATCTAATTATACTTTTCCATCCAATCTTGGTCAACTTACTTACATCCAGTAATTTCCTATTCGTTCCATCAGGTTTCGAAGTATCTTTTACTATTAGGCCTTTAAAACCTACAATTTGTTGAATCAGTTGAGCAACTTCTAGAATTGAAATATCCTCACCTGTACCAACATTAACTTGACCATAATCACTATAATTATGCATAAGAAATAAGCATGCCTGTGCTAAATCATCAACATGTAAAAATTCACGTTTGGGTGACCCTGTACCCCATATAGTAACCTCGTTTTGCTTATTTTCTTTGGCTTCGTGAAATTTTCGAATCAAGGCTGGTAAAACATGTGATGACTTTAAATCGTAATTATCATTTGGGCCGTAAAGATTTGTAGGCATAGCTGATATAAAATTACAACCATATTGTTCTCTCATTGTATCACATAATTTTATACCTGCTATTTTTGCAATCGCATATGGCTCATTGGTAGGTTCGAGAGGGCCTCCAAGTAAATATTCCTCTTTTATTGGTTGATCTGCAAGTTTTGGATAAATACAAGATGACCCTAAAAACAATAATTTTTGACATTCATTTTGTTTTGCAGACTGAATGACATTTGTTTCAATGAGTAAATTATCGAGTAAGAAATCCGCTTTAAAGGAATTGTTTGCATGAATACCTCCTACCTTGGCTGCTGCAAGAAATACATAGTCAGGACTATGTTGTTTAAAAAATAGGCTCACTTTACTTTGATCTCTGAGGTCTAATTCGCTTGAATTGCGTGTGATTATATTATGATAATTCTCTCTCTTTAGGAGTCTGCAAATAGCGGATCCGACCATACCACTGTGACCTGCAACGTATATTTTTGATCCTTTATTCAAATTCGTTTTTAATACTGTAACCTGAAGTAACTAAATGTTTATGTCTCTTGTAGTTTGAAACGTCATTTTTTACCATTTCAGCTATTAAATCTTGCAAACTATGTTTGGGTTCCCATTCTAACACTGTTTTAGCCTTGGTAGCGTCGCCAATTAAAAGATCAACTTCTGTAGGTCTAAAATACTTTTTATCAATAGAAATAATTTCATCTCCAATATTAAGATTGCATTCAGGATTATCGATTTCAGTAACGAATCCAGTTTCATCAATTCCTTCGCCATTAAACTGTATAGTGATACCAACTTCCTGAAAGGCTAAGCCGACAAAATCTCTAACAGTTGTTGTCACGCCAGTAGCTATAACAAAATCTTCAGGGGTCTCGATCTGCAGCATACGCCACATGGCCTCAACATAATCTTTGGCATGGCCCCAGTCCCTCTTTGAGTCTAAATTTCCCAGGTAAAGTTTTTTCTGCAAGCCTAAAGATATTTTTGCTGCAGCACGTGTAATTTTTCTTGTAACAAATGTTTCACCGCGAACGGGACTTTCGTGATTGAATAAAATGCCATTACAAGCAAACATATTATAGGCTTCTCTATAGTTAACTATTATCCAGTATGCGTACATTTTTGCGACAGCATATGGAGAACGAGGATAAAATGGAGTTTTCTCAGTTTGAGGGATTTCATGTACCATTCCGTAGAGTTCAGAGGTAGATGCCTGATAGACTTTAGTTTTTTCTATTAACCCCAAAAGCCTGACTGCTTCTAAAACTCTTAATGTTCCTAAAGCATCAACATTGGCCGTATACTCTGGACTGTCAAAACTTACCTTGACATGAGACATTGCGCCTAAATTATAAATTTCGTCTGGCTGAATCTCCTGAACAATTCTTATAATATTTGACGAATCTGTCAAGTCTCCATAATGAAGCTTGAAGTTTAATTTTTCATCTACATGAGGATCTTGATAAATATGGTCAATTCTGCCTGTATTAAAAAGAGATGAACGTCTCTTAATACCATGAACAATGTATCCTTTGCTTAAGAGCAACTCTGATAAATATGCACCATCTTGACCTGTGACTCCAGTTATAAGAGCAACCTTATTTTCCATTATTCTTATTCCAGGATTTGTTAAATTCTTTGAATCGCTTTATCGCTTTATTTGAACGCAGTGCATCTGCTTCGTTCTTTTTTCTTGCTTTTAGCAGCTTATCTTTACTTATTTTACCTTCTCGTAGTTTGGTATTGTAAGATCTCCGGATCTTTTTTAGCCTATCAATTTGTCCAGCCGTTAATTTAAGTTCTTTCTTAATTGCTGGCCAATATTTAAGATCTTTTGTATTTGAGTCATTTAGTTCTAAATTTTTTGACAAATCTTTAGAATTAATTTCTTTTTGTGTTTCTTTCGGACTACAGGCTGTAACAGTTACAATTAAACAGATCACGAATAACCTTATCATAAATAAAATTTTAGAGGTCGAATCTACTAAAAATCAGAGCTATCCCAACACTATATGGCAAAGAATAAGTTTTAAATTTAAAAAACTGAAATCAATATTACTTATTTTAGGAAATGGGTAAAATTATAAGTACTCTAAAGCTTTGTGGGTATACTTATTAACTACGTGAATTCCAAGGATGAAAACTAATAAACCAACAGAAAAATTTAGGCTCATAATCTGAATATTGATGGTACTATCGTAAACGAGTACTGCTCTTATATTTTTAAAAATTCCTAAAAACGGGTTTATGTAGAACATAGGTCTCCAAAATTCGATTACTCTTTCGGCAGGAAAAAAAACTCCTGATGTCCACATAACTAACAAGAAAAATATATCTAACAAATGATCTATATCTCTTGCATAAATATAGATTGTTGAGAGAATCATACCAAAACCCATACCCATTAAAAATAAGTTACAAATCAAAATAGGTAAATACAATAAATTTAATGAAAAACTTGTATTAAATAATAATAATGCAACCACTCCATAGGCAAAAATATTAAAATAAAAGCCAATTAATGAACTAATCCCATTAGATAAAAATAAATCAATTTTATCTACTTTAATGTTTTCAATCAGGTACTTTTTTTGTTTTAGCACCTTCATACTTTTTTTGCTAACCTCTTTGAAGAACATCCAACAAATGAGAGCAGAAAATAAAAACAGTCCAAAGTTTGGAATATCCTCACTAACTCTTTTCATGAGAAAAGTAAAAACAGCCCAATAAACTAATACTTGCATTACAGGATTTAGAAAAGCCCAAAATAAGCCTAAGCGATCATTGTAATATCTCTTTTTAAAATCAACCTGTGCTATCTTCCAGATCCGCTCAAATCTGTTATTTTCAGGTAATTTCTCAGATATTTGATTTAAAATTTCCTTAATCATTTCGCCTTAGTTTTTTTGAAATGATTTCTATAGCTTTTTAAGACAGTTTCTGCTGGGCCAAGAGCTCTCACTCTACCATGATGAATCCAGGCAACTCGCTTACAGTACTTTGCTATTATCGGCAAAGAGTGGCTAACAATAATAATTGTACGGCCTTCCATTATCACTTTTTTGAATGCTTCATCAGATTTTCTTTTAAAATCTTGGTCACCAACGCCTCCAAAAAACTCATCAAGTAAGATGATTTCAGTTTCCACATGCATTGCTATTGAGAAAAGCAAACGCTGTTTCAT
>Ga0115030_1000246_pt1 | contig 20976 bp, 18 predicted proteins | sample SidtaG_4_FD_87174 | JGI IMG/M metagenome (GOLD analysis project Ga0115030, IMG submission 87174) | Marine algal microbial communities from Sidmouth, United Kingdom - Sidmouth_Male1 metaG | ecosystem: Host-associated > Algae > Red algae > Unclassified | place: Sidmouth, United Kingdom | collected... | reverse complement strand
TGCTCAATAACACGTTTGTCCTTAAATTCAAACACTTTTTCAGACAAACCTTTTAAAAAATCTCTATCGTGAGAAACTAAAATTAAAGTTCCATCAAAGTTTTGTAAAGCTTCTTTAATCACATCTTTAGAACGTAAATCTAAATGATTTGTTGGTTCATCCAAAATTAACACATTTACAGGTTCTAGTAACAACTTTACCATAGCCAAACGTGTTTTTTCTCCTCCAGAGAGTACGCCTACTTTTTTCTCAATATCATCACCTTTAAACATAAAGGCACCTAAAATACTTTTAATTTGCGTACGTATATCTCCTACAGCAACATTGTCTACTGTTTCAAAAATAGAGATATCGTTATCCAATAACGAAGCTTCGTTCTGAGCAAAATACCCAACCTTGGCATTGTGTCCTAAACCACAAGAACCCTCAAAATCTATTTGTCCCATAATGGCTTTTATCATTGTAGACTTTCCCTCTCCGTTTCGTCCCACAAAACTTACTTTCTCGCCTCTTGCAATAGCCATATTTGCATCTTTAAAAATAACATGGTCTCCATACGATTTGCTCATTTCCTCTACCTTTACAGGATAATCTCCAGAACGTGGAGAGGGTGGAAAACGTAACCTTAAAGAAGAACTATCTACTTCATCTACCTCTATAATCTCTAGTTTTTCTAACATACGCTTGCGAGAAGATACAGAAGAAGCTTTAGAGTATGTTCCTTTAAAACGTTCTATGTATAATTTGTTATCAGCAATCATTTTTTGTTGCTCATCGTACGCTTTTTGCTGATTTGCTCTACGCTCTTTACGCAATTCTAAATAATGTGTATAACTTGCCTTGTAGTCATAAACTTTACCCATAGATACTTCTAAAGTTCTATTGGTAATGTTATCTACAAAAGCTTTATCGTGAGAAATTACAATTACAGCTTTGGCTCTATTGAGTAAGAAATCTTCTAACCAAATTACAGATTCAATATCTACGTGATTGGTAGGCTCATCTAATAGAATTAAGTCTGGTTTTTTTAATAAAATTTTAGCCAACTCAATACGCATTCTCCACCCACCACTAAACTCTGATGTAGCTCTACTAAAATCTGCTTGCGTAAACCCTAAACCTTTTAAAGCAACTTCCACCTCAGCTTCAAAATTAACATCTTCTAGAGCATAATATTTCTCACCTAGATCAGATACGCGTTCAATAATCTTCATATATTCATCAGATTCGTAATCTGTTCTGGTCTCCAGCTGTTTGTTTAGCTCTTCCATTTCAGCTTTCATGCTAAAAACCTCATCAAATGCTTTGGAGGCTTCTTCTAAAACAGTACAATCATCATCCATTAACAAATGTTGAGGCAAGTAAGCTATTACTGTATCTTTTGGACAACGAACACCACCCCTAGTTGGGGTTTGCATACCTGCAATAATCTTCATCATGGTAGACTTTCCAGCTCCATTTTTACCCATTAAGGCGATTTTATCATTCTCGTTTATTACAAACGAAACATCACTAAATAACTTGTGTCCACTAAACTCTACTGCTAAATTATCTACAGAAATCATATCTAAAAATTGAGCCTTAAAACTACAAAAAGAAACAATAGTAGCTATAAAAGTTTTGTGTAGTTATTTTAGATTTTTTCCAAAAAAAAAGAAACTCTAGGGTTTTACGACTAGAGTTCTTTTGTATTTTACGTAAAGAAATTAAATACTTGCCATTTCTTGACTAGTGAAATGACAAGTATTAAAACTAGAAACTATTAAAACTATTTTATCATATGATATAATAGGATAATACACTTTAAAAAAGCTCTACAAAACATTGTTGCTGTTATGAAAGAGATAAAACTTATAAAATACTAGTTATTTCTGTTTTTCAACGTAATATATCTATTGTTGTACAATAGTGCATTTATAACTAGCTAACAAATCATTAAATTTTAAAATAATGTTTGTGTAATTTTAGAAAACAATTTTGTCTCGTAGAGCTTTTAAACTCGGTTTAAAAAAACTGAGCGCATAAATACGTAATAATACGTAATTACGCTACAAATCTACGTAATTATTCTGTTCCTTCCAAAATATATTTTTATTTTTAAAAACACTTAACAATCTTAAAAACAAAAAAATACATATAAAAAAACATCAATTAATTACAATTGATGTTTTTTTTTGAACACTATTAACAAAACTAAGTACTTATACTCATTAAAAATATTTACTGAGCTGCAGCCAACTCATCTTCTTTAGAAAACTTAATAGTTAACGAAACCAAAGCAACAACTATAACCAAAATACCAATAACAAAATATCCGCTAGATACCGCCTCAGAAGAAGCTGCCGATTGTGCGGCTTTAATAACCTGTTCGCTGGCTCCTTTAGTCTCTATAATTGCAGCTTTTTCTGCAACTGCTGATTTAGATTTTAATAAAATAGCTGCTAAAAAAGCACCAACGTTCCCTCCTGCTCCAACAATTCCGCTAATAGATCCAATTGCTTTTTTGTTAATAAAAGGAACTACTGAAAACGTTGCACCCTCTGCCATTTGTACCGATAAACTAAATAATATTAAAAATATAAATGCCACTATAAAATTATCTACTCCTGAAAAAGTAGCCAACATTACACCTTCTATTGCTAGTATAACTGTTAGAAAAACAACACGCCCTTTTAATCCTTTTAATTTCCCAAATTTATCACCAAAGAAACCTCCTAAAGTTCTTGCAAATATATTCATCAAAGCAAAAGATAAAACTAAATTACCTGCTGTTACTCGTTCTAATTGAAATGTATTTTGCAAATAATCATCCATAGTTCCATATACCGTTAACTCCATTCCAAAACATGCTGCATACACTACAAACAAAATCCAAACTCTATAATCTTTAACAGCAACTCCAAACCCAGCTTCATCTTTTTTTAAGATAGGCATTTCTCCAGAAGCTTTTAAATCTTTAAAATTTCCTGCAGGAGTATCTTGTGTACAGAAATAATAAACAATCCCCATTAAAAAACAGATAACTCCTGCAATAATCATAGAGTATCTCCATGCCTCTGTCTCTGCAATACCAAAACTAATAACCGCTGCTGCAATTAAAGGCATCCCTAAACGATTAGCCCCTCCCCCTAAATTACCCCATCCTGCGGATGTTGCATTTGCAGTACCTACAATATTAGGAGCAAACATTAAAGAGGTATGAAATTGCGTAATTACAAACGAAGCTCCAATAAAACCAATAAACAATCTACAAATTAAAAACTGCATAGGCGTTTGTACAAATCCTATTGCTATTACGGGTAACGCACCCAAAGTAAGCAACCACGTATAGCACAATCTAGGTCCGTATTGATCACACAATTTACCTATTAGCAAACGGGCAAATACCGTTCCTGTAACTGCTAAAATAATTGAGTTCCATTTTTGATCTGGTGTTAACCCTAAATCTTTTACCACGGATGGCATAAAAGGAACAATACCAAACCATGCGAAAAAACACATAAAAAAGGCAATAGAAGTAATCCAAAATGTTTGAATAGGTTTACTTTTTAAATTAAATAATTCTAGCTTAGTTGCTTTTGATAAAGTTGACATATATATTTTCTTTTTAAAATCGTTTACTTAAAACTACGTACACAACTACGTATTTATACGTGCAAAACTAGTTCTAAAAATGAATTACGAAACTATTTAATTACTTTTTTTAAGGGTTTATTGAAAAATAAAAATAGATTATGCGTAAACAACAATAAAAAAACTGTTTTTAAATCTAATTAAATCTGTTTTACTACAGTTTTTAACAGATTTATCTTTTTAAGACAACAAAAACACTCAAAACAACATCTTATTTTATGATTAAAAACATACGTATTTTTTAAACAGACATGACAAAACGCATTTTTATAGTTTTAAAAAATTAGCTGTGCTTATATTAAAACAAATCTCAACGTACTACATACACCTATTCTTTGTATTTTTGTGAAATAAAAATTAATCTACATGAAAAAAATACTTTTTTTACTTTTTATCTTATCCTTTCATACAAATGCTCAAGAAATTGGAATTCGTTTAGGGAGTTTTGGAGACAATAATGTAGCCATAGATGGTATTGTTAATTTTGATGACAGTACACGTTTGCACGGAGACATTACTTTTGGAAATGGAATTGGTGCCAATTTACTGTATGACTTTAAAGTAGATAACGTAGCATTATTAAACACCAGCTTTCAATATTATTTTGGAACAGGAGTAAGTACTTTTATAGGTTCTCCTTTTGTGTTAGGAGTAAATGTAGAAGGAGGAATAGAATACTTATTCAAACAAATACCTATTACGATTGGTATTGATTGGAGACCACAATTGAACATCATTTCTAAAACCGATTTAAAATTTAATCAGTTTGGAATTAATATCCGTTATAGAGTTAACGAAATTTAAAGCGAACACATGCAGAAAAAAATAAATATAAAGAATAAAAGAGCACGTTTTGAATATGAAATTCTAGACAAATACGTTGCTGGAATGGTTTTAACAGGGACAGAAATAAAATCTATTCGTTTAAGCAAAGCTAGAATTACAGATTGTTTTTGTGAATTTAACGAAGCTGGAGAATTGTTTGCTATTAATATGTTTATTGAAGAGTATTTGTATGGAAACGCTTACAATCATAAACCTAAAAGTTCTAGAAAATTACTCTTAAACAAAAAAGAACTAAAAAAACTAAATAAAGAGGTTAGCAACTCTGGTTTAACTATTGTTCCCTTAAAAATGTTTCTAAATGAAAAAGGGATTGCAAAATTAGAAATAGCACTTTGTAAGGGAAAAAAATTATATGACAAAAGAAACACTATTAAAGATAGAGAAAACAAAATATCTTTAGATAGAATTAAAAAGAGTCATTAATGATTTATTGGCTTAAGTTGATTAGAATTAAAAACCTTTTACTTATTAGTTTGGGTCAAATTCTTATTTCTTATGTTTTATTTTTAAATATTAAAACCTCAATAAGTCTATACATTCTCTCTACTTTTTTTTATGCTGCATCTGGAAACATTGTAAATGATATTGTAGATACCGTTCCTGATGCAATTAACAAACCCAAAAAGATAATTGTAAATGATAAAATTAGCACAAAAAATGCTTGGATAGGTTTTGTTATTTTTAATACTCTTGGTTTTTTAACAACTATTTATCTATATACTCAACTACAAAACACATTGCTATTAGCGCTTCTTATTGGAGTTCCCACCCTTTTGTATATCTACAGTAAATACTTAAAACAAATGCCTTTGTTAGGTAATATTGCTATTGGACTTTTAACTGCTCTATCTATTTTATTAATCCTATATTTTTATCCCTACTCAAAAGAAAACACAGCATATATAGGGGGATTAAGCCTTTTTACTTTTTTATTAAATTTTACAAGAGAAGTTGTAAAAGATGTAGAAGACTTAAAAGGTGATAAAAAGGCTAATTTAAAAACATTGCCAATTTTGTTAGGAACAAGAACTACCATTAAAATTATACGTAGCCTAATTTGCTTAACTATATGTACTGCTTTATTTGTTATTTTTAGTATTACAAAAATACCTTTTAAGCTATATATGGTTACTACAATTATAGCCCCACTTAGTTTTTGTTTTTTTATTTTAAAAAATAAAAAAACAAAAAACACTTTTTCTAAAGTAAGTAACCTTTTAAAAATAATCATAGCATTGGGTATTTTTACTGTGCTTTTTATATAACATTAAAATGATTAACAACATCCGCAACTACAATTTAATACTTGGGTCTAAATCTCCCAGAAGACAACAATTTTTAAAAGAATTAAACATCCCTTTTAAAACAGGAGTTATAGAATGTGAAGAAATTTATCCAGACAATTTAAAAGCAGAAGAAATTACAGAGTTTTTAGCCGCGTTAAAAGCTAAATCTTATTCCTTAAAAGTTAATGAAATTTTAATCACAGCAGACACTATTGTTTGGCTAAATGGTAAAGCGTTAGAAAAACCAAATGATAAAAATGAAGCTATTAAAATGCTTTTAGAACTCTCCAATACAAATCATGAAGTGATAAGCTCTATTTGTTTATCAAGTATTGAAAAAACCAAAATTTTTACAGAAAAAACAAAAGTGTATTTTAGAGAGTTAACACTTACTGAAATTGAATACTACATAGACAACTACAAACCTTTTGATAAAGCGGGTAGTTATGGTATACAAGAATGGATTGGTTTGATTGGTGTTACCAAAATAGAAGGTAGTTATGCTAATGTTGTGGGTATGCCTGTAGATAAGTTATATATGGAGCTTAAAAAGTTCTAATTTTATAGACTTTCAACCATATAAAATTATTACTTTTGCCCACAATTAATGTTAGAACTGTAAAATGAAAAAATATACTTACACAGAGAAAAAAGATACTCGTTCAGGTTTTGGTGCAGGATTAGCACACTTAGGGAGAACAAATCCTAATGTTGTTGCTTTATGTGCCGATTTAATTGGTTCATTAAAAATGAATGAATTTATTAAAGACAATCCTGAAAGATTTTTCCAAATTGGTATTGCAGAAGCTAACATGATGGGAATTGCTGCTGGTTTAACTATTGGTGGGAAAATTCCTTTTACAGGGACATTTGCAGGATTTTCTACAGGTCGTGTATACGATCAAATAAGACAATCTATTGCCTATTCTGATAAAAACGTTAAAATTTGTGCATCTCATGCAGGTTTAACTTTAGGAGAAGATGGAGCAACGCACCAAATTTTAGAAGACTTAGGTTTGATGAAAATGTTACCAGGAATGACTGTAATTAACACTTGTGATTACAATCAAACAGAAGCAGCAACTATTGCTATTGCTGAGTATGAAGGACCTGTTTACTTACGTTTTGGTAGACCGGTAGTACCTATTTACATGCCTAAATATACAGATGTAAATAACGAAAATAAATTTGTAATTGGAAAAGGAATCCAAATGACAGAAGGTACAGATGTAACAATTGTGGCTACTGGACATTTAGTGTGGGAAGCTTTACAAGCATCTGAACAATTACACGAACAAGGGATTAGTGCAGAGGTTATAAATATTCATACTATTAAACCTTTGGACGAAGAAATTATCTTAAAATCTGTGGCTAAAACAGGTTGTATTGTTACCGCTGAAGAGCATAACTTTTTAGGTGGCTTAGGAGAAAGTGTTGCCAGAACTTTGTCTTTAAACAAACCAGCTCCTCAAGAATATGTAGCAACTAACGATACTTTTGGAGAATCTGGAACACCCGTTCAATTAATGGATAAATATGGATTAAATGCTGCTGCTGTTGTAAAAGCTGCTAAAAAAGTGATTGCTAGAAAATAGTTTTTCTTTAAAATACATTAAAAAAGACACCTTTGTGGTGTCTTTTTTGCTTTACAGTTCTTGTTTAATATATGGCACTCACTTGTTTTCTATTGACAGCATTAAATATTGCTTTTGTTGCACATGGTGGTTGATTGCTTAAGAGCAAATCAGGTAATTGGCAGATAAACATACTATTGAGTTAATTGGTACATAATAATAAAGACTGAAATTTTAGAATCTTATTTTTAATAACTAACTCATATAGATAAAAATTACTTTTTAGTAAAAAAAAAGTGACTTAAGGGTAATAAATGTATCATAATAGTATAACATTTCACAAAACATCATATTATGAGTATCTTAAAAAAACCTTTCCTTTTTACTATTACAATCATCTTATTATTATCTGTATCTATATTCGCAAATACACCCACTAAAGATATTTATAAAAAAGAAGATATTTCTTTTGTTTTTCATCATAATAAACCTTTAAAAAAATTAACTCTAAAAACATTTGAAAGTGATTATACTGTAGAGATTTTTGACACAGAAGGAAACACTATTAAAGTATATAAGATTGCCAAAAACACAAGATTAGAAGTTTCTACTGCAGATATAAAACCTGGAAACTATTTCTTAAGATATGTTGGGAATAGTCCTAAAAATAATTCCGTTGAAAAATTAAGTATAGAGTAATACATCTTACTCTTCATTTTGTAACAAAAAAAGCACCTTATAGGTGCTTTTTTTGTTTGTTTTTAGCTTTTAAATTACTTTCATTTTTTCCATTAAAAAAGTAGCACTTTTATTTCTACACACTCCTTTTTTTATTTTATAATCAAAAAACAAATCATCATTGATTATTTCAGCCTCAAAACATCTATTCACTAATTCATTAGGATGTTCGTCTGTTGTATTGCAGACCTCTAAATCGTGAGTTGCAATACAACCAATGGCTTCTTTTTTTAATATTCTTTTTATCACTTTAATAGTACCACTCTGCTTATCATCTGAATTAGTCCCCTTTAAAATTTCGTCAAGTAATACAAAACAAGTTTGTGTTTCTATTTTATTCATAATCTGTTTTAATCTTTTTACTTCAGCAAAAAAATATGATTCATTCTCTTTAAGAGAGTCAGATTGTCGCATTGAAACAATAACATTTAATGGGTGTATATTTCCTTTTGTAGCACATATACATGACCCAATTGAAGTAAGTACCATATTTATTCCCAAAGATCTTATAAACGTGCTCTTTCCAGACATGTTAGAACCTGTTAATATCATAAAGTTGTTCTTTCTAAAACTTACATCATTGGTAACTCTATTCTTATGTATTAGAGGATGTCCTAGATCTTTAAAACTAATATCATAATTATTGTTTAAGTCAGGAAACACAAAAGAAGGATTATTATAAGAAAAATTAGCTAAACTACTTAAAGCTTCAAACTCACCAATAACATCTAACCATTCACATAAATCTTTTGAATAGTTTCTTTTCCATTTTAATAGTGAAAATAGAGAATGAATATGATATAATACAGCCCCATTAAAAAGAAGAGCGACCATTCCATTTTGGATACTTTCCAAATTTGAGAATAATGATGATAGCTTTTTAATTTGTTTACTAGCAGAAGTGCTACCATAAATTAATTTAGCCTTTAAATTAATTAATTCAGAACTTTTAAAATTTTTCTGTTCTATTTCAGAAATAATTAGGCTGTATAACTTAATTATCTCTGAAACCTTGTCAGAACCAATAATTTCTTTCTTTATTTTTTTTAGAAAAAAGAGTGTAATCAATAAGTTTAATATAAAAACAGTAGATAGTACTGTGATTAGTAATGGAATTTTTAAGAACAACAACAACACTACTGATGATATAAAGACTATTGGAGTTAAATAAAACAATGGAATTAAACTTTTTGATCCTTGTTTTTGTTCTGTTTTTGACCAAAATATTAATCCATCATATTTTCTTTTATTATCATCAATAGTTTTAGCTAATGATAATAAATTATGTCGCCATTTTATATCAGAAGATAGTTCTTTAATAGCTTCTTGATTAGATTTTATTTCTTTATTTGTTAAAATCTTTAAAAGTAATGAGGATAGTTTCTTCTTGCCTATATATGTTGCTGTTCTATTCAAATTATGGAAAAGTGATTTTTCTCCAAAAAAGTCTAGATCAAAAGAGTATATATGTTTATAATCTATATACTCTATTCCGTTTTTAAACGGAATACTCTCTTGCTTTAAATAAGAAACTTCTTCTTCATTAATTCTTATTATATTTCTTTTTAACTTTCTCTTCCATGATACTTTGTCGTGTGTTTTTATCAAAAAGACCATAAAACAGAAAGTAATGAATGTAGCAACACCAAGGTATAAATTGACTGTTTTGTATGAATAGTAAAAAAGCATGATACAAATTAAAAACACAAACAATCTTAAAAAACTTATTAAATTATATGTTGTATTTATTTTCAATAAATCTCTTTTATACTCTTCTTTATAAGTAAGATATTTAAGTATTCTTTTTTCCAAATTATTTTTTTTTAAAGCAAAAAAAAGAGGTAAACAATCAAAATCTAACTTATCTTAATCAATTTTGTCTTTACCCTTATTTTAATAATGTAACACAAGAGAAGAAGTATAGTAAACACTAATGTTGTACAAATCACTAGCTTCTTTCGGTAAAACTAATAATAAAAATGAATGCAAAAAACGTTTATTAAAATAACCCCCATTTCCCCTTAATAATAATATAATTTCTAATCTAGAAACTATATGTAATTAGTCCCCCCCTTTATTCTGTTTAAAAACCCTCTACAACTAATACGATTTTTAATATTTATTAAATGAATCGAAACTGATTATCAATTATGTTTTAGGCATAAAAAACAAACTGTATATCCGTTTAGTGCCCACTCTCTGTAGTGCTTACTATTACTAGCCTGTAAAATATTTTTTCTCCAAAATACCTTCTGTTAAATTTATATATAAATTTGTTAAGGTATAGCTGGAGGTATTTGGCTTTAATTTTATGATAAGTTCCTACGAAGTTTCGCTTGGCATTACTTATAGCTATATGCTCCCATTTTAAAGTTTCTTTGGTAGTTTGCTCATTTGATTTTACACTTATGTGCAACTCCACATAATCAGTAACATTTACACAAGAAGTACTTTGATCCGTGAATAGAATAATTTGATCATTATCTGATGCAGACTGCAAAGTATTATCTGTTTGATCTGCTTTATGATTTGTTACTACTTTAGCTTTGAAATATCTACACCGTTTCACTTGTTTTCCAGTCTTAATATCTTCTAGAACTGTACTTTCTGCCATTATCATAACATTAGATTTTGTTATCTAGTGGTTTAAAAAAAACATTTTAAAATTATTGACGATTATTACATGATAGATATATTTGATGTTAAAGAAAATATTTTAAAAAACTATTATTTCCTAATAAAAACAAGGTGTAGAAATTTATACCAAGCAAATGAAATTCTATACTTATTATCTTAAACACGTTAGAACAACGGTAGAAAGATATTTGTTACAAAAATATCATTACCAAATAATATTTCTGTATGGTTTTGCTTACACCAAAAAACATATTTTTAAAGTAATCTTTTTTGTGTGTGGATTTACTAGTTTTTATCAGCTTAAATTTAATATATCAAAAATAAACTAGACTGATATAATAGTTATAATTGATGATTTTAATATATTTATAAATTAAAATGATGTATAAATTATGACTCTTACTCAATTAAAATATGTTTTGGCTGTTGCTGAACATCAAAATTTTACAACTGCATCTGAATACTGTTTTGTAACACAGCCTACTCTTAGTATGCAGATACATAAATTAGAACAAGAGCTAAATGTTCAGATTTTTAATAGAAATAAAAAGCCTATTGAACTTACAGAGGTTGGTAGAAAAATAGTAATTCAAGCAAAAACAATTGCAAATGAAACTAGTAGGATTACAGATATAGTAGACCAAGAAAAAGGGTATATAGGAGGTGAATTTAAACTAGGAATTATCCCCACAATTATGCCTAGCTTACTTCCTTTGTTTTTAAAAAAATTCAACAAAAAATATCCAGAAGTTACTCTTGTTATACAAGAGCTAACAACAGCTGACATTATTACAAAACTAAACGATGGACATTTAGATGCAGCTATAGCTGCAACCCCTTTAAAAAACAACAATATTATAGAAACTCCTATTTATTATGAGCCTTTTATTGGCTTGATAAACCCACAACATAGACTTTATAAAGAGCGTCAATTAAAATTAGAAGATTTAAGTATTGATGATTTACTATTGTTAGAAGATGGACATTGTTTTAAAGAAAATGTACTAAATATTTGTAATTCTTTAGGAACCAATTTTAAAAAAAAATTCTCACTACAAAGTGGTAGCTTTGATACCTTAATAAAATTAACTAAAGAAGGAATGGGAATGACTTTACTTCCTTATTTACACTCTTTAGACTTAAAAGAGGATGATAAATTAATGATTCGGGAATTTGAGCACCCTCACCCTGCTAGAGAAGTGAGTCTTATTTATCATAAATCAGGCTTAAAATTACAAATTATCAACGCACTAAAAGGAGAGATTTCAGCTACTCTTCGAGGAGTTATTGCATTTAGTAATGTGAAAATAATAAGCCCTTTAAAACTAAAATAGATAGATATACTTGATGTATTGATAAAAAAATATTATTTTACGTGAAAAACTGATCTATATGCAATCAATCACTCGTATTTTTGACTTTCCTGTTTATCAGTTTAAAAACAGTCCCTTAAAAAAAGCATTTACAACCAAGTATAAAGATAAATGGATTTCTGTATCCACACAAAGCTATATACAACAATATACAAATGTTTCCAAAGGACTTTTAGAGCTTGGACTTCAAAAAAATGACAAGATTGCTATTGTGTCTTCTACCAACAGAACAGAGTGGAATATTATAGATATGGCTGTTTTGCAAACAGGTGCTCAAAATATACCTATCTATCCAACGATATCTTCTAAAGATTTTGAATATATATTTAACCATTCTGGTGCAACCTATTGTTTTGTTTCTGATCAAGAAATTTTAGAAAAAGTAAATAGCATTAGACAAAACACACAGCTTAAAGAAATCTATACTTTTGATAAAATTGAAGGGGTTAAGCATTGGTCAGAATTAATGCAAATAGGTAAAAAATTAAATAGTAACATTTTATTAGAAGAAAGAAAAAAAAGCATAAAAACTGATGATTTAGCTACTATTATCTACAGCTCAGGAACTACAGGAACTCCTAAAGGTATAATGTTGAGTCATCAAAATTTAATTTCAAATGCAATAGATAGCGCAACCAAATTACCACGTGGTAATGGAAAGAGAGCTTTGAGTTTTTTACCCGTATGTCATGTATTTGAGCGAATGATTATATATCTATATCAATATAGCGGTATTGAAATTTATTTTGCTGAAAATATGGGTACTATTAGTGATGACTTAAAAAAATTTAAACCTCATATCATGACTGGAGTACCAAGATTGTATGAAAAAATTTATGATAAAATTTACGCAAAAGGAAGAGGCCTGCCCACCATCAAAAAAATAATTTTTTATTGGGCTGTTAATATTGGATTAAAATATGAGCCATTTACAAACCAAGGCTGGTATTTTGCATTACAATTAAAAATAGCTAGAAAACTAATTTTAAACAAATGGAAAGAAGCGCTAGGAGGAGAGTTAGAAATATTAGTCTCAGGAAGTGCAGCATTACAACCTAGAATAGCAAGAGTATTTGCAGCTGCCCAAATGCCTATTTTAGAAGGTTATGGGCTGTCTGAAACTTCCCCAGTTATTTCTGTAAACGATTTTATAAATAAGAAATATAAAATTGGAACTGTTGGAAAACCAATACCTAATACAGAAGTAACAATAGCTAAGGATGGAGAGGTTTTAGCAAAAGGACCTAATATAATGTTGGGTTATTATAAAGATTTAGAACTAACAAAAACTGTAATGACAGGAGATTATTTTCATACCGGCGATATTGGGGAAATTGATCAAGATGGTTTTTTAAAAATAACTGGCAGAAAGAAAGAAATTTTTAAAACTTCTGGCGGAAAATATATTGTTCCTGCCTTTATTGAAAATGAATTTAAACATTCTGCTTTTATAGAGCAAATAATGATTATTGGTGAAGGAGAAAAAATGCCTGCAGCCCTTATTCAATTAAATTTTGAACACACTAAAAATTGGTGTAAGATTAAAAAAATTCCCAATGCAAATACGCATTTAGAGCTCATCCAATGTCCTGATGTTTTACAACGCATACAACAAGAAATAGATATCTGTAATCAAAAATTAGGAAGCTGGGAACAAATTAAAAGGTTTGAATTAACTCCCGAAAAATGGTCTATTGAAGGAGGGCATTTAACACCTACCTTAAAGGTAAAACGTAAGATTGTAAAAGAAATTTATAAAAATTTATTGTTTAAAATATATGGCACAAACTCTTTAAACTAGCCTCTTTTCCCTAATTCTATCACCTCTAATTTTTGAATTTCACCCTTGTTAATTTCAAAGCGTAACATAGTTCTCATTTGATGAAATCCATGTATACCAGCAGCACCAGGATTCATGTGTAACAAATTTAATTTTTGATCGTATTGAACTTTTAAAATATGTGAATGTCCACTTATAAATAATTTTGGAGGATTTTTCTGAATTTCTTCTTTAATTCTAATATTATACCTATTAGGATATCCTCCAATATGAGTCATCCAAACATCCACACCACCAACAGTAAACCTATTATCTAAAGGAAAATCGGCTCGTATTTCAGTCCCATCAATATTTCCGTACACTGCTCGAAGTGGTTTTTCTATTTTTAAGGTATCTGTTACAAGCACATCACCTACATCACCCACATGCCAAACCTCATCAGCTAACTTTACGTATTTTAAAATGGTATCATCTATATAACTATGTGTATCGGAAAGTAACAATATTTTCATACTACAAACATCGATATTTTTTATGAAAATAAAGAGGTATCTCCAATATAGAATCTATTGATAGTACCGCTTAAATTCGATACCTTTATCACCTTAAAAAAAAGCAATTGAGGTACTTTGCAGAACTTTCTTATTTAGGAAAATACTATCACGGATGGCAAATACAACCCAATGCTATTAGTGTTCAAGAGGTTGTACAAAAAGCACTTTCTACTATTCTTAGAAAGCCTATAGAGGTTTTTGCAGCAGGTAGAACAGATGCAGGAGTACATGCTAGCCAAATGTTTATTCATTTTGATATTGACTTAGAATTAGACTCTGATATTTATGTGTATAAAACAAATGCTTTGTTGCCTAAAGATATTGTTTTTCATCAAATACTTAAAGTTAACAGTAACGCACACACACGTTTTGATGCCACAAAAAGAAGTTATGAGTATCATATTTTATTAGGAAAAAGTCCTTTTACTATAAATACCCAATGGCAAATTAACAAAAAACTAGATATAGCTGCTATGAACCAAGCTGCAAGTTACTTGTTAGAATATACTAACTTTAAATGTTTTTCTAGGTCAAAAACAGATGTAAGAACCTATGATTGCGACATTACCGAAGCAAAATGGACTCAAGAAGGAAATCATTTAATTTTTTATATTTCTGCGGATAGATTTTTAAGAAACATGGTACGTGCCATTGTGGGTACATTACACAACATTGGTCTAGAAAAAATTCCAGCTGAAGAAATCAAAAAAATAATAGAGAGTAAAAACAGATCTAATGCTGGGGCTTCAGCCCCAGCTCATGGTTTGTTTTTAACCAAAATCTCATATCCTGATACAATTACAGATGGAATCTAAGAAAAGAACAAAAATACTTGATGTAAACGTTTTTGGTAGAATTATGAGCTATGCTTCTGCTTATAAAAAACTGTTTCTTTTTTCGGGTTTGAGCTCTATTTTATTAGCACTAGCTGCTGCCGTTAGACCCTATTTAGTAACAAAAGCAATTGATGAATATGTATACACAAAAACTCAGGAAGGTTTTTTAATGTCTATCATTTTAATTTTAGGCCTTTTAATTTCTGAAGTTATTTTACAATTGGGCTTTATTTTTATGGCAAATCTATTAGGTCAAAATGTAATTAAAGATATTAGAACAAAGCTTTTTAAACATGTACTATCGTTTAATATGACTTATTTTAACAACTCTTCTGTTGGAAAAATGGTAACCAGAGTGGTTTCTGATGTAGAAACCATTGCACAGTTTTTTAGTCAAGGATTATTTATGATTGTAAATGATATTTTAAAAATGTTTTTGGTAGCGTTTATGATGTTGTACATAAATTGGCAACTAGCATTGATTTCCTTTATTGTATTGCCTGTTTTAATTTATGCAACCAAAATATTTCAAAAAGCTATTAAATCTGCGTTTCAGGAAGTAAGACTTCAAGTTGCTAATTTAAACGGATTTGTTCAAGAGAGAGTTACCGGAATGAAAATTGTACAACTTTTTAATAGAGAAAATATAGAATATAAAAATTTTCAAGAAATTAATAAAAAACACAAAACTGCTCATATAAAAACAGTTTGGTATTTTTCTATTTTTTATCCTATTGCAGAGGTCTTATCCTCTATAGCAATTGGTTTATTGGTTTGGTTTGGAGGTAAAGAACTGGCTATTACAGGCAGCGTAACTCAAGGAGAAATTATTGGATTTATTATGATGACAGAAATGTTGTTTAGACCTTTAAGACAAATTGCCGATAAGTTTACCACCCTCCAAATGGGAATGGTGGCTGGAGATCGTGTTTTTCAAGTTATGGACACACATAGCCATATAGACAATCAAGGTACTTATATACCCAACAGTATTAAAGGAGATATCTCTTTTAGAAAAGTTACCTTTAGTTATCTAAAAGATGAACCTATTTTAAATGCCATTTCTTTTGATGTTAAACAAGGAGAAACCATTGCTATAGTAGGAGCTACAGGAGCAGGAAAGTCTACTATTATCAATTTAATCAATCGTTTTTATGATATTGATAGCGGACAAATTTTAATAGATAATACAGCTATCAAAGATTACAATTTAAATTTTTTGAGAAACGAGATAGCCATTGTACTGCAAGATGTATTTTTATTTTCTGATAGTATTGAAAACAATATTAGTTTACAAAAAGAACAGATTACTCTTAAAGAAATTAAAGCAGCAGCACACCAAATAGGAATTAGCGAATTTGTAGAAAGTTTGCCTGGCGGATTTGAATACAATGTTAAAGAACGTGGTGTAATGCTATCTTCTGGGCAAAGACAATTAATTGCTTTTTTAAGAGCCTATGTATCCAATCCCAGTATTTTAATATTGGATGAAGCCACCTCTTCTATCGACTCTCAATCTGAACAAATGATTCAGTTTGCAATTGATAAGATTACAGAAGGGAGAACTAGCATTGTGATTGCTCATAGACTAGCAACTATTAAAAATGCAGACAAAATTATAGTGCTAGATAAAGGAAATGTTGTAGAACAAGGTACGCACAACGAACTGTTAACTATTTCTAATGGATTTTATAAAAATTTATACGACAAACAATTTTCCAGACAAAACATAACATAACGATGAAAAAAATATACAAAACAAACCAAGCACCTAGCCCGGTAGGTCCCTACAATCAAGCTGTTTCTTTTAATGGAATTTTATATGCTTCTGGTCAAATAGCCATCAACCCATCAACAAATAAGTTGGTTACTGATACTATTGAAAATGAAACGCATCAAGTAATGAAAAACATCAATGCTATACTTATTGATGCTAATATTACCTTTGAGCATGTTTTAAAAGCCACTATTTTTATTAGTAAGATGGATGATTTTGCCAAAATAAATAAAGTGTATGCAAGTTATTTTAACGAAAAAACTGCACCTGCTAGAGAATGTGTTCAGGTGGTAAAACTTCCCAAAAACGCAAATGTTGAAATCTCTATAACTGCTCACTTATAACTCTATCCAATGTTTCGTAAGCTATTTGCTTTTTTACTTCGTTTTTTTATCAGGTTACTTGTTTTAGGAATTGTTCTATTAGGCGTGTTTATTGGTCTTGTGTATATTGGTGGTTTTGGACCAATTGCTGATAAAAAGCAACTAACAGAAATTAAACAACAACAAGCCAGTATTGTTTACAGCGCAGATCATAAGGCTATAGGAAAATACTTTTTAACTAACAGAACCAATGTATCTTTTAACAAACTACCAAAACACCTAATTAATGCTTTAATTGCAACAGAAGATACTCGGTTTTATCAACATAAAGGAATTGATAAAATAGCAATGTTACGAGTAGTTGTAAAAACAATTATACTAGGAAATAATTCAGCAGGGGGTGGGAGTACGCTTTCTCAGCAATTGGCAAAAAATCTCTATAAAAGAAAAGATTTTGCCTTTCTTTCTATGCCTGTTAACAAAACTAAAGAAGCTATTTTAGCCAATAGACTAGAAACTATTTACTCTAAAAACGAAATTTTAGCACTGTATTTAAATACCGTACCGTTTGGAGAAAATGTATATGGTATAGAGTCTGCTGCACATCGTTATTTCTCTGTTCCTGTAAATCAACTAACCTTAGAACAATCTGCAGTACTAATAGGAATGTTAAAAGCAAATACATATTACAATCCTAGAAAAAATCCAGAAAACGCATTACAAAGAAGAAATGTAGTTTTACACCAAATGTTAAGATCTGATTTACTTAGCGAAATTCAATACGAAAAAGCCAGTAGAAAAAATTTATCTTTAAATTATACCAACTTAAATAGTAAAAACCCAAATGGATATTTCTTAAATCAAGTAAAAAATAGGGCTTCTAAAATTTTAGTTGATTTTGCAAAAAGTAACGGGCAAGCATGGGATATTGAAACTGATGGACTAATTATTGAAACTACCTTGGTTTCTGAACTTCAAAATACTGCACTGGCTAGTCGAAAAAGACAATTAATTTCTTTACAAAAATCAATGGATCATTACTGGAGTATTACTAAAAGTAAAAGAGAAATTCAAACCCTTTTAAAATCAGAATGGGAAAGATCTCCAAGGTACAAAGAGCTAAAAAAATCAAGAATTAATAATTCTAAATTATTTTCTAAAGCAAAAGAGAAAAAGAAAATGCTAGTTTTTGATTGGGAAAAGCAAGAACAACAATACTCTTCGCTTGATTCTATAAATCATTATTTAAAAATGCTACACGCTGCTGTATATGGAGTTAGTACAAAAACTGGAGCTGTTCAAATATATGTTGCAGGTAACAATTATGATTATTTACCTTATGATTTAATTCATAGCGAACGACAATCTGCCTCTACCTTTAAGCCTGTTGTTTTTACGGCAGCTTTAGAAAACGGTCAAAAACCATGTGAATGGATTAGCAACCAACAAATAGTTTATAAGGAATATAACAATTGGAAACCTGAAAATTACGATCACTCAAATGGAGGGTATTACAGTATGTTAGGAACATTAACCAAAAGTTTAAACATACCTACAGTAGCCACATATTTTAAAACAGGACATACAAAAATAGAAAAAACAGCCAATGCGCTAGGACTAACTAAAATACTTAAAAACACACCTGCAACTGCTTTAGGATCTACTAGCTACTCTTTGCAACAAATGGTACATGCATACATACCGTTTGCAACAAGAAAATATGGTGTGAAACCATATTATATTACTAGTATTAAAACACCTAAAGGAAAAATTATTTACAGACATAAAACCACTAGAATCAAAACACATATTAGTAAAAACACTTTAGAAACTATGCAATATTTGTTAAAAAATGTTGTAGATGAAGGTACGGGAATCAGTTTAAAAACTAAATATAAAGCCAGAGGGAGTTGGGCTGGAAAAACAGGAACGTCACAAAATTACAGCGATTCTTGGTTTATTGGCTTTAATTCTGATATAATTATAGGTTCTTGGGTAGGTTGTAAATATCCAAGCATTTCTTTGCCTTCTAAAATAGGTGGAGGTTCTGTAGCTGCATTACCAATTGTAGGTTCTATTGTGCAAAAAGAATATACCACATTAAGCATTAATAAAAGGCTTTCTGCAGGATTTTCCAAGTTCAGTCAATCTATTTTAAAGGATTGTAATTGTGAGTTTTATAGAGATGAAAACACAGTTGAAAAAATATTTGATATTTTTAATCCAAAAGATAAAGCAAAAAATAAAGATAATTTTATTAATAGACTGCTTAACCTTTTTTAAGGAAAAACAATTTGCATTAATAATTAATCGTAATATTTTTTATAGTGTCTGTTTTCTATGTACAAAATCACAACTTCTTTTACTTGTTAAAACTATATCTAGTACTATAAAATTTTGTTCTTTACTAAAGCTTATTGATGCTCATTTTTTTAAAATATAAATTAAATTTATTGTTGCACAATAAAGGTATAACTCTATTTAATACTATATTTTATGGATCTTTTCAAGGTTAAGGTATTCTATAATTTAGCGCTAGTTTTAAAACTGATTTTGATTGTTTGTATTTTTTAAACAAAACAATTACTTGAATATCTTTAATGTATATCCGTAATCAGTCCTAAATAGGTTTGTTTTTTGTGTATTATATAGGATTTCAGAAGATTGAATATGAGTATGTTTCTCTTGGTGCAGAATTTACAGATGATAAAAGTTGTCGATCACATTTCAAGGAACAACGAGATAAACAAGGTGTTGTTTGCAAGCATTGTCATGGTACAGATCATTATTGGCTCATTAATAAATGGAGTTATCAATGTAAATCTTGTAAGTCAAGAACTTCGTTACGTAGTGGTATTATCATAGAAAGTTCAACGTTGTCTTTTACTATTGAAGCATCAGAACAAGCTCATAAGACTCAGAAATCTGGCCGTGGAAGTAAGAAAAAATCTAATGTTATGATAATAGCAGAAAGTACAGTTCTAGAAGATATTAACACAGGAAAATAAGAGAGACAGCGTGGATATTTCAAAGCCAAAGTAGCAACAAATCATAAAGCAGATCAAACAGATAATAATTTGCAGTCTGCAATAGATAATGATCGAATTATTCTATTCACAAATCAAAGCACTTCTTATGTAAATATTGCTGATTATGTGGAGGTGCACATGAGTGAAAAATCAAATGAGCAAACTACCAAAGAAATTTTAAAATGGGTGCATATATCTATAAGTAATACCAAGCGAAACTTTGTAGGAACTTATCATAAAATTAAAGCCAAATACCTCTAACTATACCTTAACGAATTTATATATAAACTTAACAGAAGGTATTTTGGAGAAAAAATATTTGACAGGCTAGTAATAGTAAGCATTACAGAGGGTAGACACTAAACGGATATACAGAAATTAGTTCTTGTTTGTGTAAATAATAAATTTTACACATTTAAAATATCACCAAATAATATGTCTTTTTTGAGTTTAGATAAACTAAAAACAGGACGTTTTATAACAATTAATGATCCTTTAAATTTTATCTAAGTAAAATTCAAAGGATCATCATGCTTTGTAACAAGTTCTAAATCTTTAGTATTTATTAGTTAAATCTAGATTTTTATATT
>Ga0115030_1000245_pt1 | contig 20987 bp, 17 predicted proteins | sample SidtaG_4_FD_87174 | JGI IMG/M metagenome (GOLD analysis project Ga0115030, IMG submission 87174) | Marine algal microbial communities from Sidmouth, United Kingdom - Sidmouth_Male1 metaG | ecosystem: Host-associated > Algae > Red algae > Unclassified | place: Sidmouth, United Kingdom | collected... | reverse complement strand
TACTCTTGCTCTGTCCGCGCCGCGCCGCGGATAAAGTTGTCACTGACCGTTGATGCGGCGGAGCGGGTGCGGGCCAATGTCGACCGGTCGGCAGCGGCGCTCTCCAAAGCTCTTCTGTGCTCCATCAGCAACGTAGGCATATTTTTAGCATAGAGAACGTGGTCCCCTGCCCACAAAGCGGTCTTCGAAGAAAGAAAAAAACTCTTGGACATCCCCAATGGCGACCCAACACAGCACTCAGTGAGGGTCTGTATCTGCACTTTTCTTCATGGTTGCATGACAATGAGGAAAGAAGCAAGGGAAGGTGTTGCAGAGTGGGGCCGTGGGGGGGGGCAAGCGGGTGGCGGAAATGGGAAGGATGGGGTGGCAGAAGGTCTCTTGAGAGGCACCAGAACACAACTGGGATCGATCGCATATTTGCCCCTCTGCCGATTGTCGAAGCCAGGACACACCTGAGACGCGCCCCGTTTCCCAGCGTTTCCCGGCGTTTGCGGCCAGTTTCCTTGCGTCTCAGCCGGGACCCGGACAAGACTCGGTCAATTTTCTGTGGACTGCGTCCGTATCGGCCCTGTTGGCCTCAGATGCCCTGCGATGCGGAATATGACTCCCAGCGTTCAAGACAATGACGTCTGAGCACGCTCCCATTGAGAACTTCGAGGGGGACAGAAGACTGGATTACCATGCGCCGTACTACAAAAAGGAGAGCTGTTGGAATGACATGCGCGCAAAGGGTCAAAGTTTGAAAATCCTCCGTCACGATGCGTCACCGGCCGATTTTAGGTCTTCGAGACGACGTCTCATAGGTCACTGAAAGATCGGCATGGCAAATATTCATTAAGTTACGAACTGTATAATTGTTCGATGCACTCGTGTTCCTGTCCGGATCGGCCAAAATTGGGCATACTGCAATAGCTCTTGAAGCAGCTGGTGGTCAATCTGACACGAGTGCCAGCACGGATCGTTTCGTCAGGTCGATGATGCAAAGAGAAACGAACAGGCCACTACCAGAGCGGGCGAGGTTGAAGGGGGGGGGGTGGTCGTGCAGAAACAACGTGCGCCGTCCTGTTTGAAATCAAGTCGAGTGCACTGTGTGCTGAAGACGACTGTCTACACCTCGTGTCACTGTGAGCAAGGACACCAGGGGTCGTCAGTCGATGCCTACAAAACGAAATGAGCACGAGACTGCTGAGGGGCAGAGGTGGTCTAGGGCTTAGTGCATGGTTGGGTGGTGACCGCGAGGCTTCTTCATGAGGGACTCTGTTGAACCCGCACTGCCCCTCGTTGCAAAAGGCTGAGAATGATACCAACCATCAAGACCAGTTGACGGCAGCATCGTTATCCATTATTGACTGAGCCGATCTGAATATTCCTCCCGGAACACAGCCAGAGTCTATGCCTTGTTAGAAAAGCGTAAAAATAATTGAAAATATGTTGAGACATGCGATCCCGTCCAGCAGGGGGGGGAGCGGCCGCATGTCGGCTCGAAAAGATATGAGCATCTTTCAGGCGATTCTCATGTCGGATGATGTACGGCTGGCATCGCTTGCACGTGGCACTGCGAGGTCGAATCTGATCCGGTTGGAGCGCAGCGAGCCAGGGGGTACCCCGAGCGTGGGGGGGAGGTGCTACTGTGGGGTCGGCGGGATTTTTAAAATCCCGGCGGCGGCGGCGGCGGTTCACCGGTACCGCCCGCCCCCCCGTCTGCCCTCATTAAGCGCGGCGGCGCCGCCCGGGTCCTCCCCATAGGAGCGGAAAGCACTTCCCTGTCTCGCGCTTGGGTGCGCGAGTCAGGGAAGGTTCTCGGGGCGTTGCCCTGCGGTTACGCTCTGAATTTTCGACATGTCCAACGATGCTACCCGTGCTGCTACCCGGGCCGCGGCCGCCGCCGCCAAGGCCGAGGCGGCGGAACTTGCCGGTGTCAACCTGCCCCCCCCCTCCGGCGGTGGAGGCGCCACCAACAGCCCACCACCCGGCGGCAACGCCGCCGACGCTCCCGCAGGCGGGGGGGTCGCTGACCCCCAGGTCGGCGGGGGCGTCGGCGGGGTGCTTCACCGCCAGTAGCTCTCCCTTGAAACCATCTCTACTCGTCTCGCCGCCGTGGAGGCCGTCCGGGAAGCCGCGCGGGAGCCCCCCGCGCGTGTACCCCCCGCCCTCGGCGCGCTCCCCCCTCCCCCCGCGCCCGTCGCCGCCGCCGCCGCCGCTGCCGTCGGAGACTTTGGGATCCCGGCTGACGGCCTTGCCGACGTTATCGCCACCGGCGTCGCCAAGGCGCTCAAGCAGCAGTCCAAGGACAAGGACCACGACACGGCCGTCAAGGACGATCTCTTCACCGACGAGCAGGCCTGTCGCGTGGCGACGCTGGACCGGCCCCTCTAGTTCTGTATCCTTCGCTGCTGTGCCCGCACAGATTTTCCCTCCCCTTTCCGCCTCGAGACCTGGCGGTACTCGACGGACTGGCCGGCCAGTCGGCAGGAGCAGCGCGTCTGCGCGGCTGACGAGGCGGGGCACCTCTCCATCCTCCACACCTGGAGCAGCACGATGCACAACGACATCCAGTTGTTCTGCAACACCGACGGCGTCTCCAACGTGGCCGATTTGCAGCAGACGCTGCAGCGGTCGCGCGTGCACCTGCACCAGCTCGCAGAGCTTTGCGCGTGCCGCTAAGACGTGCTCAACTACGACGACGACGAGGTTGCTGCGGAGATCCAAGCGCGCATCCTCGGCAGCCCCAACGAGCACGCCTTCAAGGCGCTCGGAAACATCTACAAGGAGATGAGCGCGGACCGGAACAAGGGCGTCGTCAAGGCCCTCGCCGCCGCCCAAAATAAATCACGACGAAGGAAGATGGGCAACAATGATAAGGACCGAACGACGGGCGGCGGCGGCACTTAGCCGTCCCGTCCGGAACCCAGGCGCTGGGGGGACCTCACCAACCCTCCCTTACCACGAGGCTACAGCCGCGGGCGCCGAGGCGGGCCGTGCCGCGCCGCCGAGAAAGCCGCCGGCGGCGCGGGCGCGGGAGGCGGAGGAAGCGTGGCGAAACATTGGCGCGCCACGCTGTGTTCTTCACCTCCTGCGGTTCGGTCTGAAGCCGCCCTGGGCGGACCCCCGCCGTCGTCCGCGTGCACAAGCGAGGGCGTACCCGGTACCGGATAGGGACCGCACATTTATGGCGGAGGAGCTGAAGCGGTGGCAAGCGGCGGGCTTCCTTCGGAAGCTGGGCGGGGCGGAGCGCGCGGCGGCGCGGTGCGTATCGCCAGCCTTCGTCTCGCACGTGTGCCCGAAGCCGAGGTTGGTTATCGACCTCAGGGACGTAAACGAGCAGCTGGCGGATCAGCCGTTCAAGAACGAGGCGCTGCCCGAGTTTATAGATTCGATCCAGCTGCACGATCATCTCATCTCGTGGGATATAAAGGACGCCTTTCATCTCGCTTACATGCACCCCGAAGATCGGACCAACCTCAACCTCACCATCGACGGTGAGGTATAAGAGGCCGTTACCATGCCGTTCGGTCTCTTTCTCGCCCCGTGGGCTTGGACAAAAGTGATGTGCCCAGTGTTCGCGCACCTGCGCGGACTGGGCTTCACACTCATCGGCTACGTCGACGACCACGGCGCGGCCACGCCGGGACCCCGGCCGACCAGTAAGGCGGACGCGGTCGCCGGCTTTGCGACGGTCTCGCGGCTGTACGCCTCGCTTGGGATACAGCTGCACCCCGACAAGGGCGACCGCGAGGGGACCCAGCAGCTGACGTGACCATCGACACCGCGGGCAACCGGCTGACGCTGCCGATGGAGCGAGAATCAAAGGTCTGCGGGGCGGCCATGGCGCTTCTATCCTCGGCGGGCACGAACCGCCGGTTTGTCTGCCTCATGGCGTTGCAGCGGATGGCCGGCCTGGCGGTGTCGACCAACCTTGCAATTCCCGCGGCACAATTGTACACCCGGGCAATGTATGACGACCTCCGAACGAGGGTCAAAAGACATGACATTCGATCGGATCGATCGTCAAACGATCTATCCGATCGACCGTCGCGCCACGACCGGCGATTGTCACACCAATGAGTGCGAGATTTGAGATTTTGGGCCGGCTTGCGACCGGGGCAAGAGTTTGGCCGCCTGCTATGGCGCCGACCCGCGTCCGCCACGCTCCACACCGACGCCTCTGGTGCCGGCTGGGGCGGCGGCCTCACCATGGACGGCGCCACGTGCGAGGAGTGCGGCATCTTTGACCCCACCAACGCGCCGAAGCACATCAACGCTAAGGAGGTGCTGGCGGTCACCTTGTCGCTCATTAGCTTTGGTGACAAGCTGCCGGCGGGCGCAGTAGTAAGGCTCTTCATCGACTCTCAGGTGGCCTTGGCGGTCATTACCGGCCTCTCCTCCCGCTCCCGCGCTCTCGTCCGCGAGTTGAGGCGGCTCTACGCCGTTGCCCGTGGCCTGTCGGTCGCCCTCGACGGCGCATGGATCTCCTCTGCGGGGAACGCGTGGGCCGGCGCGCTGGGCCGCGCCAAGGACCGGACGGACTGGTCGCTCGAGCGGCGCTTCTTCCGGTCCCTGGAAGACCTGTACGGGCCGCACACCGTCGACCGCTTCGCGTCGGCCACGACGGCGCAGCTGCTGCGGTACAACTCCCGCTACAGCGACCCAACGTCAGAGGAGGTCGATGGGCTGTCCCAGTCATGGGTGGACGACAACAACTGGGCCAACCCCCTTCCCTCCGTCATCCCGCTGGTGCTGCGGCTAGTCGCCGCGCAGCAGGTGACGGAGACCGTCCTCGTGCCTGTCTGGCCGGCGCAGACGTGGTGGCAGCCGGCGATGCAGCTTGCCGGAGAGGTGTGCTACCTTCCCCCGGCGGCCGGCATCTTCCGGCACGGGGCCGCGGCCGAGCCGGGGCGGTTGCCGCACTGGACGGTGTGCGCGCTCCGGTTCACAGCCGGGGGTCGACGGCCGCCGCCGCGTCATGGACGCGAGCGTGCCGCGTCCTCGGAGACCACCGCTTTGGCGCCGGCGCCGGCGGTGAGACTGCCGCGCAGCTGCTGAGCCTCGCGCTAGCCGAGTCAACGAAGGGCAACTACGTCAACAAGTGGATGGCCTTTGTGGCGTTTTGACAGGCCAGCGGGTACACCTACGTTCCAGCCACGACCGAGACCGTCGCGTGCTACCTGGGCTTTATATTCGAACGCAGCACGGTGGCGCCGGGGACGCTGGAGAGCTACCTCACTCTGGTCAGCGCCGTGCACGCGTTGATGCAGATGGAGCGGCGCGCCATCGGACCCCTGCTGATCGCGTTGCGGCACGGCTATGCCCGCGGCTACACCAACCTCACCGGCGGCCTGCGACGCAAGCGCCTTCCCCTGCCAGCGGCGGTTCTCTTGAGCTTTGCCCACCTGGGCCTGACGACAGCCGACGCTGGCCTCCGACGGCATTTGGCGGGGCTCGACATGACGGGACTCACCTTCTCGCGCCCAGGCGGAGGGGCTAATCTCCGCCGCAAGAACGTCACCCTCACGGGCGACAACATCAAGGTGCAGATAATTGACTAGAAGCACGGCGCGCGTACGGATCGCGAGCGCATTCTAATCGACGTGCCGCGGCGCGGCGGCGGCAAGAACGACGCCCCGCTTCGGCGGGTGGATATGCACCTGTCGGCCGTCGGAATGGCGACGGCGGACGACGACCAGCCCTGCTTCGCCCCCGTCGGAGACCTGCGGCCTCTTCCGACGGAGATGGAGACAACGTGGATGCGAGAGGCGCTGTACCTGTTGGAGGTGCACCCGCCGGACGGCGGCATGTACGCCGGCCACTCTCTCCGCGCGGTCGCGGCGACGGGCTACCGCGCCATCGGGGGGCAGCTGGACGCGTGCGCCCAGCTGATGGGCATGAAGGACATGTCGACGGACGTCGTGTCTGCCGCGTACATGGATGCCCTCGCCGTGGCGGACGACTCCGCCCGGGAGCTGTACGACCGCTTCCTGCGGGCGCAGCGCTAACCGACGGCCTGCCGCCGGCCACCCTCTGTTCCGCGGGCGCGTCGCCTCTCCGTTTAGGTTGGCAACATAAGGCCCACTCCACGAGCGGCGGGGTATGATCCGGTTGGAGCGCAGCGAGCCAGGGGGTACCCCGAGCGTGGGGGGGAGGTGTTACTGTGGGGTCGGCGGGATTTTGAAATCCCGGCGGCGGCGGCGGCGGTTCGCCGGTACCGCCCCCCCCCCCGTCTGCCCTCATTAGGCGCGGCGGCGCCGCCCGGGTCCGCCCCACAGGAGCGGCAAGTACTTCCCTGTCTCGCGCTTGCCCCCATCCTCCCCTCCTTCCTCCTTCCTCTCCCCCCACTGCCGCGTGGAGCCCCCAGTCTTCCCGCTCCGCCCGGCCTGCCCCGCGTCTCTGCAGCCACTGTCGTGGCCACGTGGATTCTGCCGTGCCAGCCTCCTTATCTCCCTTTCTTTGTCTCTGACGGTGCGCGCCGACTCCAAGGCCGGGCGCACCGAGGCCAACTGCCTCACTTTGCATTGCTTTTCAGTCCGACAAGGGCTACTCGCATTACACATTCGACAGTCCGTGGCAGCATAAGGCTCACTCCACGAGCGGCGGAGTAGTTAGTGTGGCCGGCTGAGAATCACTCTGCCCGAGCGACGCCAGCCTATCGTTAGTAGACCGTGTACGAACGATAGGCTGAGAATCAGCGGTTTATCCGGGAGGCTTGGTGATGCATGGCACTCGGGCCGTTTAGAGATGTCACTGTCAAGTGCCTGTCAAAACTCGATGACCCCCGACAACGAGCAGGTTGCTGACCCAGCAGCTGTGAGCTGCTGCTGCCCCAGCAGAACGGAGCCCAATCAACTGTCAGACGTCGAAAGGATCCTTGCCACCAACCTGTCACGACTGCCCTCGTGTGGGTGGCACGCCCACAAGAAACGCTCTGAGCGAGGGGGCCACGCATGACTGTCAGTATGAACGAAAGAAGAGCTGTATTTACCTGGTGGGCCGCCTCTGACATTGTGCTGTGATGTCTACTTTGTGAGCGTGAGGATCTCCTTGGCGGCAGGCTCCTTCTCTCGGGACTGCAAATAGGGTCGTTAATTGTCCGACATGGCGTACTGCATCGGTCGTTCAACGTACTTTCCGACGCAACTCTCTTTCGCATGATACTTGAGAGAGCAGGCACAGGCACCACTTCTGTACTTCTCGTATTGTACTGGGTACTACATTCTGAATGTATTTGGGCGCTTAAGCCGCTCTGGGGCGCTTTTCGGTACGTTTAGGGCGCTTTTGGGCGCTTATTGGAGCTGGATGACACCGCGCCCCCAAAATCGGGGCGCGTTTAGCAACCCTACCTGCGACGAACACAGTGCGCGCACCCACGCGGCAAGCGTGGAGTAGCTGCAGCTTCGAAGCCGAGGAGCGCGCCCAATACAGAGCGCGGGCCTTTGTTTGCTCAGAAAGGTCCAGGTGGGCACCTTGAGGGCGCCCTGCTGACGACCCCAGCTGGCGACCGCAGACTGGCAGACTGTGGAGACCCCTCGCGTCTCGAACGGGACTGGAACTGTGTGTCTTGATAGTGGGAGGGGTAGCCCACCCGTGATTTTTTGGCCCCCAACGCGCCGTTTAGTCCTGGTTGCCCGTGGCACCCCAGTCTCCAGTCGTCCGCTGACCCGCCGTGTCGGTTCAGCGTGGGCGGCGTCTTTTCGCGGGAGCAAAGGGAGGTTGAGGGCAACCGCCGACCACCCTTCCGTCCGCAAGCGCCACGCCTCGCGTCCCGGTTGACTGCCCCCCTCTGCCACTCGTCACGGCCGACAGCGTCTCTGGCTCGTCCCGCGAACTCGTGGTCGTGGCCTGGCGTGTGTGCTCTCTCTGGTGCGAAACAGCAGAGAAGTGGCCGCCGCCACGCGGGGTCGGCGGGATGAGCTGCCATCACTTCTGAGCCCAGTCCCTTGCCACGCCTCCCACAGAGGACATGGCCGCGGTGTGTGCAAATCGAGGAAGGCTCAGGGGCAACGACGGCCTCTTGCGGACCCGTCTTGGCTGGCCCCGTACCGGCGGAGCGAGCATGCAAGCCTCTGTGTCCCACCATGATTGGGAGCATCCCGCGGTCGGCGACAGGACAGTGTGGCTCAACACACCCAAGGGTTGTGACCCAGTCAACAAGCTATCTTCAGTCACGTGACAAGCCTAATTTCACCTGGGACTTTCGAGCAACGTCGAAGTGTGAATTGAAGATAAAAAAGAAACACCGACAGCTGAACACCCAATCCGGTTCATATACAGACAGAAAAACTGTTTCGTCTTCGACTTCACTGAACTTGGGTGGACTCAGAGAGAAGCCCAATCTCCATGGCAGGGAGACAATCAACCCTCTATCCTCACCGTGGACTTTAGCTTCGAGTTCCGAAGATCCTATTGGAGATAAACATTGAATACTCGTACGCCATTGGCCTTCCTTCAACTGTCAAGGATATACTTTATTCCTCTGACTTCTGTCTCGAAAACATCACCACCGTCGGCTTCTCTGCAGTGTCGACCAATGAACGCTCGAAAGAAACCTTGATAATTCGAAGCTGGTCCCAGCAGTTGTTGAATTCCATGCGCCACCGCCTTGTGCAATAGGCCTCTTGAGGGCCGCCTCAAACTGCTTCTCTGTCCAGCTTCTCCCGTCTTTCTCGGCCTTCTCTGTGACCGAGCGACAAAGCTGCCGCCCAGGATTCTTCTCCTGCCGCCGCTGGTCGTTTGGCCGAGTGGCGCACTCGCACAGCCGTTCGTGGAAGAGAGAACGCAGCCGACGTACGGTGTCGGCGGCTACTCTCTTTAGCATCATCGATATCATCAGCCGGCGGCGCGATAGCAACTCGATCTCGGCAGTGAAGCGGGAGGCATTTTGGCTGTGAAACCAGTACCATGCCTCAATGGCCTGCTTGCCATAGAGGTCCATGCTGCCGAGACGCCGCGAGAGCTCGGCTGCATGGCGCAAGAGGAAAAGAAAATTGAGTGAGCTCTCCACCTACTGGAAGTGACACTTGAGCAGCCGCACGAGATTCTTGGCAATGGCGGCAAAGCGCTGCTGCCATTAGGCTGAGATGAATACGGGCCTGTTCATGTGGAGGCTCGGTGGATGAAAGGACTAAGCGTCACTGGTGGTTTGTGCGTCGACCTCCGATGCAGTCCATTTGCCTGCGAGCAAGGCGGAGACCTGCTTCGGACCCACAGCCTCCTACTGTAAACAGATGAGCGCGATTTCCACGCATTGTGGCAGTCAACCAAACACGAAAGTCTGGGAAGGATATCGATCGAGAAGAGGTTCTGTGGGATCTGTGTACGAAAGTCTCAGCTGTTGTTTTACCTTCGAGTAGGAGTCGAATGTCGGATACAAGGCTTTCACATTAGCAGTACTGTAGAGGCCTGATGGCGCACACAACACGGTCATCGCGGCCGCACAGAAGTGTTGGCTGCACCGGTGGCATTCGCGATTCTGTCCGACGAGCAACTGCCAAGGGCGGTCGGAGTGAACGTAGGTTGCCGGACTCCTCGCAAAAGCACAGCTCGACACACAAATGGTGTATCGTTCCAATACCTCTTTTACGAAGCCACCAATCAGTTCAGTTGCCAACAAAATTCTCTCGGAATAACGGCGATGTACTGACTATTGTCAAGTTGCTGGTGTTCTAAGAGGCTAAAAGAGAAGAAGTTGGCTGTGCGCGGCATGAATACCACCATCCGTTTGAGTCGGGGATGAATGGCAATGGAGCAGCATAAATCATTTTTTAAGCACATCTGGCGTGGTTGGATTTGGGAATGACCAGCCATGTGTGTGTGAAGCAACATGTTCTTGTCGTCTCCCAATGAACCAGACTCAATCGACGAGTCGAGGCCGCGAAGTGCATGAGATGGGGGGCTTGCGCATGCAACACCGTCAGGCTCGTGTGCGAGGATGTTGAATCAGGCTCCTTTGGATGCCTTCTGGTGCAGCATACGTGAATGATTCTACGCTCGGTGGAAGCGCACCATGTGCAGGCTGGCTGAGCTAATGTGATGACCGGCGTGGAGCTGCTCTGACGTCGACAAGGACGAAGAGGTCGGTAGGGATACGATGCGTTCGTGCACGGCTCAGGAATCGTTTTTGAGGGGGACATTGAGCAGACACTTCGTCCTGGTGAAGAATGTGCCTTCGATGGCTTCGCAGCTGTCACATTTGACGAATTATCTTCCTTGATTCATTGGACTTGTGGTTATTGGCACAGAATCCAAACATGCCGAGAGGCTGAAATACCGTAAGCAGAACCGTGTGTCAGACCATGTACTGAGTCACCTTGAAAAAGCGCTGCTTTTTCTGTGTCTGTCGTTGTTGGAGACTATCCTTTCAATTTCCACCTCAGGAGAGCTGTTCAGACCAGACCCCTCTTCCCATTTGTCAGGAGGTACTCGATGATCCCCAGGTTTCTCCAATCCGTCACTGAGGCCGGTGGAGGCAGGTTTGCGCTCCGACTGCGGGGCGGATGGTGATCAAGTGCTTTCCGTGGCGTGCACGACCGAGGGACGAGCCCCGCCACGGCCCGTGGCTGACGCATACCCACTCGCGCGGGGCCAACGTTGGCGTCGGACAGCGGCGGCGACGCCGAGAAGACCTTGCACGGGAGGCGGACGGGGGCCGCGAAAATGGGACGCCGCCGCATGGGTTGCCAGGAACGAGCTTGAGTGTTCCTCTCGTGCGGGCGCCGTCATCGCTGCCATCAGCTCGCGGAAACGACGGGGGAGTGTCGGAAGGGGTGGCGAGAGGCGGCCCCCGGGTTGGCCCGCGCGGGGGCGCACGAGCAACCTCACGGGGCCTACCCTGCAGCCCCTTGGGCGCTGCACGGCCCTGGGCTGCCCCGAGTGAGTGCCGGTGGAGGCTGCTCGTGCCAGGCTGCCGAACTCGACAACCAGGCGGCTGCTGGCATAAACGCCTGGACGGTTCAGGGGAGCTTGACAGGTCCGCGCGACCAGACCGAGGCGGGCCACGCCCGGGGTTCTTCGTGGCTTGCAGAGCGCAAGTCGACGGGTCGGGTCGTGTCCAGCCGGTTCTCGTCCGAGTTGCTCTCGGTCACTCTACTGCTGCTGATTGGGCGTCGCGGCGGTCGAATGGCTGGCAATCATGAGCACCCGCCAATGGCTGGTTAAAAGATAGCGTCAGAAGCCGACGTCGGGCCACTTGGGGTACAGGCCTGCCGCGAAGTTTGGTGTGCCAGTCGGGCAGCCGTCGGCGCTCACTGCGGAAAGGCAGCTGGTGCGGGCCGATAGGTTCGTGTCTCGCGCCCCACACCCGCATCTCGCCGGCGGCGGCGGGAAGCGGGTCTGCGGACCAATGCAGTGCCAGAGTGGGTGTGTGGGGCGGGCCCAGGCGGGGCCACGCATGTGGTGTCCGCACTGGCGGGGACCCGAGGGGAATCTGCCCACAAGCGGCGGCGGTCCATGGAATGAACGAGCTGGGCACAAAATCCGAATCACGTCGACGGCTGCTGCTGGCTGGGCGGAGCAGGCTCGGGCCGCCTTTTCGCCGCGACTCCCCCCGTCCTGCTGCCAGCCCCGTCCCAGTGTTTGACAGGTGATGGTTCGTGACAGCCCAGACGCGAATGGGCCCCGCTGGTGGCGTGGCGCGTAGTCGCCGGCGACGGCCGTTGGCCGGCCACCTTTTTTTCCACCTGATTTCTGCTCTCTATTTCACGCACCAACGGCGAGCGTCGAGACACGTTGTGCCCCCCCCACCCTAGTGGTGGCGGCGCGCGCACGGTGGTCGGCGGCCGCGAGGCTGGCGTGGCGTGGCCGGGCGCGTGGGTTCACGAGCGGCAGCGAACGGCGAGGATGGGAGCGCCCCGCCCCGCCTCCAATGCACACAGCTTCCACACGCCCCCTGCGCGTCCGTGCATGACCCCGCGCATTCCACGCCCCAGACGCCATCTTGGAGCCCAGCCGTCGTCCTGGCGAGCGCCCCTCCTGGCCCGTAGGCGCGGTGGCGTCTGCGCCCCGCGCGGGCGTGCCCCGCACCACTGCCACAAGCGCGCCGCGCACCACCGTGGTGTGACCGTCCCCCCCCTCCCTCAAGGCCGGGACGGGGCGGTGGCTTCTGGCGCAGCCACCAACCGCCCACTTCTGGCAGCAGCAGCTCGGCAGACAGGGGATGCGACCCCGGAAGGGGTTGTGGCGCGGGGGGACACCGCCCGCTTCCGCTGGTGGAATGCGGGTTCACACACGGGAGGCCGTCCTCGGGAGAGGCGAAGGGGGCGTGCAGGGGATTGCAGCAGGAGGGGGGCCGTCAGCGGAGTACGACGAGAAAATTGCGCGCGAGCGGAGCGAGTCGCGGCGGTGTGCTCCGCTGGGGAGGGGGTGTCTGTCCGTGGTCACTGGTGGCGGGCCGCGTTGGGGGGGTCCTGGCAGGGGGGACCTGAAGGTCTCCGCCGGCACGGAGGTGGTTGGTCTGGGCACCCCCAACCCCCCAGACTCGTCTCTGCTGCTGCGCCCGTTTCCCTTTTCCCTAAAGCGGGACCAAGCGGGCGTGGGTGCTGCCCCAGTGGCAACCAGCCCGTGTTGGGTCTCTGTGTCACGGGCGCATTGCGGGGGGGGGGGGGGGGGGGCACGCCCCTCACCCTTCCTCCAGAGCCATTTCTGCCCCGCTGGCGACGGCGGCGCCGCCCCTTGGTGGCGCGCGCCCGGCGACGGCCAGGCGTGGACACCGCCCGCAGGGCACACGTCGCTGCCATCAGCAGCCACGCGCCAGCTCACACTCGCGTTTGCGTGGCTGGCCGGTTGGGTGCAACCCGCCGCACCCCCACAGCCCTGGTCGCTCTGGGCCGGCGCCGGCCGGCGCCGGTGGCCCCCGCCCGGCCGCGTGCTTTTGGAGGGGGGGGGGCACGTGGTGTGCGGGTCGCGTACACGGGTGCACAGGGGGGTCTGGCGCTCGGCGGCGGCCGTGTGTGCCGCGCTCTGCAGCAGGCACTGGCGACGACTCCACAGGTCGGCCGCCGCCTGGACTGGCGCGGTGGCGCCACGCTCATGGCCGGCCTTGAGGGCCGGTGCCGACACGGTTCGGGTGACATGCGTGGCGGCTGGCGTGCTTGGGTGGTGTGGTGAGAGCCTCCGGAAGCTTTGTCCCCCCTCGCTCTCAACAACAACACGACAACGGCGACAACGTCCACTGCTCGAGCACCTGCAGGTTGCTCCCTCTCGTCGCGACCGCCTTGCTTTTTTGTGTCGGTGTCCGAGGTGGGGTGAGTGCCGTTCTCGCCCGCACCCGCCTCTCGCCGTGTCGCTGTTGAGCCTGGTCGCTACTCGTGCGCTGCTGCTGCTGCTTCTCTGACCATGTCACCAGTGGCGTCTGCTTGGCCATTACCCCCGCTGGATGCGGGGGGCTTTGGCGAGACGCCCACGGCCGCGGGACCATCACCGACGTTCCTGCCTCCCCTACGACGACCGGCGGGGCCGGTGCACCACCTGCCACATTCGGGGACGCTGCGGCCGGCACTCTACTCCTCGTTGCGGCTACCGGGCGGCACCCTGCGGCCCGAGCCGCTTGACGGTCTGGTGGGCGACGGGGGTGGCGCGTCGACTGGTTACCGCGCCGCAGATGTTATTGACCCAGTGTCTTGCGTGACTCCCCCATTTACCCCCGCGAACACCATGCCGCGGCCACCAGTATCGTCGTGGCGGGCAGAGCGGTGGCAGTCCGGCCGTGTGCCTGTGGCAGACGTGTACGCGCCTGTCACCGCGTACCCGCCACCAATGCGGTCGTGGCGGGACTCCCCGTCGGCTTTCGGCGGCTCCTCCACGAAGCGGCTGGTGGCCGAGCCAGCTGAGCACGTTCCGTCGTGGCATCACTTGCCCTCCACATCCCCTGACCGGGCGTCACCCGCACCACAACCACAACCCCATCTCGCTGTCCCCCTTCCTCCACCACCTTACCACCCTATGGCCGTGAAACCCCTCTGGCAGCCTGAGCTGCAGATGGTGCTGCCGAAGGCGGTGGGGTCTCCGGCGCCAGTGTTCACGACGCGGGTGCCGGTTGGTCACGACTCGGCGGTTTTGCGACGTCCGGCCGCGTCGGCCCTGCCGCCGCCGCCGGTAGTCGACCGAGCGCGGCAGCAACGGCAGGAGCAGGAGCTGGTGGAGCTGTTGTCCAGCCAAGGCGATACGGAGCAGCTGCCTGTGCCACCGGTGGTGGACGTGTGCCCCCGGGCCCCTCCGCCTCGTTTCGTGCGGCAGCCGTGGTGGTCCAATCCCCGTACTTCCTTCGACGTGCACCCTGTCCCCCCCGTGGCGCTGGGCCTCCCAACTATGTCGACGACTACATTTGGCGGCTCGGCTCACAAGAACCACGAGCTGAAGCCAACTAGCAACCCAGCGTCGGGCGTGCTGGGGGTTGCCAGCTTCCTGACCGCGCCGGGCATGGGCGGTGGCTGTTCGAGCGTCACCTCTAGCCGGCGTGTGTACTCGGACGATTCATGTGCGGTGGACAGCATGCGGCAGCACTCGTCGTCGGCCGACCGCCACTCGTCGGCGGGGTCTAGGCCCGTCGCGACTGTCTCCACCCCCTTGTCGCAACCCCCCGCGCCGGCCTCCTTTCGCTTGCCCCGCGCACGCGTGACGTGGACGCCTGACCTGCGGCGGCGCTTTGACAAGGCGGTCGAGCGGGTCGGCGGCATCCGCGTGGCCACCCCAACAACTGTTCTTGAGGCCATGACGGCGTCGGCTGATGCAGAGGGGGTGATGCTGCCGCTGACGCGTGGGAGCGTTGCGTCCTATCTCCAGCGACAGAGGAAGCGGTGTCGGGATGCGGCCGCAGCGGATGCCGCTGCTGCTCTCGCGCATGGTGCGGCTGGGTCTGTTGGTGGCTTTGTCGGGCAAAGGATGGTCGATGTGACCGCCGCGAGGCCGCTGCAGGGCTGTAGCTCTCCACTCCGTCCAGGGACGGCGCCATGGGCCTAGCTGGGCTCATGTAGGTTGCCACTTGGTTCTCTTCCAGGCGTGTGTTCATAGTAAAAAGAAACGCCAGGCCTAGAAGATACTCGGGCTCTGAGTTGCCATCATCTTCGGACATGCGCACACTTTTTACCGAAGTGCGACGAAAGGCTCAACAGACCTCAATCCCCTTCATAGCCCCAAAGAAGCCGTACAGGAGCCCCATTGGAGCTCTCGAGTAAGGGTGTCGCCTTGTCGAGGCGGCGCTGGCACGCCAGGGAAACGATTTTTCTGAAGCACTTCCTCGTGACGGCGCCGTTGCGCTTCCAGCGCCTCCCGCCATGCCGGTCAAGAACGCTTGAAATTTGAGTGGATGGCTAGAGCAAAGAGTAAGAGACAGTAATTACATTATGTATTTCCATTGTCGTCGGCTACTCCAAGTTCGACATTCGCCACGCCTCTGACCGACATCACGCAAAACTACACACGCGCGAGCGTGCGTTCGCGCTCCTTGCCAGTCTCGCCCATCCGCGTGTTTACGTGGACGCCACCCTCGTGTAGTTTGCGCACCTCCCATGACTTGTTGTTTTCGTCTACATCCACTCCATTGAGCTTGTTGGTCTTGCTTACTACCTGCCGTTTGTCTTCGCGACTTGTCGCCATCGTTACTCTATTTTTCCTCTTTCTTCATGGCGCTGCTGTTCGAGAAATCCGCGGGCTGGCGTCGCCTTGTCGCGGCGACGCGTGACCCTCGGGTCATGGCTGCTTTTTCCGTCGCTTCTGTTGCCGCTGCCGGCGGCGTCGCCTTGGCCACCCAGTCCGTGACGGACGCGACCGGCACAGTTGCGGCCGAAAAGGCGGCGGAAGCGACCGTTGCGCGCGACTGGGAAGCCGCTCGGTACGCGGCGCACAGCAAACGCGCGCTCGGCGTGCTGTTTGACGACGTTCGCGGCGGGGGAGCTGACAAGGGGGGGGCAGCGGGCGGAGGTTTGACGGACAGCGGCGGTGGCGGCAGCCGCTCGCAAAAGCCCATTGACTACAGGGCGATCAAGCTGCCGGGGGTGGCGTGGCACCCTGCAGTGGCGGCCAAGGAACGGGCAGCCAAGGAGGCGGCGGCGGCCAAGGAGCGGGCTGCCGCCGCGGCGGCCGTCGCGACGGCGGCACCGGCACCGGCGGCGGCACCGGCGGCGACACTGGCGGCGGTGGCGTCGGCGGCAGCGGCGGCGGCACCAGCGGCGGGTGCATCGGCGGCGGCGGCACCGGCGGCGGCGACGCCGGTGGCGGCGGTACCGGCGTCGGGGGGCACGGCGGCTGTGGGGGGTGCGCGGGAGGTCCCGGTGGTGGTTTCTATGCCCGCGGAACGCGTCGGCGCGACGGCGGCGGCCAAGTAGGGGCGGTGTCGGCAGCGATGTGATGTTTTTGAGGCGGCAGATGTGGCGGGTGCCGCGGCGGGTGCCGCGCGAGAGCCCGTCCGTGGGGCAGCGGCCTGTCGCGCGGGTGGGGGCGGCACGGCAACGACGGCGGCGGGTTGACGGAGGAGGCTCCGTGCGCTGGGTGGGGGGAGGCGGGGACAATTGCTTGGTTTGGCCAGCGGGCGTCTACCGCCGAGCGCCGGGGCGGTGTCGGCGTGCTGCGCGTTGCACCTGAGACCCAGGCGGCGCGCTCTCCCGGAACAGCAACTGGAGTCACGCGTGCGTGTGGTGGGTATGTCTGATCGATGCGACCAGCGTGACTCGGCACCACCATGCGATGGGGCGGCGCCTCGTTTGGCAGGCCGGACCATGTTCCGGACGAGCGTTGATGCTTTGCATGGAAAATAGGGGCCAATGCAGGCTGCCTGTTGATTGTGACCGAGCGGACGAGTCATAGCACTAAATAGAATGGACCGTCGCGAGCAACGGACGAGAGAAGAAAAATTGCATCGAAGATGTACACCGGATTGAAGGACAATGGGGACCACAGATCGGAAGAACAAACGGCACACGTTGAGAGCACAGAGCAGCTGGGCGCCCCACGGGCACCCCGCGTGTTACCCTACCACATCAACCAGCATGTTCCCACTCACGGCATTTAGATACCCAACAGCTTCTTCACAATGGCCAGCCCGCTGTTCAGCTGCCACCCAAACAGCCCCAACGCGCCAACGGCCAGCGCGAAGTGCGCATCCTTGGCCTGCACCTTGTTGTCCCCCTGCTGCATCCACGGAACCAGTGACGCCATGGCTGTCAGCCACGCGACCAGCCCGAGCCCCGCGTACAGATGGGGGCCCGGGAAGAGCTTGCCCGTCCGCGTAAACGTGTTGGCCATACCAATAAACGTCATGGTCGTCATGAGCACCAGTATCTGAGAAGAGAGGGTAAAGTGACGGGCGCCAAACTTGCCCTTGGCCAACTCCTTGCGCTTGGCGGGGTCCTCCTCCTTGCGCAAGCGGGAAGACTGGTAGCCGAGCCAAAATGTGTAGATGGCTGCCGCAAGGATGCCGGCCATAACGACCGGGTGCACGAGGGAGGCGGGCTTGGTCTTGAACGCCTCCTTGAGGGCGGGGGGAACCTCCGCGAGGGCGCCCTCGGGGGCGCCAAACACCGCGCCAGCCGAGACGACCGCGAGCAGCGCAGACGCGGCGGCAGCGTCCATGGCGGGCGCCGCTGCGGGAGCTGTCGCCGCCGTCGACGGCGGTCCGTACAGGCCGAGCGGGTCAAACGGAGCGGCGGACGGCGGTGGGGCCACCCGCGCGGGCGCCCGAACCGTCATGCGCGGCAGCACCGCGGGGGTACGGCGGGGGGCGGACGACAGCGCCGGTCGGCGGAGGAGCCCGGCGACCGCTGGGGCCGACACGACAAAAGCCGCCATGGTGATTGGGGAGCAGGGAATGAAGAGAGCGATGAAGGGAGGAACAACGGTGAAAGGGAGGGAGTGGGGGACGGCGGACGAGAAGGAGACGAGAGGGGGTTGGGAGACAGGGCGGTGGCGATCTGAGGCGTCGGAAGCGGGCTCGAGGGCATGCCGAGCGGGCGGCACGGGGGTGTCGCGGGGAGGTGGGCGTCGTTATGGCCGCCGCGAGGCAATGCTTAGGGAGGTGCAAGACGTTGACGCGTGGAGGCGGATGGGATTGGTCAGCATCCAGTGGAGATGAATGACGAGGGGCAGGTCGGTTTGCAGGACATAGGCGGACCGGCGAATAGCCAGACTACAACCCAATATGCGATCGAGCGATCTTGGTGTTTCAGGTTCCACTGCAGGCATGTATTTGCAATAGTCTGGGTGAACAATTCTCTGCACCGCCGTCGGGCGCAAACAGTGATTCCGTGGCCCCCCCTCGGCACCACTCCCTTGGCCAGCAATCCCATCGCGCGCTGGAGCGCTGGCGACGGAGCGCGCGGCCACACGCGGCGGCGATCGGGTCAGATCTCCGCCCCACCGCCGACGCTGTCGGTGCGCGACTACGCGGGCGGCGCGTGGTCAGGACTCCGTTGTCCTCGTCCGCCTCGCCCGCATCCCTCCCGCTTGCCCACGCACCTATTCCCCGAGCACGCGACCGTTGCTTCTTGACCGTCCTTTTCCACCGGGAGATTGGCATCACCATTCGCTTGGGGCCGGACCGCCTCACGCGGTCGTGGCGCAGGAACGGGAGGGGAGGAACCGGTGCGGCGCGCAGCGGCGGCCGCAACCGCAACCATGGCGGACGAGGACCGCATCGATCGGATGATGGCGGAGGTTCGGAACCAGGTGGCGTCGACCGAGGAGTCGACGACCACGACGACCACGACCACCACGACCACCGGCACTGACGGTATGGAGCACACAGAGACGTCCACGCGGACGTCATCGGCAACCGGCGGTGGCGGCGGGGGGGATGCAGTGCAAGTGGAGGAGGTGGACGAGGAGGGAGAAGGGGAGGAGGAAGCGGGTGACGACGGCAACGATGGGTTTGTCGACCCGGGTGCGGTGGCGGCCGAGGCGGTGGCGGCGGCGACGAGCGTCAGCGTGAGCGGCGCAGCGGAAACGACCGACGCCGATGCCGACGCTGAAGCGGATACCGATGCTGAGGTCGATTCGGCCGAGCAAGACGTGGAAGAGGATTCGGAAGCTGATGCGGGTGCGGAGGCCGACGCGGAGGCCGACACGGAGGCCGACGCGGAGGCCGACGCGGAGGCCGAGGTCCACGCGGCGACCGCCACCGCTGAGGCGGAGGCGGAGGAGGAAGAGGCCGATGGCGGCTATGAAGTCACCACCCCGGCCGTATTCCAGCTGATCGACGTGCGTGGTGACATGAGCCCCGACATGGAGGCCTTTGCCACCCAGCACGTGGTCGGCAAGGAGGACGGCGACCTGATCACCGTTGCCATCCTCGGCGCCCGCGGCACGGGCAAGAGCACCCTCCTCAACCAGCTGTTTGACACGGACTTTGAGATCAGCCGCCCGTTTGCGGGCAGGGGCACCACGGGGGCTGTGCTGGCGGCGTCGCCGGCCGCGCCGGCCATCCTCCTCCTCGACTCTCAGGGGGCTGACGGGCGCGACGGGGACGCGTCGGCGGACCTCGTCGGCCGCGTCGCGACCTTTTCCCTGGCCTTTGCAGACGTCCTCCTCTTCAACGTGTGGGCGGCAGACTTGGGGCGCTTTGAGGCGGCGGGCTATGGGCTCCTCCGAACCATCTTTTGTGAGTTCATCAAGGTATTCCAGCCCGACGAGGGCCGCCGCACCCTCCTACAGTTTGTTGTGCGGGACCACGACGACGGGTCGTCGGTCGAGTCCCTCCGGGCCCTCCTGCGGACGGACCTGGACGGGCTGTGGGCGGGGATTGAGGACAAGCCAGCGGCGGCGGCCACGGCGCCGCTGGACGCCTTTTTTGACCTTGACGTTGTGGCGCTCCCGCACATCCGCCACCGCGCGGAGGAATTTTACACGGGCGTCGCGGCGCTCCGCGCCCGCTTTCTCGCGTCGGTCGACGGCGGCGGCGGCGGCGGCGGCAACGCGGCGGCGGCCGGCACGGAGCCCCTCCTCAAAGCCGAGTACTCCAAGGCTGTCCCCGCCGACGCGCTCGGCACGTATGCCGAAGTCGTTTGGTCGGAGCTCGCCAAGGACCGCGCCGCGGCGCTGCCCTCCAAGACGGAGCTCGTCGCCGCCTACCGCTGCGACTTGGCGTCGGACGCGGCGATGCGCGTCGCCGCCCCGACGATTGGCCGGTGGACGACGGACGTGGATCGGGGCCGGGGCGTCCCCGGCTTTGGCACCAAGGCCGCGACGCTCCTCTCGTCGGCCATGGACAAGTTTGATTCCGCGACGCTCGCGCACGCGGGCTCCCCCGCGCGGACCAAGAAGCGCACCGAGTTGCACGACACCCTCGCCGGCCGCCTGCGCGCGCTCTTCCACAAGCAGATCCTCGGCCTCCAAAACGCGGCGCTGACCAAGTACAAGGAGCTCCTCCTGTCGGCGGTCTCGTCGGGCGGCGGCGGCGTCACGGAGGAGGTGCAGCAGGGCGCCCTGCGGCGCGTCGACGAGTGGTTTTCCCGCAAGGCGGAGGAGCTGCTCGTCCCGTCGCTGCGCATGAGCTTCCGCCCGTCCCGCCTCGAAGTGCACAATGTGCTGTCGGACTACACGGCCAAGTTTAAGGACAGCCCGACCGTGCAGCTGCAGGCAATGCGGCGGCTGGAGCGGCAGGCGTCGCGGCCGCCGTCCAAGCCCCGCAACGTGAGCGTCGGCCTCGGCCTAACGGGTGCCGTGCGGCCGCGGGGGTACGGCAACGTGCAGTTGGTGACAGGCTACTCGCGGGGGCCCCACGTTGTCAACATGACCGTGTGCAACGACGCGGACGCGGCGGAGCAGGAGGGGCAAGGCAAGGTGCCCTTTTTCCGGCTGCAGCCGACGCTCAACTTTGACATTGACCTTTGAGAAGGGGGGGGGGGGGGGGGGGTGGGGGGGGGGGGGGGGGGGGGGGGGCGCCGCCCCCGGGGGGGGGGCCCCCCCGGCCCCCCCCTGCGGGGGGGCCGGCGCCACCCCCGGGCGGCCCCCCCCCGGGGGGGGGGGGGCGGCCGCCCCCCCCCCCCCGCCCCGCGGCCGGGGGGGCGGGC
>Ga0115030_1000244_pt1 | contig 21084 bp, 29 predicted proteins | sample SidtaG_4_FD_87174 | JGI IMG/M metagenome (GOLD analysis project Ga0115030, IMG submission 87174) | Marine algal microbial communities from Sidmouth, United Kingdom - Sidmouth_Male1 metaG | ecosystem: Host-associated > Algae > Red algae > Unclassified | place: Sidmouth, United Kingdom | collected... | reverse complement strand
TCAGTGCCCCCCCCCCCCCCTCGCCCTGTTCCGCGCGTTCCTGGGGGGCCCCCCCCCGCGGCGCCCTGTCCCTCCCGGTTGGAATTCCTTTCCCACGCCCCCCCCCCCCCCCGGGTCCCCCCCTGCGCCGACGCTGTTCCAAGTGGAACTCAACATCATGGCCGCCTTCATTGGCTGCCTCGGCGCCCGCGTGCGTGCCATCTACGCCCTGACATTTGCGGCGAATCGCGGCCAGCCGGGCGTCACTGCCGACGACTTGCCGGCCAACGTCGTGGAGGCGCAGCTGGCGTCTGCCCTCGCCGCCGCTCACGCCGAATACGTTTTTGACGATGTTCGGCGGGGTCTCGCCGGCGCCGACTCGTTTCTGGCACTCCCCGTTGTCTTCTTGCAGCCCGGCTAGCGCAATGTGTATGATCAGACGTTGCTCGGCTTGGCGCTCCTCCAATCGACCGGCGGGGCGGTGCCGCTGCAGCGGGTGAGCCACTCTTAGATGACCGCGTGGGGAACACTCGACGCGGAAACTAACGCGCTTGTCGTGCGCGTGCCGCCCGTCACCGCGCTCGAGTGTATGAGCCCGACGGAGCGGGGGGGGTGGGTGCTGATGCGCCGCATCCACCCGGTGCGCGGGAGAAATGTGGCTGTCCGCGGCGGCGTGGGGGGGTCGGGGGAAGTGGTGTCGGAGCTTGGCGAGTTTAGCACCTACCTGGAGACGGCGGAGGGGGAGGTGAACCTCAACGAGGCGGCTGGAACGCTGTTGCAGAGGAAGCGCGCCGACGTGGAGGCCGGGGGGGTCGCCGCCGGCGTCGCCGTGCTCGATTCGGTGCGCCTTGTGCGGTGAGGGCGGCGCTGCCAGTGGGGTCTTCAGTGTGCGGGAGCGTAGTCGGGAGGCTTTTCCTGTCCGAATCGGAACACGCAGGGACAATGGGGTGTTGCCAGTTGAATTTGTCTATTCTCTAGTTTTGGTTGCCTCCCTCATTTTCTCGGTCACCAGGGGTCTGGGGGTAGAAACAACAGTTGCGTAGCCGAGGTCGCCGGCTACACGTACAGCGCGCGGGAGCCGTGGCGGGGATGCTCGCGCAGTTGGCGCGGCGGCGGAGCGGGGTCGCCCGTTTGAGGTGGAATCAGGCACCGACCACCCGCAGCTGTGGAAATCAGCGGCGTTGCTTTTGGGGCGTTTTGGCAGCCCGCGCCCGACTATGTCGCCACGGTCGTCGGACGGGGTGGGCGCCGGCGCCGCCGGCGGTGGCCGCCCGCCGCCCGAAGGGGGGTGAAGGGGGGGCGCCCCTGCCGCCGCTGCCGGCCATGCTCGAGCTCCACTCTGAAAGCGGCGCATTTGTGATGCTGTTCGGCCACCGCGCCGACTATGGAGACCACGGCGCGCGCGGGCGCGACGACTTTGACGCGCCCATCGTGCTGCCGCAGCCACGGCCGACCACTGCCGAAGTCACAGCCAGCGAACCTGATGCGGCGGCAGCGGTCTTGGACAGCGCTGCCACCGAAAACCAGGAACAGAACGAGGGCCGCGGCTTCATAATCGGCTGCGCGCGTGTCGCGTACCCGCCCGCCGCGGCAGCGTCGTCGGCTGCGGCGTCTACAGAGGCAGCGGCTCTGGTGAGCGATCCGCCGCTAGGCACGGGGACGCGCGGCAGCGGCGGCTATGGGCAGCCGAAGGGCGACGGCTGCTGGCCCCGGCCGCTTGCTACGGCCCGCAGCGCGCGACGGCGGGCACGCCTGTTCCTAGTATCGTCCAGCCCCCAATACATGCATGCACATTACAAAAAAGGTGCACAGTCTTCCCCTGCGCCTGTGAAGTGCTTTCAAAGTCCACGCAGGCGTGTCGCACGTGCGGCGCGCGCGCACGCGCCCGCTGCACAAATTTAAGCTCTCCGTCACCCATAGTACGGCGCACTCCACGCTGACCTCCGCGCCCACCACACCGGCGCTGCCGCACCACCGCCGCCGGCGCGCTGTCTGCCGGTGACCCCCCCCCCGCCGCAAACGTGAGCGTCAGAGACACTGCTGCCGTCATGTTCGGCGGTAGGCAGCTCGGGGGGTGAGCGCGGACTCCCCGGGGGACACGCAACGCCGCCCGCCCCTCATGACTCCACCGTCGTGTCGAACGACGCGGGCGGCGGCGGGGCGCTGCACTCGCCCCCCGCCGACGCGGCCAGTGCCACTGGCCGCCGCTTGGGCGGCGGTCCTGCATCTCCGCCTCTGATACTGCCGTCGCCCCTGCTGCCACCCCCGTCGCAGACGCCCAACCCCCGCCCGCCGCCGTCGCCGGGTTCGACGCCCCCGCTGACAGCACTTCCAGGCGCGCGTCCCCCCGCGTGGCGCCGAGACTCGCGCGAAGCCGCCTAATGGCGGCTGTCAAGTGGCCGGCCGCCGCTCACAGAAAAACAGTGTCGGCGGCGAGGGCACCCATACTAAGCGCCGGCGGCGGTGAGACCGGCAGTCGCCCGTCACCGCCGCCGCCACCGCCACCAAGCAGACGCGGGAGAGTCAGGCGGACCACCCGCCGCCGCCTCCGCCGCAACGGCCCCGACGAAGCGGCAGTAGCAGCGACCCGCCCCCGCGCCGTCTGCCCAGTCGCACCATCCCCCGGCAGACCCCTCGCTGTCGGCGGGGAACATGCTGAGAACCGCATCTGTAAGTCAGAGGCCGAAGGGTCAGGTGGGCGTGACGGGCGTCCGCGCTGCGACGCTGGTCGAGGGCGTGGCGGCCACACCGTCAGCGGCGGGAGGTGAGCCGCCAACCGACGGGCGAGCACCATCTCAGCGGACGATGCATTTTCCGTCCACCGGGCGGTGACGACGCGGGGGGGCTGCCTCGGAGCAGCGCGGGCCACCTGATAGCCCGTCACCGGCCGCGACGAGCTTTCTGAAAACACACCGGAGACGGCGGCTTCCTCCCCGCAAACGCCGCATGGCGCCCGTGTCGGGCGCCCAATCAGCTGCTCCGGGGCCGTTTTGCGCTGCTGAGAGGGGGATAAAAAGCTCCCACGGTGAGGCTGCGTGTCGGAGGCGGTGTCGGTGACGGGCGGCGGGGGCGCGGGTGAGCTGAAGGCTGGCGGGCCAGCCCATCTCCGAGCGGCGTCTCCCAGCCGGGCGGCGCGGCTGGGGTGTTGGGCACGCATTGGCGCTGCCCACGCGGCGTGGTCCTGGCCTGTGTTCGTTCGGCCAAAATCTAGAGAGGCCCTATTCAAAGCGATCGCTCTCTGTGCCAACAGAACTCAAACGAGCGCCTCTTTGCCAGGACTTGCCGGAACGACAGAAACGGCCGCTTACAGCGCGGCTGCGACGCCGCGGCTACGTCATTGATTCCCGCGCTACTTTCCGCAAGCGCTCTCAGTATCTACAGAAATATATCTCGGGCGCCGTCGCGCCGGCATCTGCTCCGGAAAGCTCGGATGCAACGGCGGAGACATAACTGCGTGTCGTCATCTCAGACAGCTGATCTCAGCGGCCGATATGGGCTCGCACTGGAAAGGGGGGGATACAAACGACACCCGGGGCGCAGCCGTGACTGTGACAAGGCGATGCGGTCTCTGCTGGCCCCTCAGCCAGCCAGTGGGAGGGTGCGGGACCAGCACGACGGACCTCCACCGCGGGGCCCCGAGCGATCGCAGCGCATGCGACTGGAGCACTTGCGCTGATGCCATCGTGAGCTCAATGCGCCTTCCTGCTTGCAGCACACGCAGCCGTGACGAACGGAGCCGCTGTGGTTGGCCGCTTGCAGGGGCGTCAAGCAGACCTGTGGCAAAGGCACAGCAACTCCCCGAGGAGCTGGAGCCACCGAAGCCCGCCGCAGTCCCGTACACAATACGCCCACTACCGAATGCCCCGGCGCCGGCGGCAGCTGTCTTTCCAGCACTCCAGACCAAGTTGTGGCTGTCATGCCGCTCTTGCCACTGCGTGTGAAGGGAGGTGTACAGTGGCGTCGGGGAGGGGTCGTGCAGGCTGGTTGTAAGTCTGGATTGACCCTCGCGTTTCATTCCAGGTCTTGGAGCGTGGCACATAGTATACGGAAAAGAAATGTGCACGCGACTAACAAAGCCCATCATCCTCCGACCCCCTCAACACCCACCCATCGTGGCTTCTCAGCGACAGGATGGGTCGCGTTCTGCCAACCCTCCCTCATAGTGACATTGCGCCGCGTCAGGTACAAATGAATCCGCCGAAAAATCTTGCGCGGGTTGGGGTTTTCCACCCACCGATGCACCGTGTCGACCCTGAACACAGCAGCCGCACGCAACGGGATGTGAAAACGCAGGAACGCGCTCGTTCGCACAGTGACGACGTCTTCACCCGGCCACAAGTCATCGCAGAAGTTTCCCGGCCACGAGTCCAGAAAGGACTCGCCGTCGACCGCGAAGATGACACCAAAAAACAATGGGGGGATGCCCTCCGGATCAGCGACATCACCGTCCTGCATCTGTCGCTTCGCACCCCCTAAGGTTAGGAAGGCTTTGGGCTGCGACGCCTCCTACTGCACGCGAATGACCGCGAAGAGGATGGCGCGCAGCTGCTTCAGAATGTCGTCAAGGTTGATCAGCCCAGGTCCCGCCAGTAGAGCCTGCCGGCGTAGGAGGTTGACACTGTCAGGTTCGGACTGCTGGAGCTCCTCCATCATGTAGACGGACTGATTTTTGAACATGGCATTGGCCTTAGCCGCCGTCACGGAACGCGTCGCCTTGGCGACCTCGACGCACGCAGCTTTTCCCACGAGCTCCTCCTCCAAAAAGATGCCGGGTCCATGTTGGCGAAAGCCGTCGCGGAACGCCGCAGACAGCTCCTCCTCCGAAGCGGTACGGGCGTTAACCCTAGCGACAGAAGGGTACCGGGGACCGCAGGCTCGTCCCTCGAACAGGATCTCGCCCTCCTCCAATCTCGAGGACCCCACGTCCGTGTTATTTTCGCCCGGCGCCAACATACACACAGTCCTCGCTGGCCCGTCGCCTTCTTCAGACGCAGCCTCAGTACCCGCCACAGGCCCTCCCGCCGGTCGTAAGATCTCGTCCCCTTCGGCAACCGCGCTCTCTGCCGCCGCCGCTGCACATTCCGCCTCAGCCAATGCCGCCCGCACACGGGCGGATACACTGGCGCGGAAGCGAGCCTTGATGACCACCCGGCATCGCTTGACCGCCATCTTGGAGGGGGATAGAAGAAAAACCGGCGCGCCGCGTCGCAGCGCGGGTTCCCACGCTGCGGCCCGTTCCTTCCTTGCAGCAAAGCGCAAGGTACCGTGCACCGGCGGTGCACCGCGTCGCCTTGTGCGCGTGTCAAGGTGATGCGGCAACGTGTCTTTACCGGGAGGGATGCCCGAGCGTGCCCCGGAGAGCGTCGCACGCGAGGGTTCCATGACGGGGCGACGTGCTGTGGGTGTGGCGAGCACGTCACGATGGCGTCCACACACGCAGTCTGCCCTTGTCGCGACCGTTGGTCACGCATGGCGGTGAAGCACAAATCGATCGCGGCGACGACCTTGTTGATAAAATTTAATTGAGGCGACGACCATCTCGATAATTCTAAATGTAGCATGTCTCTTCTTGCCGGAGGCGCTCACAGCTGGCGGCATGCGGGACGACATTGTTCCTATTCTCCATATTTAGTATTTAGCGGATGCCAGAATCGCTCATAGCGGGGGCAGGAGGCGACGACATTGTTGATATCTTCGGAACAGCAGAACAGAATCAGTGGATGCCAGAGTGGCGCTGAGCCAGTGACGACGGCGACCATCGTCATGAACATTAACGACAAGTGGGTAATGACTTATACATCTCGAGTGGCGCGTCATTCTGTCCCGCCCGACGCTACCAGAGACGGACCACTCCATTTCCGCTGCTTCGCTCTTGCATCTGTCGTTGTGGTAGGTGACTGCCTAATATCCGCACTTCTGTGTCCTCCATCGGCTCTATAGTGGATTCTGTCTCCTCGGAGAGACTCCTTTTGGTAGCGCTGGGTCTGACCCTATCCGAGAACAGCTTTGTGCCGCTCCGCCGGCGCCAGCTCAATGGCCACGTCGTTGCTGGCGCGGAGCATCTCTGTGAGCTGTGCGGTGTCACGGTACGAAATACCAGCAGACTGCGTTGGCGGACGGAACAGTGGCATTAATATCAGCCTCCCGGGCAGGCGATACGATAACATTGACGCCGGGGGTTGTGGACGGCGTCGCCCCAAACTTGTGTCATGTCTGCCCGGAGGACACGCGGGTGGAGACAGACAAGCCCGTCGGTCATTTTGGCCGCCTTGCGCTGCCGCAAAGGTGGTTGCGTGAGCGTCCTGGTGCCAGCCCGCAGCAACCGCGTCGGCGTCCTCCGCGGGGACTTCTTGGGAGCGCTGCTAAAAGTACTGCGGTGGCGGCGGATGCCGCCGCCGACCCCGAAGAACCACCGGGGTTCGTCGCCGCCGGCGCGGCTGCCGCCGGTGACGCGCGGAAGCGTGCCATGTCTCTGTGTGCCAGCATGTGCGAATAAGCTGTAGTTCTGGTCATGCGTTGCGCGCTCCTGACACGCCGGGACAGTAACGGGCCTGAGCCCAAAGAAGACTTGGCAGCACTTGGCTACTCTGCTGGCGCTCTGTCACCTAGAATTGCAAAGAGCGAGACACCTTGTCTCATCTTCGTGCCTCTTGTGACAGGTAACGACACTGTTCCAACTGGAGATGCAAAGGTTTCCAGGAAAACGTTCCTGCAAGACGACGGTAGCACTGGAAACTGCTGAGACGCCTGCATCGCTACTTCTGACATGTCAAAGCATGTTCAACAAGCCTTTGGATCACCATGCTCTTGGTTCATGGTTGTCGTGCTTCTCCAGGCACCGCACTGCCAGAACACAGACATGTCTTTTGTATATGGTTTTACCCAGAGAATTGCTGTTGGATGGGCAATGACTTTTGTTCGTGTGCGCACACGCATCCGGCTCGCTTCATTGTCCGCCGAGGTGGAGCCTATATACAGACCTGAGCACGTCGCCACCAAGCGCTGTCGTTTGGTGCTGGCTTCATGATTCCGCTTTTGATGCCCCAACAGAAAACAGGGCGCATGGCTGACAGCCTCATGCCCGTCAGTGGGGCCACGTCACCCGTCTCGTAGCTGTGTTGTCCACATGTCAAGCTGTCTGTCACACTGTCGCGAGCGTCGACATTACCTCGGCGACGCCGTGCGACTTAAAACGGCGACCATTGCTGCAGCCTTCTATGAAAGGGTATCGATTGTGATGACCGCTTGAGGAAGAAGGATTCCGCTATACGGAAAAATACGGACGGCCTCGTCAGATGCACAGCCTCAGAAAAATGGGAACCCTTCTAAAGAACCTAAACAATGCCCGAGCTACACATGACAACCGGCAGGACTAGTAACTCTCAGCAAACTCAGACTCATCCAAGAAGGTATCACTCTAGCCCTCAGAGGAATTGACGGCACTCATACCGCCGACAGAGGGTCAGAGGGCAGGGGTTGCATGTCAAAACAAGCACCAGTGCGCGAGGCTTGTGACATGTAAGGAATGAGGGAAAGGTCCGATGGATGGAGCTGCGCATTGAAGCGAACCAAGCCGTGCATCTCCAGATTCTCAGGCAGGAGCGTCGACCGGTCCTTGTGAAGGACTAGTCCAGCAACGGAGAAATCCCGCTCCGATGCAGCGGATGACCGCGATGCACCCAACAAAGAGCAGGAGACTAAACGGAGCAGCGGGTACTCCTCGCGGTGCTCTGCCAAAAAGGAGAGCGCACTGTCGACGTCCGACGGAACGCTTGTGGTCAAGAAGCGGTCAAGCTCCTGAATGGAGAGGTTGGCGGGACTTTCGTCTCCGCCGGTGCGACTGTCCTCCGAGTCGCATCCGACCAGCGTCGTGCAGCACTTTTTGCGCTCGTTCTCGACCTCGCCATCTCACGTGGTCACGCCCGGCGTCTCGGGTTTGAGGAGCGAGCAGGTTGTCTCAGTAGCCGCCCGCGCGCGGGCAGTCAGATTGCCGTGACTACCACGTGCTGAAACCTTTCTCAGCATCGATCCGCCCCCTGGCGTGACGAGCGTTGTAGCCAAAATTACTTCTTTCCTGAGCCAGTTTTTTGTCTTGTCCTCAATGCTGTTAAAGCGCTCGTCTAACTAGTCTTGAATCAGCCAAACAAACGTCGCTGCCTCAGGGCACAATGTGGCCGCGTTGCGGGTGCTCGTCGTTTACACCTGCTCGTGCTCGGAAAGGCAGCTGTCGGGCTCCATGGCATTGGTACCGCCATTGTCTGCGTCCAGAATGGAGAGGATGGCGTCGCGCCCGACGGCAAGCGGCTCGGTGAAGTTGATCGGGCACGGGTACGACAGTACGCGCATAGCCCCATGAAGCCAGTGGACGAGCTTGAACGAATCTGCTACTGTCATTGAAGCGCTCTGCATGACGGTGGATGCCTCGTAGGATGGCTGAAGGACGCTACTCAGGTGCCGCCCCGCCTCCCAGTCAGCCAGATCAATGTAGCGCCTCTCTTGCGCTGCCGAAGGCTATAAAAGCTTCTTACACACGACTAGCCGCGTCATCAGCGTGAATTGCTGCACAAGGGACGCGTAGGTGCAGCCCCATCGCGCAGGGGACTCTGTTAGTAACTTAAGAGGACCTTGATCTCCCGGCATCGGTCCAGCGTTCAGCATGGCCACACTGGTCGGTGATTTGTGAAACTGCGCAGTCGGCTTGCGTGTACGACCCAGAAGCTCGCTTGCGGCGAAATTCTTGCTACCTGACCGAGACGACAGCGTGTCTCCCTGCCGAGCATCTCTAGACGCCGATGATGTACGCGTAGCCCCTAGCGAGGCCTTGACGGCCAAGTGCACCGCGTGAGCCGCACAAGGGATCCAGCGCGGGCACACCTGCCTCAAGGCCTTCTTTACGTTGCTGCCCGATTCGGTTGTGGACGAGCTAATTTCCTGCTGCTTCACTCCAAATCGTGCGAGCTGGTGAAGCACCCACCTCTTGATGTTGTCATGATCGCGCCGGCCGCAGAAGAGTGTGATGCCGAGGTGCAGCTCGCGAATGGTAAAGCCGTCTGGGTTAACCCACCGCAGGACGAGAGAGCCGTAAGATCCGGACCCGTGGCGTTCGGTCCAGAGGTCCCTGACGAGGCGAAAGAACGGCAGTCCCTCACAGCGAAGTTGGAGCTGACGCACCTCGCTCCGCAGAGAAGTTGACAGAAATTGGAACAGGTCCAGTGGAATATCACGTACGCCAGCCGTCGAGTTTGCGGCGTACGGGACCCCAAGCCCCCGCACAAGGTCTTGTAAGTACGAGTTCTCGGAAAGGGAGAACCGAGAGGGTGTCATGGCCAGCATCAGCACGAAGCGAATGTGACGAGGTCGGGCTTGAGCTGGTCCCATGGCGCGGATGCGGGAGGCCGTCAGATACTGCGACATGGGGCCCTCTGCTGCACCGCCGTGGACCTTAGTCGCATCTTTTCCGTCCTTGCGGTAGGACGACACGGCGCCGTGTCGGCTCCGCTGCACGCCATTTGAGAGCCTTGATCCGGCCACAAGGTCAAAGTGCTGCCAAGCGTTGCTGGACTTGCCACCACGAAATAGGTACATCGATGTCGTCCCCTCCAGGGTGCACACATGGCGCAGGACGACAAAAAGGCCTCTCTGGTGTTCGGAGCCGCCGTTAAATGTGTCTAAGAAGAGGTTTGCCTTCGGGTCCTTCGTCCAGGACTTGCCGCCGGCCTGGAGAGGGAGCCATTCTTGGCCGCTGCGCATATTGCGCTCAGGGCACGCCAGAGATGGCGTCGATGCGTACGGACCCACTCCAGCAGAAAGGTAGCCCAATGCGACAGGCGGAGCCGCCGTTATCGGCGGATCCTCCTCATTTTCAAGCGGCGAGCCGAGAGGAAGACGCTGCTGCACGGCCGCAGCGGGAACACGCGAGGACGGCAACGGCGCCACCTCGGAAGAGCCGCAGCCGCTTGTGGCACTTGGCAAAGATCATGCCATGCCTCAGGAAAGGGGCTCGGTGAGTTTAGTAGTGGAAAAGGGATGGCGAACAGCAGATTCGACGCGGAGGACGTGCCGAGGAGCTCTTCGGGCCGGCGCGCCCAGCATGTGCGGACAGACGGTAGTGACAGCGTGCTGGTCGGTGGCCCATCACGCGGTAGTTGCGTTTCGTTTCATGACTGCCTGCTGATGACCCGACGTGGAAACTTGTCCCACGCTGCACTGACGCAGGTGTCGCACCGATTGCGCGTCCCCGTCAAGGCCGGATTTCCTCAACTGGAATATATTTAATCAGAGTAAAATATAATCCGCTGGTCGCGGACAGCCCGGAAATGATATTTGCTGCGACTGACTAGTGTATGGGATACGAATACTGCACGAACGCAGTTATTCTCAGCGAATACGAATAAGATGGACGGATGTAATCCTGTGGGAACCAGAGCTGGTCGTTCACGCCTGAGCGGGACCACCCCTGACGGACCCCCTCCAGAGCGTCGGGGTCCTCCACCGGGTGCGTCTCCGCTCAGGTGAAGAAGTCGTTGGCCAAGCTCCCAAAAAGGTCGACCGTGGAGACCAAGAGCCCGCTGGTGGGAAGCCCAGCCGACGGACCACGGAGACGGCCGACAAGACGCTCCAGTCAAATCTCGCTCTCGAGGCCAAGCGTCGCCGAGATATCCTATGGGAGCGAGTAGGGCACCGAGGGGGCCAACGGAAATCTGTTGGACGTCGCAACCCGGGCCACACTACTCACCACGGGGGTCACAGGATCAACCCGAGAAGATGGGGTTGTCGGCGCCAAGTTCACCGGGCTGGCTTCGAGAGAAGCACGGGGAGGCGGGTGTGAAGTCGGCGTGGTCGAGTGGGTGCATTGCTTTATCATGGCAAAGGTCCTGGGTCGTGTCCAGCCACCGAGTATACCCCAGGCGGCCCCATGCCGGGTCATCGGGAAGCCCGCTCTCGGAGCACACCAATGTGCCACAGTTCTCAGTGCGCGAGAGCCCCGGCGCACCTCCTACAACGGGGCATGCACCTCCCCACACAATTCCCCCCCCGAGCTCACCCCAGCAGAGAGTGCCCACTACAAGACCAACAAATCAAGGACATACAAGTACAAACCGTACAACAAATGCAAATGTAAGTACCCAAATTGAGTCTCAATGCTTTACCGTGTAAGTACTCGATCAATGAAATCGCTGAGCCATGCTCAACACTCCCCCCAGTTACATTGTGACGGGTCCAGAGTCCGGACGCAAAGTGGCCCGGGTTCCGGTATACAGCTTGATTTGGCTTCCCGATCGCCGCTGCTCGGCACGCCCAGTTAATATGCCCCGAGAGGCGTCTTCCGGGTTCTGAGGTACGTATGAATTATCCATTGGTCGTGGATAGAAATGGAGCCATTCTATTGGCTGAACAACTGCCTGACGACCGAGAACCGGCAAAGCTCTCCCGACTCGCTGGAGACCCTTGCAGCTCATTTTTTTGCGTCCTCAGTGCCTCTTGTGGTCCTGTTTTTGACATCCACTGTTCTGAAATTGCGAAAATCACTTACACCGAGTTCTTCATTCGACGACTTTAGGTGGACACACACGATCGACGTCCGCACCCCCCACCCCTGCCAAATCGACGTCGTCACCCCCACCCACCACGGCCGGATCGACGACCAACTCCTTGCTCCGCACCTGCCCGCTTGTTGTCCGAATTGGTGCGCTGCTCTCGCCGCCCCCCTTCGACTGCACGAAACGACCGCGACCGTGCACCATTCCTTCTGGCTCACTATTTCTTGTGGCCTCTTCGCCTCCTGGGACAACGCGCCGGCTTGGGGCGGCGGCTCCCTACCCGTTTTTGTGGTGAGCACCGACCATTTCACGGTCTGTTGCCGGACAGCGGGCTTGTAAGCTCTATACGAGCTAGAGACAAGGTGTGTTTTGTGAGGATTTTGGCAGCTGTTTCAGCCTGTTACAGCTTCGCTCATCATTATCTCTCTGAACAGACGCTCCCTTACACGTCGATGAACCTTCTATTCTTTCTACGGCCGGCCGGGACGTTTCACTAAGCAATACTCTTTCGGTGTTCTCTGTCGCCACCCGTATCATCTCTGTTGGATTGTGTCTCGTTCAATGCAATGTCGCTCTCTCTCGGGGCACTACCATTTACATGATGAAGGACGACCGTTCAACCGAGGCAACAGCAATCAACTCAACAACGCATGATGCTCGACGTTTGATGTGCAGCAGAGACAGCACTCCAGGGTGGCGAGGGAGGAGATAGTGAGGCTGTAGCATTCCGACGACCAAAGGTGGTTGGCGCTGCAGGGTGGAGTGGAAGTTGGCGGAGGGGGCGTCGGAGTCGTCACAGGATGCACCTGGTGCGGAGCCGGGGAGAGGAGCGTGTTGTGGAGAGGGGGCGAGTGGGTCGAGTCACGGGGGCGCCAGAGGATGCGCCGGTCACGGCGTACACGCGTAACACGGCAGGGGTGTGTGCAGCACGTGGCATGGCACGCCTCTTTCTCTGCTTGCATGCTTCTCTGTCCCCGCAGTTGGCTCTCTTTGTGTGTGTGGTCCCTTTTCACTCTGGAGCGCCCACGCTCTGGCGACGCGTGCTCCATTTGTCTTGCGGTTTCTTGCCCCATTTTCATCTCTGTTTTCTATTTTCCAGTCCCCTCCCTCACGTGGCTCATCCAAGCATCAAACCTGCAGCAGGGTCCAATTCATCTTCTTAGAGGTACTTGTCCTCCCCGTCACCACTTGTTTCTTTCTTTTGCGCAGCAAGCCCGCTGCTGTCCGTCCCATCCACGAATAGGACCTCCCCCTCAGCAGCCGAATGAGGCGGCGCCACCTGTGGTTGTTGCTTCTTCTTGTATGCATGAATCGGCACGCCTGCCGCGACCGACCGACCCCGCTCCCAGGCCTCCATCTCTGCAATCTCCTTCTCCCGACCGGCTGTCGTTTGCCGGGGTCCTGTTTTGGTTTGTGGGAGGCTTCCGTCGCCTGGCTTGGAAACCTTCCGCGCGCCGGCTGCAGCAGGCCGCCGATGCTGTCCGTTGTCCAGCGCTACGTCAGCGGAGGGCTGGCGCTCCAGCGCCGCGCGCTGCACAAATTGTAGGCACTTCCCAAGGAATGATTTGGCCGTACATTGGGCTTTCTTGTGGTTACACCACCCATGCCACGCCTCAAGGGCCTGTTCTCCGTAGAAGCCGACGGAACATAAGTGGCGGAGGAACGCTGGCGCGTGGTGCGCCAGCGCGTCCAGCTTGGGTGTAGTGCTCAGCCACGAGAAGGCGGCTTGCAAAGGGGGGAACAGGCCCAACGCACCAACCTCAAAGGCGGATGCCTCCTCCACGGATACTTCCTGGGCCCGGTTGAGCGTTTTGACTAGTGCCGCCCATGGCACCCACGCACCGCTCAGGGCTTCCAGATGATTTTCTGGTAGGTACGGTGCGAGAGCGTGTCACACGACATGTGGCCGCTCCGCAATACAATGGGAAGCCCGCCCGTCAAAGCCACCACCGTGATAGGCGACCGGTCGGACGCGCACTCCGACAAGCAGGGCCCGTCCAATAGCCGTGGCAGCTATCACAGACGATGCCCGCCCGAGAGCTGCGTACGTGGCCTCGATGCCCAAGCGCAGAAATACTTGTGTAACGCCCAACGTCAAATGAAGTGGTGCTGTATCGATCTGGCACGGGTAGATGTCGAAAAGGGGGCACGACGCAGTGGACAGGTGCTCCGCCGGCGTCCGTGGGATGGGAAGCGACGCATTGAGAGCTCCTCGAAGAGGCTCTCCAGAGTGGCGCGTAGGCTCACCAGGCGCCCTCCCCGGTCGTCCGACCACACCTGCCGCCCAGGCTCGTGGGATAGCGCCGACATGGCACTGCGAAAGACCTCTTGCGAGGCCCACCCACTGGCCTTGCCGCCACCCGCCTGGCGGAGCTGAGACACAAATGCCGCGCTGAGATTGTGTCTGACAGAAAACTGGGCCCGCTCCTGAGGAGACAGCCGCAGCGATCCCCCCACAGGCACGGCAGCTATGCCTCTGCCGACACGTGCCGCCTCCAGCATTTTCAGCAAGGGGGATTGGTGGTCCGACAGGTCAGCTGTCGTTACACCCTGGATGACCGTCGCTGCCGTCCTTAAACGGCGCGGCATTCTCCTCGAGCGCACAGGCCCTGTTCCCACTGCCGTTGCGAGAACGTAGCGTCGGTTGACTCCGTTCTTGGATGCGAATGAGATTTCTCTGGGGAGCGTCGCTCGTAAATGAGCCGTCAGCAGCGACTCAAACCGCGAGAGGGAGGCACAGTCAAAGCTGTCATACCTGCCTCGCAGCTCGGCCAACATCTTCTCGGTGGACCAACCAGAGACGCTCGGTGACACTCCAATCGTGAGGAATGGAACGGCGACATGCTCGTGGATGGACCTCGGTAGACGCACAGCGACGTGGCCGCCCACCACTGAGCCTGACGCACCTGCCGCGTGGGTGACCGCCGATGGCAGCGCCACAGCACCGACCGCGGATGAGACCGACGGCACAAGTCCAACAGCCCTCACGCGTGTCGCCTGGTCCGTTTCGCGTGTCCTTGGGGTCACCGAAATGCCCGGAAGAGCGCACACGGCTCTGGCCAACGGCCCATGGTTGAGTCCAGGAGGCACCAGTTCCGGAGTGTGGCAGCGAGGGGTGGGGCGGGGGAGGGGGGGGGATGAGGCGCTCATGGGTTCTTGGGCCGCAGCGGCAAATCTCGAAATCTACAGTCCCAACCTGGCTTGTGCCGTGCCCGCGGGATCAGCGCTGCCCTCACGGCTGGGAGAACTTGTGGAAGCCGCTGAGGGTTGCATGCGGGACTGCTTTTTGGCAGACGACCGGCAGCCGGCGCATACTTTTCGCCTCTTGGTCCTTTGTGTCGCCAGCTGCGCTGATACCTCCTTGGGGCCCCACACAAACGGCAGTGCGGCCGGGCCTGGGATGCACCGTGCGCGGGATGCGCGGCCACTCTGGCGGCGCATCGACACGCAGGGCTCAAACGCCGAAGGGCCCCGCCCGGTCAGGGGCGCCCGGCACCTAGTGCTCGTCCCAACGACGTTTTGTTCAACTTCCTCTCGGCCTTCATCGCCGAGCCGCTGACCGGGATCTTCGCCGGCTGCCCTGTCGCCGCGCTGACGGAGTGAGCGAAGGCCCCTATCTCTGTCAAGAAGTCGGAAGAGTGGCTCAAGATGACCAAGTGCATCCAGGCGCTGCACGTCTCGTGGCCGGCGCTCGACCTGCTCGCCGAGAGCATGGACGAGGAATTGTAGATGTGCAGGGCTGTCGGCGAGCTGCTGTTGTTCGGCTTGCACACCGACTTGCACATGTAGGACCTGTGGCGCGCCGCCATGAACTCCAAGTCGCTGTTGTACGAGGCTAAGTGTACCGACACGGATGCCGCCAAGCTCAACGCGTGGCTGGCGCAGCAGCCAGTTGGGCCCGGGACGAACCTGCCTTCAGGGCTCGAGTCGGCGGCGGCGGAGACTGACCGGACGGCCCACCAGGCGACTGAGATCCGGTCGTGCATTGTCATGCCCGACATCGACCAGGTGCGCCCCCACCCCTACGAAGACGTGGCTGCGGCTTCCTTGCGCGCCGCCAAGGCCAGGTCACAGACGGCCAAGCACCCCAGCGCCAAAACGATGTCAAAGCGGAAGCGGAAACAGAAGGAGAACGGGCGGCTGGCGACGACGCCCGCAGGCACGCCTTTGTCACCCATTCTGTCTTCCCTTCCGGTGTCGTGTCATACATCTGCCCCTGCGGGATGCTGCTGGGCTTTGAGGTCCTAGAGATGGCGGAGAGCCTGGCGGGCATCGTTGCGGCGCTGGCCGCCCGCTTCCTGCGGATCCCCAAGACGGTCTACTTCGACACTGCCTGCCAATTGGTGTGCAATGCCACTCAGCGAATGCCGTGGCTGGTCAGGATATCTGACACGGCATGGCCGTTGGACCGCTTCCACGCTGTGCAGCGCAAGTGCTTCCCACTGTATGACGCCAACACCTACCCAACGCGGTCGGGGATGCACAAATCTTCGGCCGCGGAGAACAGGCACTCACTCAACGAACCCCTCAAGGCGCACTTGACCTACTTGGCGCAAGACCGCTTTGTTGTACAGATGCGGCTCATTGGTGCAATAAAAAATATGCTCATCATGTACCGCGGCTGCGTCAATAGGACGGACATACGCCATTGCCCTCTCTCTGCTCTTTTTCACAGCCGCTTGACCATGCGTTGTGAGCGTCTGGGGTGTCTGTGTCGATGTTCATAGTATTACACATGTTTCTTCCATTCACTCCTTGTCGCAGACGCACAACCCAGCTGCCAGGCCGGCAGTTCGGAGAAGCGGCGCTTGGGGCAAGGCAGAGGGAGGGTCGCTACAAAGCGACTCCATGTCGGTCGATCGACTTCGAAGTTTTCGCGAACGCTGGTCGACATTCGTGGCCCAACTCAGGCATTTTTCCGGACGCAAAGAGGGCTGATTCTGGCCACGTTGGGGGGGGTGGCGGTTCGTCGATCCGATGCCATTTAGAAGCCATTCTCAGACGGGTCGGGGCCGCAAGAGCCGTTAGGGGAGTGTTTTCCGCAACGGCGTCTGGGGGGTCTGTGAGTTGTATCTTGCAATGGCCCCTAAGGGATCCGTGAAACGGCTTCAAGAACCGCCGGGTATCCCAGCTCCGTCTCCATGATGATATGGAGGCCGGGCACAGAGGAGAACGGGGCTTCATTTTCGGCGAGCGAGGGCGGGGGTCGGGCGGCCGCAGCCGCTGCAACAAGCACCCCCGTCGGCCGCGGCGGCGAGCCTGGCAGCTCGGCTGCCGCCCCATCTGCACCGCCGTCGGCGGCGCGGCCGATACTGTCTCTCCCCCCCCCCCTGACCGCCCCCCGACCGCCCAGCGGGCGGTTGTCATGCCAGAGACGGGGAAGGCCGGAGCTCGGCCACATCTTTGCGCGGCAACCTCTACTCGTTAGGCGCCCGCTGCATGCGGGTGGGAAGAGGGGCACCGTGCTGTCGGACGGGAGGGTCGCATATTTTTTTTTATCTGGAGTATGGGCCGGGCGAGTGTGGGGCTTTGGGGGCTGCGGTGTTGGTCGGTTCGGCGGGCGCGAGCTCCACATCCATTATGGTAAACCGGTGCAGCGCTCTATCGCCTTATAGATGCGCATAGATATGTGCATTGACTTTTTAACGTGAGGCACGGGGGGTTGTCGTACTGGGTGCGCATGGACAGCTGTTGCAAGAGTGCGGCTGCCGTCGTTGGGTTGCGTCCCTACCCCGCCGACTACTTTTTGAAAGCCTGCCTCAATTCCCGCCACCTACCACAACAGCACATTCCACGAGTGTCATCCACACGTCCCCCACCTCACCGCCTCATCCACCCTCAACACACAGTCACCCTGGCAGTCAACTAACCAGACACAACCCTATCCTCATCTTTTAACAGGACTGCAGGGGTGTTTTGGTGTCCGCGGTACGAAGGCACCCCCGAGCTGTCCCGCCCCACCGCCATATTCAGGCAACCCAGCGCAGGTTTGTGAGCGTGCGGGGCACTGAAGCTCCGTACCAAGTAGGTCGCCCGCAGCCAGTGCACCGGAAACTGGGGGGTGTGAAACAATGGTGAGTGTCAAGTTATAGGCTGGGCGTCTGGGGTGGAGCGGAGGGGGACGGGAATGGTTTTGTGCTAGCAAGGATCGGGTGAATATAAGCTGTTCTCTGCGCTGTCTGCTTCAGTAGGGAAGAAACCAGACAGACCACCGGCCTGTTTTCGGGCGCCGGAGGAGGCTCTCCCCGCGAAGGTGCCCCGCTTTCTCCCGTCACCCCTCCTCAGGCACGCATGTCTGCCCGCTCCCGTGCGCAGCGCGCGGCCGCCGATGCCGCCACCGGCGATGGGCGCAGCACGCCGCCGCAGGGCAGCGACCCGCGGGGGCCACGGGCTGGTAGACCGCCCCGTTGGGCGTGCCGCGGGGGACGCTACGGCGGGGAAATCCGGCCCCCACCCATGTCTACAGGTGCGGCGCGGGCGGAACGGCGCCAGTTGCGGTGACGCCGCGCCATGGTGACCCCGCGTTGCGGTCGGCTCGCGCCGAGGGCGGGAAAGCGGCGGGTCGGCCGTGTCCGTCCCACCACGGCGCGCGAGTTGGCGGCGGTGGTGCTTCTACAGCCGGGTTCACGATGAGACAGAGAATACTTTCTGTTGCACGTGGACGATACTTTATTAGGCAGCAGCCCCTGCATCCTCCCCCAATTCCAACGCGGCTCGACCTACCCGCACGTTCTCTTTATCGACGCCATTTAGTACCGCTGTGGAAAGCATAGCCAGCCGAATGGCGGGAGAGTCAATCGCTTGCACCCGCGACTTCTCTGCCATCGCCCAATGCCATACGAAGGAAAAAGCAGAAGTACCACAACTATGGTTATCCCCCGCCGACTGCTGCGGCGTCTTGACCTTCTGGATGCTCCAGATCATCTTACATGAGGCCCGTCCCGCATCCTACCCCGGGTCCACGTCCTCCTCCTCCGCCACCCCCATCGCGTCCGCCGTCTCTTTACTCTCGTCGGCGGCCTCCATGTCCGTCAGCTCGGCAAGAGCCTTACCCAGAGCTTTGAACCTCTTGGCCGCCTTTTCCACGCCCGTCGGCAGGTCTACAAAATGCGCATCCGAGTCGTACCTGCGTGAGCGTCTTGAACGTCAAGTCAACTCAGTGCGCACCTCAGTGCCAGCTGAATTCTTCAGATTCCGGCCAGCCGGGTAGCCTTTCCTGCTGTGCCATGGACCTCGACGGCAATGCTATCCACAAAACCAGCATCTCCTCCATGCAGCAGGCGCTCAGACACGAAGCAGTGAAAAGTATAAACGTCTCCATCCCGCGCCGTGCACAAGCGCTGCCGCGAATGGAGGGAGGCAAGCAGAACGTCTTCAGACATCCACTTCGTCCCCAAGTCTGGCACGAGTAGGTGCGCTGTCACAACCACGTCCTCCACACGGCCCGCCGTAGGCAGCGTCCACGAGCGCCACACCGTTTCCTTCGGGCCACCGGCCAAGACAACACGCATGAAATCTGTCACCAACGCAGCTGTGGTCCGCCTTGTGCGCCCCATGAAGTCGGGGACCAGGCTGTTGGACAAGCCCGCCACGGTCTCCATCCAGGAGGCCGCCACGGGCAGCTTGTCGATCCGGGAGGACGCCAAGTGCAAGTCGCCCATCGCCTTGATGGACACGATCGACAGACGCACCAATTCCACCGGATCGTCCAAGACCGCCGTAGCGACGATCGGACACTCCTTGTCGGGATCCACCGCGTTTCCCCTCCGCATCACCTCCGCCATCTCCATCATCCACTTGCGCGTCGACTGCACGAAGTCTGCTCCCAGCACGCACTCGACGCCACCTTGGTCCTGAACCACATCGCGCCAGTCGTTCTCCGATACGGCCTCCAGTTAGATCTCCGACGCGAGCGTCCCGGCCACCGGCTGAGACCAGTTGGTGGCAAGCGTCTCGTAGGTGTGGTCCCCAAGCATTGACGCCTCCACCAGGAGCGGGAGACAGACGACATCCTCATCCGGATCGATGAACGGCATGATCAGCGCCGACGTCGGGCCGTCCGGTCTTTGCCGCTTCACCGGATTGGCCGCGCTGCTGGTGCCGCGCCGCTTCCTCTCCCCCCGCTCCGCCGCGGCCTGGGTCTTGGCCGCCTTTTCGGCGTCTGCGGCGTCTTGGCTGGCAGCGGCCGCTGCTGAACGGGCGGCGACGCGAGCACGAACGACAGCCTCAGCGTCGACGATAGTGGCCCCATCATCCGGCATTGGGGGGGGGGGAGGCGGAGGGGGTGCGCGCGGAAGCTGGGGGGGAGGAAGTCCTTGGCTAGTAAGTTGTTCGAAAGTCACCACCTTGAGGCCATGCTCCTCCTCCACCGCGTCGTCCAGATCCGCCCACTTGGAATACTCGGCCAGTTTTGCGTCCATGAAACCCTGGACGCAGGGCTCCTTGTCAAAGAGCAACGTGAGCACGGTCTCCACCAGGCTCACACCGGGCTGGCGGGAGACGCCAATATGCGACAGGTGGACGACCACCGACGCCATGTCCAGGACATCTCTAGCCCGCTCGTTGGTTGGCAGGTGACACCTCTCCATCAACACAGGAAAGACCTCGTATGTGCATATCATATCCAGCTGCCATGCCATCGTCGGCAGCCGTGCCCACCGCATCTCAGCCGCATCTCACTGCACTTCGGCTGCATTTCTCAGACCATCGCATTTTCGGAAGCTTCGCACGACAGGCCTGCAGATGTCATCATATGTGAGTCCAGATGCATGGATTCTTTGCAAAGCAATGTCATCCTTTTAACCGGCTGCGGCGGAGGGATGTATAATTTGATTCATTTATTTCCTACTTCATTCAAGCCTTGACAGCTGGCTATTTCTTCTTCTGCCATCCGCCGGTTATGTCGTCACGGATGGAGCTTACCGCCACTTACTGTCACTTGCATAACGTTGTCTCCGCTTGACTTTCGCTGCCTTCCAGGCCGGCCACATGACCGCCTGACATCAGCGGCCTGCTGTGTCTGGCACCCGTGTCGGGTGGTCAGACACACTGTCGCAGACACCGGCCACACCGCCCTGACACTGTCGCGTCCGGGCACACAGCCGTGGCTGCTTCTGGACTGCGGTTCTGGAGCTCCGGGCCAGTCGGGGCTGGGCAACGGGCAAAGTCGAACTGATCAAGCTGCATTTATAGTGCACGTGCACTGCATCTCCGTTCATGTCAACCTCAGCACAGGTGCGTGCCTCCCACGTATCTCCTGGCCATCTCACCCGCCACAGGCGCGGGCGTCATTTCCCCAGCGCGTGCACAACAATGGGCCATCACTGGCAACCAAGAAAAGCACAGGACGAGCAAAGGGCGCGGGGGAGGCGGCAGTTCGAACGTGCATGAAAATCACCAGGTGGCGCCCCTCCCCCCGCGCACCCCCCCTCCCCCCCCCCCCCCTCCCCTCCCTCCCCCCCCACCCTCCTGTTCCTTTCCCTTTTTTTTTTTTTGTTTTTTTTCTTTCCTTTTTCTGGTTGGTTGTTATTTTAATGGTGGGGGCGGCGGTGTTTTTTGTAGTTGC
>Ga0115030_1000242_pt1 | contig 21116 bp, 34 predicted proteins | sample SidtaG_4_FD_87174 | JGI IMG/M metagenome (GOLD analysis project Ga0115030, IMG submission 87174) | Marine algal microbial communities from Sidmouth, United Kingdom - Sidmouth_Male1 metaG | ecosystem: Host-associated > Algae > Red algae > Unclassified | place: Sidmouth, United Kingdom | collected... | reverse complement strand
TAAGAATTGAAGTTAGTTATAAAGTTACAGAATATACAGGAGAAAAAACAAAAGATGATTGGGGAATAGATTTAAAGAAAAAAGTATGAAAAACAATTATTTTAAACCCAAACTAAGTTAGGAATACTTTATAAAGAATTATGATAAAACCAGAAGACATTTATTTTGTGGGAACAGACCTTTTTAGTGAGTTTAAAACTGCTACTTTAGAGGAGATGTATGATTATTGTATTGGGCAGAGGGAAGTCTCTGTTGATATAGAAACCACTAAAAAGTACAAAGATGCTTTATCAGCAGAAACTATTTATAAAGGAGGTTTATCTCCTCAGCTGTCTAAGATAGTAATGATACAGATAGGAACTCTAGAAAAGAAGTTTGTAATAGACGCTAGAAGATTTTCCTTAGAAATTTTAAAAAAGTATTTATTACCAATACTAGAAGATAAAGACATAGTTAAAGTAGGACAGAATCTTATGTTTGAGGGAGGGATGTTTTTAGAGCATATAAAGTGTAGAATAATAAATGTCTGGGATACTTTTGCAATAGAGAAAGTTCTTTATAATGGATTTAGACAAAGTAATTCTTTAGAGGCTCTTATTTCTAGGTACTTAAATATACAGCCTGTAAAGAGTCTTAATCTTTTTAACGAAGTTAAAGATTTTAAAGATTTTGACAACAAAGTAGAAAAAGTATTAGAAAAAAGTTTTTTATTAGGTAATTCTATTTCTGAAGAGGAAGCTATAGGACAAGTAGAAGAAGACCTTTTAAAGAATAATTTTGTAGATAAAGCTATTAGACTAGAATTTCTTAAAATAGGAGATAAACCTTTTACCACTGCACAAATAGAGTATGGAGCTAAAGATATAGAATATCCTTTAAGAATAAAAGCACTACAAGAAAAAGGAAGAGTTGTTAATGGAAAGATTTGGTGTCCTACTAAGGCTTTTAGAATAGAAAATAAACTGACCCAAGTATTAGCAGAAATGTCATGGAGAGGAGTTCCGTTTGACCAAATACAATGGTTAGAGGTTTATGACAAAAATAAAAAATTATTTATAAAAAGAAAGTCTCAACTAGATAATCATATAATTAATACTTATCCTGATTTTACTGGTAGTATTGACATGTTCACTAAAGAACCTACTTGTAGGATTAAGTGGAGTTCCTCTAAAGAAGTTATTAAATTATTTAAAAAGTTGGGTTTGGCTAAAAAAGAGAAGTCTAAATCAACTGGAAAAATGGAATGGACTGTTGGAGCTAAGACTTTGTTTAGAAATCTTCCTAATCATTTAAAGACAAATTTTTATAAAAATAAAGATGTAGAAATTACTGATATAGATAGTTTATGTTTACAATATTTACTTTATAAGAAATCAGAACAACTTACTACTACTTTTGGCAAAGATTGGCTTAAATATGTTCATCCTATTACTAAAAAAGTCCATTGTAATTTTAATCAATACTTAATCTCAGGAAGACTTGCTGCTTCTAAACCCAACTTACAGCAACTACCTTCAACTAAAGATTTTAGAAGCTGTTTTATAGCTGGAAAAGGATATAAATGGATTAGTTCAGATTATTCTGGGCAAGAATTAAAAATAGCGGCAGAATTACATAATGTAGATTCTATGATAGAGTTCTTTGTTAAAGGAGATACAGAATGGGGTTCAGATTTTCATTCTTTTTCTGCCAGCCAAATGCAGACTGCAATACAAGGAAAAACAGTTTTTGTTCCTCCTAAAGAAATAAATGGAGAAAAAAATCCTAATTTTACAAAAGAGCATGATGAGTGGAGAAGTATATCTAAAAATACGTCATTTAAAATTCTCTATGGTGGAGGAGCATACACTCTTTCGTTAGAGTTTGGAATATCTTTAGAAAAAGGAGAAGACTATGTAGAAGGATTCTTTAAAGGACTTCCTGGAATGGAAGAAAGTTTTACTAAAAAGAAAAATACTGCTTTAAAAGAAGGATGGGTACAATGTTCAAATTTTTCTGACAAGAGATATTTCTACCCTGATATGAACGAAATTCAGAAATTAAAAGAAAAAGCATGGAATCTGGCTCCAGAAGACTATAGAAATTTGACAAGAGAGGAGAAAGACAAAGTTCTTGTTAAGTTACGTGCTGAAACTGAATGGTCATCTCTATGGAAAGAATTTAATATTCTAAAAGGAAAGTTAGAAAGGAGAAGCTTAAACTTACCATGTCAAGGACAAGCAAGCGAAATGATGAAACTAGCTTTATTATATATGTATGATGCTAGGTGGAACAATGGACTAGAAGAAGAATTTATTCCACTAATACCTGTTCACGATGAAAGTAATGCTATTTCTTTAGTAGATAAAGAGCTAGAAGGAAAAAAAATACAAGAAGAAAGTATGATAAGTGGGGGAAAATTGACTTGTAAAAAAATAAATATGTCAGTAAGCACCAATACAGGAGATTGTTGGATACACTAACAACCCAACTAAAATTATTTTAAAATGAAAAAAGATTTATACGAAGATTGTAAAATAACAGACACACATATTTATTTTTGGGGAAGTTTTTTAAGTAACTTTTATCCTAGTTTATTTATGTATAAAGGAACTGTAATGCAGAGTTCTGAACAGGCTTTTATGTATGAAAAAGCTTTATGTTTTGGAGATGAAGAAATAAGAGAAAAACTTACTAAAGAAAGCCACCCTTATGCTTGTAAAAAATTAGGAAGAAAAATAAAAGGTTTTTCAGAAGAAAGATGGAAAAAACATAGAGAAGAAGCTATGTATAAAGCTATAAAAGCTAAGTTTGACCAAGATTCTGCTTTTAAAGAAGAGTTACTTAAAACTGAAGATAAAATATTAGTAGAAGGTTCTCCTTATGATAAAATTTGGGGAGTAGGTTTAATATATGATGACCCTAAAATTTTAGATAAAAATAATTGGAAAGGACTAAATCTTCTTGGTAAAATATTAATGAAAATAAGAGATGAAAGACTTTAAACAAGCTAAAATTCTAATTAACAGAATAGAAAAATTAGAAGAAGCATTAGAAAAACTAAATAAAAGTTTAAAAGAAAATAAAGAACCTTATTTTTATATAAGCGATAGAGTTAGTCTTTTTTATGCTGATTTTTATTTTAACATTACAAAACATACAGATAATGTTTTAATATTAAAAGTTGTCAAAGAAGAAATAGAAAGACAACTAACAAAGTGTAAAAAAGAATTTTCTAATATCTAATTAAAAACATGAATAATTTAAAAACAGTATTAATTGTCTGGGGAATAATTTCTATATTCTTTGGGCTTTGCTTTATTTTTCAGCAAGCTGCTGAACTTAGAGATAAGAAAATATTAAATAAAATAGAACAATTAAAAATTAATCAATGTGTGGTAGTACATGACCATTTAGCTCTTTTTTTAGGAGTAAATTATAGTATAGATTGTGATGACCACGATTGTAGAGTTTGTAAAATAAAATGAAATGAAAATATCACCAAATTATTATTTAGCCGCTTTTCTTATATGGGCTATGTTTATGGGAGTAGCTTATGTACATTACACTCAAAAAAAGCAGAAAGTACAGTTAGAATTAGTACATAATTTGAAAAAAGGAAACTGTTTAAATGTATATAAAGAAGTTAGTGAAGATTTAGGAAGTTCTTACATTATACATTGTCAGGGAAACAACTGTAGAGTTTGTAAAAAATAAATTAGAAAAAGATTATAAAATTATGAATAGAATATTACCGTACAGAGCTAGTATGAGAAACCAAAGTCATATTAGACAAAAAAGAAATAATAAGTATCCTTGGTGGTATTCTAATCATTATAACCACTACAATAGAAATTATGATATTTCTGATTTAATATTAAAAGGTAGTGTAGGTAAAGATGCTACAAAAACTTTTGCCAAGATAAGACTTTTAATGAATAATAACGTCTTAGGTTGGCATTGCTTTTATGTAGATAACTTTAGAGCAGCTAGAAATTCTAGAGATTTAAGACCTGAGTATTATGTTGATGAAAATAACTTAATCCAAGAAACTAAAGATAAAATTTCTTATAAGTTTTACAGAGACAGATATTCTAGGAAAAAAATAAATAGACTAAAAATAGAAAAAAGAAAAGAAAAAAAGACAGCTAAAGTACAAAAAGTTATTTTAATGAAGTTTTCTCTTAAATTTAGCAAGACTATTTACCATAGTTGGCTTAAAAAGCACCTTGTTATTTTAGGAAAAGGAGAACCAGATGAATTAAGAGCTTGCTGGGATTGGAAAGAACACTTTAGTAAAAAGAATAGAATAAAAGTATTATCAGCAGAAGAAAAGAAAAATAGAGGAGGAGACCACAGCTTTTTTATTAATATGAGATTAAAAGACCAAAACAAAAAAGTAGAAGATTTCTATAATGCTTTATTAATTATTAACCAATTCCAAAATGGAGATTATTCTTCTTTCTGGAAAGATAAAGAAAATTGCAAATACTATGAAAATACAAATTAAATTTTATACGAGATTGGCTAAGTTTCTTTGGAGCCTCGCCGCTTTAAGTATCTAGTTTAAAAGTTAAAGATATAAAATAATGCAAGGAGGTTTTAAGTAATTGACTCCCTCTGTTTAGTGTTATTTCTTAATTGCCAGTATAGCTCAACGGTAGAGCATCTCCCTTGTAAGGAGAAGGTTGTCAGTTCAAATCTGACTGCTGGCTCTAATAACTCATTATGGCTAAAATAAAAGAAAAAGATTTAGAAAGATTACCTCTAAAAGAGATAAAAGAATTTTTTAACTCTCCTACTTTAATAAAGACAAGTAATGAAAAATTAAACTCTTATTTAAATGTAGAGAATGATGTTTTGTCTAATAGATTAGTTAGGGTAGAAACACTATTTAAATCTATTATATTTAAAAGATTTTTAAAAAATAAATTATGAAAAATAAACAAAATAGAATATTTAATAATTTTAAAAAGTTATTTGGAAAACAAAAAGTTAATGGTTTCTTTGATTTAGAACCTGTATGTAATCATCCAGAACATGCTATTCCCACTCATTTACATATTCCAGCAGGAAAAAGCTATAGGCATGTTTGTCCCGGTTGTGGAAAAGAAACTGTTGCTAAAAATAACATTATTTACTAATGGGATTATTACAACAACTAGAAATAAACAGAGAAGATTTTAATAAAGTAACTAAAGAGGATGTATTAAAGCAATTAGAAAAAGATTATCCTAATAGTTCTAGATTAGAAATACTTAATTATTACAATCACCCTGCTTATAGTGAAGCTGGTAAATTTTGGACTAAAATAAAAACATTATGATAGCTAAAACATACTACACAAGAAATACACCACTAAATAGACCTAATATTGCTTATGTATATACAGAGCATATAAATGGTATAGGAACTACAAGACCAGGAGGAGGTACTAGTATTATTAGAGGACATTCTAATGCTTTACCTATTGTAACTAAAAAGTCTTACATTTATCAGGAAAATAGAACTAGCCTTAATAAAGAATTATGGAATGAAAATTTTAAAGATACAGAAAATGACTTTTTAATATTTAAAGCTCTTAATTCTTTATTATTTGACAAGATAGACCAATATGACAAAATAGTATTTCCAGAAGGTTTTGCTACTGGTTTAGCTAGACTTCCTCTTAGGTTTTTAGAATGGTTACAATTAAAATTAAAAGAAAGATTTGGACTAATAACAGAAATAAATAACGGACTTAAATCAATAAAACATGAAAATTAAAAGAAAAGTACTAACAGTACTTCTAGAGAAATTTAGTTGTAAAGAATGGAAAAAAGAAATTACAGAATTATTAATTTCTACTCATAAAAATAAAATAGACATTAGTTCTAAATTACATAGATTAGAAGACTGTAATGAAAATCAGCTTTTTATTTTATCAACATATGGAATAGTTAAAGGAGAAAAAGCTGAAACTAGTTCTATAGAAAGTTGGTTAGAAAAAAAGTTAGATAAACCTATAGGCTATTACTATTTAGACGTTGATAATAGAGGATTTAAAATAAGGAATGTTTTTAATGGGTCAGGGAGTCCTTTGTTAAGAGAAGTTTTTTTAACACAAAAAGAAGCTGAACTATCTAGAAGACAACACAATCTTTATTTACAAATGAAATATGTTGTAAAAAGAATGAATCAAGAAGATGAATTTGGGGCTGATTGGGAAAATGGAAATTCTAAAGTTTGGGGTTTAAAACTTAAAAGAGCATCAGTAGTAGTAGATTATTATTATACTCATAATAATTTCATTTATGGTTTAGTAGTAAGCTCTAAAGAAAGAGCAAAACAATTACTAGACTATTTTGGTAAAGAAATAAAAGAAGTTTATGGTAATTGAATATAAAACAGCTAAGTTAGCTAAAAAAGTTGGGTTTGACACAGCTTATGAATTTTATGATTTAGAAGGTAATTTACAGCCTTTTGGAATGGTAGGAGGTTGGTCTAAATGTAATACTAAAAATTATGCAGCACCTACTCAGTCAGATTTACAAAAATGGCTAAGAGAAAAGCATCGCATGTTTGTATTTCCAGAAATTTTAGATTACAGAACATTATTTTTTAGTGTTACTATTTTTAAAGATGGAAATGAAGAAGATTGGATTTTATTAGACTCAGGAAAGTTAAGTTTTAAAAAAGACAAAAGTTATAAAATATTTGTCAGTTACGAAGAAGCATTAGAAGAAGGACTATATAAAGCCTTAGAAATTTTAAATGAGAGAAAAGATACAGCAGGAAATACTTAATCTGCTAGAACAGAATGATTGGAGAGGTACTATAATAGCTTCAGTTGGTCTAGGAAAAAGTTTTATTGCTTATGGCATGATAAGTAACTTTCCTAATTCTTCTGGAGCTATTATTAGTTATACATCAGACCAGTCTAAAAACATAGAAAAGGAAAGAGTTAAATATGAGTTTTTAAAAGGAAAACTAGATTGTAATATAGATTACTTTTGTTATGCTGGTAAAAGAGATATAAGTAAGTATGACTGGCTTATTTTAGACGAATTTGATGTAGCTGGTTTAGAGCTTTTAAAACCTTTTAAAGACTTTAAAAAACCTATGTTAGCTATGTCTGGAACTGCAAAATTAAACTCTAATCCTTTACAAAATGAAAATGTTTTTAGACAGCAAGATAGTCTTACAAAAAAAGGAGTTGTTACAGAATCTATCAGTAAAGCACAACTATATCAAATATATCTTCCACCTATTATTTTTAGGTATAGCTATAATGAAGCTAAGAAAGATGGTATAGTAGGAGATTTTAAAGTAAAAATTTGGGATCATTTACCTGGTTTAAACATTATAGAAGCTAAGGTTGGTTTTAAAGAGTTTAAAGGAACTGAAAAGTCTTGGTTTAATCAGGCAAATAAGGTTAGAAATAATCCTTACTATAATGATTACCTAAAAAAAAGGATTAATGTAACTCAGATTCCCCAAGTTCTACATAATTTACCTAGTAAAATAGATAGGATAAAATCTGAAATAGTTTATCTAGAAGGACAAACTATTATATTTGGTAAAAGCCTTAATTTACTACGTCAAATAACACCATATACACTACAAGGAAATACTAGTAATTTTACGTTAAAAAAAGATGGTCTTTGGTATTACAGAAAAACTAAAACTAAATACTTTGTAAGAAACTCTAAACTAAAAGAAACAGAAATAACTAAGGAATCTTATGATGCTGCTAAAAATTATTTTAAAGATAACAAAGAAACTAATCTAATAGATAGATTTAATTCTAAAGAGATTAATCTAATAGCTAGTTCTAAAAAGATTGGAAGAGGAATGAATTTTAGTCAGGTTGATAATATTATATTAGCCAGTTATGATTCTACTTTAGAAGACTTCATTCAGAAAGTAGGAAGAGGAATTAGAGACCCCAATAAGATTTTAAACTTATTTATTATTAGAACTCTTGGAACATTTGAGGAGAAATGGATAGAAAAAATGCAATTTTCTTATAATGATAAAGGAGAACTGATTGATTATATTAAAATATTATGAAATATACAAAATTAATTAACAAAAAAGAATTTAACATCCTAACTAAAACAGAAAAAATTAAAGCTATTTGTCAAGATGTTATTAATAGATTAGAAGCTAATAATATTAAAGCTGCTGATGGAGTTTTTTTATCTCATAAAGATAGAATAAACAAAGAAATAATTAATAGCTTTGATTTTAATAATTCTTGTAAAGTTTGTGCCAAAGGAGCCTTGTTTTGCTCTTGGGTAGGAAATTTTAATAAATTTAATGCTGTAGCAAATACTAACAATCCATTTAGTGACTATCAAGATTTTGATTTTTCTAAAATACCAGAACTATTAGAAATTTTTGGACAGAGATTACTAAACAAAATAGAAACAGCTTTTGAGCTAAACCAAGACTTAGAATGGATATATGACTTGGACATGGAAGAAAAAAAAAATTTAGTAGAGCATTTTAATAAGTTTAACACAAGTCATGAAAGACTAATAGCAATTATGGAACATCTTATAGATAACAATGGAAAATTTAACGTATGAAAGAAACATTAGTGTCATTAGAAATAGCTAAATTAGCTAAGGAAAAAGGTTTTAATTGGGAGTGTGATTTTCGTTATAGTATAATACCACAAAATTTATTACAAAAATGGCTTAGAGACGTTCATAATATTTATTTGTGGTTAACTCCAGGAGGAAAAAAGTGGTCTGCTTTTTATTGTATTGAAGACCCTTCAGTAACTTCTCATAGATTATCAAGAATCAAAGGACAAAATACCTACGAAGAAGCTCTAGAAATAGGATTATTAGAATCTTTAAAATTGATATAATGAAATTTACAAAAGAAATTAAACATAAATGGTTAGCTGCTTTAAAAAGTGGAGATTATATACAAGGAAAAGGTTTTTTAAAAGTTCAAGAAGACTCTGTAGAAAATGTATCTGGAAAGATAGAACATTGTTGTATAGGAGTTTTGGGAGAAGTTTGTAATTTTCTGAATAACAAAGATGAAAATACAGATACTAAAGAAGAAACCAGTCCTTATAAATTTTTAAAAAATAATTTAGATAGTATAATAGTAATGAATTTGTTTGAGAAAAACGACGAAGAAGAATACTGGAAAAACAATCCACCACAAGACTACTCTAATGTGATTCCTTTAATAGAAAAATTAAAAACTTATGACAAATAAACAAAAAGAATGGGAAGAAAAATGGGGTGTAAAAGCAGGAGATGTCATTTGTTGGAATAATACAGTAGAAGAAAAACATCTTTATATAACTTGGATGGTTCACGAAAAAAAAATGATTGGAGTTTATTTATTTGGTAATTGTTGGGCTGACCATATTTCTTTAGAAGAGTATTTACTTGATATTAAGAAAAAATATGGTTATACTAAAAAAAGATTTGCAAGAACTGGTATAACATTAAATTTAAACTATGAATAAAATAATGTTAATATATAGTTTTAAAAAAGAAATAGACACTAATAAAATTTTTAATACTGTTTCTGAAAATAGGAAAGCTATAAATGTTTCTAGAAAAATATATGCCCAAAAATATAGACAACTAATTTTATATAAAGAATTTCATGGTATAAAATATGATTATTATAAAGGAAAATATTTTGAAGATTATTCTTATTTAATAAGAATGTTAAAAGAAGAAATTACTGAGATTTCTAATTATATTTGGAAGCTAAAAAAAGTAATAAAAGATGATAGAAACTAAACTAAATAAACTAGACCCTTATTTCAGAATAACAAAAGATAGAGATAAGTATAAAACTAATCTAAACCTCTTAAAGGAAATAGAAAAAGAAGACCTTTCTAAAGTAGACTTATCTAAGTTGACTAAGAAAGGTCTTCTTAGTTTTAGAAAACATACAGAAGTTGGAATGATTGTGTTGGGAAATAAAGATATAGCTGAATTTATAGGGTTTATTAAATACTACCCTAACATGACTACTAAATCAGAACTATCTTTATACTATCAATACGCAAAAAGAGATAATGTTTTTCACGAGTCTTTATATGTTACAGATTCTAGAACTAGTTCAGTAGAAGGTACTTTTAAAACTTATAACATAACACAACCTAAACATGTAAAAGAATATCAGTTTCATGCTTCTTGGGATTGGCTTGCTCCTGTCATAAAGAAAATAAGAAAAACAGATTATGATGAGTTTAAAACTCAAAAAGTAGTTTTAGACGCTTTGATTACTTTAGATATTAATTTAACATTTAGAGCTGTATTGGCTTTTCTAAAAGAATATAATGAGCTGGGGCAAGAAAAGTTAATGTTTTAAAGTATGAAAACCATGATGGCGACATAAAAAGACTTATAGCTATTTATGAAGATATTATAGCTAATAAAGGGATTATTAATTTAGAATTATTTACATGAGTAATACAATAAGTAGGAGGCTTAAAAAGAAGTGTGACAGCTTGCTCTACTTATAGGTCTAAATAGGAAGTTATAGAAACTCCTGAGACATTTAATTCAGAACATTTTAAACAATTTATATGAGAAACTATAATAAAGTTTTAACAGAAATATTAGCAGAAGTTCCTAAAGATGAAATAGAACTAATTAAACAGTTAGAGTGGCATATAGAAGATGGGAACTATAAAGCACCAGAAGAAACTTTACATTGGAGACGTGTATCTGAAACTTTAGGGGAAGATATAACACCACCTACCAAAGATTGGGAATTTAAAGTTTTAAGTATTTTTAGTACATTGCCTTTATATGAAGTAAAAAAGTATTATGAGAGAAATAAAATTAAAAGATGATAAGTAAAAGTAAAAATCACAACCCAAACTATTTAGCTAAAATAGTTTATTTAAAAGAATTTAAAGAACATCCCAATGCTAATAAGCTAAAAATAGCTACTGTAGATTACATGGATGTTATTACAGGAATAGATAATCCAGAAGGAATTTATGTTTATTTTCCTGTAGATTCTAGAATAAACAGTAAAGTATTGCATGAATTAAGTCTTTACAATAAAGAAGAACTTAATAAAGAAAATAAAAAAGGATTTTTTAGTAAAAACAGAAAAGTAACTGCTGTAAAACTTAGAGGAACTAAATCTTTTGGTTTTATTCTTCCTGCTGAAGAATTAGCAGAAATATTTGATGTTATGCCTAGATGGGCAGAATTTGAATTAGATACAGCAAATGGGGTTTATTTTGACACTATAAACGGTCAGTTGTTAGTAGATAAATACGAAGCTCCAGGAAGACAGGAAGGTTCTACTAAATCTTTTAAAAAGACAGATAAAATTAAAAAAATATTAATTGATAAACAGTTCAAATTTCATTTTGAAACAGAACATTTAAATAAGAATTTAGGAGTACTAAAAATAAATGTTCCTATTTATATTACTAGAAAAAGACACGGTAGTTCTTTAATTTTAGCTAATGTTAAAGTAAATAAAAAGCTAAAGTGGTATGAAAAAGGTTTAATTAAGTTAGGTATAAACATAGAAAAAGAAGAATACGGCTATATATGGTCTTCTGGTAAACCTAAAAGTAAATTACCTAAAGGAATTTGTAGTTCTACTCAGAAATGGAACAATAGTAAATCTGGAAATATATGGAGCAGAGCCTATACTGAGCTTAATGGTAAGTTAGAAAAAGGAATAACTCTTTATGGAGAAATAACTGGAATAGGTATACAAGGAGATGCTTATACTTATAATTCAGATTATGCTATACATATTTATAGAATAACTTCTACTAATGTAGATGGAATAACTAGGGAGTTTTCTTGGGATGAAGTTAAAGAATACTGTACTAAATATAGCATAGAACATTCTGAAGAATATGAGACAGTAGTTTTAGATAATGTAGAAGGTTTTATGGAAAAAATATCTACTACTTATCTAGATAAGTCATACCCAGATTGTAAAGTAGATGAGGGTGTATGTGTTAGACAAGATAAAAAAATTTTTAAACTAAAATCTCCTAATTTTATACTAAAAGAATCTGGCAAAAAAGAAAAACCAGAACCAGCTACTTTAGGTTTTGTAGAAGCTTATCATCCTAATGTAGAAAAAAAATAATTGTGTTCCGCCTAGCTTCTTATCGTAGCGGTTCTCCTCAGTAAAATCTGGGATTCCCAAGTACCTAATAAGGCTTGGGATAAATTATTAAATTATGGATAGAACAGGAAATAGTTTTAACACTAAACTATCAAAAAAACTAATAAGAAAAGCTAATAAAAAAGGATTCTTTAAGATAGGTATTTATATGCCTCAATCTGATACTAACATAGGTAGTCTTCTTAGAATGGCTTATTGTATGGGAGCATCGGAAGTATTTTATATTAGAAGTAAAGGATATGAGAAACAAGCTACAGATACCCTAAATTCTTGGAAAGACATGCCTTTAGTTAGGTATGATAGTTTTGATACTCTTTATAATAATTTACCTTATTCTACTCAATTAGTAGGGATAGAGTTAAGTGACCTAAGTGAGAGTATTATTCCATTTGAACACCCAGAAAGAGCTGTATATTTACTGGGGGCAGAAGGTAATGGACTTCCATTGCAATATCAGGAAAGATGTCATTCTATAATAGAGCTGCCTAGTTTACATTGTTTAAACGTTAGTCATACAGGAAGTATTGTCATGTATGATAGAATAAGTAAAAAGTTATGAGTGAAATATTAGCAACGTCTATAAGAAACGGAGAACTTACTTTAAAAATAAAAGTAACAAACTACAATTATCTTAACAGGGTTCTTAGAAGTAACTCTTATGAGGAACTTATGTGGATATTTATGTCTACACAAAATCCTGTTAAAGAGATAACTGAATCTTATGCTGCTTATTCTAATTTAAAGAAACACGCAGACTTAGATAAATATACAATTATACATGTAGGAGACGGAGGATTCCCAAGAACAGCAGGATTATTTTCTTTTGTTACTAGGTCTGAGAATCATTCAGTAGACCCAGATTTAGACCAAAATGGAAAAACTACAGCTTGGATAGAAAAATACAAAGTAAAAAAACTTTATTTACATCCTAAGATGTGGTAAGATACTAATATAATTTCAGATAAACCTGTTATTTTAGTAAGCGTTCATGGTCATATAGATTTAGAAGAATGCTATAATTATTACAGTAAGTTAGGAAATAATATTAGATATATTTATAGTAATCCTTGCTGTAAGCCAGAACAACAGACTTTTAGTGAAAAGTTTATGAAAGAAAATAACATATCTATAGTTAAAGATAAATTAGATTATGGAATTTTAAGTGAAAAAAAAAAAGAATAATTATTTATGACACTAATAAATTATAAACAATGAAAAATAGATATTTTTATTATTGGCTACAAGGACTATTTGAGCTTTCTGAAGATTTTGTTCTTACAGATAAACAAATAGCTATAATACAGAACCATATAAACCTCGTAGAAGAAACTTCTGGAGTAAGGTTGGCTCTTAGTATTAGTATTATAAAAGTTTACCTTATATATAACCAAATGGCTTTACTAAAATGATTAAAGAAATACTAAAACGAGAGTTTAAGCATATAGATGAAGAATTTAACCAGACTAATAATTCAGAAACTTTAAGTTATCTTCATTTAGGCGGAGAAGTAACTATGCCAGACGGAAGTAAGGCTCAACTTAGATGTTAATATGGAAATACAAGAATTAAAAAATAAAATAAAAAAGATAGAAAAAAAGGAAAAGATGTTCAATTATTAAAAAATTTTTTAGATGTATTTTAATAAAAAACTACTAAAAGGAATCCCAAAAGAACAACATAAGGATGCTAAGTTATTGTTGTGTTGTTTTCAGATAGACTATGCTGTTAATAATGCTATAACTCATAATCCAAGTGGTAATGTTCATTGGACTAAAGATTACTTAGGAACAGTTCAGGAGCTTATATTAGCTTTAAAGAGAAACGGAGCTATTAGGCAGCACTATAAAGAATCTAGTCGCTGGAGTCTTAACTATCCACTTTATGTTAATGAGGAGGTTAGATTAGAAGAAGATTATGTTAAAGAAATTCTTAGTTATTTTCATCCTAATTATTGTGGACAGCCTAGTAGGAGTGCTACAGTTCAAGATGCTTCTAAAGAATTAGAAGATTTTATAGAGGTATATGGACACAAAGAAATTATACCAGAGGTCTGTAAATATTACATAGGATTAAATGAGATGCCTTTAGCAATAAAAAAGTTTATAAACAGTAAAAATGACGCAGAATGGAGAGGAAAAGATTTAAATACATATATACAGCTATATGAAGGAGAAAGAACAAATACTGGAACTAGACTTAGATAAGTCCTTAGTAGGTTCTTTTCTAAAAACTACTTTAGCTAATAAGGCTAAATTAGATGGAGGAGAACCTACTATATTCCCTTTTAAATACCCCAGTCTTTATAACAGTATAAGAGGTTTAGAACCTGGAGCTATTTCTGCGGTACTGTCAACTGTGGGGCAGGGTAATATTTGTATTACTCATTAAAATTTCGTATCTTTATGGTATGAATATAGATAAATTATTAGAAAAGAAATTAGAAGCTAAGACTTCTGCTAATGTTAAAAGCATATTTACAGAAAAAGAAATAAATTTTATTATTAAGTTTTTATATAACTTATATGATAGTGGAATTTCTTTAAAAAAAATTAGCAAAAGTTATCCTTTTTTTAACAGTGACAATCTTAGTAAAAGATTTAAAAATAAAAATTTAAAAGTTACTAATAAACAAAATAGACTTAGAGTTAGAGAGGATTTGTTTGAGACAATATCTACAGAAGAAGATGCCTATTGGTTAGGTTTTCTTTATGCAGATGGATACATCTCTGATAATGGCACAGTAGAAATTACTTTAGCCCATAAAGATTTAAACCATCTTTATAAGTGGGCTTCTTTTATTGATTTTAACGGAAAACTTTATTTAAATAAAGAAGTAACTTTGAACGATAAAAAGTTTATTTGTAACAGACTGTCTTTTGCATCTCAAAAACTAAAAAATAGATTTTTTAATAGAGGAATAGTTCCTAGAAAATCTTGTATTTTAAATTTTCCTACAGAAGAACAAATACCAATTCATTTATTAAATCACTTTATACGAGGTTATTTAGATGGAGATGGTAGTATAATTTCTGGAAAAGGAAGTGAAAGAAATAGTAATAGTTTTAGAGCTTACAGAATTAGTTTTGTAGGAACAAAAAATATATTAAGAGGTATTTTAAACAATTTGCCCGTAATAAATAAAAAAGCTAATAAACTAAGAAAAAAAGGAAATTGTGCTTACCAATTAGAAATAGGAGGTAATATACAAGTAAAAAGAATTTTAGACCATCTTTATAAAGATGCTGCAATTTATCTAGAAAGAAAAAATGAAAAATACAAAGAATTTTGCCGTTATCTAGAGCAATCTAGGTAATTATAACTTCTTTAATTGCTGGAAACTCTAAGTAAAAAGAAAGAATATGTTTGGGGGTATAACAACTAACTACTGCGTTGCAACAGTTAAATCTCACTAATTGGAAAAGTTAGTTCTTTTTTTTTATAAGACAATCAGCAGCCAAGCCTTAACAGGAAGGTTCAGAGACTAGTGCATAGGCACGTACAGCCAAGTGGTTGGAAACGGGAAGCATCCTACTGGGATGAAGATATAGTCCATTCTTATAGGAAACTATAAGCAGTTCGTAAGAGAACGTGATAAGATTAACGACCTTATTAGAATATAAAGAAAAGCCGCGTTACAAGAAATTTACTATTACATGACATAGTAGACTTTGCTTTAAAAAGTAAAATAGGAGTAAAAATTATTTTAAACTCACTAGAAGAATCTAAAGAAAAAGTAGTGTCTACTTTAATAAGTAACCATATTTATAACAAATTTGGATATTCTCTAGGCTATTATGATATATTTAATTACTCAGATAAGAAAGCTCTTTCTGATACTGAGATGGCTAATGTTATAGAATGTGCTAAAGATATAGAACAACAACTAGGAGAAAAGCTAATAATAGTTAATCAAAACAATCCTAAAAAGTTTTATAAAACTGTTATAAATGAACTAGATAAGTTAGGTAAATTTTATCAGGAAAAAAATGGAGAATTTGTAGAAGTTAAAAAGATAAAAGCATATACACAAGATTTTGATAAATTTGTTTATAGAGAGCCTACTGTAGTAGTCGCTATAACAGACACAATTAATAAGTATAGAGGATATGGTAATGAAGAAGACTACGATGCTATAAGGAACTTTAGTGCTAGTTTAACTAGACAGAATCTTTCTTTAAAATGTGGCGTTATTTCTCATTTTGTAGTTCAGCTAGACTTGGACATAACTAAATTAAAATTTACAAATAAAGGAGCTAAACTAGTAGAATTAAGTAAACCCAGTTTAGGACATATAAAAACTTGCAGGTCTATAGCCGACGATATAACCTTAGCTTTTGGATTATGGGACCCCTTAACTGTTAATGTTACTTCTTATCTAGACTATAAGAACTTAGACCAGATGAAAGACAACTGGAAATTTAGAGTTCTTATTATACTAAAATCCAGAGAAGGTAACATACAACCAACAATGAATGAAATACCTTTAGCCTGTGATTTCAGTAGAGATTACATAGAAGAATTACCAGCACCAGACAGCCTGAATATTACAAAATATTTTAATGAATAAAAATAGAACGGTCATATAAAGCAGTAATAGAATTTATAAAATGGTACAACATCACGATGGAAGAGAAATAATTAATTTAACTGAAACAGATTTTAAAGTATTGCCAGATGGTAAAATAAAGATTTATCCAAAGATAGGAGACTTAGTTATGGTAAACATGCTAAATGGTTATTCTAATAGAATGGAAATAATAGTAACGGGTAAAAATTATTTAGTCTGTGACAATAGAAGTGGGATAGAAGTTTCTTGTGTATTCAGAATACATAATACTCCAGATTTTTATCAACTAGCTATATGGGAAACAAATGGATAAAACAATAATAAAAGGAGATGTTATCTTTAGACTACATGACCAAGACGGCTTACCTTTTGACACTATAGTAGAAATGCTAAGAGAAAGAGGTTGGGGCTTTGATGCCTATACTTGGATATTAGAGGCTAAAAAAGCTGGATGGAAAGACAAAAAGATTAAGACAACTTTATTTAGTAACTTAACAACACATAAAGAAGAAGGAAAAGAGATTATAGAAAGTATTTTAAATGACAACACATAATCAAGAAGAAATAAATACAGGAGATACTTTTTATCAGGGTGATATAAATATTTCTTATAAAGAACTAAAGAAGTTCTTTGGAAAACCTACTGAAGGCGATAAGTTTAAAATAGATGCTAAATGGTCTATAAAAGTAGGAGATATAGTTGCTACTATTTATAATTATAAAACTGGTAGAAACTATTTAGGAAAAAACGGAACTCCTAAAACTAAAATAGAACACTGGCATGTAGGAGGCTTTAATAAAACAGCCCTAGATGTAGTAAAAGATTTAATAGAATTTTAAATGGTACTAGAAAAAACAAAAATTAATGAAAATGTAGGAGCGTTAGAAGGAACTAACTTTAAAATAGATACAAGTAATGAGGCGGTAATAATGAATCTTTTAAGTAAAGGTTTTTATTCAGACCCTTATGGCAGTATAACTAGAGAGTATCTTTCTAACTGCTGGGACAGTCATGTAGAAGGAGATTGTGAGAATGTTCCTATACAAGTTAGGTTTTTTAATTCTAATGGAGCAGATTTTATTTCTTTTGATGATTTTGGAGTTGGACTTTCTCCAGAAAGAGTTAGAGATATTTTTACTGTCTATTTTAAATCTACTAAAAGAAACTCTAATTCTGAAATTGGAGGTTTTGGTCTCGGTAGTAAATCCGCTTATTCCTATACAGATAACTTTTTTATAAACACTTGGCATAATGGTACATTATATAAATATATGATGACTAAAAATGAGTTAGGTGTTTCTAGATTAGAAGTGTTAGGAAAGGAGAGCTCTGATAGAAAAAACGGAACTTCTGTATTTTTACAATTAAAGGAAACTGGTTATTGGAGAAAAATTGAAAAAGATAAATGGATTGACGCTATTAAAGAACAAACTTCTTATTTTAATAATTTACATTACGACATAGAAGGAATAGAAGCTACTATTTATGAAGGAAAGTATTTTAAATATTCCACTTTAAATGAAAATAGTCACAGTCACATTTTATTAGGACAGGTTCCTTATCCAGACCCAGAAAGAAAGTGGGGAATGCCTGTAGCAGTAAAATTTGACATAGGAGAAATACAACCAACTCCTAATAGAGAGTCTATAGTTTTAGATGAAAAGACTAAAAGAATAGTAAAAGAAAGAAGAGAACTAGCTTATGATGAATTAAAAGCTATTTATGACAAAAGTAGAAATACAGACGATATAAAAACTTTTTATGAATATAAAAGACATAAGAGTAAAATAAAGTTTAAAAATCATGATGCTAACTTTCCCTGTTTTAATAATGAGTTACCTATTTTTAATCCTTTACCAGGCATAGAAGACCCATTAAGAAGATTTAAAGTTAAAAAAAGAATAGAAAATAGATTAATTGCTTATAAAAAGGAACTTAACTATAGCTCTATTTTTAATGATAATTGGAACATTCTTACATATTCTGGTAAGTTAAGTGGTAAGAAAAACAAGTATTTAGCAGGATTGGGGAATTATTATTTAGTTCATCTAGATGATGAAATTATAAACAAAGACACCGATTGGTTAGATTGGGAACAAAAGTATTTTGATAGTTTACCTAGCTATGAAGATATAGTTGTTCCTAAGACTTATGTTCCTAAAAAAAGAACAATAGTACAAAGAGAAAACGAACAGTTAGTAATACATTGTCTTAAAAAGCATATTCATAATCCTCAAGTTGGAGTATGGAGAAATGAGTACCATAAATTAAAAGACTTAAAGAATTTTAAAGTTAAACTAGTTTATTGTACTATACCTGAGAAAGAAAAAATAAAGAAGTATTTTCCTCTTGGTATTACTACTAATGTTCTTTTTATATCTGGTAGTTCTTTTACTTTAAAATTAGTAAAAGATTTAGGAATTTCATTTAAAGAATTTATGGACACCAAATATTATAAAAGAGTAATAACTGCAATCAGAATAAAAAAACTTTACAACAAGTTTAAATACTGGAATCACTGTATCTTTTTCCAAAATAGATTTCCTAATTTTTATGTAAAACTAAATAAAATAAATGAATACTATAATAAATACAGTATAGGAAGTAGTTATGGAAATGTTGACAGTTTTATAGAGAGTATTTATAAAGAATTTGAGGAAAAGGATTTATGGGATTCATCAGTTTCTAGTGAAATAAAATATCTAGAAAACCACATAGACACTTTTAAAATTTTAAAATATTTATATCAGGATTCACAAACACAAGAAATGGCATATAAATATATAACAAAAATAAACAAATATTACAAAGGATGACAGACACATTTGGAAATAAAATAGAAGTAGGAGATATTGTTTATAGAAGTATATACAGCGATTTCCAAGAAGTTAAAATAACTAGGTTTACTCCTACTAGAATTTATGGAAAAGTGGGAAGATGGTTTGGAGATTATGAAAGGTTTCAAGACATGGGAAAAGAAAAAGATTTTGACATTGATAGAAAAGAAAGAGTAATAACACAAGCAATAATTAAAAAAGACAAATTATGTTAATTTACAGAGGTGGAAACACCATTTATGTTAATGATAAGGGAACTATTATACAGTCTCCTAACTTATCATTAGAAGAATTTCAGAACCTAAAAGACTCTGAGAATCGTCCAGACTTCCAAGAAAATCTTTATAAGGTTTTAGGAATTACTTTTACAGAACAACACATTTACCATTCTCTAAGCAGAGATGATAGATTTACAGTAAAAGGAGAATCTGTTTATAGAAAAGGAATAAATTTAAGTCTTCCTTCTTTGTTGGCAGATAGATACGCTAAAGCAGATGAAAAAGAATTTGAGGCTTTAGATAACTTTTGGAAATGGTGTACCTTAAACCCAGACAAAAGAGCTAGACAAGACTTATTTGGTTTTTTACAAAATGGTGGCTGGGGTTTAACACAACAAGGATTTATAGTAGCTCATAGGAACGTAGACATCCATGACGATTCTAATCCTAATGATGTTATTTACACAGACCAGCATACTAAAAAGTTTAGAATTACAATAGGTAATGTAGTAACAATGCCTAGGGGTAAATGTAATGCTGACCCAGACGTAGGTTGTAGTACAGGTCTTCATTTAAAATCTAAAGGTTATAATCTTAGTTTAGGAAATGTAGTTATTACATGTCTTCTTAACCCTAAAGACGTTGTGGCTGTTCCTAAATATGATACTACTAAGCTAAGATGCTGTCAGTATCTTCCTATTGGAGTAGCAGGAACTTCTAGCGGTAGAGTAGAGGACGTTAAAGATTTACTAGAATATAAACTAGAAGATATATCTATACAAGATATTAACAGACAGCTTTCTGAGATTTCTCTAGAAGAATATACTACAAATAAACTAGATATAGAATCTGTAGGAAACTTTGTAACAGAATATAATGAATCCTTACAGGAAAAAATCTGGGATAAAATTGTAGATATTTATGAAGAAGATGAGGAAGATGGGGAAGATGCGTATGAAGATTGGGATGAAGAATACGATTAATTAACAAATTAAATTTATAATAAAATGGGAGCAATCCAAATCAACACAGCGTTGAAGAATGCGGCTAAAAAAGCTGCATTAATTAAAGAACTTTCTAAAGAAGTTCAAGAAAACTTTGAGACAGTAGGTAAATATACTTACGACAAATTAACAGAGCTAACTCAAACTGTGGAAAGAAAAACACAGGAACTAGCTGAAATTAATCAGACTTATTCTGATACTAAAGCTAGAAAAGATGTTGAATTAAGACTAGACATCAGAGAAAATGAACTACAGGTAATGTCAGAAATTGCTGTTAAAAATGGTAGGACTGTTTTATCTAATGAAGAATATTCTAGACTAAACTCTGCTGCTTTTGTTAGTGATGCTGACTTAAAGAAAGCTATTGGTTCT
>Ga0115030_1000240_pt1 | contig 21127 bp, 35 predicted proteins | sample SidtaG_4_FD_87174 | JGI IMG/M metagenome (GOLD analysis project Ga0115030, IMG submission 87174) | Marine algal microbial communities from Sidmouth, United Kingdom - Sidmouth_Male1 metaG | ecosystem: Host-associated > Algae > Red algae > Unclassified | place: Sidmouth, United Kingdom | collected... | reverse complement strand
CCCCCCCGCCCCCCCCCCCCCCCCCCCCCCCCCCCAAGCTCTTATTGTCGCTGCTACTTCTTTACCGCGACAAGTGGCCCGTACCTCCCCCCCCCCCCCCCCCCCCCCCCCCCCCCCCCTCCCTCTTTTCTTCCCCCCCCCCCGCCCCCCCCCCCCCCCCCCCCCCCCCCCCACCCCTCTGTGTCGGCCCCTCCTTCTTTCCGCGGCCAAGGGGCCCGCCCCCCCCCCCCCCCCCCCTTCCCGTCCCGTCGTTTCTACTTCTTGTCCTCGGCCGGCGGCCTATCCCCTCTCCCCCCCCTCCCCCACGGCCCGTTCCGTCGCTGCCACTTCTTGATCGGGGCGGGCGGTCTGTAACCCCATCCTCGCACTCCCCCCGGTCGCTGTTCGGCGGCAGGACCTACCGGAAGGACTAGCTGCTGGCGGTATCTACGCCCAATCGTCAGACGGCCGTCCATTGGTACTGCCATGCTCCTTCACCACCTTTTCTGCGGGCTGCTGCGGGTTTCTTCGGCCCTGCGTCTTCGCGCGTCTCCGGCCTCCTGACCTCCCGTGGGTCTGACCCGTCCCTCGACCTTCCTCACCCACGGAGCCACCCACAGTCGCTCCGGTGACACACAAGCTCGTGCGGCTTTCGGCGGCTGCGCCGACAACCGCGCGTCGCCATCTGACCCTGTAGCTACAGTTGAGTTGGCGGGAGCACCTGGGGACCCTGTGGTTTGCTGTTCATTTTCGTAATGAGGAGCAGAAGTTACAAGAAGCGCGCTCCAAAGAAAAATGGCCAGCTGCTCAACGGAAGACTGAATTGGAGGACCTGGAGTCGATTCTCCGTTTTGTGACGGGGAATCCTGGGTTTCCCGAAAATTGGGTGAATGTCGGGAATGATCTATACCGTCTGGTACTGACGCTGCAAGGCCTGTGCCCGTCCAGGTGCGTGCACCTGCACTTGTTGGGGTCCACGCGGGACGGTGCAGAGTGGCTGGCGCTATGTGACCTGGGCGGGGCTTCAAGGGCGGAGCCTGGGCTGCCGCCTTTTCGTGATCTTTGCCCACTGTGCGGTAGCGAAGCGCCAAATCAACACTAGCATTTCCAACACCAAGGCCTTGCGCTGGGCGCGTCGTGCAGGCGCGATCTTCGTCGGCTGGTCGTCTGCATCCTCTGGGAGTAACAAGGCAGGCTCCGGAGAGGCGACGGGTGGCACCGAAAGCAGCATATACACAGGCGTCGGCAGCGGTTTGGGCGAAGACGATAGAACAGCGGACGAGTTCGGCGACAGCACACACTCCAACGGTGGCAATGGTGCAAGCGGCGACTGTGGTGAGAGTGTCGGCGGTGTCGGGACCAATGGCGTAGATTGCGATGATGAGGCTGATGCTGGCGCGTCAGCGGGAGAATGAGACATACAACTGGGGGAAGCCCGAGAGGGGGAACACGGCGATGGCGCGCATGCACAAGGACTGCTGGCGGCCATTCACGTAGCCAGGCAACGTGCAGCTCTGCAGCAGAAGAAAATTGAGGACGGGTTGAAAAAGGTCGGCGCCAAGCCCGAAGGAGGAGTGTCATCGGGAGCGCCTATGGGCGTTCCAGGCCCTCAAACAGCGGCTCCTGTACCGGCCGGGTTGCGGTCCGAGGACGAGAGGGCGCGAAAGAAGAGACACCCGCGGGACATCAGGAACGACGATGAAGCCAAGGCCTACGGGGGTGGCCGCCCGCCATTTTCCTAGTACAAGCAGTTGGTAACGGAATCGAAATGCGAAACTGACGGCGGGGACGTATCCAAGAATGTGGCCAGTCCCGCACCAGACCCGTTGTGTTCTGGCGTGGTATACGCCATCCGGCGGCGGCTACCAGCAACGGAACGACTAACCGAACAGACACAGTCCTGTACGTCTTGAACGAGCTCTCTGAAGTCCATGTGAACCACGCGGACACGCCGGAGAAGTAGGGGCGTGATGCGTACCAGCGGGCCACCAAGACTCTGCGCCGCGGATCATTCAGTCCGTCGGCCTCACAACCGGTTATCTCCAAGGAATAGCAGAGTACATAATATGGCTCACTGCTGGTATCCAGCTCATTTTGACAGTCCGGAAGCGGTCTCGCCCACGCGTTGCCCGTACTGGAGCCTATCTACGCATTCGTCGTCACGGATCCTTCCAAAATATATTCCGTACTGATACCAGTAGGGGGATAGCACATCAATTGCTAAGCCTTCAGAAACACGGCGGCCCGGGTGTTCTTCATTCACAGAGCAGCTTTTCTGCGATTCTTTGTATGCAGGAGTTCCCGTCGGCCCGCTCGCAGTAGTGCCCGTCGACGATGCCGCTCCTGCTCAGCCTTGTCGCGCGCCACCTGTACCTACATGGCCTCCGTCTCCGCATATGTAGGTTCCTTGGCTTTCTCCGAAGCCGCTTTAGCGGCCACCCGAGTGCGGTCGGCCGCCATCAGGTCCGCAGCGCTGTCCCTGCGCCCTTACTCTACCGATGCACGACCTGCAACGACCTTGTTCTTGCCAGCCATGTGTCGGTCGTGGGAGAGGCGAATCACCGCCGCGGCCGCCCCTCGCGCCGCATCCGCCACGCCGTGCGAGGGTAAGTCCATACTGATGCTGAAACGGGAGAGATGCAGCACGCGCGTCGGGACCCTCGGGACAGTACCAACAGACCGAAATAATGCCCGGATGGTGGTGCGTGTGAAGGTCAATCTCTCCTCCTCGTAGGCTGCCTGCAACACGCAGTCACGAGCCGACTTGTTGGTGAGGAGGGCGTCAACGATGTTCTGGTCCGACAGCACTTTAAGGTGCTTCTTGAGGCACGCGAAACACGTGTCATCCAGCACCTGCAAGAAGTGGGAGGTGTTTGCAAAGAGCCACAAGCACGTAACCCGGTGCTAAAGCGCCGACCGCACCACCTTCATGTGCCAATGGGCTCGGAGCTGGTCCCCCAGAAGGAGACGCTCCCGCCCAGGATTACGGACCTCCCACTCGTGACAGCAGAGGTCCATCACCGCAGCGAATCCTGCGGCGTCCGGAAAGCCCGTCTCGGTCCACCCGTAGAAGCGTGGCCAACTAGACCTCGTGCGGCTCTGAGAGCCAGAGAGGACGAAAGCCGCCGCCCCTGCGTCGTCGCCGGCGAGGCGCGCGCGAAGGATGTACGCACCGAAGAACGGAGCACCGTCTCCAGCGACAGATGACAGAAGGCTGGCGACTGTGGCACCTCGGATAGAGGCCACGTTCGCCCGCTCCCGATCGGCGGCATGGACTCGCTTGACCGCGAAGCGCTTGAACTGGGTCACGAGCCGGCACACATCGTAGTTGAGTATCGCCAAAGGGGGCAGCCGCTTTTCTTGTAAAAACTCCCCCAACTCGGACACCCGCTCCCTGACCTCACAGATCGTTGGAGCGCCGTTCCGCCTGTCGGAGAGCGCCTGAGAGTTGCGCGCCGATACGTCGTCTTGGTGGCGAGCCACCCAAGCGCGCGCCTGTAGCGATTGTAGGCATCACCACGTTGGTTCGCCGTTCATCCAAAATGATCTCTTCATGAGCTCGTAACGTCGAAAGAGCTGCTCCGGAAAACAACCCACAGCCCAGCCTTCAGCAACGGGGGAGAGGATCACGAAAACGCCCAGGGAGGAATCTTCGTCCAAAACACAGTTGAGTATAGCACACTGCGACGAAGAGGGCCGCCTCCCCACCCAATACACCCTCTCCGAAACCCAACCAGAGACGGCCAAAGTGGCGACCCCGAATTCACCACAAAACATGCGAGTCCCACCAATTCAGAAAAAAACAAGCGATGAAGGGGGGCTGGGAAAACCACTTTAGAAAGGCTCAGCCCCATCTCAGATCCAATCTCTCCGCGCCGCAGCGGGTCGGCCGTGCGCCCGCCCGGGGGCCCGATTGGAGACAGTTCGGGGGCGCCTGTCTGGGTGAGCGGTCACCACTGAGGGGTCGCCCCCCGGTCGGGCGGGGAACCAGAACCGCCACAGGGCTCCCTAGACGTGTGACGTGGCGTCCCCGCCAGTCACACGGAGACCCCCCTGGGGAGGTGGTTCTTGTGGTATTAATTACATTGGTTAACTAACCAGTAAGTAGCAACCGACCGTAGACGCACTATAAAGCTAACACTATCGCCCAAGGGGCGAGGAAGAAGAATCTGTGTTCGTGCACGATCCGATGGGGAGCCGAGGGGGCCAAAGACCGCGAGGCCCGGTCGCTTGGTGCCTTTGTTATCAGAGGGTAAAGGGGCGGGGTCAATCTTCCGAGCGATCATCAAGATCGAATAACCACCAAAGTAGGGACGATGAAAGGAAGGACAGATATCCATGACGGAAGTAACCTCCCAAAGGGCAAGCCACAAGTCCGTTCAACCCTCCACTAGAATACAAACGAGTCAGGGGGGCTACCGCGCCCAATATCCCAATATTATGGAGATCTGCTACATATTCCTGTAACGAGATTAGAGCCGTCCCGGAGAGTGCGCGCAGATCGACTGATCGGCCACCACGAACGCCACGAGTGGCAGCCAATCAAGGTGTCGCGTAATGACATGCGAGCGGACGTGAGGGCGTTACGCCTTGTCCAGCGCCGGCAAAGGCGATCGAGGAGACCCCTGAAACTCTCGAGCGAGGCAAGGCGATGGAGCCGGCGGCACGAACGGTCGCGAGCGGCCCAGAATGGCCGATGCGGGACGGGGGGCCAGGGAACGGGCCCGGGCAGCCTCTGGGCACCCAAGGGACGGCTGCGGCCGTACAGGTGTCGGATCGGCCCCAACAGCGGGGGGGGTCCTGTGCCTGCGTGCCACAGGCGGCACAGGAGGGGGGAAGCGACGCGGCGGGCCTCTGGAACGCCGCACGGTATAAACACCGGGGTGGCGGGAACGGCGAGGGCTAGTCCGGTTCCCCATGACACTCGGCGTGCGGGTTGAGTATCCCAGTAGGGCAGGTTGCGGGGGCCTGCGCTTGCGAGCTTGGTGACCCCTGGGTCCTTTGTTTGCCGTGCCCCGTCCGTCGCGAGGCGAGGCTGTCACGGCCGTGCCCTCGGCGAGTGGGGGTCGTTGCGTAAATGCACACGGTGGGCGGGGGAACAGGGTCGGCCTCATAGCAACTGAGGAGTCGAGAGTGCGGCTTGTATCCTAGCAAGTTGACCCTAGGTCATGAGGGAGCAGCGTGGTGGGCTTGTGGGTGGGGGGACCGTGGCGTTTGCTCAGGTCTACCCCTCGACGCTGTGTGCCGACGGCAACGACAAGGCCAAGATGGCGGGCGGCGGCAGAGATGTCCAGATGGCCGACACGGCCGGCGCGGCGGGTAGCGGTGCCTATGGCGCGAGGTGCCCATCTGGGCGAGCCGGGTCGGTTGCGAGCGTTGACTCAGGGTCGAGTTAGAACGGGTCTTCGGCCGACAATAGCCGCGACATGCGCAACGGCGGCGTCCATGCGGGGTATCCCTGCGAGGCAGAGGACTAAGCGGCCGAGCTTCCGCTCGTCGAAGAGGCGGGGCCGTCGGCACTTCGGCGAACGTACTTCAGCCCGCCGGCCCTTGGCACGCCAGACGGCGTCTCCGTCATGAGCGGCGACGCCTTAATGGACGCGGCGACCAAAAACCACCGCGTGGCGTTGGCTCGCATCGAACAAGGCCATTGGGGCACCCCGCCGGGGTTCATCGACATCCTCAATGGTGTGCCGGACGACCATGTCGACGCCGTCGTGGCGGAGGTGCATGGGAACGCCAATTACGGCAATCAAGGCGAGGCGCGACAAGCGTACGATGTCCTGGCGTATGCCAAAGAGTTGGTCCGATACGGACGGCCGTTCCACGACTTCCATACGCGTCTCTACGCCTGGGCGCTCCCGTTCCCCGATAATCAGATGGGGATAATTGAGTTGGCGGCCAACAACTTCGGCCGTCTGCGTCGGGCTTGGCCAGAGGCCGTCTTCCTGTCGCGCCGTATGGTCAAGGAACTGTCGGTTCCCTTTGCCCGAAAGGCGGGTATGGAGGAGTAACTCGATGAGCTCATCGATGATCTCATCGGGGTGTCTCAAGAGGCGGAACACGCAGTGGACGAGAAGATCTATGCGCGCACCGTGGCGTTGACCGCCCCGCTTCGGGCGCCGAGTTTTGCCCCGGCCCATCGGAGTGCTCAAGACGCAGCTCGAATCTCCAGCCGCGGGCTTCTTTCCACCGCTTGGTGTTCCGGTGTAATCCGGGCGCCTCTTAATTTAGACTCGTGTCGGTGGTTCCCACGGTACCCCCGCTGGTTGCTAAGCCGCGGGGTGTGGATGGAGTTGCCATAATCATTGTCGTGCTCTGCTCACAAGCTCGTCGACGAGTGCAGCGCCGCTTGTAACGTCGTCAACGCGGAATATTACTACTTATTGGCGGCCGGGTGAGTGCACACCCTGATGACGGACAAGACCTTTGCCTGGCTCGATGCCACGGCACTTCGGCGCATAGCCAAGTTGGACCTGCACCATATGGCCAGTGGGCCAGGCGGCCAGGCGATGCTGGACATGTTCAACAAGATGCACAAGGCAGCGGAAATCCTCCCGTGGACCATCGTCGTCAAGGACTTCATCCGACGGTACACGCAGCCTCGTGCGGCGCGCCAGGTGCACGTCCATTTGGACTCGACGGTCGAGTACGGGTTTACGTTAAATTTCCGTTTCCGGGGCTTTGCGTCGCGCTCCGCCCGGGGCGGGGGCTCGGACGAAGAGGCCGAATCGCCCGTGGCAGCGGCTCAAGGCAACGGCGGTTTCGTCCGTCAAGGGACGCGGTCGGCCGGTGGGCCTTCGCGTCCGGCCGCTTCTCCTAGCCGTCGTGGATCACTGTCGCCAGTGCGCGAGACACGCGCTACTGCCGCGTCCGGAGGGAATGAGCGTTCAACGCTTGAAGAAGTTTGGACGTCGCCTGAGGCTATTCAGGCGGCCGTGGAGTTGTTTGGCGACGTGCGGAGCCGTCATGTTGACGAGCAGCGAGTGCCTCGTGGCGTCGGGGCGGCCGCTCTTGAATTGGCGTGGCATCGCCAGACGGACGCGTTGCGCTGGGCGGTTCAGGACGCCTATGGCTACTTCCTGAGGACGCCATGCCGATCTTGGCTCGGGCCGTGAGCGTGGCGGCGGACTCGGCAGTGGCCTTCGACCTGTTCCTCCAGGAGGTCGAGCGTCTTCGCCCAGTCGTGGCTGTGGCTCCTTCGCCCGTGCGCTTTGACGCCGGCGACATCCTTGGCCGGCGTGTCAGTCGTGACGACGAGGACGAGGAGGAGCCTCCGCGCAATACGCGCCATCGCAGTTGTTCGGTGGACGGTGATGGCCGGGGGCCTGCCCGTAACTAAGGCAGGGCGGTCTAGGATCGGTGCGGGCGCGTCTTGTGTCTTGTGTTTCTTTGTATTTGTTACTGCCGATGCCCGTCGGCAGGTGATGCTGTGGCGGTGTTTTGTACACCTTGTCCGCTCATGAGTTGCTGTCATTTGGACGAAGACGGTTGGGCTTGTGTAGCACTGTTGGTTTCCTCGTCAAAGTGAAAGGCAACGAGTGCCCAAGTGGTTGCACCATTGTGGTCGTTTGACGCGTGGGGCAGTACGTCGTGCCATGCACAGGCAGCTTTAGCGTCGACATACCAGGGGGAACTTTCCCATCGGGGGGCTATAAGCATCGCCTCCGTACTTTGGTACATGAGGTCCTCGACAGTGGTCGTTAGGTCATGAACCGATGGTAGGAGTAGCTCTTTTGGGTCGGATCCGACCCCTTGGGTAACGGGCGCGGGTGCTGCGTCATCGTCCTGTAAGGGCGGGGGGGCAGGGCCAGATGTAAGTATACGGCCCGTGCCACTCAGAATGCTCGGCGAAACGCCAAAGAGCCAACCAGGGGTCGTGGGGGGTATTACGCGTCCGTTGGGGCAATGTCAGTCGAACCCAACAAATTGGTAAAGTCTCCTGAACTGAATTAAATTGGTCAATCTTAATCCAGTTCAGTGTGACTCGAATTTCGCCGTGGTAATTCGAAAACACTCCGAGAATGGTCGGGGACCACTTTGGGTCTGGGCGCTGGGGGGCTACTACCAACGCGGTTTCGGCTTGATTAAGCCTGGGTGATCGGCGGGTACTCCGATACGGGGGGCTGGGAGTACTCCAAGAGTACCCTGCAATTTTCTTCTTCCTCCGTCGGAGGAAACGGATCACCAGGTTCCGAGGCCGGTTTTCCAAGGGCTCCCAGGAGACGTCCTTCGGACCGTAGTCAAACTATCGGACCTTAGCGCTGTATATTCCATGGGTCCGACGGAGGCCAAATAGGCGGTCAATGACGTATTCGTCAGGTACCGGTGGAGTGCTATCGGGCATATAGAGTCCATCCAGAAGTGGATGTGGAGTCTCGTCCGGTGTCGAAGGCCGTGGGGCCGGAGTAGCATGGTCACTATTGACTCTTCGCTCTTTACCGTTCACGTCTATGGCGTATGTAGAGTCATCTGCGTCGAGTACGACGAATGGGCCGACGGTCCTGCTTTGCAGCTTGTTCCTTTGCTGGCGGTTTGTCGTATAGACGTAGTCAGCAACGCGGACACGGTTGATACGTGTATCCAAGTTCGAGTCAAAGTTACGCTTATAGCGTTGTTGGATCTTTCGCAGGGCCTGTACGACGGCCAGGAGTTTCTGTCTCAGCTTGGCCCTGAATTCACGCTTGCGTGCTCGGGGTGTCCCATCATTCAGGGTACCCTTGTTTTTCAACGGGGTCCCGGGTGGCACGTTGCGTACAGACAAACTCGGGATTCGTCTCGGGATAACGAGCTCGAATGGCGCAATGCCTGTCGACGGGTGTGGCTGGCTGTTGTAGGCCATGGTCAATACGGGGATTCATTCATCCTAACGGCGTGGGTCGTCTGTGACGTGATGTCGGAGTTGCCCAGCCATGATACGATTGTACCTCTCGACTTGACCATTGGTCTGTGGATGGTACGCCGTGGTGCGCACCGCTTTGGTTCCCCGCACTTTCATGACGGCGATGAAAAAGTTCGACGTGAACTGGGGTCCTTGATTCGATAGGATTCGGTCTGGTGGACCATAACAGGCGACCCAGGCGTCAATAATGGCTGATGCCACGGAGATCGCTGTTATGCGTCGCAAGGCGACTCATTTGTTCAACTTGGAGAAGCGGTCAGAAATGAACAGAATGAAGCGGTTACCAGCTTTGGTAGTGGGCATTGGCCCAAAGATATCAACCGATAGGTCCGTCAACTGTTCCGTAGCCGGCAACCGCGTCAATGGGGGCGTGTGGCGCCGCAGTGACAGCCGGTTCTGGGCGCAGGTGGTACACTTTGTAATAGTGTTGTAGATATCCGTGACCATGGATGGCCAGTAATATTGCAGTCTGTCCAATTTTGGCCGCGGGACTTTGGCTGGAACGACGAGAAACGACGAGAAACGGGGGGAAACGAGGGGAAACGACGGGACTGCAGTGGGGGCCGGAGCGACCTTGGTCGGGCCGCTGGACACGCCGACCATCTGAAGGAGACCTGTTTACAGTTCCGCATCTGCTGATTGGCTGCAACGCAAGACCCTTGCACCACAAATTCGATCGCTGATTGGCTGTCGGTTTCTGCTCGGCGCGTTCTCGTTTTCGTCTTCGCCTCGCCCCTGTCATCCCCCCTAAGTGACACAATAGTCGGGCTCCTTGCTCACGGACCGATTAAATAGGGGGCGAGACCGCCCACATAGGGGGAGAGCGACCATACAGGAAATAAAAAGACGGCGCGTCTGCCTGTCTCTTTTCTGTAGCGTGATTCAAGGTAACAGAAAATCTAACGCCTCACGCCCTCCCCCCCCCATCGCCGCCGTCCACGCCGCCCGCCAGAAAGCCATACTCAGCGGCAAGGAGAATGCCTGATGGTCCCTAACATATACAGAGGCACAGAAAAACCGAAAAGGGGAGAATCCGGGGCAACGGGACAAGTAAAGCACGGGGTAGAACATGATTTCACACTATAGTCACGACCGATGTCACGAGCAAGAGGGAGAGGGACAACATTTACAACATACAGATAGAGACCAACAGCACAAGAAGAAGGATCACGGCTCCCGCCACTCATTGCGCCCTCACGAGCCCCCGACCCCCCCCCGCCCCGCCCCGACCCCCCGAAAAGAGACAGAAAGGCGGACCTTCTAATGTGTGCGCCACGGCGACATACCACCGTGAAGCCCTCGATACGAGCCAATGCACGACGGATGCCTGCGATCGGCGGAGCGACGGGGGCGGCAGCGGTGGTAACGGGCGGGGGTGCGGGGGCGGGGTGCGGCGCAACAGTCGACGTGACGGCAGCCGGGTGGCCGACAGCGGGTTCTTGTACCTCCTCCAGTTCCAATTTTATTCAACTGCCGACTCGCTGTGAAGCTTGCCTGCATATATGCAAGATAAGTGTGGAGTTGTGCCAACTTACGAAAACACGTGGGTGCATGTGTTCCTGTTCGAATTGGCCAAAATTGGGCAGACTGCAGTACCGACGCCGCATGGAATAGTACATCCGGATCATACCCGAGTGGGCTGACACCGTAGCGTGCTGTTCCAGCGTAAGGATGCGCTCGCGTAAGCTTTCTGGTATGACCAATTGGTCGCCGTAAGGCGCCCGCCTGCAGAGGCCGTGACTTTCATTTTGAAAGAAGGTTTTCGCCGTTTTGCGAGCCACGCGTTTGGCCACCTCGAAGCAAGGCGCTTCGGTTTGTTGGGTTTCCGCAATATTGTCGTATTCGACGGGGGCCGGCATGTCGGTACCCGTGTACCTCCCCGTCAGCAAGCCGTTGGCCGTGTCTGCCAATGCAAAGCATGGGATTTCGTGGTTTTTATCTTCAACGGCGGCTTCATTGTCCGTGCGGGACAGGAAGTATGGGGCGTGGTGCTATGCACCGGGTTTGTACTGCATGTCGAATGTATATTCGGACAGCCGAAGGCGCCATCGCATTAACTGACCACTAGAGTCATTGGTGCTTAAAGCCCATCTTAGAGCTTGGTGGTGGGTCTTTATCAGGAAGAGATGGCCTTCAAGGAAGTGTCTGAGCTTGAGTACGCTCCACACAACGCCGATGAATTCGCGCTCCCTTGTCGAATAATGTTTCTCAGCCGGGCTGAGGCCACGGCTTCCAATAGCAAACCGGTAATTTAGTACTTTCAGGTTGCTCTTGCAGCAAGGTGCAGCCGAGTTGGTCGGCGCAGGCGTCGACATCGACAATCATTTGGCCGTTGGCCTTTGGCAGGGCCAAAATTGGTGGTGCGAGAAGCGCTTGACGTAGGTGGTGAAAGGCCGCAATGGTTACGTCGGTAGGTTTTAGTAACTCCGGGGGGACCTCCGCGCGGGTCATCGCGCTGAGCGGCTTTGTTATTTTAGCGAATTCCTTGACAAAAAGTCTATAGACATTACACATCCCCAAGAAGCTATTGCGCTGGGTCTTTGTGGTCGGGAACGAAGCATTTTTCAACGCGTCGACGTTCTTATTATGAACATGGAGTTGACCCGGTCGGACAATATGTCGAAGGTACTAGACTTCGTCGGAGAGCCATGTGCACTTCTCGAGGTTGAGATTGACACCGGCTTCGCGCAGCCGCGTTAGCACCACGTCAACGTCCTTGACGTGCTGTTCTGCAGAATGAGAGAAGATGATGACATGATCTAAGTAGACGTGGCAATGCTGCCACTTGAGGCCAGACAATATAATGTCGAGGGCATGCTGACATGTGGCGGGGGCGCTGATCAGCCCGAATGGTATGGACAACCAATGGTAAATACCGGCATGCGTTGTAAACGCAGTCTTCTATCTGTCTGCCGGGCGTAGGGGCACTTGACAGTAGGAGGCTGTACAGTCGAGTGTAGTGAAGACCTTCGCATCTCCTAGGGAGTCGAGGCAATCCTCCATTCGGGGCAGGGGATATGCATCCTTCTTGGTGATGTTGTTGAGTCGTCGGAAATCGACACAAAATGGGGATTGTCCATGCTTCTTTGGCACGCTGAAGACGGGGCTATCCCATGCACTATGGCCAGATTCTATGGCCTTCAGCTTCAACATCTTGTTTATTTGATCGGCTATAGTCTGTCGTCTGAATGGCCCCGCGCGATACGGTTGTGCCCGAATGGGTACGGCATCCGTTGGGGTCACGATGGCGTGCTCAGTGGCATGTATAGTACCGAGGGTTCCGTCTTACATCGCAGAATGCGTGCGTAGCATCTCCCGGATTTGCTTGTGCAAATGCTCCGGTGCCTCACTGAGGTCAACATCTTCCACAGGGTCGTCGGACGATGATGTGTCCTCACTAGTTGATGTGTCTTGGGGCGTCTTCTCCTTTGTTATGGCGGCCAACGTGGGCCCTTGGAAAGGTTCGGCGAACCCGAGGATGCTTTTCTCACAAACTATGGCCTGGTCCGGCCCGAAGTCGCAGACCTTAACCAAAAATGGTTCATCGGGCTTGAAGAGCGCGACGCCACAGGCGACTGCCACCGACTTGTGCCGGCATAGGGGGATGTTAAGCGAGATAGTGACTAGGCCGGGGGTGGCACAGGTTTCCATAACCCATTCTTACATTCGTCCTTTGACGCGAACTTGGCGACATGCTCTTACATTAGCAGGTTGGTCTTCCCATGACCGTTCCCACTTATTGGCGAGTAGAATGGCAAGAGTAGGCGTGCGCCTTAGGTTCCTGGTGACATCACCGACGTGGTCTTGACACGCAAGCTTCTTCAGGCGGGCGAAGATGGCTTCGACATGGTTATCCATGAACTCGGTACAGAGGATACATGGCACCGATAGTTGTTCGGCGACAAAGAATCGGTAGAAGACCTTGGCACATCCGACATCTATGTACAGATGCATGGCATAGTTTGCTATGAGGCGGTTGTTTTTGCATCTTTGGTGCGGGGTGTTCTCTCGAGCTTTTCAGCTTAACTCTGCCAGCTGGCAGGTAGGACATTAGGTCGTACCAAGTTGTTGCCGGCCCCAGTCTCCAAGACAGGTCTGCAGCTGTGCATTGACCGCTGGCAAGAGGCAATGGTGGCCACGATCTCATAGTTTCGGTGTGCAGGGCATAGATTCCTTGTGACCTTGCGTCTCTCACAAGTTGGTGACGTTGCGCCGGGCAGACCGCCTAGGGGCGGCCGGCTCAATCGTTTTTCGCGTCGGTGGACTCGTTGCTTCCGCTTTCAGCGTTTGGTTTGGTATCCTCCCTGACGGAGTTCACGGCAATAACGGGATTAACGCGTTCACGTGGCCAATACTGCTCAGCGCATTTAGCAGCGAAGTGACCGGGATTGTTACAGTTGTAACAGATATCGGCCCTCGCCTGAGAGGACTCCTTTGCAGGATGAGAACGGGACCGGACCCGCGGTTGGGTAACCGGAAATGGGCGGTCGACATTGGTGCGCCGAGTCGGCATAGGCGAGGCATATTGTGCTTCCCACAAAAACTGGACCCTGATACATCAGCATCCGATGCAAAATCGCTGTCTCATTGGCTCAGAGGGCGGGGCATGCCAATGAATCGGATGAAACGGATCCAGCTTTTGTGAGAAGCGCCATACGTCACCTTAGTCGTTTGAAAACGAGGCAGCTTAGGCGACAGCCGAAGCTTGTTGGTACCGTCCCGATACATCTGGGCAGCGGAGATAGTATCCGCCAAAGTGCGTTTGGGGAACTGCCCGTCCAACACCCGGACATGAGATTGGATAATCTCGGGCAGGCCATTGATGAGTACATCCTTCACGTTATGTCCGTGGAAGAGGCCTTCTAGGCGGTCATACTGCGTCTCAACAGGGAGCCCAAAGGCTGTGGGAGACTCATTCTCGGGTTGACGCGTTGTGACAAGGTCGTGGAAGGTGGAGGCCCTTGCGTCGTGAGTGGCATACGTGGCTAGAAGCCATTTAATAGCGGCACCATAGGTGCAGATCGCTTAAGCGCGGTGTCCGGCTTTCGAGTGCAGGGCGCTCGAGAAGGCTCGTTTGGAGGCGCCTGACAGGCGGACGGCCAAGAGAGGGAGGGCTTGTCCATGCGTGAGGCCGGCCGCGTCAGATGCACGACGAAATGTCGTCACAAAGATGAATACACCGAGGGGGTTGGTGCCCTTAAACGGATCTCGCCCTTTGAATGCGCCATCCAGGCGGCGGTTCATCTTATGCGTTTTATCCACTAGGGAGGCTGGCAGTGACTGATCACGTCGGATCAGGAAGTAGGTGCCATGGTCCAATAGGGACTTGAAGCGACTGTTGGAGGGTCGAATGACCTTATGCCCATCGGCTTTCTCCAATCGCTTCATAGAGTCAGGGAGATTCTGGTACGGACCCGGGCATGGTCGTCGAGACGCGGCGTCCGATGACGTGTCCGAGGACTCGGAGCTTGAGCTCGACAATGGGGAAGACGGGGAACCCGGGGATTGTCCAGAGTCGGAAGACAAAGAGGAAGTCGTCCCACTGGACGGGCTCGACTCCTTCGCGGCCGACGTGTTCGCGGTCTCAACTGAGGAGGTTGAGCGGGACAACTTGGTCTCCTTGCGGATCTTATGCAAGTTCTTGGGAAGCTTACGCTCTCGATCCCGACGTTCGGTCGCTTGGCCAACTGGCTCTGGACCAGAGGAAGACGACTCGCCCCCCTTGGGGGAGACCTTGACCTTAGTCTTGCTTCTCGTCTTGCGACACAACTTTGCTGCCCGGGACTCGTACTCGATAGCCTCCTTGCGCACAGCCTCCACGTTTGCGATCAGGGTGTCGTTTGCTTCCGCTAACGAGCGGTTACTCGCCTGTTGGGCCGTCAAGCGGAGACGAAGTGTCTCCACCTCCGCCTTAAGGCTCTCCGCATCGAGCGGTTGGCCAGAGGCCGCCGCGTTAAACGCAGGTGATGCCGAGAGGGAACCACCTAGGGTGTTGGCGACTCGCATGTTAGAACGAACGCCTCCCGGCGTGACGTAGTCGGAAGGCAGGGCGTTGCTCTTACCCTTCCCATTTCCACGTTGCCCATCGGAACCACCGGAGGTCATTGCTCAACCTGCACAGTGCCAACAGAAGCGCCACGCGCTCCAATTGGAGATCACCACTCACGACGCCCAGCGTCGTGGCACACACAAATGGGAGACGCGCCCTGCACGTCAAGCCTATGGGTACAATACCCGTCACCGTTCCGCTTTGCAACAAGAGACAGCTCTCGGGCACCGCGTGCAGATGCACGCTGTACGCAAAAGTATCCCCTGCTGCTCCACCAAACGTGGTATGAATGACGTTCGCTATTGCTAAACTCCAAAAATTGGCGGTTTCGGAGAGAAGGGAGGCAAAGCCGACGACAAGGCGTAGGAATGAACTCGGATTGGCTGTTCGACAAGCCACGATCGAACAATTGGCTGAGAGTTGCCATCAGTAATCTTGCAAGCCAATCACCGTGTCTTGCAGGAGTCACGTCGAGCCATTGCAACCCACAATGAGATTTCCTGAGACTTTTGGGCCGCTTTCTTGGGCCTGAAGATGGCATGGAGAGGGTTCTGGGCCAGACCTGTGATTTCTCATGAGATCAACAAAACTCTTCAGACTTCTTTAGATCCTGATGTGCGTTTCCAGTGCGCAGAGCTGCATGGGGAGACTCTGTAAGGAACTCAGATGATTCCTAGCCATTCCATTGGTCCACTTCCGCTGTTGAATTATTGCAACCACTGTGCAACCGTCATGTTTTGGAGGTCAGCCATAACTGACCAGTAAGTAGTGACCGACCGTAGACGCACGATCAAGGAAACGCTATCGCCGCAGAGGCGCGGATGAAGCACCTTTGTTCGTGAGACATGCGATAGGGAGCCGGGGGGACCAACGACGGCGAGTCCCGGTCCCACGGTGCTTCTGTTGTCAGACGGTAAAGGGGCGGGGTCGATCGACCGAGCGATCCTAAAGATCGAAAAACCACCAAAGTAGAGACGATAAAAATACGAACAGATACACAGGACGGAAGTATCCTCCCAAAGGGAAAGCCACAAGTCATTTGAACCGTCCACTCGCATACTGACCAGTCAGGGGGTCTACCGGGCCTAATACGCCAATTTTAAGGAGATATGCTCCAGTTCTGGGCCGGCCCCCGGCGTGGGTGCCGACCACAGCCCCCCCCCCCCTCCTCCCTCCCATCCCTGCCCCCAAGGGGTTTTCAGGGTGGTGTGACGTGGCGGGGCACGCGGTCTGCACCCACGACACCCCCCCCACATCGGGGACGTGTGGGCGCCCACCGCCAACCGGGGCCCACCCCCTATCCACACCCCCTCCACCCGGGGCGTCCCAGGTCGGCGCCACCCCCTCCCACACCCTCGTGGTCCCACGAGACGCACGGCCGCGCTTCCCAACTACGTACCTCTGCTCACTCCTCCACGTCACCCGCCCCGCGACAAGACCCGCTTCCTCCCCACTCGCGGGTCACCACCCCCTCGGTGTCCGTTGCCCTCTTTCTCCTCCAACCCCACGACGAACCGCCCCCTTCCCCCTCTGCGTGGCGCCCGTCGCTTCCTCTGTCTGTTGTTTCACGCGGGCCTCCCTTCCCTGGGCTGTTTCCACCACGCCCCCCCCCCCTCGGAGGACCCGGTGAAAGCCGCACCCCTCCGCGTCCGTGCATGCGTTGTTCGCCGCAATGGCCCACGAAGAGATGATGTACGGCACCGCCGTGGGTCCCCTGCCCGTGCTGACCGACCTGTTGACCTGGGCACCGGCGTGGGCGCTCGAGGAGGTGCTCCCGAACGTGACCGAGACGCTGGCCCATATGTCGGTCCGGGGGATCGACCCGGCGCGCCCTGCCAACCCGTTCGTGAAGCAGATCACTGCGATGGCCCACGCCCGCGAGTCGTCCCTGGCCGACCGATCCTCGTCGATCACCGTGGTGCGGGGTCGCCGCGAGTTGAGCTACCGCCGTTCGTACCTCGGGTTCATGTAAGACCCCGCCGCGGACCCGCCATTAGTGCCGCCCTTCGACTTCATCTTGACGCCGCCGCCCTACATCTAGGAGGCCGACTTGAAGGGCCTTACGACGGTCGATTTGAAGAGGGCCCGCAACCACCGGGGTGGGCTCACCGGCCACCTCGTGGGATGGCATCAGGTGGAGTACTCGAGCTGCGCGACGGCGGCCCGGTTGCGCTATTACTTGACGACTCCCGCGTGGTAGTCCGGGGCGGTGGTCCCGTATGGGTGCATGGCGGACCTCCACTGGGTCCACGAGTATGCTACGGACGACCTCCACGCGGGGCGACGTACCCCATGGGCCTTCTTCCAGAGTGAGTGCCACCTCGGGGCGGCCGTCGCCCTCCTTGAATCATTCCGCAACCGTAGGTTTTGTGGCGCTTCCCGCCGCGGCCGATCTACTGGATCCGTTCCTTGGGCCCGTCAAACATCTGCTCCGGCGCCGAAGGCCCCTACGGGGAGACGACCGCCACGCTCGAGGTGCTGCTGGACCTGGCGGACCAGCTTCCCGATAAGCAGGCGTTCCGCCAGCGCCCCCGTTCTCGCAGCGTTGACCGTCGTGACCGCGAGGAATGGGTCTGGGTAGACTTGGAGGTGGGCGACGTGTGGTCGTCCGTCAGGTTCGCCGAGGATCTCCGCCCCTTCGACATTCCTTACACCGCGGACTTCCTCTAGGCACGCGGGTACGGCCATGCCTGCGGGGGCTGGGCCGCCACCGTTTCGGCTGCACGGGAGGCGCACTACACCGGGGGTGAGTCACTACCGCCTGCTTCCTCGGTGGTGACCGCCGCCGCAGGATCGTCCACCGCGGGTGCCTCGCCGCCTGCCGCGCCGGTCGCCCCTTCCCAGGGCAGCTCCTTGGGTAGCCACATCGTCTCTTTCGACCCCGTGGAGCACCGCGGTATCCCCGAAGCGGCTTTAGACCATCTTGACCACGTGTCATCGGATCGCGTTCCCGAGGGGTTGGCGCGGGTCTCTGCGTGCGACCCCGGGGAGCTCCGTGGCTACACCACGGGGACCTTGATGGCCGGATTGTGTCCCACTGTGGTGTCCCTTGGAGACTCGATCGGCCAGTGGACCAGCAACAACCTCGGGGTCCCGCCATGCCGAGTGGAGGAGCTTCCTCAGCTCGCTGGACGACGCGGCATCCGCGCAGCCCTTCTCCACGAGACCGGCGTGGCCGCGCGTGGGGCAGGCCGTCGTCGGCAACACCAGCGCGACACCGAAGGGTACCACGAGGAGCCGCCAGCGCAGCGCTCGCGCGTTCCCCAGGTCCACGGGTGGGGTGGGCCCGCGGCGGGGCAGCGTTGAGCCGGGGGAACGGACGACGACGGGAGGGGGTAGATCGCCCCACGGGGGCCGTAGTAGTAGCTCGTAGTGTAGGGGGTGTAGTAGCGTCGAAGGTGCCGGTCGGCATGTCAGGGACCAATAAACCCCGCGAGGGTCGTTTCCGTATCTCCCACGAGAGCGCCCCCTGCTTCTCGAACCGGATCCCCACCCGATCCTGATTTGAAATCCGCAGCGCCACCAGTCCGCGCGGGTCTTCCGTCACATACACCCCCCTCCGGGCACTTCCACAATGCCCGATCGACTTGGCTTGACCCCGTGGCCATGGGGCGGGGCGCAGTGTCGCCGCACGGCGGCGATTGTCCCCACCACAGCCACGTGGCGTCCAACGAAACACGTGTTGCCGGCCGGAACTCAGCCACGATTCGAGCCTTGAAAACAACGTTTCCCCCTGGGGGGTTTCCCTTAGGCGAGAAAGTCGACGACCGCCACCGCTTCTTCGAGTCAGAGGCCCACGCGCCGCACACACTGGTGCACCTCACGGCGGTAAAACCGATTGGTCAACTCGAGGGTGTCCTCATCCGGGTAGTTGCCCCACCAGCTGGTCCACAGGCGCAGCGTGCCGTCGACGGTGCCCTCGTCCCCCTCGCAAACCTCCCAAACGAATTCCTTGCCCGTGTGTTTTTGCCCCTCGGGCAACAGGCCTCTCTTGGTACGCAGAGGTCTTGAATGAGCTTCTGCGAGTCCCCCGGCGGGCCTGGCGCTGCCGTCACGTGGTCGCTGCTCACCATCTCCGGGTATCCGCCGATGTCCATCGAGAAAGTTCCTTCCCCGCGGGATAGCACCTTGTGGGGTCCAGCCGCGCGGGTACCGAGCTTGTGCTTGGTCCGCGCGTGGCCATCGACAGACACCCAGTCCCCCGCTTGGATGTTTCTGTTCACGGGCCTCACGCGAGCGTCTTAGCGCCTCTTGTACCGCCGCCGTGCCACCGAGAGAGACTGCCGCACCTTGTGGATGAGGTTACGCAGCGGCTCCTTGATGGCCTCGTGGACACCCGGCGGGCTAACGTCCTTCTCCTCGGATGCCCGGGAACCGGCAATGCGCTCCACGGAGAGGTTCCGTACCCGCTCGGTTGGAACGTACTCCAGCGGCGCCACCCTGGTGCTCTCTTGCCGCCGACTGCTGTAGGCCAGCGATAGCAACGACACTAGGTCTTCCCATAGGTCTTGATGATAATCGAAGTACGTTCGCAGTTGTCCCACGATGGTCCGGTTGAAAAGCTTTACTTGGCGGTTCGTCTGCGGGTGGTACGTCGTGGAATACCGGTTGGCGATCTCTAGTGTGATCAAACCCCCTCTAATAACGTGGAACGGAACTGGGGGCCATTGTCGGAAAGCACTGTCGCCGGGGGTCTGTAGACCGCCGCACAGTGGTCAAAAAAGGCCGCAGCGATGGATTCCGCGTCGATCCGCTGAAGGGGGATGGCCCGCGTCATCTTCCAGAAGCGATCCACGATGACCAACAGGTATTCAATCCCCGCCTCGGTTCGGGGGAGGGGATCGAGCAGGTTCATACACAAATCCGTCAGCGGGTCCTTCGGGGGGAATGTCTTGAGGAAGTTCGGCTTTCGTACCTTTCCGACTCGGTTCCGCGCGCACTGCACGCAGTTGCCCACGAAGGCGGAGACGTCCACCTCCAATGACTCTCAATATAACCACTATCGCATCAACGTGTAAATCTTGCTGGCCCGCGGATGTCAGGCTCGAGGGGGGTAGTGCTCCGGCATCATCACCCCGTAGCACATGTGGGCCGGCACGTAGACTTGTGCGGCTCCGTCCAACGGCGCAATTCGGACCAAGAGGCCGTTCGGATTCTCGCGAACCCGAGACTTGTCATTGTCGTCCATGGTCTCCCGAGCCTTTTTGCACCGGCCATCCTCCGCCTGCCCCTCGAGCAAGTGCGCGAGCGTCAGGGGGGACAGCTCCATTCTCTCCGTCTGCGGTGGCAGTTGCCACGCGGCCGACGAGTTGGGCAAGACCAAACAGGGTACCATGTCGAGTCTGGGCCAGTCGTCCCCCGCGGGTATCGAGATGCGCGAAATCGCGTCCGCCGCGAGGTGTGACGCACACGGTCGCGTCTGCACCAGGGGCTTACGTGAATCAATGGCACTCTGATAAAATAGATGGATATACTCGCATAATCTCAGATTCTGGAACACCAAGCCCGACTATGCGTAGTCTTATCTGAATGGCACCGGCATTTTAATGGCTCTGAAGTGCGCAAACTCAAGTACAACTAGGGTTGCACACGACACCCCTATTTGGGGGCCGCCAGGGGCACGCGACGGATAAGACGCCTTACTGACGCCCCATTAGGCAGCCAAAAAGCCCTTGGGACGCCCCAAGTAGCACCCTCAGTATTCCCCAGATGATTCATGTGGCACACGTAATGTACACTCGTATGTGATTCTCTGTTTGAAGACTGGGTGCCTGTCCCCAACCAAGGTGCACAGCCGCCACCTGCTGAATATTGTAGACCCCGCTGAAGTCCTTCTCTTCGCGACGCCTTGCTGACGCCCTTGTGAATTGGGGCGTTAGAGGCGCACGACGCTCAAATGAAGCCCTGGTGACGTCCTTAATGTCGCCCTTAACGACGCCCTGGGCGTTCTGAGTGACCCTAAGAACAATGACTGTCAAACGAAGGCATCACACTACCTCAGATAACTTGACTGGCCAGGCGGCTCCGAACGCTCGAAGCCGGAACGGGACCGGCCGTAATTTGTCGGACAAATACTGTGTGGGGGAAACCCCCTGACAGGGGAGACACGACCCCCCGGCATGAGCCGGGGACGGGTCGTGAACAGTCACGCAACACCCCCCTAGGGGGGTAGCGTGGGACAACCCCCTTGGGGGGGT